>Ga0172371_10000125_pt1 | contig 104435 bp, 79 predicted proteins | sample Lak12m_FD_114543 | JGI IMG/M metagenome (GOLD analysis project Ga0172371, IMG submission 114543) | Freshwater microbial communities from Kabuno Bay, South-Kivu, Congo - kab_022012_12m | ecosystem: Environmental > Aquatic > Freshwater > Lake | place: Democratic Republic of the Congo: South-Kivu...
GTGTATTTTCCGGTTGAAAGCGGACAGTGATTCCGTTTCAATCCGGACACCGATTCCGTTTCAAAGCGGCCACCGATTCCGGTTGATTCCGGCCACTTTTTTAAGGGGCCCGGAATCTGAAGCGGCGCTGGATAACTTACCCAAAATGGGCCAAGATGCCTCCTTTGAAAGGAGGCCCGAATGGCCAGAACGAGGTTATCCATGCGCAAGATACGAGAGGCCCTGAGGCTGAAGGCTTCCGGGTTGAGCTATCGGGCGATCGCCCGGGCATGTCTCATCGGCAAGGAGACGGTGCGGGAGTATTTGGGACGGGCGGCGGAGGCCGGCTTGAGCTGGCCGTTGCCGGAAGGGCTTTCCGAGGAAGAGCTTGAACGTCGTCTTTTCCCCCGTGAACCCGTTTCTTACCGGAAGGAGGCGGAGCCGGACTGGGCCTCGATCAGCCGGGAGCTTCGCAAGAAGGGCGTCACCCGCGGGCTTCTGTGGGAGGAATATCGGCGTGGCGCTCCCCAGGGTTATCACTACTCGCAGTTCTGCCAGCGGTATCGGTGGTGGAAGAAAGCCCTGGCGCCGGTCCTGCGGATAGAGCACAAGGCGGGCGAGAAGATGTTCGTCGACTACGCGGGGCCGACGATTCCGTACACGGACCGCGAGACGGGAGAGGCGCGGGAAGCGGCGGTGTTCGTGGCCGTGCTGGGCGCGAGCTCGATGACCTACGCCGAGGCCCAAGGCTCTCGGGAGCTTCGCAACTGGATCGGCGGCCACGTCCGGGCCTTCGAATACTTCCTGGGTGTCACGGAGGCCATCACCCCCGATAATACGAAAACGGGCGTGACGGAGGCCTGCTTCTACGAACCGGCGCTCAATCCCACGTATCAGGCGCTGGCGGAGTATTACGGGGCGGTCGTTCTTCCGACCCGGGTCCGCCATCCCAAAGACAACGCCAAGGCCGAAACCGCGGTGAAAGCCGTGGAGGCGCTCATGGCCCGGCTGCGACATCGCCAGTTTTTCAGCCTCCAGGAGATTAACGACGCTCTCCGGCCGCTGCTTGAAGAGCTGAATGGGCGGAGGATGGAGCATCTGGGGAAAAGCCGCCGCGAGCTCTATGAGGAGCTCGACCGGCCGGCCTTGCGGCCCTTGCCGGCCGTGCCGTTCGAGATGGCCGAGTGGGCGCGGGCCACGGTGAACATCGACTACCACGTCGCCTACGCCAAACACAACTACAGCGTTCCGTACCGCTATCTTCACAAGAAGGTCGAGGTCCGAGCCACAGAGAGGACGGTTGAAATATTTTACAAAGGCGAGCGGATCGCCTCCCATGTCCGGGACGACACGCCTTACCGCTATACGACGCTGTCCGAGCACAGACCGGAGGCGCATCGGGCGTACCTCGAGTGGAATCCGGAGCGGTTGGTCCGGTGGGCCGAGCGAGCCGGGCCGTTTGCGGCGGAGATGGTCCGCCGGATTATGGACGGCCGGCCGCATCCCGAACAAGGATATCGGGCCTCCCTCGGGCTGCTGCGCCTGGGGACGCGCTACGGCAACGAGAGGCTCGAGGCCGCCTGTGAGCGGGCTCTGTCGTTCGATCTCGTCTCCTACCGCGGGGTGCGGAACATCCTGGAGGCCGGGATGGACCGGTTGAAGGCCGAAAAGGCCTCTGCCCGGCCCGAAAAGCCGCACGCCAACCTCCGCGGCCCCCGCTATTACTCGTGAGGGAAGACATGAAAATCGTTTGTAGGTCAAATAGACGCGATGTTTTTTCAACGAAAGGCGAAAATGGCCGGTTTTGGGACCGCCGAGAAACTCCGCCGTCGCGAACGCCCGTCCTAGGGCCAATGCGGAGGCTTGGATGTTAGTCCAACCGATCCTCGACAAGCTCGCCGCGCTCAAGCTCGCCGGGATGGGCGACGGGCTCCGGGAGCAGATGGAAAATCCCGCCTACCGAAAGCTCTCCTTCGAGGAACGGCTGGGGATGCTCTTGGATAAGGAATGGAATCTCCGCCAGACGCGAAAACAGACGCGCCGCATGCGGGTGGCCCACTTCCGGGAGGCCGCGGTCATCGAAGATCTCGACTTCTCCGTTTCCCGGGGCCTCGACCGTTCCCAGGTTCTGGCCCTCACCCAGGACGACTGGATCCGGCGGCATCTGAGCCTCATCATTACCGGCCCGACGGGCGCGGGCAAGACGTATCTCGCCTGCGCCCTGGGTCAGTCGGCCTGCCGCAACGGCGTCTCGGTCCGCTTTTATCAGATCTCGAAACTCCTCCAGAAAATCGCTTACGCTCGGGCCGACGGCTCCTCGCCGAAGTTCCTGGAGACGTTGGCCAAGACCCAACTCCTGATTATCGACGATTGGCTGCGGAATCCTCTGACGGAATCCCAAACACCGGACCTTCTGGAGATCCTCGAAGACCGTTATGGCCGCGCCTCGACCATGCTCGCCACCCAGATCCCGGTCTCAGACTGGCATGATCGGTTGGGAAACGCGACCCTCTCGGATGCGATCATGGACCGCATCATCCACAATGCCTACCGGCTGGAACTGCAGGGGGAATCCATGCGGAAACGCCGCTCGCCCTTGACTCATTCCGGCCACAAAGACGTATAATGACCATCCAGCGTCGCTTCGCTCCGATCAGTGGCCGTTTTGAAACGGAATCACTGGCCGGATTGACCGGAATATACAGTATGGATTGACGGCAAATTAATGGGCAGAACGCCTATAAATTTCAACTTGATTACCAAAAAAAGCTATATAATTGAATTCAAATTCGAGGGCCAAACAAAAACGATAACTCTTAATAATCATGTGGGGGCAGGTTGGATCATATTGGATGTTTTAGGCGGCTTAATTCCGGTCATTATTGATGCGGCCACCGGAGCCTGGTATTCATTTGATCAAAAAAACGTCAACGTGGATTTCAGGTCGCCCGGAACATTCGAACTTTCTATTTGATAGCCATTCGTCCATCCTCAGTTTGGTGCGTCATCCCGGAGGACAAGGACCGCGATTTTTTCCTTGACACGCGCGGCGGGAACGGCTATTATTCCTATATCTTATAATTCCGATAGAATATGGAGGTAGTTGAATGATCAAGAAGATCAGCGTGTTGTTAGTGGCCGTGTTGTTCGCGTCCGTGCTGGCTTCGGCCGGGCCGGCGGAGTTCAACAAGGGCAAATTCTATTTGACTCCTCAAATCGGCTTATCGTCATGGGGAGGCAGCATTCCCTTCGGTGCCAATGGCGAATATGCGATTTCGGAGAATATCGGCGTCGGCGGTACGGTCATGGCCCAGTTCTGGAGTGAGCCCTATTGGAAAGAAAGCCTGATCAGCATTGCCGCGGAAGCGTATTACCATTTTCTTAAACTCAACGTCGCTAAATTGGACCTTTTTGTAGGCGCGGGGCTCGGCTATTCCGTTGTCAGCGTCACGTATGATACGGGCTTTACGACGGGTTCCGATGCCTCTTCCGGCTTGAACATTTGGCCGCTCGTCGGCGCCCGTTATTATTTCTCGCCGAAGATGGCGTTCAGCCTGAGGCTCATCGGATCGCTCCTTGGCAATTTCACGGGTTTCGGAGCCCAGGCCGGCGTGACCTTCGTTCTGAATTAAGGCGATTCGATCGACATCCCGTCCGTCTCCTGAGCCGCTTCGGCGGCTCGGGGATGCTTGTTTTGCAATCGATCCGATCGATATAAAATCACGAATCTGAAGCTCGTGCCCGAGACGACAAGATCAAAGGAGAACCGTTCATGAAAAAGCTTTTCACCTGCTTGGCGCTGGTCCTAGCCGTCACGCTCTCCCTGAGCGCGGACATCTATATCAAGAGCAAGACGCATACGGACGCCATGTCCGTTATGGGCCAGAATACGCCGGCCCAGGACGGGACGACCGAACAGTGGATCGGCGACGATAAGTTCGCTTCCCTCGGCGGCGATCAAGCGTTCATCATCGACCTGAAGAAGAACCTGGGTTACATCATCAACACCAAGGCCAAAACCTACGTCGAAACGGCCCTGCCCTTGGACATGTCCAAGCTCCTTCCTCCGGAAGCGGCGGCCTTCGCCGGCATGATGAAGATGAGCGCGACCGTCACCCAGACCGCCGAGACGAAAAAAGTCGGCTCGTGGAATTGCGTCGGCTATGACGTCAACCTGAGCATGACCATGTTCGCCCTGAAAATGAAGGTCTGGGCCGCGACCGACGTGCCCTTCGATGCCAATGCGTTCAACGCCAAGATCTGGGGCAACCTGGTCAAGGGACAGATGATGATGGATGACGCCTCGGTCAAGGAAATGGCCAAGATCAAGGGCTTCCAGATCTATACCGAGACAACGGGCGACATCATGGGCGCGAAGATGCGCTCGACGACCGAAGTGGTGGAGATCACCAAGAAGGACGCGCCCGCCGGCATCTACGGCGTGCCCGCCGGCTTCACCAAGACGGCGACGCTGAGCATGGACGCGCTCCAGAAGAAATAAGCGCGTATTCTAATACCAGAATAGCCTTCTAGGCTGGGGACCCAGACCGGTTCAAGAGAATTCGGTCCGTGTCCCCATTTTTTTTGCTTTGGGACACATCCTTTTGGGACACGTGCTTCGGAGACACATACTTTTGGGTGCTATCGGGACACGTACTTTCGGGACACGTGCAAGAGCACATGTCCGCTAAAGTACATGTCCCGGGCTCACGAGAATCTACTCGTATTCCGCCCAGTGTTTGATGGGTAGATCTTCGGCCTTTTTGAGGGCCAGCGACTGGACGAAGAGCTCCGCGACCTGGAGATTCGTTAGGAGCGGCACGGAGTAGTCGACGGCCATCCGCCGCAGCTCATAGCCGCTCCGGGAAGCGGCTTTACGCTCCGGATCGGGCGTGGAGATGACGAAGTCGATCTTCCGCTCGGCGATGTGCTCCCGGATGTTCGGCGACCGCGGTTCGTGGATCTTGTGGAGGCGGGTGTTCGGGACGCCGTTGGCCTTGAGAAAGGCCGAGGTGCCGTCCGTGGCGTAGAGGGCCAGCCCCATCTGTTCAAGCTGGCGGGCGGCGGCCAGGAATTTGTGTTTCTGGACGCGGCCGCCGATGCTGAGCAGGATGGAGCGCTTCGGCAGGGCGTATCCGGCCGAGAGGAGCGACTTGAGGAAGGCCTCGTGGACGTCCTCTCCGAGGCAGGCCACTTCGCCCGTCGAGGCCATCTCCACGCCGAGCGTCGGGTCCGCGCCCTTGAGCCGGGAGAAGGAGAACTGGGGCGCCTTCACCCCGACGTAATTGAGGTCTAGGGTCGATTTCCGGTTCTTCACCGGCCGGCCGAGCATGGCCGCCACGGCCAGGTCGATGAAGTTGACTCGGGACACCTTGGAGACGAAGGGGAAGGAGCGAGAGGCCCGCAGGTTGCACTCGATGACCTTGATCTCGTTGTCCTTGGCGATGAACTGGATGTTGAACGGGCCGCTGATCTTCAGGGCCGCGGCGATCTTCCGGCCGGTCTCCCGGATCTTGCGCATGGTCTCGATGTAGGTCTTCTGCGGCGGCAGGACCATGGTCGCGTCGCCGGAATGGACGCCGGCGTTCTCGACGTGCTCGACGACGGCCGAGGCGGCGATCTCGCCGCTTGCGGCTACGGCGTCCATCTCGATCTCCTTGGCGTTGAGGATGTATTTGCTGATGACGACGGGGTATTCGGGCGATACGCGGGAAGCCTTCTTCAGGACCGTGTCCAGGTCCTTGCGGTCGAAGACGACGCTCATGGCCGCGCCGCTCAGGACGTAGGACGGCCGGACGAGGACCGGGAAGCCGACGGTTCCGGCGAACGCTTCCGCTTCGGCGACGTTCCGCAACTCGCGCCACACGGGCTGGTCAATGCCGAGCTGGTCGAGGAGCCGGGAAAATTTATACCGATTTTCGGCGCGGTCGATCGATTCGGGCGACGTGCCTAAAATCCGCAATCCCGCCTGGAAGCACTTCATGGCCAGGTTGTTCGGGATCTGGCCTCCCATCGACAGGATGAGGCCCCGCGGATTCTCCCGCTTGTAGATGTCGAGCACCCGCTCGAAGCTCAGCTCCTCGAAATAGAGCCGGTCGCAGATGTCGTAGTCGGTGGAGACGGTCTCGGGATTGTAGTTGACCATGATCGTCTCATAGCCGAGCTTTTTCAGGGCGAGGACCGCCGAGACGCAGCACCAGTCGAACTCGACGGACGAGCCGATGCTGTAGGAGCCCGAGCCGAGGACCATGACCTTGTTCCCGCCCGGGCCGAAGCGGATGTCGTCTTCCGAGCCAAGGTAGGTCATGTACAGATAATTCGTTTTGGCCGGGTATTCGGCGGCCAGGGTGTCGATCTGCTTGACCGCCGGCGCGATCCTGAGGCGGAGCCTCTTGGCCCGCACCTCGAGCTCGTCGGCCCCGCAGAAGATGGCGACCTGCTTGTCCGAAAAACCCTTGCGCTTGGCCTCGGCGAGGTGCGAGGCGGGCAGCGTCGCGAGCCGGTGCTCGCGGAGCTTCTTCTCGACCGCGACGATGTTCTGGATCTTCGACAGGAACCAGCGGTCGATCTTCGTCAGATGATGGATCCGGTCGATCGATCTGCCCTTCTTGAGCGCTTCGGCGATCCCGAAGAGGCGCTCGTCGGTCGGCTGGCTGAGCTCCTTGTCCAGGTCCTTGAAGGAGTAGCTCTCGTTGCCGACGACGCCGTACATGCCGATCTGGAGCATCCGCGTCGCCTTCTGGATGGCTTCCTCGAAATTGCGGCCGACGGCCATCACTTCTCCGACCGACTTCATCTCCGATCCGATCTTCTTCGAGACGCGGCGGAATTTCTTCAGGTCCCAGCGGGGGATCTTGACGACGAGGTAATCGAGGGCCGGCTCGAAGCAGGCCGACGTCTTTTTCGTGATCGAGTTGAGGAGCTCGGGGAGGGGATAGCCCAGGACGAGCTTGGCCGCGATGAAGGCCAGGGGATAGCCGGTGGCTTTGCTGGCCAGGGCCGAGCTCCGGGACAGGCGGGCGTTGACCTCGATGATCCGGTAGTCGCCGTCCCTTGGATTCAGGGCGAACTGGATGTTGCATTCGCCGACGATGCCCAGGTGGCGGACGGCCCTGATCGAGATCTCCCGGAGGCGGTGGTATTCGGCGTTGGTCAGGGTCTGCGAAGGGGCGATGACGATGCTCTCGCCCGTATGGATGCCCATGGGGTCGAAATTCTCCATGTTGCAGACCGTGACGCAGTTGTCGTCGGCGTCGCGGACGACCTCATATTCGACTTCCTTCCAGCCTTCGAGGTACTCTTCGATGAGGACCTGAGGCGCATGGGCGAACGCTTTTCGCAGCTGCTCCCGGAGCTCCTCCTCGTTCTGGGACAGGCCGCTGCCCTTGCCGCCCAGGGCGTATGCGACGCGGGCCATGACCGGATAGCCGACCGTCGGGGCCACGGCCAAGCCGTCCTCGATCGTCGTCGCGGCGATGCCTTTGGGTGATTTGAGGCCCGCCTCGGCGAGCCGGGCGTTGAACCGCTCCCGGTCTTCGGTGTTCTCGATGGCTTCGACCGGGGTGCCCAGCACGGCGATCCCATGCCGGGCCAGGACGCCGGTCTTCCACAGCTCCACGCCGCAGTTAAGAGCGGTCTGGCCGCCGAAAGAGAGGAGGATGCCGTCCGGCTTCTCGCGCTCGATCACCCTCTCGACGAAAGGGGGTGTGACCGGCAAGAAGTAAACCCGATCGGCGAGGAAATCCGAGGTCTGGATGGTGGCGATGTTGGGATTGATGAGGACGGTTTCGATGCCCTCTTCCTTGAGGGCTTTGATGGCCTGGCTCCCCGAGTAATCGAATTCCCCGGCCTCGCCGATCTTGAGCGCTCCGCTTCCAAGGATGAGAACCCTCTTGGGCAGGCCGGCGCGCGTCGCTTTCTTTTTCATCTCAAGCTCGCGATGAACTGATCGAAGAGAAACTCCGTGTCGGTCGGCCCCGGGGCCGCCTCCGGATGGAACTGGACGCTCATGTACGGCTTGGTCGCGTGCCGGACGCCCTCGTTGGTCCCGTCGTTGGCGTTCGTGAACCACGGCTTCCACTCTCGGGGCAGGCTGCGGACGTCCACGGCGAATCCGTGGTTCTGGCTGGTGATGTAGCAACGCTTCGTGCCCTCTTCCCGGCAGGGCTGGTTCTGGCTGCGATGGCCGAATTTGAGCTTGTACGTGTCGGCCCCGGCGGCCAGCGACAAAATCTGGTTGCCGAGGCAGATGCCGAGCAGAGGAATATTCTCCCGGAGGAAGCGTTGGACCGTGGCGATGGTCGCCGCGCACTGCTTCGGGTCGCCCGGCCCGTTGGAAATGACGATGCCCGAGGGGGCGTAGTCCATGATCCGGGCGAAATCGGTCTCGGCCGGAACGCGGACGACCCTGACGTTCCTCTTGAGCAGGGCGTGGAGGATGCTCAGCTTGGCCCCGCAGTCGATGAGAGCGACCGCCGTCTTGAGGTCCTTGTTGTAAACCTTGACCTTCTTCGGCGTGACCTCGGCGACGAGGTGGCGTTTGTTCGGGTCGGGGATGAGTCGAGCCTCGCGCCGGATTGAAGGGATGTCAACTTTGGCGAAGTAGGTTTCGAGGATGCCCAGCATGACCCCGTGGAAGCGCAGCTTCTTGGTCAGCGCCCGCGTATCGATGCCGGCGATGCCGGGGATGCCGTTTTCCTTGAGCCAGTCGTGGAGCGTTTTCTCGGAAGTCGCGTGGGAGGGCATATCACACAGCTCGCCGACGATATAGCCCCAGACCTTGGGCTTGTCGGATTCGAAGCTCTTCGAGCTGACGCCGTAATTGCCGATGAGCGGATAGGTCTGACAGAGGATCTGGCCGTGGTATGAGGGGTCGGTGATGGATTCGGGATAGCCGACCATGCCCGTGTTGAAAACGACCTCCCCGGAGACCTTAGCGAAGGCGCCGAACCCTTCGCCTGGCCAGACGCTGCCGTCTTCGAGGACCAGGATCGCTTTCAAGCGGGAGGAGCTCCTTTCGAGTCCGCGCCATTATATAATTTAGGTGCCGGACAACTCAATCCCTTAATTTCGGCCCAAACTGCCGATAGAGTATGTCATCGCGAGGACGGCCCGGCCGGACGTGGCGATCCCCAAAATATGAATGCGGGACACAATACTGTGTCCCCGAAGTGTAGGAAAAAATAGGGAAACAGGTATTGTGTCTCCCTTTTTTGCAGGTGTATGATCGGACCTGATGGACAAGATCAGCAGGATAAACCCTCTCCTGGAGATCCTTCGCTCCTCGCCGAAGCGCGTCAATAAAATCCTCCTCCAAAAGGAGGGCGGCCGTCGGCCGGTAGGCGAGATCGTCGCCTTGGCGAAGGCGGGGCATATTCCCTATCTGTTCGTCCCCAAGCAGGCCCTGGACAAGCTTTCGGCTTATCACCAGGGCGTTGTGGCGACGCTCGCCCCCAAGGAGTTCTCCTCGCTCGAATCGATCCTGGAGGACGCCAAAAATCCATTCCTCGTCCTCCTCGACGAAGTCGAGGACCCCCAGAACCTGGGGGCGATCCTACGGAGCGCCGAAGGCGCGGGCGCGGACGGCGTCATCCTGCCCGAGCGGCGGAGCGCCGGCCTGACCGAGGTCGTCTACGAAGTCTCGGCCGGAGCGCTCGAGCACCTCAAGGTCGCTCGCGTTCCCAACCTGAGCCAAGCCATGGACGAGCTGAAAAAGCGGGGGATCTGGCTCGTCGGCGCCGAGGGCGGCGGCGAGGGGGAATACCACGAGTTCGATTATACCCTGCCCGTGGGGCTGGTTTTCGGGTCCGAGGGGCGGGGGCTGAGGCCTCTTGTCCGCAAGAAATGCGATAAAATCCTTTCCATTCCGATGCGGGGCAGGGTCAATTCCCTGAACGTGGCCGCGGCCGCCGCTGTCTTCCTTTTCGAGGTCGTCCGCCAGCGTCGAGAGACGTAGGCCGCTGGCGGAAACGTCCCCTCAATATTTCGGGTCGATGCGGACGGTCAGCCTTCGCTGTGCGTCGATCCGGCCGTTCTCTTCGTGGAGAAAGACAAAATCATACGCCCCGAGGAATCCCGGACCGGGAAGCCAGAAGAAGATTCCGGCCTGCGCATCCAAAGTGGAGCCGATGGGCAGCGGCCTCAGTTCCCGGCCGACGACGAGATACCCCGAATACCGGCCGGATACCGAATCGGCGTCGTCGAGATGGACCTCCAGCCGTTCGACCTCGCGGATGCCGATCTCGGTCAACCCCCGCCAATCGGGATACTGGATGTCCGGCTCGCCCCGCGGATCGGAGCCCTGCCTGAAGCGGGCCGGGAAAGCAAAGACCGCCGGGACTGACGCCAGCTGCGAGGTCCTCGTCAGCCGCGCTTCGGTTCGGACCGGGGCCGATCCCGCATTCTGGATCGTAAAATACCGGCTGCCGATGCCGTCGGCGTTCCCTCCGTTGTCCGAGGCGGTCCATTGGATCGTGTGCACGGCGTTCGTGTAGGCGGTGGTGTCGATGTCATAATACCCGCCGGCCCCCCCGCTGTTGTTGTAGCTCGGGAAGAAATCCGCCACGTCCTGACGATGAAGGTTGTAGACGGGGTGGCCGAGATTGACGCCGTCCACCCACACGCTGAGCGTCGACCCGTCCGTGGGGATCGTGTTGGTAAGCGGCGTCAGGACCCAGCCCCAGTTCCTGTAGGCGGAGCCCGATGCCGTCCCCCCTTGAGAGGGCGAGTCGATGGCGCCGAACGGCTTGACCGCATGGGCGTTGTCGATATGGATGGTCTTGGTTCCCAGGGTCACGGTATGACCCTCATAATCCGTGGCTATGGCGTGGAAGACATACGTCCCGTTCCCCTGGCCCGGCAGCCCGTAGGTCAGCATCATGTAACCCCAGCCGGCCCGGTAGTTGTACGGGTGGTTGGGGAAGGACTGCTCGATGTCCGGCCTCGCCCCTTCGACGAAGACGGCGTCGCCGATGAGATACAACGTCTGGTCGGCGCCCAGCCACTGAGTCCAGATTTTAACGGAATCCACTCTGATATCATCCAAAGCCCAGCCGGTGACCGGAATGGACGACATCACCGTCGACCCGGCCGTAGGCGTGTCGAAGCTGCCGAAGGGATTGGCGCTCGACTGGGCCGGATACACATTCAGGTTGACGGCTACCGACTGAGGCGAATTCACCGCGTTCGGATCGCTGATCGTGATGATTCCCGAAAACGCGCCGAGGTCCAAAGAATGAGAGTCCGGAATAACCGTTACGGACGTTCCCGATCCTCCACTCTGCGGGGCAAAGGCCAGCCAGTTTCGATCGGAGGTCCCCGTCCAATTCAACACGCCCCCTCCCGCATTCTGGACGACAAACGTCTGGCCCGGGGGAGCGAACGTCGGATACACCGCGCCGAAATTGAGCTGACTGCGGTTCACTTGGATGCGGGGCGGATTCGTCGCGATCGAGAAAAACTGCTCGCTGATGCCGTAGATTTCCTCCGGCGTCAGGGCGTCGCTGACCTGGACGAGGCACGTCGCCGAGGGTGTCGCAGGAACGGCCCAGGGGTATGTCCCCGTGTTCGGCGTCGAGTTCGTAAGCAGCGTCCACGTGGTCCCTCCGTCGGTCGAGTACTCGACCCGGACGTTGTCGACCTTGCCCTGCGTCCCCCACAAAATCGCGTGATTGGATCCCGGCTGCCAGCTTTCGCCCCCGTTCGGAGAGGTCAGCCCCAGGCCGTCGATGGTGCAGCTCCAGACCTCCCGGTGGTTATCGGAGTCGGTGGCGGCGAAAAACAGCCGGCCGTTGACGTTGATTAAATAAGCCGGATTCGAATCGCCGACTCCCGAAAAAATCTCCACGAGCCGCGGATCGTCGTACGCAGGGGGGCCGCTCGGAGACGGATCCCAGGGAAAGTCGCGGGGGGCGAACCACAGCTCGTTGCCGGTCGCCGCCGTATAGGCGTTGAAGTAGAATCCTTCGCCCGGGATGTCCTTGATTCCCTTGACGTCGGAAGAGCCTGTTCCGGCGTTGACGTCGAAGACCTTCATGTTTTGGACGGGAGTGGAGGAATTCGGGTCGAGGACCGTCGGCTCAGTGCCTACCAGCGCCGAGGTCAAGGCGGCGCAGATAATCCGGCCCCATTTGTCGATTTGGATGTACGTCGGAAAGGACGAAGAAGCGCCGGGATTGAGGTCGTAGACGACGGGGGAAGACGGAGAGTTAGGGTCCAAAACCGCCAATTCGTTTCCCGCTTGAGGATTGACGGTGGCGGCGAAAGCGAATCCCGGCGGAAGGCTCTGGTTGGGATCGTATTGGATGTATGCGGGATTCGAGGAGGGCGCTCCCGGATTGAGGTCGTAAGAGCCGGACGTCTCGTCCCCATATTTGAACCAGCCCAGCTCGGTTCCTATTCCCGGATAGTAGCCCTGGAAAAAGAGCTTTCCCAGAGGCCCGAGAGTCAAATATTTCGGCAGGGTGCAATACGGGTCGTTATTCAGGTTGTAGTATTTCCACATCCGCGTGGGAATGTTCAGGCGATAGAGTTCCGTTCCGCCGGGGGACTGCGCCGAGAAGAAAAGCGACGAATCCGCCCTGAACAGCTCGGAGGGATACGAGCCGGCCGTACCCGCGTTGATGTCGAACGTCGTGATCCCCCCGGTTTGCGTGTATTGATGGACCTCTTGGCCGTACGGCGGCCGATTGGCGCTGAAATAGCAGGCGTTGGGGTCGGTGGCGATGGAGCTGATCTGGGCCGAATCCGACGGATTGACCACGATCTGCTGGGTCGTTCCCGACGTGATGTCATAGCTCCAGAGCTGCTGTCCGTTCTTGCCGTCGGTAGCCGCGAACCAGATCTTGCTCGCCTGATCGTACGCGAGATAGGTCGGGCCGGCCTGCATCGATTCGTTGATGCTCGTCTCCTTTTTGGCCCAGTACCTCTTTTTTTTCCGTTTCTTTTTGAGCGCCTGGACCGCGGGAGCGTTCGCCTTAATCACGGTTCCTTTGGTCAGCGGCAAAGAATCCTTGAGCGCCGACATGCCCATGGCCAGCCCCAGAAGAGCGGCGCACGTCAGAACGATTTTCGTGATGGAAACGCGTTTCATGGATCCCCCTATCCGGGCGCGGAGTTTGAGGAGAATGGTCTGATCATGTCCCCTCGGGCTTGATGCGCTTCCAATATAAGTGAAGGAATTTCGTTTTTCAAGCGGCAAACAATATAATACCGGCATCGGCCGATGAACCGCCAATCTTTGGATCTCAAGCGCCCTCTCCTTTGGCTGGCCCTGGTCAGCCTCGTTGTCTATGCCGCGGCCTTGACCCTGTTCAAGATCTCCACGAACGACATCTGGATTCACCTCAAGACCGGCGAATATGTCCTCCGCCACGGTTGGGTACCCCTCACGGATCCTTATTCCTTCATCGCGGCGGGCCGCCCCTATATCGCCCATGAATGGCTGGCCGGCGTCCTGTTCTACCTCGTTTATTCCGCCGCCGGGGTAACGGGGATCATTTTCTTCAAAGCGGCCGTAATCTGGGCCGCCTGCGCCCTCCTCGTTCTGACAGCCCTACGGCTTGGGGCCCGGATGAGCGCCGTCCTTCCCGCGTTCGCGGTTTCGGTCTATGTCGCCAGCGCCCGGTTCCTCGAGCGGCCTCACATCTTCTCGTTCCTGATGGCGGCGCTCTACCTGTGGCTCTATGTTCGTTTCCGAACCGGCACCCGCGACCGGCGCTGGCTCTGGGCAATCCTGCCGGCCCACGTTCTCTGGGCGAATCTCCACGGCGGCCACATCCAAGGGATCGCCATGGTGGCGGTGTTCGCGGCCGGGGAGGGTCTCTACGCCCTCCGAGCCCGTTTTCTCGGGCGGTGCAAGGAAACCGTTCTGCCGGCCCGCGATATCGCCGCCCTCGCCCTCCTCGTTCCCGGCTGCCTTCTGGCTTCTCTCGTCAATCCCTATGGAATAAAGATCCTCACCTTTCCCTTCGAGCTCTCCGGCACGGTCGTGTTCATGCGGACGGTGTTCGAGTGGCAGCCGCCCTACGCGGATGGTTTCAACGCCACGACCATGTTCTTCATCTATGTCCTCCTTCTCGTCGCCTTTATCGCCGTCTTCTTTGCCGTCCAGCGGGACCGGACGCGGCCGCGGGGCGGCAAGGAGCCCCTGGCCGAACTGAACGCCGTCTTCCTCGTCGCTCTGGCCTTAGCCTTCATCGCCTGCCTTTTCGCCCGGCTCCAAGGCCCGGCTGGGCTCTGGCAGCCTGGATTCCTGGCCTTTCTCATGCTTTTTCTCTTCGGTCTGGTCGGCCTTTTCGCCCTTGCCAATATCCGTTCCGTGGATTTCGTCCAAACCGGAATCTTCGCCCTCTTTCTCTACCTGAGCCTGAGGCATAATCGGGCCGTCGCCGACGCCGCACTCGTTCTCTTCATCTTTCTGGCGGCGAATGCCTCGACCTGGCTCGACCGCCGGCAGGCCGCTCCCTCCGGTGTCGGGCCCGGGCGAGGGCGATCTGGAAGGAAGGGGCTCGTTCTCGGCTCCGCCTTCGTCCTCGCCGCCGCCCTATATACGCTCGTCGGCCGATATCATTTCGACTTCCAAGGAGGGATTCGCGAGAAGGGCTTCGGAATCGCCTCGAACATGCCGGTCCGGGCCGTCGATTTCATCGCTCGAAGCGGAATCAAAGGGAACGCCTTCGTTTCCTACACGTTCGCCGGCCTGCTCATCCATCGGATGTGGCCGGAGGTGATGGTCAACATGGATTCGCGGAACGACGTCTACGGCGAAGAGCTCTACCTGGAATACAACAAGGCTTTGCAGGACCCGGCGGCGATGCGCGGCTACCTCGAGCGACACCCGGTCGGCTTTTTTCTCTTGGCGCGTAACGGGGTGGCGGCCGCCGTTTACGATGACTTGACCGCGGCGGGAGGCTGGACGCCGGCCTATGCCGACGACCAGGCCGTCGTCCTCGTCAAGAAGAAGGCGAGCCCGGGCGGCGGGGCCGGCGGGATGAGATGAGCCGCGAAAAACAGTTGCTTCCCCTTTTGTTTCTTTGCCTGGCCGTTGTCACGTCGCTTCCCTATATCTACGGCTTCCTAAAAACCCCTTCGGGCTATGCCTATACGGGCGTCCATTCCCTGAATTCGGGCGACCTCTACAGCTACTTGGCCCAAATCGAGCAGGCGCGCGAGGGCCGCTTGCTGCTCAAGAACCTCCACACTCCCGAGGCCCACCCCGGGTTCCTCGTCAGCCCTCTGTGGACCCTCACGGGATGGCTCGCCGCCGGATTCGGCCTATCCAATCTGCTGGCCTTTCATATCGTCAGGATCCTGGCCATTCTCCTCTTTCTCTGTTCCGCCGCCGGGCTGGCCAGGGCCGCCTTTACCCAGGGCTGGCAGCGGACCGCGTTTCTCCTCATGCTCTCCCTGTCGTCCGGCATCGGCTGGCTCGTGCTCGCCGCCGGCCGCGCTTCGAGCGTCGACCTGTGGATGCCCGAGACCATCCCGTTCATGGCCATGGCCGAATCCCCTCATTTCCTCGTCGCGCAGTCGATGATGATGATCGCCGCGGCGGCTTACGTCAGGTTGATGAGTTCGGGGGAGATAAAACATACCGTCGCGGCCGGGCTCAGCCTCTTCGTCTTGAGCTTGATCCATCCTTTCAACCTGGCTGTTTTCCTGCCGGCCATGGCCCTCGTGACGTCGGCCGCGGTCCTATCGAAAAACCGCGGCCCCGCCTTCAAGATGATTCGGGATTTTGTTGTCGTCGCGGTTTGGCCGCTCCTGGGACTCGCTTATCTCTGGCTCATGACCAGGCTCGTTCCCGTTTTTGCCTCGTGGAAAAATCAGGTTTCGACGCCATCCCCCCCGCTCCTCGATTATCTGACCGGCCTGGGGCTTCCGCTCGGCTTGGCTGTTCCGTCTCTTGCGGCTGCGTTATTTTTTAAGGCCCGCGATTCTCGAAGGGGGGACCTGACCTATCTCATGGGCGCCTGGTGCCTCCTGGCCTTCGTTCTTTGTTACATGTCGATCCAGAGCCCGCGGCGCGTCATGGAGGGCGTCTTCATCCCGGCTTGCCTTTTGGCCGTCCAGACTCTCGCCCGCGTGAAGGAACGGCTCTTTTCCGGCAAAGCCGCCGCCTTTTATGGATTGGGATTCCTCCTTCTCGGCCTTTCCTGTTTGTCCAACGCGCATCTCCTCGTCCGCGATTTCCAAGCCGTCCGGACCGGCCGAAGCCCTTATTATCTCCCTCTCCCCGTTTTCGAAGCCGCGGCCTGGCTGAAGAACGGCGCCGGCCCCCGAAGCGTCATCCTGGCCGACCCGGAAATCAGCTACTTCCTGCCGGCCTTGACGGGGAAAGCGGTCTTTGCCGGACACCGGGAGATGACCATCGACCCTCAAGAAAAGTCGAGGTTGAGCGCTCTGGCCCTCCAGGACCCGCAGGCCGGGCTCGAGATCATGGACGAATTCGGCGTCGATTACCTTTTCGAGCTTCGTTCGCTCGGGCTCAAGGACCCCTATGAAGCGAATCCGGAAGGGATCGAGCGCGTGTTCGAAAACGGCCTGGTCCGCATCTACCATATCGCTCCGGGGCAGTCACCGGTCCGGCGCGCCCGGCCTAAGGTCGCCTTTTTGTATAAGTTGACAGGGGGGCGCGCGAGTCGATAAAATACTCGCGAGTCGAACTGTATTCGGAAAGACTATGGACATCAACGAAAACTTCTATCAGCTGGAAAAGCCCATCCTCGAGATCAAGGAGCGGATCGACGGCCTCGACCTGAGCGACGATCCCGGCAAAAAAGAGAAGATCGCCTCCTTGCGCCTCGAGATCGAAAGGGAATGGGCCAAGATCTCGCCCCAGCTTACCCCGACTCATATCGTCCAGATCGCCCGCCATCCCAAGCGGCCGTACTCCCTCGATTACATCAACGCCCTCATGCAGGATTTCATGGAAATGCACGGGGACCGGAGGTTCGCCGACGACCCGGCGATCGTCACCGGCCTCGCTTTTTACATGGGCTCGACGGTGGCCGTCCTCGGCCAGCAAAAAGGGCGGACGACGCGCGAGCGGATCAACCGCAATTTCGGCCAGATGAATCCCGAAGGCTACCGCAAGGCCCTTCGGGTGGTCCAGCTGGCCGAGAAGTTCGGCTTTCCCGTCATCTCCTTCATCGACACGCCCGGCGCTTATCCCGGCATCGGGGCCGAGGAGCGCGGCCAGGCCGAAGCCATCGCCTACAACCTGAAGGTCTTTTCGGGCCTCCGCGTTCCGATCGTGGTCGTCATCGTCGGGGAAGGCGGAAGCGGCGGGGCGCTCGGGATCGGCATCGGCGATTCGGTCGCCATACTCGAGAACTCGTTCTATTCCGTCATCAGCCCCGAGGGATGCGCGGCCATCCTCTGGAAGGACCAGAACGGGGCGAAGCTGGCCGCGGCGGCGATGAAGATCCGCTCCCAGGATCTCTTCAACCTGGGCATCGTCGACAAGGTCCTTCCCGAACCCTGCGGCGGGGCCCACATCGACCCCGAACAGACCTACAAAACCGTGGACAAGCACCTGAGCCAGACGCTGAAGCGCCTCCAGCAGAAATCCAAGGACGAGCTCCTCGAAGAGCGCTATCAGAAATTCCGGAAGATGGGGATCTATCTCGAAAAGTGAGCGCTGAAACTCCGGCTCAAAGAGAACTCGCCGCGATCAAGGGAACCAAGGACATCCTGCCCGGCGAAGTCGAAGTCTGGCAGGCAGTCGAGGCCGCGATCCGGCGGCTGGTCGAGCTCTACGGCTTCCGCGAATTGCGGGCCCCCGTCATCGAACCGACCGAGCTGTTCGAGAAGGGCACGGGAGAGACCTCGGACGTCGTCACGAAGGAGATGTACACCTTCACGGACAAGGGCGGCCGGTCGATCACCCTTCGGCCGGAGTACACGCCGTCCATGGCCCGGGCCATCCTCGAGCACCGGCTCGACCTCCAGCCGGAGCCGATGCGGTACTACTACATGGGGCCGATGTTCCGCTACGACAAGCCGCAGAAGGGCCGCTACCGGCAGTTCCACCAGCTCGACATCGAGATCTTCGACGAAAAAGACCCCGCCGTCGACGCCGAGATCATCGAAATGGCGGGAGCGCTGCTCGCCGAGCTGAAGGTCGAAGGAACCGAAACGCTGGTCAATTCCGTCGGCTGCCGGGTCTGCCGGCCGGACTACAGCCGGGACCTCCGGCTCCACGCGGAAAAGGTCCGGGACCGCCTTTGCCCGGACTGCCAGCGTAAGATCACGACCAATCCGCTCCGGATCCTCGACTGCAAGGTCGAAGGATGCCGGGCGGAGGCCGCCCGCTTTCCCAAGATCACGGGCTACCTCTGCCGGGAGTGCCGCGAGCATTTCTCCAGGCTCCTCTCCTATCTCGACCTGTACAAGATCGCCTATCGCGTCGAACCGAACCTCGTGCGCGGGCTCGACTATTACACCAAGACGACGTTCGAAATCATCAGCAGCGGCCTGGGCGCCCAGAACGCCCTCTTGGGCGGCGGCCGTTACGACGACATGATGAAGGATTTCGGCGGGCCGGACATCTGCGGGACCGGCTTCGCCATGGGTTTGGAGCGGCTGATTTCCATCCTCCCGATGCGGCCGGAGCGCAAGACAGTCCTGTATATCGCCCATAGGGGCGAGGAAGGCAAAGGGAAGGGGCTTGAACTCGCCCGCTTCTTCCGCGGGAACGGCATCGGCTGCCTGGCGGAGTTCGGGACCAAGGGATTCAAGGCCCAGTTCGGCCGGGCCAACAAGCTGGGAGCGGCTTGGGTTCTCGTTATCGGCGAAGACGAGATCCGCAAGGGGCTGTATCAGCTCAAGGACATGGCCGCCGGGACGCAGACCGAGGGCTCCGCCGAAGATTTACTCAAGATCATCCGCGAAAAAGAAGGGGACATGCCCTAAATTCTATCGAATTTAGGACGTGTCCCCGATTTATATCCGAGGGGCGGCGTTTTCAAGGAATAACCTCATGAACAGCACAACGGCAAAACCGGGCGACGCTTGGAAGCGCACTCACTACTGCGGGGACGTGCGCCCCGCCCACGAAGGGCAGGACGTCGTCCTCATGGGCTGGGTCCAGAAGAGCCGCGACATGGGACATCTCCTCTTCGTCGACCTCCGCGACCGCGCGGGCCTGGTCCAGGTCGTCTTCCGGTCGGAGAGCGCCGCGCTCATGGACGAAGCGAAAAGGCTCCGCGGGGAGTACGTCGTCGGGATCAAGGGGCTGGTCCGGATGCGCGAGGCGAAGAACAAGGACCTGGCCACGGGCGAGGTCGAGGTCGAGGCGCGCGAGCTGAAGCTGTTCGCTTCGTCGAAGGTCCCTCCCTTCGCCGTGGCCGACCCTCCCCAGGCGTCCGAAGAGCTCCGCTTCAAGCATCGCTATATCGACCTCCGCCGGCCGCACATGCAGCGGAATATCCGCCTCCGCCACGAAGCCGCCCTGGCCGTCCGCAATTACCTCGGCCGGAACGGCTTCCTCGAAATCGAAACGCCCATCCTGGCCAATCCGACGCCCGAAGGCGCGCGTGACTACCTCGTCCCGAGCCGCATTTACAAGGGCCGCTTCTACGCCCTGCCCCAATCTCCCCAGCAGTTCAAGCAGACGCTCATGGTTTCCGGTTTCGACCGCTACTTCCAGATCGTGCGCTGCTTTAGGGACGAAGACCTGCGGGCCGACCGCCAGCCCGAGTTCACCCAGATCGACATCGAGATGAGCTTCATCGACCGCGACGGATTCTTCGACCTCAACGAAGGTCTGATGGAGGCGGTCTTCGCCGTCGCCGGCCGGCCGGTCGCCCGGCCGTTCCCTAGGCTGACCTACGCGGAGGCCATGGAAAGATACGGCTCGGACAAGCCCGACCTTCGCGTCCCGCTCGAAATGCGCGACGTGACGGCGGTCGGGAAGACGCTGTCCTCCGACCTTCTCAAGGGCGTCTTCGCCGCGGGCGGTGAGCTGAAGAGCCTTCTCGTCCCCGGGGCCGCTCCGATGTCCCGGGGCCAGCTCGACAAGCTCGGCGAGAAGGCCAAAGCGCTCGGGGCCAAAGGCCTGATCTGGCTCAAGCGCGAGGGCGGCGCGTTCAAAGCGGCCCTCAAGCTGCCCGAAGCCGAATATGCCGCGCTGTGGGGCGCCCTCGGCGGCGGCGAAGGCGACCTGGCCGTGTTTGTAGCCGACGCGAAGGCGATCGCCCTCCGCGTCCTTGGCGAAATCCGCCGGACATGGCCGTTGGGCGAATCCCGCAAGGACGGTGCCCTCAAGTTCGTCTGGATAACGGACTTCCCGCTCTTCGAATGGAGCGAGGAAGAGAAGCGCTACGTTTCGATGCACCATCCCTTCACCTCGCCCCATGAGGAGGACGTGGAATTTCTCGAAAACGAGCCGGCGCGCGTCCGGGCCAAGGCCTACGACCTCGTCCTCAACGGCGTCGAGGTCGGCGGCGGGTCGGTCAGAATCCACCAGATGGACCTCCAGCGCCGCGTCTTCAAGGCTCTCGACCTGAGCGATGCGGAGACTGAGGCAAAATTCGGCTATTTCCTGGAAGCGTTGAGCTACGGAGCGCCGCCGCACGGCGGCATTGCCCACGGCTTCGACCGGCTGGTGATGATCCTGGCGGGCGAGGAGTCCATCCGCGAAGTGATCGCCTTCCCCAAGACGACCTCCGCCCTCGACCTGATGACGGGCTCGCCCTCCGAGGTCAACGACAAGCAGCTGGCCGAGCTGGGGCTAAAGCTCAGGAGTTGATCAGCCCCTGACTTTGCGCGTCTCGGCGATGAACCCGCCGAGGCCGGAGACCAGGGCAAAGAGGAAAGCCCGCCAAACCGAGCCCAAGGCGAATTTGCCCAGGTCCGAAACGAACGGCGCCCAAAGGGAGCCGCCGGCCAGGACCGACGAAAGGGCCATGCCGACGGCCACGTTGAGGATCCCCAATACGATTCCCGTTACGACGCCCCAGCCGACTCGTTTGCCGACGGACATGCCTCCGGCTCCGCGGGCCACAACCGCCGCGGCCAGAAGAGGGACGAAGACCGCCAACCACCACACGTCGCCGAAGGCCGGAACGACGCCCCGGATCCGATAAAACGCGTAATCCAGAAGCCCGAAAACGGCTCCTCCGGCCAGGATCACGGGAAGAGCATGCCGGGCGCGGGCCTTTTTTCCCGCCCGGCGTTCCGCCCGGAGACGCATCCGCCGCTGGACCGTCAAGGGGAAATTGTAGAAGAGGTCGAAGGCGAAGTGCTCGAGCCAGGCCCCCTTCTCGCCGAAGACGGGCACGATGTGGACGGCCCCCGTAGCCCAGTGGCCGGCCATGAAGCGGGCCAAGTCGGGATAGCGGTAGGCCATCTGGATGGGGAAGGCCAGATAGCCGATGTATTTGAAGTAGCTCAGCCCGAAGGCCACCTTGTAGTCTCTGAAATTCCGTTCCTTCAAGACCAGGAAGGTCGTATAGAGTCCCCGGGTGAACGACCCCGGCGAGATGGGGGTGACCTGGAAAAGGGCGAGAATCATACCGGCGGCGACGGAAGCTTGCTGCCAGCTCAGCTCCGGATGCGTTTTGACGTAGATAAAAGCCAGCGCGACGGAGACGACTTGAGTGATGGGCAGGGTACAGACGTGGACGGCCAGGCTTTTCAGATACTTCTGGATGAACGGCTCCTTGATCTGGGCTCGGATCCGGCCGGCTTCCGCGGGCAGCAGCATGTGGTTGCGCTCGCCCTGCGCGATCATGTCGAGGAGCCACTTTTCCCGCTCGTCCGCCCGGAAATAGAGACGGACCGGCCGGATGAAGATGTAGAACAGGCGCTCCTTGAAGTAAGCCTCGTCGGTCAGGAAGCGGTGCAGTCCGACGGGCAGGAACGAGAACGGCAGATGGAGATAATAGCGCCAGGGTTGGGCGGCGATCTTCGCGGCCCGCTCCGCGGAGACGCGGCCCGCCCGGTGCCAGCGGACGAGGGCTTCAGCGATGCGGGCCCGGCTCGCCCGGAGGAAATAGCGCGGGCTCGCGGCCATTTTCGCGTAATGGCGTCGCAGGTCCGCCCTGCCCCAGAGGCGGCGGAGGAAGGGAACGAGGACGAGGGGGACGAGCCACACCGGATATTTCCACCAGACCGCCCCCGGCCAGTCCAGGATGAAGAGAAGCGGCGCAGCCAAGGCCAGCCCGGGCCAGAGAAGAAAGATGAAAGAAAGAAGGCCGCTCTTTTCCAGGCGCGCGTTCGTCCGCTCGTCGGTCATGTTCCGGACGCGCCAGCTCTCGCGGAAGCCGTTCATGATCGAATGGCGGAGCTTCCGGCCGAAGAGCCGGACATGATGATAGGTGACGTCGATCAGGGAATCGCGATAAACCCGGTCTTCACGCTCGAGGTCGGCGAGGCCGCCCTCCATGCCGGCGAAGGCGGCGGGCCGCTCCGATACGTATTTTTCGAGCTTGGCGATATCGCCCTTGTCGAATTGGACGAGCCGTCCGCGGGCCAGCCCCTGGACAACAAGCTTGACATCGGCCGGGCACTGCGGCGTCACGGGCGTCAGCGCCATTCCGGCCCGGAAGTCCACGGCCACGAGGCCGCCGCGGGGATCGGCGTCGGTCGATATCCGCTTCAAGGCGTTCGGCTGGCTCTTGAGCGACCACCATTCGTACTGGCGGGCGAGCTCGACGGCGCCCATACGGCGCATCATCTTCACCAGCCCGTCCATGAAGGAGCGCTTCGCCCGGTATTCGGGAGAGCCCAGGCCCTCGTCCGGCCGGCCGGGCTTCCAGGCGCGCCGGGCGTCCAGGTCGTCGTCCACTTCGAACCGCCACGTCCGGCCGTCGACCCATTCGCTGAGCTCTCCGCAGCCGCCGAGATCGCGGTCGACGAGCGTGGCAAGGATGTCGACGACGCAGTCCGGCGATCCGAATTCTTCCTCCGCCGCCCGGCGGATGAACTTCTGCCAGAGGGCCTGCGAGCGGCCCGCGGCCGGGGTGACTTGGAGCGAGAACGGGCCTTGAAAGCCCAGGGCATAAAAGGCGTTGCGAATCCGGCGGCTCATTCCCGAGGCGGGGATGAGGATTTTCAGGGCGTAGGTCCTGCCTATCTCCAGGCCCTGAATATCGCCGTCCGTTTTTTCGAATTCGAGGAGCCGCGTCTTGTAGACCTGTCCCGCGTATCCTCCGCCGACGAACCGCTCGATCTCGAGCTTGATCCGGCCCCGGCCGTCGGGCAGGACGCCGCGGACGTCATAGGCGAGGACATTCCCGCGCTCGTAGCGACGGCGGCGGAACGGCCGGAACAAGCGCTGGTCCTGGAACACGCGTTCCAGGAAGCGAACGGTTTCGACGGAGTAAGGCGCGCCCATAGACGGCTATTTTACGTCGGCTACGAGCGCGTTGAGGACCTTCTTCGTCTCCTTGTCCTGGACGAAAAAGACGACGCGGAGCTTGCTCCGGTCGATCTTGGCGTGCCGCTCGGGGAATTTGAAGTCCTTGAAGCGCGTGCTCGTCTTTTCGAAGTCGGTCAGGTAGGCGTCGGCCGCCCGCTCGGACGCGCCCAGGTCGAAGGCGGCCTGTTTCGGCGCGGCCGGATCGATCGTGAGGATGTCGCGCACGACCAGCTTGTGGAATTGGAGGCCGTTGGAGCCCTTGTATTTCTCCTCGCCCTGGACGAGGACGAGATGGTACTCGACCCCGGGGACGGCTTTGTCGAAGTCGTATTCGACCTTGACGGCGTCGCCGGCCCTGCCAGCCTTGGCTTTGAGCATGACGGCAGGCGAGTCGCCCAGCCGGGCCTCGATCTCGGCCCTATATTCCTTGAATTTACCGTCGGCCATGCCTCGGCTGCCGCCGCCGACCAGCTTCTTGTCCCCGTCGATGACGACGGTCGGCGTGCTGTTGACGCCATAGAAATCCTGGCGCAGCTTGGTGGCCGGATTCATCATCGGGTCGGGGCGGGGAATGGGCAGGTGGTATTCGAGTATGGCCAGGTATTTGACCGGTACGGATTCGATCAGGCCGTCGAAACCCAAGTCGGCCCCGACGCAGGGCGGACATTCCGACCCGGTGAAGAGCTCGGCCAGGACGGCCTTGCCCTTCCAGCCGGCCGGCGCTTTCAGCGGCTCGGGATGGAAGGGCAGCGCCTTGAGCTTGGCTTCGAGATTGGCCTCGAACCCGTCGGGCTTGCCGTGGAGCTTGATGTAGAACTCCTTGGCTTTGTCCGCGGCCCCGGATTGGTTTACGGCGGCCGCGCTCATATAGCTTTCATACGCCTCGTTGATTTTGCCCTGTTTGGCATAGACCTCGCCGAGGGTGAAGGAATAATCGCCGTCGGCGGCGCCGCCGGCTGCCTTATAGCTTTCGAGGCCGGCCAACGCCTTGGCCGCGTCGCCCGCGTTCAGATAGGCTTGGGCGGTCAGGAGCTCGATGCCGGATTGGAAAAACGTCTTGAACGTTCTTTGCTGCTCCTCGAGGATGCCCTGGAAGACGTCGGCATTCCCGAAGGCCTTGATCAGCATATCCCGGTAGCTCAGTACGGCGGCCAGGACCTTGGGGGCTTCGAAGCCTTTGATCCGAGGATGGTTGATGACCTGGTCAGCCGCAATGTACGGGCCTTGGACGCGGTCCGCCCCCTTGGCTTTGGACAGGGCTTCCTTTTGCAGGGCGAGAACGGCGTCGAGCGTCTCAGCGAGGTCGACCTTGGCGGCGAGGATCCATGTCTCGATGGTAGCCAGGTACTGCGTGCTCGGGTAGGCGGCCTTGATCCGTTCGAGCTCCTTGATCTTAGCCGCCAGGTCCGTCATGCGCGATGCGGCCAGGACTTCCTTGTACTCGGGGGGCTGCTGGGTCTGGGCGGCGGCCGGGCTCGCCAGGATCAGGCCAAGAATGGCGATCGCCGCTAAAACGGCGTGAATTTTCATTTTTTTCACGGATTTGCCTCCATTAAGGAACACCCATTATATAGAAATCCGGCGCTTTGCTCAATCGAACAGCGAGGCCCGAAATTTGCCGATAAGACTTGTCATCGAGTAAATCCGGGGTCGAGTAAATCCGGGGTCGCGTCTCCACTTTCCACCAAGTTGTGGAAATCTCAGCGCGCTTCCGGAAATTCAAAGGGAGTTGGGGATTGACTGTCCACTTCGTCCCCTTCGAGAGTCCGTTTCGCGCGCATTTTCCACAGAAAAGTGGAAAGTGGAGACGCGACCCCCCAACACTCAACGGAGGAGGCCGAGGGAAGCCCGTCCCTCCCGGCCTACTCTTTCGCCCCTTATTTGCCGGGTTCGCCCGTGAGCGGGTCCGCCAGGCTCAATCGGTGAATCTTGCCCAGCTTGTCCAGCGGGCCGGGCCACTTGTCCCCGCCCTTGTTGCAGGGGTCCCAATCGCCGACGATCATGATCACGGCCTTGTCCGGATGGACGTACTTGACCGCGACCTCCTGAACCTTGGCCTTGGTCACGGCCTTGATCTTGTCGCGGTAGGTCTTGTAGTAATCCATCGGCCTGCCCGTCATCTCGAGGTTGGCGAACGTGGACTGCGTCGCCTGGGCGGACTCGAACGCGCTGGGGAAGCTCTCCAGGTAATAGTTGATCGCTGTTTCGAGCTCGGCGTCGGAAACCGGATTCTTGCGGATGCGGTCGAACTCATTCAGGATGAGCGAGATGGCGTAGCCGACCGTGGACGATTTGGTCTGGACGTAGCCCATGAACTGACCGGGGAAGCCCCAGCGGTAGCTGAACCGGCTGCCTTGGTTGTAGGACAGGCCCTCGGTCGAGCGGACCTTCGAGGTGATGCGCGAAGAGAAGCTGCCCCCGCCCAGGATGAAGTTCATGACTTGGACGGCGTAGAAGTCCGGATTCGTGTCCTCCAGGCCGAGATGCCCGATGTCGATGTAGCCTTGGTTGATCGACTTCTGGATGAAGTAAACTCCCGGTTCGGGCGCGGGGAAGGACTTGGAGAACGCGGGGAATTTGAGATCCTTGTTCTTCCAGGCGGCGATGTATTTGTCGACTTTGGCCTTGAGGTCGGCCTTGTTGAAATCGCCGGCTGCGGACAGGATGATGTTCTTGGGGAAAAAGTACTGGGCGTGGACGGCCTTCAGGTCCGCGGGCGTGACGCCGTCATAGGTCTTCTTGGTCGCCCGCCAGGTCAGGGGGTGATCGCCGTAGAGGACTCGTTCGTACTCCCGGCTGAGGACGCCGCTCGGCTGGTCGTTGGCCTGCCGGAGCTGTTCGACGAGGCGGACCCTGGCCAGGTTCAGGGGTCCTTCTCGGAACTCGGGATTCATCAGGACGTCGAAGAAGAGGGCCAGGCCCTCGTCGAGGTCCTTGCTGAGGACCGAGAGGGTCAGGGTCGAGGTCCGCTCGGAAACGTTGAAGCCGAGCGAGCCCCCGAGGAAATCGAGGCGTTCTTCGATCGCGGTTCCCTCCCGGGTCTTCGTCCCGCCCCGGATCATCGTCCCGCTCATGAGGGCGTCGAGGCCCTGCTTGTCCTTCGGGATATAGAGCCCTCCGAAATTGACGAGGGCCGAGATGTTGAACAGCGGTAGGGTGTGGTCCTCCTGGATATAGCCGCGGAGGCCGTTGGCGAACGCCGTGCGGAAGGCCGCGGGATTCGGCGGGTCGTACGTCAGCGCGGGGAATTTCAGGTCCGAGGGCTTCTGGGCCTGGGCGAACCCCAGCGCGACGACGAGCCCGGCGACGGCGAACAGGATCGTGAGTGTCTTTTTCATGGTCGTCCTCTTTCCTTACCGGCCCGCGCTCCGCCGATTGATCGCGGTCAGGCTGTTGTCCTTGACGAAATATTTCGCGATCACGCGCTTGATGTCGTCGTTCGTGACTTTCTTCAGGTCGTCGAGGTCGGATAGGATCGACCTCCAGCCTCGGTTGAGCTCGGACCGGCCGACGCTCCCGGCGAGGCCGGAGGAGCTGGCCAGGCCGCGGACGAACTGGGCTTCGGAGCGGTTCTTGGCCTTCTGGATCTCGTCGGCGGTCACGCCCTCCTTCTTGATCTTCTCGATCTCGAGCCAGATCTCCTTTTCGAGGTCCTCCGGCTGGACGTTCTTGTCCGAGCGGGGAGACGCGGAGATCTGGAACGCCCCGACGTACCACTGGGCCCGGCTCGACGCGGACGCGTTGACCGCCAGCTGTTTCTCCTGGACCAGGATCTTGTTCAGCCGGCCGGTGCCGCCGCCCCCGCCGAAACCGCCGCCGCGCTGTCCGATCTCTCCGTCGGGTCCGAGGCCGCGCATGCCGCCGCCTCCCCCACCGAGGATGCTGGCCAGCACTTGGAGCGGCGCCGCGTCGGGCTGGCCCGCGCGCGTCGTATGGAACATCATCTGGAGGCTGGTCGGCGCGCCGCTCTCCGCGTAGAGCCGCTTCTCGCTGTACTGGGGCGGCTCATAGGTCCGGATCGGCTCGATGTCCGGCCCTCGGGGGATGCGGCCGAAGTACTTTTCAGCCATGACCCGCAGGGCTTCCGGGTCGAAAGCGCCGGCATAGACGGCGACCGCGTTGTTCGGGACGTAATATTTCTTGTGGAACTCGACGAGGTCGGCCTTGGTGACCTTCTGCAGGTCGTCCATCCAGCCGATGACGTCCCAGTGGTAGGGGGACGCGGCGTAAAAGGCGGCGTTGACCTGCTCGCTGAAGAAATAGCCGGGCCGGTTCTCGCTCAGGCGGCGCTCCTCCATGATGACGTCCTTCTCGGAGTAGAACTCGCGGAAATAGGCGTTCATGAGCCGGTCGGACTCGACGAGCATCTGGAGCTCGACCTTGTTCGTGGGCATCGTGACGTAGTAGCCCGTGTTCTCGTTGCCGGTCGAGGCGTTGACGCCCGTGCCGCCGTTCTTGGCGTAGAGGTTGTCGAGCTCGTCCTTGACGATGAAGGCTTTCTCGGCCTTGACGAGGTCGTCGAATTCCTTCTGCCACTGGGCCAGCTGGGCTTTATCGGAAGCGCCGGCCTTCCAGAATCTCTCCCTGTAGATCTTGTCCATGACGGCGTCGATCTGCTGGTCGATCGCCTTGTCCTTGGCGAAATCCGAGACGCCGATCGTATCGGTGCCCTTGAACATCATGTGCTCGTGGATGTGGGCCAGACCGGTGATGCCCGGCTTCTCGTTGATCGAGCCGACCTTGAAATAGATGTGGCAGACGACGCGGGGAACGCCGGGCTTCGGGATGAGTAGCAGCTTCATTCCGTTCGACAGGACGTATTCCCTCACGTCGAGCTTCAGGTCGGCGGCCGCCGTCCACGAGGCGATCGCGACCAGCGCGATGATCAGGGCCAGAGTGCGTTTCATGCGGTGCATACCTCCTCCTTAAAAAATAGGGGAGCCTCCTCCCCCCTCCTTTAGACGACCCGGGCGCCGTCCTTCTTCCAGAACGGCCGCTTTTATCCGTAGCGGCCGGTGATGTAGTCTTCCGTGCGCCTGTCCCGGGGCCGGGTGAAGATGTCCGGGGTCTTGCCGAACTCGACGAGCTCGCCGAGAAGCATGAATCCCGTCTCCTCCGAGACCCGGGCGGCCTGCTGCATATTGTGGGTGACGATGACGATGGTGAATTCGGAGCGGAGATGCCGCATCAGCTCTTCGATCTTGAGTGTGGCGACCGGATCCAGGGCAGAGCACGGTTCGTCCATCAGGAGGACTTCGGATTTCACGGCGACCAGGCGGGCGATGCAAAGCCTCTGCTTCTGCTCGAGCGACAAATGCAGCGCGCTTTCGTCTAATCGGTCCTTGAGCTCGTCCCAGAGGTCGACGGCCCGCAGACTTTCCTCAACCAGGGTGTCGAGATCCGCCTTTCGGGCTTGATGGTGGACTCTGGGCCCGAACGCGATGTTCTTGTAGACGCTCAACGGGAACGGATTCGGCCTCTGGAAGACCATGCCCACCTTTTTCCGGAGGCGGGTCAGTTCGGCCTTCCGCATCCGATAGATGTCCGCACCGTCGATCCGGACCGATCCCGTGATGCGAACGTCCTCGACGAGGTCGTTCATGCGGTCGAGGCAGCGGAGGAGGGTGGATTTGCCGCAGCCCGACGGGCCGATCAGGGCGGTGATCGCCTTTTCCCGGACTTCTAGCCGGACGTCCTTGAGCGCCCGGAAGGAGCCGTACCAGAGGTTGAGATTTTGAACGTCGATTTTAGCGCTCATCCGAACCGCCCCACGATGTAGTCGTTTGTCCGCGGATCCGACGGAGCGGTGAAGATCTTGTCCGTGGCGTCGATCTCGACAACGTCGCCCATCAGGAAGAAAGCCGTCCTCGTCCCGACGCGCGCCGCCTGCTTGGTGTTGTTGGTGACCAGGACGATCGTCCGGGTCTTGCGGAGCTCGAGCATCGATTCTTCGACCTTCGCCGTGGAAATCGGGTCCAGGCCCGAACACGGCTCGTCGAAAAGGACGACCTCGGGGCGCAAGGCCAGCGTCCGGGCGATGCACAGACGCTGCTGCTGCCCGCCCGAGAGTTTTTGCCCGGAGCTCCGCAGGCGGTCCTTGACCTCGTCCCAGAGGAAGGCGGCTTTCAAGCTTTCCTCCACGAGCCGGTCGAGCGCGGCCTTGTCTCGGACGCCGGCCAGCCGCGGCCCGTAGGTGACATTGTCGTAGATGGACCTCGGCAGGGGGATGGGCAGGGCGAAGATCATACCGACCTTCTTTCTCAAGTCTTCCGCTTCCATGTCCTTGCGGATGTCCCGGCCGTCGAGCCGGATGGTGCCGCTGATCCGGATCTGCGGTTCGAAATCGTTGAGGCGGTTGAGACAGCGGAGGAACGAGGTTTTCCCGGAGTTGGCAGGCCCGATGACGCTCAGGATCTCGTTGTCGTGGATGTCGAGGGACACGTCGTGAAGAGCCCGGACCTTGCCGAAGTGGATCGACAGGTTTTTGACTTGGATCTTGGGCACGTCCGTTCGGCTATTCATGAGTCGTTAAAAATCGGGGACACGTACCGGCGGGACATCGGCAAGAGCCTGTGTCCCTCCGGTACATGTCCCCATTCACGTATTCCTCCGGATCCGGGAGCGGATCCGGGCTGCGGCGAGATTCACGACAAGCACGAGGCCGACCAGCACGAGAGCCGTCCCGTAGCGGTAGTTCTCGGGGACGCCCGGGATCTGAGTCGTCATGATGTACAGATGATAGGGCAGGGCCATGACCTGATCCCCGAGAGAATGGGGCAGCTTCGGCAGATAAAAGGCGGCCACGGTGAAGAGGATGGGGGCGGTTTCACCGGCCACGCGGCCGACGCTCAGGATGGCCCCGGTCAGGATGCCGGGCGTCGCGCACGGCAGGACGGAATGGCGGATCGTCTGCCACCGGGACGCGCCCAGCGAGAAGCTCACGTCCCGGTACGATTTCGGAACGGCCCGCAGCGCCTCCCGGGTCGTGGTGATGATCACGGGCAGGGTCATGATCCCGAGGGTCAGGGCGCCCGAGACGATCGACACGCCGAAGCGGAGGAATACGACGAAGAGGCTCAGCCCGAAGAGTCCGAAGACGACCGAGGAGACGCCGGCCAGGTTGATGATGGCCAGATTAATGATCCGGGTCAGGGCGTTGTCCTTGGCATACTCGCTGAGGTAGACGGCGGCCAGCACTCCGATCGGCAAGGCGAAGGCGATGGAGGTGACGACGAGGATGAGGGTCCCCAGAATGGCCGGGAAGATGCCTCCTGCCCGCATCCCGTCGCGCGGCATCGCCAGCAGGAACTCCAGCGACAGCGCGCTCCAGCCCTTGACGACGACGAGGACGACGATGGCCGCGACCGGGACGACGACGAGAAGGGTCGCCCCGAGAAGGAATCCGAATCCGAGCTTCTGCCGGAAGCCCTCGTTCCTCATCGCTTCTTCCCCCGGTTCAACAACAGGTCGGCCGCGAGGTTGATCAAAAAGGAAATGAGGAACAGCACGACCCCGACGGCGAAGAGGGCGAAATAGTGCGGGCTGCCTTTGGCGGCCTCGCCCATCTCGGCGGCGATGGTCGCGGTGAGCGTCCTCACGGGCTGAACGAGGCTCGTCGGGATGACCGCGGCGTTCCCGGTGACCATCATCACGGCCATCGTTTCTCCGATGACCCGGCCGATGCCCAGCATGGCCGCGGCGATGATGCCGGGCATCGCCCCGTGGACGATGACCCGGGTGAGCGTCTGCCAGTGCGTGGCCCCGAGGGCCAGAGCCCCTTCTTTGTATTCGCGCGGCACGGCGCTGATCGCGTCTTCGGAGATGCTGATGATCGTCGGGAGGGCCATGAAGGCCAGCATGATCGACCCGGCCAAGGCGGTCAATCCCGTGGGGAGGCCGAAGGCGTGCTTGAGAAAAGGAACGAGGAGGGTGATGCCGAGGAAGCCGAGGACGACCGAAGGGATGGCGGCCAGGATCTCGACGCCGGACTTGAGGACCGCCCGCACTTTCGGCGGGGCGACGTCGGCGATGTAAAAGGCGGCGGCGATCCCCAGCGGGACGGCCAGGACGATCGCCCCGGCGGTCACGAGGAGCGAGCCGAGGATCAGGGGCAGGATGCCGAGCCGAGCCGGGTCGGAGATCGGATACCAGAAGCGGCCGCCCAGGAATGCTCCCACGGACGTCGACTTGAGGACCGAGACGCCCTCGCGCAGGAGGAAGACAAAGATCAGGACGACGAAGACGATCGAGGCGATGCCGCTGGCGAAGATGAGCTTCTCGATGATGAACTCTTTGACCTTTCGGACGCTGGCCATTTACTTGATCGGGACGAAGTCGGTGCGGGCGACGAGGTCCTGTCCTTCCTTGGAATAGACGAAATCGATGAAGTCCTTGACGAGGCCGGCCGGCTTACCGTTGGTGTAGAGATAGAGCGGGCGGGAGATCGGATAGGCGCCGGTCCGGACGCTCTCGACGTTCGGCGCGATGAAGGGGGAGCGGTCGTCCTTGGCGACGGCGATGACCTTCTGGCGCGGGCTGATGTAGCCCAGGCCGTAATAGCCGACCGCGTTTTCGTTGTGGGCGGCTTCTTCGGCGATGGCGAACGAGGAGGGCATCATCAGGGCGCCGGGCGAGAACTCCTCTGCGGCCTTCTTTGCGCCGCGCCGCAGGACATGCTCCTTGAAGAAGATATGGGTGCCCGAATTGACCTCACGGGACAGCAGGACGATGGGGATATCGGCGCCCCCGAAGACCTTCCAGCGCTTGACGTTGCCCAGGAACATCTCCCGGAGCTGGTCCATGGTCAGGGATTGGACGGGATTCGAGGGGTGGACGACGACCACGATGCCGTCCAGGGCGACGGTCTCCTGGTTGAAGACGATGCCGTTCGCTGCGGCCTGCTTGACCTCTTTTTCCTCGACGGCCCGCGACGACTCGGCGATGTCGCATGTTCCGTTGATGAGGGCGGCGATGCCCGTTCCCGAGCCGCCGCCGGTGACGGCGACGTTCACGTCCGGATGAATCTTGTTGAACTCTTCCGCCCAAGCCTGGCCCAGGTTGACCATGGTGTCGGAGCCCTTGATCTGGAGGAAGGCGGAGGTGCGGGGAGAGCCGGCGCCGCGGGCGCCGCAGGCGGCGAAAAACAGGGAGCTCAAGAGAAGGCCGGCAAGGGCGGTCCTCTTTTTCATATATATTCTCACCTGAAGCCGTGTCGACGAAGGTTTTCGAAGGTCGGAATGATGTCTTCCCATTATAGAAATGAGCGGATGGGAAGTCAAGGCGGCGGCGGGGTTGACGGCCGGGGATTTGGACATCGGCGGCGAAACATGGTAGATTGGGGCCACGGGAGGCCGAGATGGAGAGGCTGTTTGACGAAGAACTCAACAAGCTCAGGGAAAAGCTTTTACGCATGTCCGGGATCGTCGAGGAGTCCGTGGCGCTGTCCATCGAAGCGTTGAAGGACCGGAAGGAGGAGCTCGCCCGCGAGGTCCTCCGGCGCGAGGAAGGCGTCAATCTGCTGGATGTCGAGATCGACGAGACCTGCCTGCGCCTGCTCGCTCTCCGCCAGCCTATGGCCGGAGACCTGCGCCTCATCACGTCGGCCATGAAGATCGGCGTGGACCTCGAGCGCATGGGCGACCTGGCCGTCAACATCGCCCAGCGCGCCCTCGAGCTGCTTCGGGTGCCCATCCTCAAGCCTCTGGTGGACATCCCGCGGATGGCCAGGCTCGCTCAGGACATGCTCAAGGACTCCATCCAGTCTTTCATCGACAGGAACGACGCGCTGGCCGCCGAGGTCTGCAAGCGCGACGATGCGGTCGACGCTCTGGAGAACCAGGTTTTTCGGGAGCTCCTGACGTATATGCTCGGAGACCCGGCTACGATCGAACGGGCCGTAGGCCTGCTTCTCGTCAGCCGCTATCTGGAGCGATTGGCCGACCACGCCACGAATATCGCCGAGAACGTGATCTATCTCGTCCGGGGGCGGTCGATCAAGCACAACGTCGACAAGATCCGATCGGCGGATTGACGGGCCGCAAAAAAAATCCTTGTTTTTTCCCCGGGTTCTGCTATACTGGGAAAAAGTTTTCTCGTGCCGGCTGGAGAAAACGAAACCTACCTTATAAATCATCATTTTCCCTTTTCTGCTGTTAATAACAGCCGGCACCTTTCTTCAGCGTGACGGGGCCCGAGTGACATCGATCCTGCTCTTCAGGCTGGGTGGATTGGGGGACCTCCTCGTCGCCCTTCCCGCCGTCCAGCTCCTCCACCGGGCGTTTCCCCAGGCGAAGATGGATCTCGTCGGCCGAAGCGATTATGGCGCGCTGCTCCGCGAAGCGGGCGCGGTCGACGAGGTTTTCTCCGCGGATGACGCGGCCTGGACTCCGCTCTTCGGGGAATCCGGCGGGTTTCGCGACGCGGGCCGGGTCCGGCTCGCGGGCTATGACCTCATCCTGGGCTGGTTCCAAGGCCGGCCGCGGTTGCCGCTCCTTTTTTCCGAAGCCGGGATCGTCCCGCCGGAGCGCGCCCGTTCGTTCCCATACGATGCGGATTCCGGGCTGGGCGTCAGCCGCTTTTTTTTCGAGCGAACGGCGGCCTTCCTCCGCTCCCTCGATGCCCCGGTCGCGCCGTTCGAGTCCTGCACGCATCTTGCCCTGCCCGGGGAGCCGCGCCTGCGGGAGGAGGATCCCCCCTTCACCGTCGTTCACCCGGGCAGCGGAAGCGCGGCCAAATGCTGGCCTCTCGGCCGGTTCGTGAGCATCCTGAAGACCCTCGCGAGCCGCGGCGGCGGGGGCGTTCTCGTGACCGGGGAGGCCGAAGAGCGGCTGGATGCGGAATTGAAGCCGGTCATCTTCCCCCCGAAGTGGAGCTGGCTCCGACGTCCCGGCCTCATGGATTTAGCCCGGCGGCTTCGCCCCGGCGTCCGCTATCTCGGCAACGATTCCGGAGTCACGCATCTGGCCGCGGCCCGGGGGGCGGACGTCGTCGCGGTCTTCCGTAGAGAGCTTGAAGCGGGCTGGGCTCCGTACGGGCGGAGCCTCGTCGTCAGCGCGGCCGATGTGGCGGACATCCCCGAGGAACGCGTCCTGGCCGCCCTCGAGCGCCGGCTTGGCGGCCCCGCCGGCTGAACGCCGTCCGGCCTTTTCCGGGGCGGTTTCTTTTGACGGATTTCTTGTGATAAGATGATCGGCGCCGGGAAGGAGCCGCGGTGATGGACAAGACGGACTGGAAAGAGGACCTGAAGGGCTGTTTTCTCGACGCGAAGGTCCTCGAAAAATGCCGGGAAGAGGCCGTCGAACATTTCGACCAGTTCTGCGAATACGTTGCCGAAGCCGCCTTCGAAGCCCTCGCCGAAGAGTTCGCCGGGTACCAGGTTAAGACCCGGTCATGGAAAGTCCAGGGGAAATCCATCCACCTCGAGATTCGCTTTCCCCGGTCGCGCGTCGACCAGTTCCACTACATCCTATGGATGCCCAAGAACTCCGTCGAGCTCAGGCTGAAGCTCACAGTCAAGTGGCGGAGGACGCCCCTCGGGACGCTCGAGGAGAAGACCGTTCCGTTCATCGAAAAGTCCTCTCCGTCCGACATCCTGAAGATCGACAAGGACGCCCTCGCCCAGGACGTGATCGCCCGCTACCGGAAGTATGTCTACGAGACGGCGGTCACGCCTGAGTGAGGGCCGCCGGCCTCTTCATTTGTTCAGTTGATCCAGCGTCTTGAACAGGACGGCGTACTCGGGGCGGTCCGTGGTGCTCTGGCCGACATACTTGAACTGACAGATCCCCTTCTTGTCGACGATGAAGACGCTGGTGATGCACTGATCGACCTTGCTCCCGCCCCATTCGGTCGCGAACAAACCGAGTCCTTTGGAGACTTTTCGGTCGGCGTCGATGAGGAGGGGGAAAGGCGTCGGGACGCGGCCCTTCTCCAGGCTGAGGTCCTTGGGGAACATCTGCCGCCGGCGGAGCATCTGGGCTTTGCCTTGCTCGTCCAGCTTCTCCTGGTCGGGCGGATTCTTCCAGCCCTTGATCTTGTCGAGCTGATCGGGATTGCTCTCCACCCACTGTTTGACGACGTCCGCCGCGTAGGGGAAGACGAAGACGACCTCGACATCGTACTTTTTCCGGATCTCGGCCGATGTCTCGAGGTCCACGAGCTCGGCGTATTTGTAGTTGTCGATCGTGCACCAGCGGGCTTCGGCGGCGAATCCCCGGGGGAAGATGAGCATCACGTTCTTGCCCTTGAGGCCGGACAGGGTGAACGGCTGTCCTTGGTACGACGGCAGGGTGAAGTCCGGCATGGGCTGGCCGATCGTCACGGGCCGGATCTCCCCCGTTTGAGCCGGAAGGTACGCGCCGGCGAGGATCAGCGCCGCAGCGGCGCATCCGGAAACGAATCGCGCTCTTTTTTTCATGCACCGTCTCCTTTCCGACGCCGTCCTCGTTTTTCTCGGAAGGACGGCGAATCGTCTATTGTAAGGCTTCGGGCCGGTTTTGGCAAAAAAGATCCCTCGATGGAAGCCCGCGAACGGGGTTTCGTTTTAATGTGTGGCGGAATCGGTTCCGATTTGCTACAATGCGGATGAAGGAAGGGCGCGGTGCACCAGATCAGGATCGCGGCCGATTTGTCCGAGCTCGACAAGGTCCGGCAGTTTCTCAGGGCCAGCCTTGCGGACCTCAATCCCTCCGAGGAGAACGGATTCAAGATCGAGCTGGCCCTCGTCGAGATGGTCGTGAATGTGATCCGCTATGCCTATCCCCAGGGGGGCGGCGATATCGACATCGAGATCCGCAAGGACCACCGCCGCGTCACCATTGAAATCCGGGATTTCGGAATCCCCTTCGATCCCTGCCTGGCTCCCAAACCGGATATCGACGAGGTCGTGGCGGCCGGCCGCAAGGGCGGACTGGGGATCTATCTCACCCGCGAAATCATGGACGCTTGTTCCTACCGCCGGGAAGACGCCCGGAACATCCTGACGCTCGTCAAGAAAATCTAGTTATTTCTCGTAGAGGACGTTCTCTTCGCCGTTCTTGGCGATGAGATTCTCGATCTCCTTGACGATGAGGTCGCGGCGAATGAGCACGGCCTTGATTTCGTCGTCCGTCAGGTAGTCGTTGACGACCCCCTTGATCTGCTCGGCCGTCAGCGCTTTGATCTTTTCAAAGAGCGCCTTGGGCAGCTCCTTCATGACCATGGGGACGACCTTGCCGCCTTCCTTGTGCTTCTCGGTGTAGTTGAGCTCTCGGATGAATTTTCCCGATGACCGGAAGCTCCGGGAATGGTCGATGAGGATCAGCCGCCAATCCTTGATGATGTACAGGTAGTTGTCCTGGTGGCGGTCCTCGTTCCCGATCAGGTTGTCGAAAGCCCTCTGCAGGTACAGGCCGCGGTTGTAATAGAAGAGTCTATAGGAGGGGGGCTTGGAGCCCTCTTCCATCAGCTTCTTGAGCGTTTTTGTGTCGTCGATCCAGATCTGCAGCGACCCGCGCCTGTCCTGGAACCGGCGCTCGACCGTCGGCGGGATCATGTTCAATCCGAGCAGCTTGTCGATCTCATAGCCGGCGACCTCGTACATCCAGCTGTCGATGTACCCCGCCGGACGGCCCGAGATGTCCTTCCACAGCCCCTTCTTGGTGACGTCGCCCTGCTTCAAGGTCAGGACGTAGGGCTTCGTCACGGCGCCCGACGTCATCTGGTCGCTGGCGACGATCTCCGCCGTCTTCAGGAATTCCTCCCATTTCGCCCGCTCCGCCAGCTCTTCGGGCAGGAATTGGGCGAATGCCGCCGCGCCGAAAGCGAGGAGGCCGAACAGCAAGCCGGACCCAACGATCACGCTGCGTTTCCTCATGTTTCCCCTTTCTCCTTTCGTCGGATGTATCCGTCAATAAAGAACGTTGGCTTCCCCGCTCTGCTGGATGAGCGTGTCGAGCTCCTTCATGATGAGCGGGATCCGGGCGATGATGCCGTCGACCTGCCGGTCGGTCAAATACGGGCCTACGGCCTCCTTGATCGCGGGGGCCGTCAGGCCTTTGATCTTTTCGACCATCACCCTGGGTACGCGGCGGAACAGCATCGGGCGGCCATCGTCCAGCTTGAAGATCCCGTTCGTCCCGTACACGATCTGCCGGACGAACTTGCGGTCTGTTTGAAAGGCGCGGGAGTGGTCGAAGATGATCGTCCGCCAGTCCTCGGTCAGGAGGATGTTCTCCTGGGTCCGGTCGGCATTGGCGATCAGGCAGTCCCACAGCCGGAGGATGTATTTCATCTTGTCGGTCTTCTCGACCGCTTCCTGCGGTATGTTTTTCCCACTCTCCATCAGCTTGAGATAATTCGTCGCGCTTTCCGCCCAGAGGGACAGGCAGCCCTTTTTCCCCTTGAACTCCCGCTCGACGACGGGCGGGACGGAATTCAGACCGATGAGCTTGTCCAGCCGGTAGGCGGCGATCTCGGATTTCCAGCTGTCGTCGACCGTGCCGTCTCTTCCGCTCGGATTCTTCCAGGCTGCCTTCGCTTCGACATCGCCCTTCTTGAGGTAGAGCTTCCAGGGCTTCGTCACGCCGACGCCGATTAGCTCGGACTTGACGATTTCGGCGGTGAGGAGGAACTGCTCCCATTGTTCGCGTTGGGCGATCTCCTCGGGCTTGAACTGCGCCAGGCCGCCGGCGGCGCACAGGGCGAAGACGGATGTGACGATCAACCCTTGATGTCTCATAGGCGAACCTCGCTGTATACGATACCCCGCATAAATGACGGCTTTAGCTTAATCCCGGAGCGGTCCAAAAATCAAATCCCGGCGGGCCGCCGTCCACCGGCCCCGGACGCCCGTGCCGCCGCGGCTCAGTAGAGCACATTCCTCTCCCCCTCGGTCTTCATCAGCCCTTCGAGCCGGGCGATGATCTTTTTCTTCCGCTCGCACATGGCGTCGATTTCCTTCTCGCTCAAAAAGGGCTTGAGATAACCCTCGGTGACCTGCCGGACGGTCTTCTGGAGGCGCTCGAAGAGCCGCCGGGGACAGCGGTTGACGGGACACTCTGGAGATAGCCCCGGAAAGGATTGAAACGCTTCGGCGAAATCCACGCGATAGACGTTCCAGCTCGGCTGCTGGATGAGGGTGTCGTCCTTGTCCAGGCAGGTGTCCTTGACGAGCGCTTCGAAGACCTTGATCTCGTCCAGCCGGCCGAGGAACGTTTTCAGGTCGGGAGGCTGGAGCCGAAGGCGCTCCCGGTCGGTTTCGCTCATGCAGTCGGGGACGAAGTATTGCAAGGAGCCTTTAGCCCCTTCGATCTCGCGCTCCACGGTCGGAGGGACGATATCAAGGTTGAGGAGCTTGCTCAGCTCATAGGCGGCCAGCTCGTACTTGTACGAATCGACCAGCGGGCCCGGCCAGGGAGCGTCGATGCGTTTAAACATGCCCTGCATTTTCACCTTGCCGTCGTCAAGGGTGATCTTCCAGGGCATAGTCCGGCCGGCCGTGGCGTCCTTTTTCACCGCGACGATGGGGGCTGTCTTGAGAAAGGCTTCGATCTGCCGGTAGCTGGGGTCGCCCGGCTCGGGCGCCTCAGAGGAGGGGAGAGCCCGGCCGAAGCCGCTGAACGCCCACAGGCACAACGTTCCCAGAACGATCCTTGTCATGGTTCACCTTTCGTCCGGCCGGCGGAGGCTGGCCGTCCCCGGTTCGCCCGGCGCGCGGCTCTTTCTCTTCCGGCGGCCATACCCTGAACTGGCCGTTTTCGTAGATCAGGGCGCTGGGACGGCCGCCCATCCCCATAAAGCTCGAGATGCTTGTGTCGATCATGAAGAGACGGCCTTCGAATCGCTTCATATATTCTAAGGCGACCGCGCTTTGGAGCGGCGTGTGGGCGACGACCATGTATTTGGCCCCGAGATTGGCCATGATCCTGTTGAACTCGTCCTGCATGAGGGCTTCGTCCTTCGAGACGAGGTCGCGGTACCAGAGCGGACCCTGCGGCTGGTAGACGATCCGGCTACGGGCGGCGGAGGCCGGTACCCCCTCGTATTCAATGTCATTGATGCAGGCTTTCAGCTCCTTGGTGAGAACCGAATTGATGGTTTCCAGCTTCCAGTTGGAAAATCCTTCGCTGAAGCCGGCGTGCAGAAAGACGATGTTGTTGATCTTGATGACGGCGTTTTGCTCGGCGATCCATTTCCCGTAATCGCGGTTGAAGGAGCGCGTATAATACCGCTGCGCGTCGCTGTCGGCGAGCAGTCCCTCCCACAGCTCGGTCGTGTCCCCGCCGTTGCCCGCCTTTTCCTTGAACGTGGCCTCCTTGGACTCGACATAGTCCTTGGGCAGGAACGATTTGAACTGGCTCACCGTGACGTAATTGTAGCGGAAGGAGAACTGGAGGATATTCATCTCCTCGTGGTTGCCGATCAGGAAATGGACCATGCCGCCGGCGGCGGCGGCTTCCTTTTCCAGGCGCCGAATCAGGTCGAAGATTTCCTTAGCGTGGTCGCCCCGGTCCATGACGTCGCCCGTCTGGACGAGATGCGTCTTGCCGCCGGTCCAATGGGCGTCCTTGTCTTCCCTGTCGATGAGCTTCGTTCCTTCGGGACCGAGGATCTTGAGGAAATTATCGAGGTCTCCGTGCAGGTCGCCGACGGCGACGATCCTCTCCACGCCTGTCCAGACACAGGGCCTGTCGGCGGCGGCCGCGCCGCGGAGGCCGGAGAGGATCAGGGCTAGGCCGAGGAAAGCCAATTCGGCGCTTCGGCGCAGACGTCTCGTCCGTTTTCCGCTTTCGTGCCGTGCCGGCTCTAGAATCTTCGTTGCCGTGGTCTCCTTTTCGTTCAACACCCTTCCACCTTAAGTTTATATCTTTACCTGGATGAGTTCAAGTGGCGGAGGTCGGCGGAGGGAATTGACTATTTTCGTTCCAGATATTATCTTATGACCAGAGAGGGGGCGACCGGATCAGGGTAGTCCGGAAAGGAGTGAGGCATGTTCGCACGGCGCATGGCCTTTACGTTCAAGCTCGAATGCATCGACGACGCCGTCAAGCTCTTCCGGACGAGCGTCATTCCCGGCGCCAAGAAACAGAAAGGATTTCGCGGCGCGTGCCTCATGACCGACCGGAAAACGGGCAAAGCGACCGCCGTGACGTTCTGGAGTACCGAAGCCGACGCCTTGGCCAACGAGGAGAACCTCTTCTTTCAAAACCAGCTGGTCAAGTTCATGCCCTACTTCGCCGGGCCGCCGATCCGGGAGGGCTATTCGGTCAGCGTCCATCAATTCGGCGGAGGACCCCGGGCGAAGCGCCGGGGGCCGGGGAAGAAAACGAAATAAGCGCCCGGAACGGGTCGGGGGGCGGCCGGAGCGGCGCTCCCCGCGGAGGCGAATAGCGGCCGGAATCGGGGGCCGCCCTTGGCCCGGCCGACAAGGAGGGACGTCATGTTCGCGCGATTGACCATCATGCAGATCCAGCCGGAGCGGATCCCCGAGGCCGTCCGGCTCTACAAGGCGAGCGTCGTTCCCGAGGCTAGGAGGCAGAAGGGTTTTCGCGGGATCTGCCTGCTGGCCGATACGAACTCCGGGAAAGGCATTTCGGCGACGTTCTGGCGGAACGAGGCCGACGCGCTGGCCAACGAGGAAAACCTCTATTACCAGGAACAGCTGGTCAAATTCCTCAGCATGCTCTCCGGCCCGATGATCCGCGAAGGGTATGAGGTCGACGTGCATTGCCTGGAGAATATGGCGGGATCCAAACCCGCAGCCAAGAGGACACCGGCTCGCAAACGGAAGAGGGCGTCCTGAGGCCTTCGGGCGCGCCGCCCGGAGCCTCCTGTCGCGAGAAACGCCGCCCTTTGATACGTTCGCGGCGCCAAACCCCGATTTTCGAATCGGGGAAAAAGCGCCGCTCAGTATTAAGCCTGCATATACCCCGGGCTTCAGCCCGGGGACGGCTTTATTTTCGCCGCCCGCCGTGATAGGGTAATCGGGCATGGATAAAACCTATCGCAAGACATACCATATTTATACCTATGAAGTGGACCACCGGGGCAAAGCGCTTCCGCTGTCTCTTCTCAATTACCTGCAGGATGCGGCGGGCGACCACGCCGCAATCCTCGGATTCTCCATCCACGACCTCTTGAGGAGGGGAATGACCTGGATCTTGTCGCGATACCATGTCCGGTTCTTTCGCTATCCCGGACCGGGCGAGGATCTCTCCGTAGCCACCTGGCCTTCGGGAAAACAGGGACCGTTCGCCCTCCGGGATTTCGAGATGGCGGACGCCGGGGGCGGGCGCATCGCTGCCGCGACGAGCTCGTGGATCCTCTGGAACGTCCGGACGAAACAGCCCGCTCGGCTGGAGGACAGCCTCCCCGACGGGGCGACGGTCGACCGGAGAGCCCTGCCCGACGCGTTCCCCTCGCTTCCGGCGGTCTCGGCCTCGGACCGCGAGGCGCGGTTCCGCGTCGAGATGCAGGACATCGACTTCAACAACCACGTGAATCACGCGGTCTATGTCCGGTGGGCCCTGGAAACGCCGCCCGAAGACGTGCTCCGGACCGCCCGCCCCAACGACATCGAAGCGGCCTACAAAGGCGAGGCGTTCTACGGCGATGACGTCGTGTCCCGGGCTCGGACCGTCGAGGGCGGGCCCGGTCCCGCCTTCCTCCACGACATCCGGCGCGCGGCCACGGGAGTCGAGCTCGCGCGCCTCCGGACGGCCTGGGCCTATGATTGACTTTCTCCATTTCTTTTGATACAAGACTCCTAGGAAAAGAGACGGCCATGGTGATCAACAAGCGCGAGAAGAACAACATCGTGATCTTCGATATCGAGGGGGAGATCCGCCGGTCGGACATCACGGACGTCACTCTTCATCAGCTGGTCAAGGAGCAGCTCGAGGTCGGCAAGAAGCAGATCCTGCTCAATTTCGACAAAGTGGATTTCATCGACAGCTTCGGCGTGGGCGAGATCCTGGCCAGCTACATCTCCACTCACAATCTGGGGGGGAAGCTCAAGCTCGCCCGGATCTCGAAAAAGCTCTATCTCATCTTTCAGGTCACCATGCTGACGAAAGTCCTGGAGATCCACGACGAGGAAGACGCGGCCCTCCAGAGCTTCTTCAAAGAATAACGTCAGCGGCTGTCGTCGTCCGAGGCTAGCCATGGCGGAACGCCGTCTGCACAAGGTCCTCTCGGCCGTCGTCAAGATCAAACCCGGCGAAGAGGTCCTGGCCGTCCTCATCTTCTTCTATTTTTTCCTCATCACCGCCCCCTTCGGCATCGTCAAGTCGCTCCGGGACGCCAACTTTCTGGAAGACCTCAAGGCCGAAAACCTCCCCTACGCCTATCTCTCGGCCATCCTGATCGCGGTGGCCGTTTCCTTCCACGCCAAGCTGCAGACCCGGTTCTCCCGGCGCAGCCTTCTGATGTCGACTCTCGTTTTTTTCATCCTGACCGATCTCGTCTTCTGGGCCCTCTTCTCGCGGCCGCATTGGGATTGGCTGGCGCTCATCTACTGGATGTGGGCCAACCTCTTCGTCGTCGCCCTGACGACCCAATTCTGGTTTCTCGTCAACGACGTTTTTAACCCGCGGGAGGCGAAGCGCCTGATCGGCTTTTTCGGCAGCGGAGGCATCTTGGGCGGCGTCGCCGGCAACCTCCTCCCCGGCTTTCTGGCCAAGCCGGAGACGTCCCACCGCCTCCTGCTGGTCTCCGCGGCTTTTCTCGGCCTCTGCCTGGTCGTGGTCGGCCTGACGTTCACCTGGCTCCGTAAAAACGAGGACCGCTACGCGGCCGCTCCCAAGCGGGAGCCGAAGCCCGGCGGGAAAGGGAGCCGCCATGTCGGTCTGGGAGACTCGTTCCGGAGCGTTGCCTCCGACGCGTACCTCCGCCTGATGGCCTGGATCGTCCTGGTCACCGGCATCGTCTCCACGTTCATCGACTGGCAGTCCAAGAGTCTCATCCAGGGCGATCCGGTCGCCCAGCAGAACTACGCCTCGTTCTTCGGCCGCTTCAACGCCGGCATCCTGGTCTTCGCCTTTCTCTTCCAGCTCGTCATGACCAGCCGTTTCATCAACCGCTTCGGCATCCGGACGGGGCTGCTGATCTATCCCGTGATCATCCTCCTCTGCTCCGTCGGCATCGGCATCTTCCCCCTGCTCGGCTTCGCCATCGCCATCAAAGGCAGCGACAAAGCCCTCTCCTACTCCATCAACCAGTCGTCCCGGGAGCTCCTCTATATCCCCGTCCTGCCCGGCTTGAAATACCGGGCCAAGGTGTTCATCGACATGTTCCTCAATCGCTTTTCCAAGGCGGTGGGCGGAGTGATCCTCCTCGGCTTGATCTCCCTGGTCCAGGGGCCGCCGGGAATGCGGGAGAAGGGCGCGATGGGCTTGTCGCCCCTCGTCTGGGTGAGTCTGACCTCGGGAATCTTCGCCCTCATCTGGATTCTCTTCAACCTCAGAATCAGCCGGGCTTACGTCCGGGAGGTCAAAGCCCAATTGGCCAAGAAATGGGAGCGCGCCGACGAGGTCGTGGCCGGGACCATGGACGTGGACGCGGCCAAGCTCGTCGTCGACGCCATCGAGAGCCGGACGCAGAGCGCGACCCTCTTCGCCCTCCATCTCTACGAACTGGAGCGGCAGAACAGGCTGACGCCTGAGATCCGGGGCCTCCTGGCCCTCAAGCCGATCGGCGCTTCCGGCTCGGGCACCCGTCCGCTGTTCGAATACGACGCGTCTCCCTGGGTCTCCGATTTCGAGGATTCCGGCGTCCCGGCCGAGATGGACAAGGAGATCCAGGAGATCCTGGCCCTGGACAGCTACCAGAAGGTCATCGGTGAATATGCCGGCCAGGTGATCGAGGGCAAGACGGAGCATACGGAGACGCGGAAAATGGAGCTGTCCAAGGCGATCGGCCTGATGAACGGGCGGTCGGCCATCGCCGAACGGCTCGACGACCTCCTGTCCGACGATTCGCCGAAAGTCTTTCAGTATGCCGCGGAATCGGCAGGCCGGTTCAAGAAGAAGGCCCACGTGCCGCTGCTCTTCATGAAGTTCGGCGACCCGCGGACATGCGAGGACGCCCGTTCCGCGCTCGAACGGTACGGAGGGACGATCATGGGCGCGCTGTCGGACTACCTGGAAGACGCCGGAGAGAGCGCCCTCGTCCGGGAGCAGGCCGCCTCGCTTCTGGCCAGGGCTGGCGACCAGGAAGCGGCGGAGGCCCTCCTCGAAGCGCTCGCGCGCGGCGAGAAGCCCCTGAAAACCGTCCTCATCGACGCCTTGGACCGCGTCCGGTCGGAGGTGCCGGAGATCGTTTTCAAAGAAGAGGTCGTGCGCGACCGATTCGAGGCTGAGATCCGGGATCTCGGCCCGCTCCGGACGCCGTCCGACCTCCTTCCCGTCTTCAAGCTCCTCGGCTTGATTTACGACCATGAGGACGTCTTCCGGGCCTATCAGAACCTGCTCAAGGGGACGAAGGACTCGGTCGCCTACGCCATAGAGCTTCTCGACCATACGGTCAGCCAGGATGTCAAGGACCGGCTCTTCCCGATCCTCGAGGGGTTGGGCGTCCGCGGCGGGCGGGGTACTCCTGCATGACGCAGGAACGGCGCGGACGATGGGCGAAGAGGATCGTCGACCTCCGCCCCGGCGAGGGCCCGGTCGTCTTCCGGCTCTTCGCCTATCTGTTCCTGATCATGGGGGCGGCCTATCTGATCATCCCGGTCAAGATGTCGAGCGTCGTCAAGACCGCCGGGCCGAGATACCTGCCCCTCATCTATCTGGGCACGGCGGTCCTGATGAGCTTCGTCGCCCTGGTCAACACCCGCCTTCTGCGCAGCCCGAAGCGGGGCCGGGCGCTCGTCCTCAGCCTTGTCTTCTTCATCGTTAGCCTGGGGTTCTTCCATCTCGTTTCGACGACGAGCGCCGCGATGTCGGTCCTCTTCTGGCTCTGGTCGGAAATCTTCATGACCAGCTCGGTCTCCCAATTCTGGGTTCTCGTCCATGACTCCCTCAGCATCCGCCAGTTCAAGCGCTTTGCCGGATTCCTGGTCAGCGGCGGGCTCCTCGGCGGCATCGCCGGCTCGCTGGTGACGTTTCTGCGTCCGGCCCAAGCAAGCGATCCTTTTCTCCTCTGCGCTTTCGCCCTGGCTGTGGGCCTCTTCGTCGTCAGCCGCGTTCCGTCGATGCCGGCCGAAGGCGTGCGGGAAGAATCCCGCCCGGCGGCCAAGACGGCGCCCGCGAAAGTCGGATATCTCGAGAGCTTCCGGCTCGTACTCAAGAACCGCTACCTGGTTCTGCTGAGCGGGATGATGCTGACGGCCCTCTCCGTTTCGACGATCATCAACTTGCAGTTCATGGGGACGCTCGCCCAAGTTCCCGCATTCAAGTCGAAAGCCGCGATGCAAGCCTTCGTCGGCAAATTCAACTTCGTCCTCCTCATCGTCTCCTACCTCCTCCAGGTCCTCCTGGCCAACCGGATCATGAAGAGGTTCGGGATGAAAGCGACGATGTTCATCTCCCCGGTCATCCTGGCCGCAGGGGCGTTGACTGGATTCCTCCTTCCCAGCCTCCTGGCCTGGGCGACCTTCCAGCGCTGCGCCGACAAGAGCCTGACCCACACCCTCAGCCAGTCCTTGCGGGAGATCCTCTACATTCCCGTTCCTCCCGAAACGAAGCACAAGGCCAAGGTCTTCATCGACCTGTTCATCAACAAGCTCGCCGACGCCTTCGCCTCCGTCCTCGTCCTCGTCTTCGGGACCATGCTCGGCCTGAAAATCAAGCAATGGAGCTTCCTCGTCCTCGCCCTGATCCTCGTCTGGGGGATCCTCAACCTCCGCATCTTCCGCGAGTACGTCGGGATCGTCAAGAAGAACCTGACCATCAAATGGCCGGACGCCGACAAGCTCGTGTTCGACCAGATCGACGTCGACGCCACGAAACTCGTCTTCGATACGCTGGAAAGCAAGCAGCGGAGCTCCGTCCTGTACGCGATGAACCTCATGGACCTCATCAAGAAGGACAAGTTGAGCCCGGAGCTCAAGAGGATCATCGCCGGGAAATCGTCGGAAGTCCGGGCGGGGGCGCTCGACACGTTGCTCGACGTCAGCCGGGAGACGCAGAGTGCCGATTGGGAGGACGTCATCGACGATAAAGAGATAGGCCAGGAAGTCCAGGAGATCCTCTCGCTCGGCGTTTACCAGGATTTGATGAGGGAGCAGGTTCAGAAGATCACCGAGGACCAGAGCGACAAAGCCGTCGTTTCCCAGATGGAGATTGCCAAGGCGCTGGGCATGATGGCTCCCGATTCGCCCCTCGTCCATAACCTGGCGAAGCTCCTCAAGCAAGATTCCCCGGAAGTCGTCCGCTATGCCCTGGAGAGCGCGGGCCGGCAAAAAAAGCGGGAATTCGTTCCCCTGATCCTGGCCCATCTTACCCGGCCGGCCGCGTCCCAGGCCGCCACCCGGGCCCTGCTCGAATACGGGGATAAGATCGCGGGGACGTTGAAGGACTATCTGGCCGATGAGAGCGAGGATCTCAAGCTGAGACGGTCGCTCCCGGAAATCCTGGCCCAGATGAAGACGCAGCGCGCCGCGAACATGCTGATGCGGGTTTTGAGGACGCGGGCGGTCGACGTCCAGGCGGAAATCATCGAAGCCCTCGTCCGGGTCCGATCCTGGAATCCGAGCCTCGTTTTCGACGAGGACGAGGTCGGCCTCGAAGTCGGGGCCTTGGTTCGGAAAGCCTGCATTCTCGTCCTGGAGCTCTTCGCCAACCGAAAGGACGCTCAAAAGGCCGTGCTGACGGCCGAGCACGAAAGCGCCCTCGCCCGGACGTTGAAGCAGATCTTCGGGCTGCTCAGCCTCGTCTATCCCTCCGAGGACGTGATGAGAGCCTATCAGAATTACCGGGAAGGCACGAAACGGTCGATGGATTATGCCCTCGAGCTTCTGGAAAACATGTTGAAGCGGGACGTCAAAGAGGCTCTCCTTCCCCTCCTCGAGGAGCGGTCGTTGGACGAGAAAGCGGCCATCTGCCGGAAGATCCTCAAGACCCTGGAGAAGCGGCCCGACCCGGGGGCCCGCGGCTGACCGCCGGAGAAGCGGCGGGCGGTTTTCCCCCGATGGCGGAGACCGCCGGGCGGTGAATCCTTGTTTTTTCCCCTTTGTGGTATAATTCCCCCCGCGAGTCGACGATGGCCACGCTCTATGTGTACCCCAAGCAAGGTGAGGGCTTTTCCTTCCCCTTGCGGGACAAGCAGGTGACCTTGGGCCGTTCGGCCGACAACGACATCCCCATCCCCGACCCGTTCAGCTCGGGCCACCATGCCTTGATCGTTCCGTCCGAAACGGGATACGCGGTGCGGGACAACGGCAGCAAGAACGGCACCTTCGTCAACGGCAAGAAGGTCATGGCCCTGACCGAGCTCAAGGAGGGGGACGAGATCCTCATCGGGTCGGTCCGCATCCTCTTCGACAAAGCGCTCAAGACCAACATCGAGGTCACCGACATCCCCGCGGCGACGACCAACATCAATACGATCATCCCCTTCAAGGACATCCTGGCCAGCCCCACGTCCCGGACCACCATTCAGGCCGCCCTTCCCGTCTCGGAGGTTGATCAGGTCCGGGCGGAGAACAAGATGTATTCCGTCCTGAGCGAGGTCAGCAAGGCCCTCGTCCTCCACAAACCGCTGGCCGAGCTCCTCGAGCACATCATGGACCTCATCTCCGAGCACCTCTCGATGGACCGCGGCGTCCTCATGCTCAAGGAAGGAAATCCGGTCCAGCTGATCCCCAAGGTCGTTCGGGTCAACAGCAAGCACCTCCAGAACCAGAAATTCATCGTCAGCAAGAGCATCATGAACATGTCCTTCGAACAGTCCCTGGCCGTCCTGACCTCGGACGCGTCGGTGGATCCGCGCTTCCAGGGCCGGGAAAGCATCATCAATTCGGGCATCCACTCGGCGATCTGCGTCCCGCTTCACAACAACAGGGAGGTCATCGGCATCATCTACGCCGACCGGACGTCGCTCCTCCGGGAGTATAAGGAGGACGATCTGCGCCTGCTGACCCTCCTGGCCAACCTGGCCGCCGTGAAGATCGAGAACGCCATGCTCATCGAGCAGGCCATCGAAAAGGAGAAGATGGAGCGGGAGATGCAGCTGGCGGCGAATATCCAGAAGGATTTCCTGCCCAAGACGACCCCGACCTGCGACCAATTCGACATCGCCGGCAAGAACATCCCCTGCTTTCAGGTCGGGGGCGATTACTACGATTTCATTTCCATCGACCCCTGCCGGATCGGCATCACCGTCGCCGACGTCTCCGGAAAAGGCGTCGGCGCCTCGCTCCTCATGGCCTCGCTCCGGGCGGCCCTCCATTCCGAGGTCGGCCCGCGCTACGAGATGAAGGCCATGGCCGAGAAGCTCAACAATTTCGTCAACCGGAGCTCGGCCATCAATGCCTTCATCACGTTCTTCTATTGCGAGCTGAACAAGGAATCGGGCGAACTCGCCTTCATCAACGCCGGCCATAATCCTCCCCTCGTCCTCAGCCGGTCCGGGAAGGTTCGGACGCTGGAAAGCTCGGGGCTCTGCTTGGGGATGCTCCCCGACATGACCTATGACGTCCGCAAGGAGGCTCTCATTCCCGGCGATGTCTGCGTCCTCTACACGGACGGCATCACCGAAAGCCGGAACAAGGCCAACGAGGAATACGGCGGGGAGCGCCTGGCCGAGGTCTGCGGTAAACACGTCCAGGCCATGGCCTCCGAGCTGATGGACGCCGTCTTCACGGACCTGGACGCCTTTACGGACAAAGCGCCGGCGGCCGACGACCGGACCCTGGTCGTCATCCGAAGGACCTCCTGACCGGGGCCGCGAAGCCCTCCGCGGCCCCGTCTCTCTGGCATTTCCCGGGTAAATTCTTTATGATAGGGGGCCTGTACGTCATCAAGAAATGAGCGACCGAACAAAATTCAGCGTCACCACGGCGACGGCCCTCGTCATCGCCAACATGGTCGGCACCGGCGTGTTCACCAGCCTCGGCTTTCAGATCGGGCAGGACGCCTCGGGAAGCCCGGTGATCTCCTCCGGGCTGGCCCTGATCCTCCTCTGGATCCTGGGCGGCGTGGTCGCCTTGTTCGGAGCGCTGACGTATTCCGAGGCCGGCGTGCTCTTCCCGCGCTGCGGCGGCGAATACCATTATCTGACCAAGATGTACCACCCGGCGCTCGGCTTTCTCGCGGGCTGGATCTCCTTCCTCGTCGGTTTCGCCGCGCCCGTCGCCGCCGCCGCCATCGCCCTCGGCAATTATCTGCGCAGCGCCCTGGCCTGGCCGGAGCATCTGTCCGGGGCCTTGTCCTTCGTCAAGACGTCCTCGGCCTTCGCCATCCTCGTCATCGCCGTCCTGACCGCCATTCACGCCGCGGACAAGGTGCTGGGCGCCCGGTTCCAGAACGTCATCACCCTGTTCAAGGTGCTCTGCATCCTGGCCACGGTCGGACTGGGCTTGGCCCTGGGAAAATCCTCGCACCTGTCCTTCGCCCTGACCCAGGGCGCCGTCCGCGATATCGTCAGCCCGGCCTTCGCCGTGTCCATGTTCTTCGTTTCGTTCGCGTATTCCGGATGGAACGCGGCCGCCTATATCGCCGGGGAGATGGACAAGCCTTCCAAGAACCTGCCGGTCAGCCTGATCACGGGGACCGTGTTCGTCATCGTCCTCTATGTCCTGCTCAACCTGGCCTTCCTCGTCACCGTTCCCCTGCCGGAGATGGCCGGAAAGCTCGAGGTGGGCTTCGTCTTCGCGACGAAAGTCTTCGGAACGCGGGGCGGCCAGATCATGGCCGGGATCATCTCCTTCCTCCTCCTGTCCAGCATCAGCGCCATGATCATCGCCGGCCCCCGCGTGACCCGGGTCATCGGCGAGGATTATCATCTGTTCCGTCGGCTGGGCCGGACCACGCGAAAAGACATCCCCGCCGTCGCCATCGTCGTCCAGAGCCTTCTCTCGGTCGTCTATATCCTGACGTCGACGTTCGACCAGGTCATCGTCTTCATCGGATTCACCCTGAACCTGTTCACGTTCATGACCGTGCTGGGGGTCATGATCCTGCGGAAAACGCACCCGGAGCTGCCGAGGTCCTACAGAACGCTGGGCTATCCGGTCGTGCCGGTCCTCTTCCTGCTGATCAATATCTGGATATTGGTTTACGGACTGATCTACCGGACGAACGAATCCCTGGCCGGGATCGGGATCACACTCGCCGGACTTCTCGTCTACGCGATCGACCGCCGGCTGAAGCCGGCGGACAAGCCGGCCTGCGACTGACCGCGGGCCGGCCGCCTTCTCAAGCGAAGAAATCGCCGGGCAAACGCCCCAGCCGGGCGATGTCCGTCGCCCGTTCCCTCACATCGAATCCCTTGGCGCAGCGGACCGCACAGCGGTCGCAGCCGGCGCAGGGGTCTTCTCCGACGCCGAGCGAGGCGACGAGGTCGTGCGCTTGCCCCAGGTTCCGATAGCCGTAGGCGTACATATAGCTCCGCATCAGCGAAGGGATGGGAAGCTCGCGGGGGCACTGAGCCAGGCACTGCTGGCAGCCCTGACAGTAGAGGCCGCCCTCAGCCGGAGCGAGCTTCAGGTCTTTCTTCTCCTCGTCGGTGAGCGTGATGTCCTTGACGACGCCGAGGTTCGTTTCGAGCTGGTCGAGGGAGGTCATGCCCGGGATGGCCGTGGTGATGCCGGTATTCCCGAGAGCCCATTTCAAGGCGGCTTTCGTATTGATGGGCTGGGTCCGCTGCCGGTCGAAGTAGCCGCCGGCCAGCGTCTTCATGGCGATGAGGCCCAGACCGGCGGCGTTAGCCTCGGCGATGGCCTTGTCGAGCTCGGCCAGGTTGTCCTTGCGGAAATTGTAGCCGATGAGGACGATGTCGTAGAACTTGCTCTCGATCGCCGCCCGGATGACCTCGTGCTCGTTCGCATGAGACGAAACGCCGACAAATCGGGCTTTGCCGCTCTTCTTCACGGATTCGAGAGCCTTCATCAGGGGCTCGAAAAGGACGGCGTCCCGGTAGAGAACGTTGTGGATGTACAGAGCGTCGACGTAGTCGAGCCCGAGCCGCTTCAGGCTGAGCTCGAATTTCTCGAGAAAAGGCTCGGCCTTGGTCTCGGCGGTGAACAGCCGCGTCCGGTTGTCGGCGACAGGCTCGCCCGGGACCTTGGTCGAGATGAAGAAGGAGCCGCGCGGCCGGCCTTTGAGGACCTTGCCGATCTGCTCCTCGTTGCGGCCGCGCATATAGCCATGGGCGGTATCGAGATGGACGATCCCCGCATCGAGAGCGGCCCGGATAAGGTTTTCGTTGTCCGAATTCATGACGCCCATCGAAACGATAGGCAGGGTGACGCCGGTCTTTCCGAGCTTGCGATAGATGAAGCCGTCCTTCTTGACGTCCCCCGCGGGAGCGGTGAACGATTTCTGCCGGCTCTCGAGGGCGGGCGGGAGCGCCGAAAGGGCGCCGATCCCCGCGACCCCCATCAAACCGTTCTTCAGAAAAGACCGCCGGTCGATGCCGGTCCGATCGTTCGACATAGGTGCCTCCTTGAGAGCGGGGGCCGCGGTTAAGCTCAGTCGGCCCGGATCCGCCGCAAAGTCGATAAAAAAGATAGATTCAATAGCATATATGTTTCGCCAAGTCAATGGAGGGGGCTCGCTCGGAGCGGGCGAACGCTGTCGTTCTAATAGAGTTCGACGACGACATCGGGACACGGACTTGCTCCCTCTCGGGTTTTTAACGCCGTTTCCTCACCGCCCTTCTCGGCGGCTCAGAACTCGCTTCCCGGCTTCCTAATTACGGGAGTGCGCCGGGAAGCTCAGACATGCTTCGCCGACCGGTTTCTTTCCGAACCGGTTCCCCTCGAAGGACGGTTCGGAAAGGCTAAACCCTCCATGGTCGCTTCATCCGCATCCCGATCTTGTCGTCGGCCCTGTTCTACAGCGGATAGGAGCGTTCGCTCGCATCTTCACTCGCTTGTGTATGAAGAGGGCTTCGCCTAGGGGACCCCCCTCCGCTAGGTTCGCCTTAGGGCCAACCCTGCCGTCGCGTCCTTCAATTTCTTGTCGAGAAGGGTGTTCGCCCGCTTCTTCGCTCGCAGAATAAGAAATCCGGCGAAAATTCATCGCATAAATCGTTCCGATCCGGGTTATAATAGGGCCAAGAATGATCCAAAGGAAACGACCATGACGGATGCTCCCGCAATACCCTCGACATTCAAGAAATGGCTGGTGGCGACCCGGCCCTGGGCCCTCCCGGCCTCGACGATGCCCGTCATCTTCGGGACCTCCCTGGCCGTCGTCATCGGCGGGGCCAGGCTCGACCCGTGGCGCTTCCTTCTCGCGCTCCTGACCATGATGGTCCTTCATTCGGCGGCCAACATGCTGAGCGACGTGTTCGATTACCGCCGCGGGCTCGATACGGCCGTCACCCCGGTCAGCGGGGCCGTCGTCCGCGGCTGGCTGACGGCCGATCAAGTCGCGACGGGAGCGATCGTCCTCTTCCTCGCCGGCATCGCCGGCGGACTCTGGCTGGCGGCTCTGACCGGGGCCATCCTGTTGGTCATCGGAGCGGTCGGCGTCGCGGTCGGCGCCGGCTATACGCTGCTCAAGTATCATGCCCTCGGCGACCTGGCCGTCTTCCTCGACTTCGGCATTCTCGGCGGCCTGGGGGCCTGGGTCGTCCAGACCAGGATGTTCTCCTGGATTCCGGTCCTCTGGACGGTGCCGATGGCGATGCTCGTCATCGGCATCCTCCATGCCAACAACTGGCGGGACATCGTCTCCGACTCCGACCGCCGGGTCAGGACGTTCGCCTCGATCCTGGGCGACAAGGGGTCGGAGGCCTATTACGCGGTCCTCATCTTCGGCTCGATGGTCCTCATCTTCGGCCTCATGCTCGTCCCGAGGCTTTGGCCCCCGCTCGTCCCGATGCCCTGGACATTCGTCGTCGTCCTGATCGCCTCGCCGAAAGCCCTGAGCCTGTGGGGCCGGGCCAAGCGCCGCCGCGCCCCGCGGCAGCCCATGGACTTCGTCATCCTTGACGGGGCGACGGCAAACTACAACCTCGTCTTCGGATTGCTCTGCACCGCCGCCTTGTGGCTGCGGTTCGTCTTAATGCTGAATTGAAAACGAATCCCCGCCGCACGATCCTCGCGGGCGCGTTGGCCCTCGGCCTCTTCGTTCCCCTGTTCATCTTCCGCTCGGCCGGGCCGCTCGATTTCTGGTGGTGGATGAGCGCGAATATCGCCGCGGTTCTGGCCTTGAGCTTTCTCTTCGATAAAGGGTATGCTCCGTTCCTCCGCGCCGACCTCAAATCCCGCGCGGCATGGAAGGCCGCGCTGGGCGTCCTTGCCGCCGCGCTGCTTTACGGGATTTTCGCCGCCGGCAACGGCGTGTCGCGCCTGATCCTGCCTTTCGCCGGGACCGGCATCTCCGAGGTCTACCAATTCAAGGGCGGAGCCGCGCCTCTGCGCATCGTCGCCCTCATGATCCTTCTCATCGGGCCGGGAGAGGAGCTTTTCTGGCGGGGCTTCCTGCAGAGGCGTTTTCAGGTCCACTTCGGCGGCGCCGCCGGCTGGCTTCTGGCGGCGGCCGTCTATGCGGTCGTCCACGCCGGAAGCGGCAATCCGATGCTCGTCCTCGCCGCCGCCGTCTGCGGGCTGTACTGGGGGCTGCTTTTTCTCCTCACCCGGTCGCTCGTCCTCGTCGCCGTCACCCACACCGTTTGGGACCTGGCGGTCTTCATCGTCTTTCCCTTTTCCTGAGGAAAATCGCAGCCGAACCGGGCTTTGACGGGTTTCCGGCCTCTGGTATAATAGACATTTACAAAAGCCGTGAAACGAACGACATGCACCGACTCTAAAGGAGCCGTCATGAAGCGATTGAGCCTGATCCTCATCCTGCCGTTCCTGGCTGTTTCCGTCGTGAGCGGAGCCGAGCAGAGCCAGGCGATCGTCGTGGTCAAAGTGGTCCCCGCGGCGGAGGCCGTCAAGGCCGGCCAGGTCTTCCCCTTCACCCTCGAGGTCAATATCCGGGCGCCTTATCACATCAACTCCGAACAGCCGTTCGAATCGTTTCTGATCGGAACGACGGTCGATTTCAAGGCTCAGCCGGGCGTCGCCTTCAGGAAAGTGACATTCCCGGCGGCCGAAGTGAGAAAGCTCGAGCTCTCGGAAAATCCCATGTCCATCTACGAGGGCACGGTCAAGATCACGGCCGAAGCCGTCCTTGCGCCGGATTTCAAGGGCCGGGAGCTCAAGATCGAAGGCGCGCTCAGCTATCAGGCCTGCGACGAGAGGTCCTGCCTGCCCCCCGACGAAGCGGCGTTCAGCCGGACGGTGGCCGTCGCCGGCGGCGGGGCGGAAGGAGCCGTCCAACCCCAGGCCAAAGAAGCCGCGCCTCCCGCCAAGCAAGCGGCGGCCGCTCCTCCGCGGGCCGCGGAAACTAAAACGGAAACCGGGAAGGATGCGGCCGCGGCGGCCGGGCGGGGCGAGGAAAAGCCCCTCGACCTCAGCGACATCCAGAAGCAGAAAGCCGCCGACATCGCAGCGAGCGCGGCCGCTTCGGGGAAGGAATCCTCGCCGTTCGAGAACAAGGGCCTCTTTCTGACCTTCCTCCTGGTTTTTCTGGGCGGGTTGGCGCTCAACCTGACGCCTTGCATCTATCCGCTCATCCCGATCACGATCAGTTATTTCGGCGGCCAGGGCGGGGGGAAAAAGGGCGGCATCGTTCTGCATTCCGTTATCTATGTCGTCGGCATGGCCACGACTTATTCCATCCTCGGCGTCATCGCGGCCTTCACCGGCAGCTTGTTCGGTTCCGCCCTTCAGAATCCGCTCGTGCTCGTGGCGATCGCTCTGGTCATGGTCCTCCTGGCCTTGAGCATGTTCAATGTCTACGAGCTGCGCGTGCCGGCCTTTCTCAACAAATTCGCCGGCGGCTCGCAGAAGGGATTCTTCGGGACGTTTTTCATGGGTTTGACCTGCGGCATCATCGCCGCCCCGTGCATCGGCCCCTTCGTCCTGGGGCTTCTGACCTATGTCGGCAACCGGGGCAACGTCCTCCTCGGATTCTCGCTGTTCTTCGTCCTGGCCCTGGGGCTCGGCATCCCCTTCCTCGTCCTGGGGATCTTCTCGGGCAGCCTCAACCGCATCCCGCGCTCGGGGGCCTGGATGGTCTGGGTCCGGACGATCTTCGGTTTCGTGCTCATCGCCATGGCCATCTATTTCCTGAAGACCCTGTTTCCGAACGCGCTCTATTACCATCTTGCCGAAGCGCTGACGATGCTCGTCGCGGGCGTGTACATGGCCTGGGTCGAGCCGACGAAAACCACGGGTAAAGCCTTCACCTATGTTCGCAACGCCTTCGGAGTCGTCTTTTTCGTCCTCGCCCTGCTATTCGCGGCGGCTGGCATCCGGGGATACCTGGACGAAGAGCTCGCGGCCAAGCTCCAGGCGGTCTCGGCCGGCGGCGGGCCGACGGCCGGCCTCGGCATCCACTGGCAGCTGTATTCCGAAGAGAGGCTGGCCGCGGCCGCCCGCGACGGGAAGCCCGTCTTCATCGATTTCTTCACGGACTGGTGCATCGCCTGCAAAGAGATGGACAAGCTGACGTTCACGGACCCGGCCGTCATTGCCGCGACGCGCGATTTCGTCATGCTCCGGTCCAATCTGACGACCGACACCGACCCGGTCATCAAGGACCTCTACAAACGCTATGGCGTCAGGGGCGTTCCGACCTATGTCTTCCTCGACGCAAAAGGCCGGGAGGTCCCCGATGTCCGGGTCGTCGGGTTCGAGAAGAAAGCGGATTTCGCCCTGAGGCTGAAACGGGCGTTCGAACTCGGCCGGAATTGACGACGGAAGACGGGCCCGAGCCCGTCTCCGGATTTCGAGAGGGGGCGCAACATGAAGATGCCCGCGATTCCCTTCACCGTCACGGACTTGGCCAGGCTTCCCAAGACCGTCCATCCCGGAGAAGCCGGCACGGCGTCCTGGCAGACCTGGGAAGGAGAGGGCCTCCGGGTCCGACTGGTGCGGTTTTCGGAAGGCTATAAGGCCGATCACTGGTGCGGCCGCGGCCATATCCTCTACGTCCTCGAAGGGGAGCTGTTCGTCCGCCTCAAGGACGGGCGGGAGAGGAGATTGACCGCCGGTATGAGCTTCCAATCCGGCAACGACGAGGCCAATCCCCATCTCGTCCATACCGGGGCGGGGGCGACCGTATTCATCGCCGATTGAGTCCTTTCCCCGCCGCGGAGGCGTTTGCCAAGGATATTTACGCGGGACCCATGAATTTTCCCGGCCGATTGCCTTTCGGCCTGGCATAATTATTGCAAATAGATAAGGCGATGTCCCATCGTCCGCTTTCAGGGGGGAAAAGACCGGCCGGCCCGGCCGTGTTTGCCGGGCTCATCCTGGCCGTCGGCCTGAGTTCCCTTCTCGTCGCCGGGGGCGCGGCGCGGGCCAGGGTGACGACGGATGTCTTCACCCTCATGGCCGAGGTCAAGCGCTTGGAAGCGGCGCCGCTCTGGCCGGGATTCGACCCGTCCGCGATCCCCGTCGCGATTTACGATGATGAAGACACTTATCTCTTCGGCTTTCCCCGGCCGCCGAAAAATTTTCATCCGCTGCCGAACCGGGGTAGCGCCCTCGTTTTCGACGGCCGGCACGCGGCGGTGTACGGAAACCGGCGGACGCAGCTCGAGGGCCTCTGGGTCGCGACGTTCCTGCTGAGGTCGGAGTCTCCGCTGACAGGAAAACCCTATACGCTGGCCGAGATGGCCGGGATCGTCCTTCACGAGAAATTCCACGTCTTCCAAGCCCTCGCCCATCCGGATTGGCGGCCGAACGACGCCGTGCTGCTGGACTATCCGCTCGATACCCCGGCGTCGCTGACGCTCCGGACGATGGAAATCAAGGCCCTGGGCCGGTCGTTGGCCGCCGAGGATAAAGAGACGTCGGCCGGCTGGGCGCGCTCGGCGCTGAACGTCAGGCGCCAGAGGCTCGGCGCCCTGACCGGCCGCCATTCGACCTACGAGAGGGAGCTGGCCCGCTTCGAGGGGATCGCCGAGTATATCGAGTATCTCTCCTCCGGCCGGGCTCCGTTCGACGGCGTTCCCCCCGTCGACTTCGCGCCGAAAGGGGTGCGGGAGGCGGGCTATTTCGAGGGCCGATGGATGGCCGCCGTCCTGGACCGTCTGGATCCCGGCTGGAAAGACGGCCTCGAGGCGGGGCGGTTCCGCTTCCCGGAGCAACGCCTCGAGGAGGTCCTGCGCGGCGGCCCGTCCGCCCTCAGCTTCGCCCCGTTGGAGATGCTGACGTTCCGTTCGACGGCGGCCGCCGCCGTCCGGAAAAAAGAGGCCGACAGGAAAGACCTCCTGAGAAAATTCGAATCCGGGCTGGGGACCTGCGTCGAGTTCGTCGCCGGGACCGTCCCCCTCCGCCTGGAGATGCTCGACCCCTCGTCCATGGAAGCCGTCGACCAGAGGCGCATGATGCACGCGCGGTGGATCGTCCTGAAGCACGAGGACGGCGTCGTCGAGGTCCTCAACCAGCCCTGCCTGACCGAGCTGAATGACGAGGGCCGCATCGGCCGTCTCATCTGCCCGGGAATCACGAAGCGCAATCCGCTGCGGCTCGGCCGGGGGCCGGTGAGCTTTCAGCTCAACGGCATCATCGCCTACTTCAAGAGCGGGTGGGTGACGAAGAAGGGCGAATACCGCTTCATCGTCACCCTGCGCTGAGCGACGGGCGCGCGCCGCCTATTTCAGAAATCCGCGCTTCTTCAACAGGGGCTCGACCTTGGGCTCGCGGCCGCGGAAGCGTTTGTAGAGGGTCATCGGCTCCTCGGTGTCTCCCCGCGACAGGATGTTCTCGCGGAAGCTCCGGGCCGTCTGGGCATCGTAGAGGCTCGTTTCCTTGAAGGCCTGGAAGGCGTCGGAATCGAGGACCTCGGACCAGAGGTAGCTGTAGTAGCCGGCGGAATAGCCGCCGGAGAAGATGTGCTGGAAATAGGGGCTCCGGTAGCGGACGACGATCTCCGGGATGAGTCCGATCTTGGCCAGCGCCGCGTTTTCGAACTTGAGCGTATCCTGTTCGGCGGCGTCCGTGAGCGTGTGCCAGTCGAGGTCCAAGTAGCAGGCGGCCGCGAACTCGACCGTGGCGAATCCTTGGTTGAACAGGTCCGCGTTTTGAATCTTGTCGATGAGCGCCTGGGGAATGGGTTCGCCCGTTTGATAATGCCGGGCGTAGGTCTTGATGACCTCGGGATCGCCGGCCCAGTTTTCCATGATCTGGGAGGGCAGCTCGACGAAGTCGCGGGGTACGTTCGTCCCGGCCAGCGCCTCATATGTGACATGGGACAGCAGGTCGTGGAGGGCGTGGCCGAATTCGTGGAAGAGGGTCTTGGCCTCTTCGAACGTCAAGAGCGAGGGCGTGTCGCCGACGGGCATGGAGAAATTGCCGTTGTTGGAGACGAGGGGCGTGACCATCCGGCCTCCGCGCGCGGACTGGACGCGGAAGGTGTTCGACCACGCGCCGCCGCGTTTGCTCGGCCGGGGGAAGTAGTCCGTGTAGAGGATGCCGATGTGCGTCCCGTCGGCCTCCTTGACTTCGTAGACCTTGACGTCCGGATGGTACTTGGGGATGTCCGTCCGCTCCACGAATTGCAGCCCCCAGAGCTTGGAGGCCACGGCGAACGCGCCTTCGCGGACGTTCTCGAGTTTGAAATAGGGCTTGAGGGCCAGGTCGTCCAGGTCGTATTTCGCCTTTTTGAGCTTTTCCGCGTAGTACCACCAGTCCCACGGCTCGAGCTTGCCGGGGCTGCCCTCTTTGTTCATCATGGCCTGCAGATCCGCGGCCTCCTTTTTGGCCGTGGCCAGCGCCGGCGTCCAGACCTGGGCGAGGAGCTTATAAACATTCGCCGCGGTCTTGGCCATATTCTCTTCGAGCACGAAATCGGCGTGCGTCTTGTAGCCGAGGAGGTTGGCCCGTCTCACGCGGAGCGCGGCGATCTTGGCCGCGTTGGCCTTGTTGTCGAACTCGTTGCCGTTGTTGCCGCGGTTGATGAAGGCCTTGAAGAGCTTTTCCCGCAGGATCCGCTTCGCCGAATACTGGAAGAAGGGGATGCAGCTCGGTTTGTGGAGGGTGAAGACCCATTTCCCTTCCTGGCCGCGCGTCTTGGCGGCGTCGGCGGCACCCTGGACGACGAAGTCCGGCAGGCCGGCCAGGTCGTCCTTGGTCTCGATGACCAGGGCGAAGTTGTTGTCCTCCTTGAGGACGTTCTCCCCGAATTTCTGGGTCAGGACGGACAGTTCCTCGTTGATCTTGCGGAACTCCGCTTTTTTGACGTCGTCGAGGTTGGCCCCGCCCCGGACGAAATTCTTGTAATACTTGTCGAGGAGGCGGGCCTGCTCGGGATTGAGGCCCAAGGCGTCTTTTTGGGCATAGACCGCTTTGACCCGCTCGAAGAGCTTGGGATTCAGGTTGATGTCGTCCTGGTGCTTGGCCAGGAGCGGGGCGACGACTCCCTCGATCTTCTGCATGTCGTCGTTGGTGTTGGCCGAAGTCAGATTGTAGAAGACGTTGCCGACCTTCGTCAGAAGGTCACCGCTTTTCTCCAGGGCTTCGATGGTGTTGGCGAAGGTCGGTGCGGCCGGGTCGTCGATGATGGCCTCGATCTCTTTTTTATGCTGGTCCATGCCGGCCTGGAAGGCGGGAAGGTAATGGGCTTCCTTGATTTCGGCGAAGGGAGGGGTTTCGAATGGGGTGTTCCAGACGGAAAAGAAAGGATTCGTCTCCGAGGGCGCGGCCGGGGGGGGCGTCTCTTTCTTAGCGCAGGCGTTCGTCATGGCCGCCAGGACCGCCATCAGGATCAGGGCTTTTTTCATCTCGCGCGACTCCTTTGAAGCTCATGAAATTTCGAGTCCTCCATTTTAGCTTATTTTCTTTGCTTTTGTCTCCCTTCCTGCGCTATCCTGTGAAGGCTAAATTTTCCGTTTTTTGGAAGGAGATCGGTTTTTCGGACGGACCATGAAAAAACGCCAGATCGTCGGCTACACCAGCGGGGTCTTCGACCTCTTCCATGTCGGCCATCTCCGGATTCTTCAGCGGGCCAAAAGCCTCTGCGACCGGTTGATCGTCGGCGTGACCGTCGACGAGCTCGTCGGCTACAAGAACGAGAGGGTCGTCGTTCCGTTCGCCCAGCGGCTGGAGATCGTCGCCGGCCTCAAGGCCGTCAACCTGGCCGTTCCCCAGGACGACCTCGACAAGTTCGTCATGTGGAAGAAGCTGAAGTTCGACGTCATGTTCATCGGCGACGATTGGTTCGAGACCGACCGGTTCAAAGGCTACGAACGGAAATTACGGGCGGTCGGGGTGAAGATCGTCTATCTCCCGTATACGAAGGACGTTTCGACGTCCGGCTTAAAATCGTCCCTGGATAAATGTGGGCCTGAGTCCGACTCTCAGGGCCGGGGTGGCCGAAAAAAAAGAACGAAGAAATAGGCGGTCCCGACGAGTCCTTCTCCCAGAAGAACATAAATGAAATAGTGCGGCCTGTTCAGGACGCAGAGAACCGCAAGCAGGAAGATTCCGAAACCTCTCACTTCGGCCTGCCGGCCCATCCTCGGGTCGCGGCGGTAGAGCAGCAGGATGTAATAGAGGGAGGCCTGGAGCGGCACTAGGGTGACGCCGACCAGGGCCCAGACGAGAAGGGGGGCGCTGCCGAGAAACCGGTACGTTCCGAAGGCCAGGGCGAGCCCGCCGACGAAATCTGCGATACGGTCAAGGAAGATATCCAAGAAAGCGCCCCGCTCCGTGCACTGATCGCGGGCGCGGGCCAGCATGCCGTCGGCGCAGTCCAGGACCGAGCTAAGAAGCGCTAAGATCCCGGCGGCGGCGAAATACGGGTGGGATCCGCCCAGGAATACGGCCGCGGCCAGGAGGGCGACGATAAACGACGCCCAAGTCAGATGGTCGGGTTTGATCCGGGAGCGGAAGACGGCCCGGACGATGAGCGAAGCCAGCGGCCGGGTGAGATAGCGCTCGACCCGAAAAAGCTCGAGGACGGGATAGCGGTGGGCGTCCTTCAGCGATTTCCGGAACTCGTACGCGCGGGGCGGGCCGGCCGGGTCGTTCATGGTTTGTCGGGGATTCAATTATATGGAGACGGCGCGCCCCCCGCAAGCGGTGGGGGCCGAACCGGTCCCGGGATCAATACCTGAGCTGCAACCCGGCCGAAATACGGACCTCTTTTTCTCGCCGGATGACGTCCTTGATCGAACCTCGCCGCCCGATCCGTTCGGCGGCCGCGGTGATAAGGAGGGGCGACGTCCCAAAGCGATAGCCGGCCCGGAGGCCGGCGAACGTCCGCGCGTCCGTCAGGTGATAGTCGTCGGTGACCTCCGCCTGAAAAAAGTCCCGGCCTTCGATCGAACCCCAGGCGTGTCCTCGGAAAAACGCGCGCGCCTCCCAAGGTCCGTATTCGATATCGACGTGAAGAGCCAGGCTGCCACCCCAGGCATAGTAATATCCGTAATAAACCAGGGTCGTCTTCGCCCCGGCGATGGGATGCGTTCGGCTGTAGTCGTTCAAAGCCAGGGCGTTGACCAAGGCAAAATCGAGATAGGCGTCGGCCGTCGCCCGGGCCCGGAACGGCCCCTTCCGGACGGTCAGGTCGAAGACGGGGCCGAGGGCATGGACCGCGGAAAACTTATTCCGGAAATCGCGGGGCTCGTCGAGCCGCAGGCGCTGAATGTCCTTGACGACGATGTCGTTCGAATCGTAGAACGCGGCGCTTCGCTGTTTGAAGAAGCGGAAGGCCGAACCCAGGCCGATATAAAAGCGGGAGCCGTCGAGGTCCGGTCCGATCGATTTCCAGAAGGAGCCCCAGTAGACGGAGCGGAAAAAGAAGCCGATTTCCTCCACCCTTCCCCCGGCCGCGACGAGGTCGAATGACGCCTGGCTGAATAGGGTCGTTCCGGGCGTTAGCCGGACCCGGCCCGGCTTTTCCGCGTCGGGGATGCCGAGCAGCTGGGCGTCGACTCCCGCGCAGGCGTTCAGGCCGGACCGGCCCCGGTCCGGGGAGGGATGTGTCCAGCCGCCGAACGAAAAACGAAAGTCGTGCCAGCCGGGCTCGGGCGGCCGGGGAACGGGAGGAGCCGCCTTCCGGTCGAGCCAACGGTTGAATTTCAGGATCGGATTGAGATGACCGAGAATGCCGTTGACCAGGCCGGTCCTGGAAAGAAAGTATTCGCCCAGATTGTGCCAGGCCTCGCCGATCGGAATCCCGCCCAGGATCGTGAAGACGTGGTCGTTGAGCGAGACGGCGCTGGCCCACTCGGCGATGCTCTCCCAATAGAGCGAGCCGGCGAGCGTGAACAAGGCCGATTCGAGCCGGTTTAAATAATTGCTGCGGGCCAGGGCATAGGTGGCGGCTCCGACCGGCCCATGCGTCCAATTCAGGAAGTAACAATTGGAATCGAATCTCCACGTATGAAGGTTGAAGAGCCGTTCGGATTGATCCTTCCACGTCCAATGGTATTGCCAGGGCTTGGTCTCCCGGTGCACGCTGTTATACCACACCTGGCCGGCCGCCATGGCGGCGGAGAATTCCAGGACGGCCCGGCCGAGTTTTTTGCCGGGAGGAGGCGCCGAAGCGGCCTTTTCGGAGGGATTGTCCTGAGGATCCCTAAGAAAAAGTCCGCGGACGGCGGGCGCGGGACGATCGCTCGCGGCTAGAGAAAAGGGGCCGGCCGGCGTCCGCCGGGCTCCACGCTCATCGGCCCGCAGGCCGGGGGTCAAGCAGGCCAGGAGGCCGAAGATCAATACAGTGCCCGGAACGGCCGAGGCTTTCACGGAATCCGCCACAACCAGAAATCTTCGGCCGGCGACCGCGGATAGAAAACCGGCGGTCGGCCTTCGAGCGCCGGGTCGGAGACGATCCGGCCGGCCAGGGATGCCGGAATCGGCCGGGCGACGAAGAGCGTCCAGAAGGCCAAACGGGCGCCGGACCGCGAGACGCGCAGCAGCTGTCCGAGCGTGCCTTCGAACTCCGATTCGGACATGTATTCGAAGATGTTGGAAAGATTGTACTTGGAAAAAGCTCCCGGCGGCCGCCCGGTGAGCACGTCATCGAGGGTTCCCGCGACCAGGCGAATCCGTCCCAAGCGCTCTTTCAGGATAGGGAACGTTTCCTTCCGGAGCCAGAGGGGATAGCTTTCCGGCCAAAGATAATTGCCGGCGAAAAGAAACGCGAAGAACGTATTCTCGCGGATCGGCATGGCGGCCAGCATCCGTGGGATGCGCCGATAAAAGTAGTCTCCGGTATCGGAAATCGTCACGTAGCGGTAAAAAGACAAGTCTCTTCCCAGCCGGCCCAGGATTTGTTTTCCAAAGAAGCGGCGGAAGAGGACCTGCCACCGCCGGTTTTCCCAGATCTTCTCGTAGAAATCCATTTGTTCTTCGATCGTGGAGCAGGAGAGAAAGGCTTGGGTTGTTTGTTTCCGGTGGACGAAGGGCAGGACGCAGCGGCGGAGGATCCGGAAGAACCTCTCGTATTTTCCCGCAAAGACGATGCCGTGCCCGATGATCTTGCGGCGGCCGTCCCAGAAATCCCGGGCCGCTCCGCTCAGAGACGGCCGGAGGGCGGCGTAGGCCTTCAACCTGTCGGGCGAGCTCAGGATGCCGACGAAGCGAAGGAGCTCGTCATAATTCAATTGCTCGACCGCCTTCATCTTCAGCTCGACGAGATGCATCTGGGCGGGATTCCGGTCGACGATGGTCACCGACCGAGGCCCGCCCAAGAGGAGAGCGAAGCTGTTGTCCCCGCCGGAGGCGATGGAAAGGACGTCGTCTTCGGGCCCGATCTCGAGGGCTTCGAGGGACGGCCGGGGGTCCTCCCAGCACTGGGAATACTTGATCTTGGCGCGGCTCATGCAGTCTCTTGGGCGCGGCTTTTGGACCCTAGGCTCCGGCCGATCGATTCGCCCAGACGAACATACGTTTCGATGCCTTCTGAGGTATGGGCGAGGAGGTCGGGGTCGACTGCGATCTTCCCCTTTTCGAAGAGCAGGGCGACGGTCGAACCGCCGAGCTCGAAGCGGGCTTTTTTCGCCCCTTTGGCAGCCGGAGAATGGGGAGAAAAGAGCTGGACGATGGACCCCACGCCGAGAGCTCCGACCTCGACCATCGCCGCGCGGCCGAACCGTTCGGAATCGATCAGGGTGATCATCCGGAAATTCTCGGAATAGAATGGAATGAGACGGCGCAGGGCATACGGTCCTCCGGCATGATACTTGCCCGGGAGGGGCCGGGATTGTTCGGGCACTCCCGAAAAAGGGAAATGGACATAGTGATAATCCGCCAGGCCGAGACGGCAGATGACGAGCGTCCCTCCCGCGAAGCGGCCGGCCAGACCGTCATCCCGAAGGAATCCCCGCAGGTCGAACACGGCCCGCTTGATTTGGAAAGGGCGGTCGGGCGTAAGCCCGGCAAAGGCCAGAATCCTCCCGTCCACGGGAGCGGAGCAGATTTCTGGGTCGGCCGCGAACGGGCGGAGGGCGAGGTCGATGTCGCGGATGAAGAAATCGTGAAAGCTCGCAAAATCCTGGAGCGGTCTGGTGATTTCGGCCGTGTCGATGCCCATCTCCCGTATGAAGGGGCCGATCTTTCGCTGGCTCTGGCGCCGCTTGTGAAGCCAGCCGTAGATTCGGGAAAAGGTTTTCGTGGCGAAAACCGCGTTTTCCGCCCATCGGCCGGACCGGGTATTGTAGGCCCAGCGCAGGAACCGTGCCGAAGCGACAGGGTCCGCTTTCCTCCGGCCGTCGCGCCGGTCAACGTATTCGATGGCGAACGGCGCGCTCATGCACGGAGCTCGTAGAGGGCGTATTCCCTTTGGGCCTCCTCCCTGATGCCGGGAAAAAAACCTTGAATCCGGTTTCCTTTCACCATTAAGGCGAAGACAATGTCCTCGTAGCCGAGGCGCAGGGCTTGGTCGACGACATAATAAAGGCCGGCTCTCCCGAGGCCCGCTCGTTTGGCTTGTTCTTCCGGCGTTTCGCCCGCCGCGTAGAAATTGAGGCGCCGCACCCGCCGGCGGTGATAGAAGAAGCGGGCTAGGCTGAGCGGATGCTCGCGGCCCTTCATCGCCCGGACGGCCTCGGACAACTCGTAGAGCGTGAGGGCGAAACCGGCGAGCCGGCCGGCTTCGTCGTAGACGAAGATCGACATGGGCATGGCCAGGGCATGGCGCATGGGGCGAGCGAGCCTTGCGAAATCCTCGAACGGGATCGGCGTGAATCCCAAAAAGCCGCCGAAGGACGTCGTCATCAAGTCGTACAACTTCTTCGTGTCGGCGCGGCTGTCGCGGCTCTCGGCCGGGGCAAAGCGGTAGCCGCGCTCGGCGAGGAGGGCGTGCCGCGCTTTCCCCCGCTCGATGAGGGATTCGAGCCGGGACCGGCCGGAGACTTCGAGGGTTATCCAAGTCCGGCGCCGGGCGAACCCATACCGTTCGAAGAACTCGGGATAGTACGGCTTGTTGGCGGGCTCGCCGTAGAACGGCTCCTCGCCGAATCCTTTGGTCAGGAAACGGTAGCCGTGCCAGATGTCGAAGTTCATCGGCCCCCAGATTTTCCCGATCCCGTGCTCGGAACGGAGCCAGTCCCGGGCCGCGTCCAGGAGGGCGGCGGCGACGGCGGGGTCTTCGACGCACTCGAAAAAGCCGACCGTGCCCACCGCCGTTCCGTCGACATCCTTGAGAGCCGCGTTGACCATGGCCGAGGCGCGCCCGACCACGCGCCGGCCTTGGCGGGCCAGGAAGTTGAGGTGGTCGTTCCCCGGCTTGCGGTGCATGAAATAGCCCGGAGAGAGCTGGCGGGCGATGGTCCGGCGAAAGGGCGGGATCCAGCGAGCGTCGTCCCGATAGAGGCTATAGCCGATCTCAATGAACTCCGCGGTCAAGGCCGGGTCGAACGTGAACGAGGTGATGGGCACGGCTCAGAACTCCAACTCGAGGCCGAACACAGGGATGAGGCGAATCTGGTTCACGGCCGAGACAATCCGGTCCGTCTTGTTCCAATAATAGCGGGCGATATTCTCGTGGTTGTAGGCGTTGATCAGGCTCACATATGCGGCCAGCACCGCCTTTTTGAAGACGAAGCGCCGGTCGGCCCGGAGAAACAAGGAATGATAGTCCGGGTAGCGCTCGGCGTAGAATCTCGAACGGTCGAGGACGCCGATGTCCGAGTCCATCGATTTCTGGATATCGAACGGCGTATAAGGGATTCCCCCTGCGAAATTCCAGCGGACGTTGACGTCCCACCGGTCGTTCGGCCGCCAGCGCCCGATGAAGGTCAGCAGGACCCGGTTGTCGTAGAGGCGGTTCCGCCACACGCCGTTGAAGTCCCGGTAGCGGGCCCGGAACAGCGAGGCGCTGACGACGGCGCTCAGCCGCTCCCCGAACTTTTTCTGGAGGAAGAGCTCCACCCCGCGGGACGCGGCCCGGCCTTGGTCCGTCAAGCTCCGGTATTGAAAATAGCCGGTCATGGCCACGTTGTTGTCGAGGATGAACAGCGTGGGGTCGTCCGGGGTCAGGGGCAGGCGGCTGTATTCCTTGTCGTAGAGCTCGATCGTCAGCTTCGCGCTTTCGCCCAGGCGCAGGTCCGCCCCGACGATGGCGTGTACGGCCAGGGGATCCTCGAGCGAAGCGCCCTGCGGATTGCGGACGAGGAGATAAGGATACAGAGTCTGGCGATAGAGGCCGCCGCCGACGTTCAGGGTCAGCCGGCGGCTGACCTGCCAGGTGATCGACCCCCGGGGTGAGAGGCGGAATCTTCGGTTGAAGGTGAAATAGTCCCCGCGCAGGCCGGCGATGACGGACAGCCGTTCTGAAAAGTCGACCCGATGGCTGGCAAAAAGGCCCGACAGGCTTTCGTCGTAGCGGCCTTGGATTTGCAGCCCCGGGAATTCCAACCCCCACTTGTCGATATAGCTCGAATAATAATTGTTGAACGAAGCCCGGACGCGACGGGCTTCGAAGCCGAATTCGAGTTTGTTGCGGGCGTCGAAACGGAGGATGTTGAGGTTTCTCACGGTCAGGGTGATCTCGTCTTCGTCCCGGCCGAGGTAGCTCCGGCCCGACAGGGCGTCGTCGAGGGTGTCGCGGTCCCCGACGTAAGACCCGGAAATCGACGTCTCCGAGTAACCCCGGTCGCCCCAGAGATGCTGCCAGACGACGCCAAGGGTGTTCTGGTTCGTCCGGGCGTTCGTGGCGTAATTCAGGTCGTAACCGAGGGCGACGTCGATCCCGTAGGACAGACGGCAGGAACCGAAAATATCGAGGACCGTGATCCGGTCTCGGGGCGTCAGACGGAACTCGAGCTTGGCATGGACGTTGCCCAGGTTGGGGACGACGCCGACGTCGATGACTTTGGCCACGAGGTCGTAATAGCTCCGCCGGCCGGACACGATCCAGGACCCTTTTCCTTTGGCCAGGGGGCCTTCGACGGTCAGGCCGAAGCCGGTCACGTTCAAGTCCGCCCGGGTCGCCACGCGCTCGGTTTTTCCCTGCCGGAAGCGGATGTCGACGATGGACGACATCCGGTCGCCATAGATCGACGAGAATCCGCCCGCCGAAAAATCGGCGTTTTCGATGAGGTCGGTGTTGAGGATCCCGAGGGCTCCGGCGCTCCCCCCTTCCCGCTGGAAATAGTTGATGTTGGAGATGGGGATGCCGTCCACATAAAACCCGTTCTCGAAGGGACTGCCGCCCCGGACGATGAGGTCGTTGAAGAGCTCGTTAACCCGGGAGACGCTCGGAAACATCGTCAGGACCCGGCTGATGTCCTCGATCGACCCCGGCATCCGTTTGATCTCGGTCCGGCCGAGCGTGAAGCGGCTCAGCGGCTCTTCCGCCCTTTTTTCGAAATAGCCCGCTTCCACGACGACGGTTTCCTCGGCGTCGTAGGGCGTTCCCCGCAGCTCGACGTCCTGGACCGTGACCTGGCCGGCGAGGATCAGGCGTTCCGGGATCTTGTAGGATTTGAATCCCCGGGCCGAAAACGTCATGGGATAGGTCCCGGCGAGGACATCGGCGATCTGGTAGTCGCCCGCCTCGTTCGCGACCGCCGACAACGAAGTTCCTTCCAGGATGACCTTCGCCCCGGCGACCGGCTTTTTCGACGCGGCATCGAGGACGCGACCTTTGAGGGTGCCGGTCTGGGAGGCCAGCCCGAACGGGACGAGGAAGGCGACGATAGCTAGGATCGCCGGCACGGCCGAGACGGCCGGCCTCCAGGTCCTCCTGCGGGTGCGGAGCATCATTGGCTCTCGGGAACGGCGGCGGCGCTCATAGCGACCGGATGACCTCCAAGAATTCGGCCAGGACCATGGCCGTCGCGCCCCAGATCTTGTGCCCGCCGAACGAAAAAAAGGGAACCTCGACCGGCTCGCCGCGGATCGTCCACCGTTCCCGGACGACCGTCCGCGGGTCGAGCAGTCGCTCCAGAGGCACTTCGAGGATTTCCGCCACTTCTTCCGCTCGCGGAGTGAAGGACAGCGGCCCGCCGGCCGCGGCGACGACGGGATAGATACAGAAATTGCTGGGCGGGATGTAGAGCGGAGTCAACTCGCCCAGGACCCGGAAACATTCCGGGGGTATGCCGATCTCCTCGTCGGTTTCGCGGAGGGCTGCCTGGACGACGTCCTCTCCGGATTCGACCTGCCCTCCCGGGAAGCTGATCTGGTCTTTGTGATAAAGGACGGTGCTGGGCCGGCGGATGAGGACGAGGTGCCGGACCCCGTCCCGGGGATAAAGGAGGACCATGACGCCGGCCTTGATCGACGTCCCCTCCACCTCGGTATAGACGACTTGGCCCGGCCTCGGCTGCGGGACCATCTTCAGTTGGGCCGCCAGCCCCGGCTTGCCCTTCTTCAGGGCCGCCGTGATCAACCCGGCGAGTTCCAAGTCGTTCTGCATGAGGAGATTATTGTGTCCGATATCGGACTGAAAGACAAGCCGGCGGAAGGCCTACAGCCGCCAGAGATAGGACGCCTTGAAGAAAAATCCCCGTTTCGACTCGAGGAAGCGGTCGGAGGGGGCGTAGGTCTCTTCGCGCCATTCGAGCTTCTCGTAGAGCGAGCCGTAGCCGATGTGGATGACGGTGCCGGGGATATAGGTGAAGGAGGCCAGGAAATCGGTCATCAGCCGCTCGCGGAAGGAATTGTATTCGATGATCGCGCGGAAGAAGAGGTATTTGTTGACCTGGTACGTATTGAGGCTGCGGATGATCGTATAGTCGTATTCCTTGACCTTGTCGGCCGAGCGGGTGAAGTCGGAGTAGGTCAGGCTCAGGGCGAAGGCCAAGTTCTCGGACGGCCGGAAGGTGGCGGCGGCGGACGCGTCGTTCCCCCGGCCCTGGTAAGGATCGTCTACGTAGCGGATCTTCTGCCCGTAGGCGTACCCGAGCGACAGCTGCATCCGCTTGGAGAGCTGGCTCGAGGCCGTGACTTTGACGTTCGACCGGCCGAACCGCCGGCCGAGGAATATCTCCGTAGCGTATCGCGTGCCCACGGCCAATTGGGTCATGCGGGGAAGAAGGGCGCGGAAGTCGAACTGTTCCGTCGTCTCCCATAGCCCGCTGAACTTGTCCCGGACCTGGATGAGGTGGAGGATCGGCGTGAGGCGGAGGAACGTCTTCGATTTCGGATAGAGGAGAGGCATGAGGCCGAACTTGAGACGGGTCAGGCCGTTCCGGGTCAGATAGCCGGTCTCGGTCTCGAACTCCTTCCCCAGGTCCTGGAGGGCGGCATTGACGATCCAGTTGCGCGTCCCGTAGTAGTATTCGAGGCCTACGGCGTGGCCTCCGCGCTCGGCCGCCGACTCGCCGGGATCCGTCTGAGAAACGAGCGCGTGATAGCCGAAATAGCTCGACGGAGAGAGCCGGATCTGGCCGTCTCCGCCGGCCACGATGTTGTACCGGGAACCTTCGAACCGCCCGGTCCAGTATCCTCCGACATAGCTGTCCTCGGCCAGGGCATGCTTGTAGCGGACGATGGTGAAATGGGCGTATCGAGTCGAAGATTCGGACGGCAGCTCGTCCATGGCGTAGATCGAGGCGATCGTGTCCCGGGGAGCGAGTTTGCCGTCGAGCTTGAAGCCGAGGAGGGGATCGGCGATCATCCGGGTGTGAACGACGGCGCCCAGAGGATCGCCGTCCGGATTGGCCCCTAACGTATATTTTTCCCTGCCCTCGAGAAAGAAGGGGCGTTTTTCGGGATAGTACAAGGCATAGCGCTGGTTGAAATCGACCTGGCCCGCGTCGGCCTCGACCTGGCTGAAGTCTGGATTGACCGTCGCGTCCAGAATGAGCTGGGAGGTCAGGCCGTATTTGGCCGTCAGGCTGAGGCCGGCTTCTCCCTTACCCGCTTTGAGTGCGCCCCCGTCGAGCTCGCTCCTTCGGCCGTACGTTACGGCCGGCAGAGCTTCGAACAGCGTGTAGTGCCGGATGTCCGTGAAGAGGAGGGTTCGGCCCTGGGTCAGGAAGTTCGGCCCCTGGACCGGATCGAGGGGAGGCATGGTCCCCGATTCGGAATATCGGCTGATGTAGCGCTCGAAGATGATGCCCATCGCTACCGGCTCGCGACGGCCGTAGCGGATGCTTTTAAAAGGGATGCGGATCTCGACCGAGTAGCCTTCCGGGACGATCCTGCCGGCGGAATACCAGATGACGTCGACCGTGTAATCCTCCTGGTTCCCCTCGAACTTGGAATCGGCCTGGATGCCGAGCGGATTGACGTAGAGGGCGTACAGGGACTGCTGGTCGTTGAAGGTGTCGAGGTTGAGGCAGACCCAATCGTCCGGCCGGATCGTGTCGCGCGCGGAGATCGAAGCTTTGACCTTGTCCGGTTCGCTGTCGTAGCAGCGGTAGGCGAAGTAGAGGTTCTCTCGGTCGTAGGCGTAATAGACGATGGTCTTCTCCCGCATATCCTTCCCGTAGTCCGGAGTATAGGTTTTGAATCCGGTTTCCTGGGGAGCGCTTTTCCAGACCTCGTCGTCGAGGACGCCGTCGAGGACGGGCGGAACGTCAGTTTTGAAAGGCTTGAGGGGCGTGCGTTGTTCGACGCTTGCGGCCGCCGGCAGGGAGAAAAAGCCGTTCAGGAAAAAGAGGACGATCGGGATCAGGGATTTTCGGGGCTTCGGCATCATGTGCCGAATCTTATCATTTCCTGCGTTCGAAGACGATGGCCCCCGTGTCCCCTTCGGCCGTCGTCCAGCCGCCCGTCAGCTTGTCGCCGTCGACCGTCAGCTTGATCCAAACCTCCTGCTCGTCGACTAGATTGAAATGGTACGTCAGTTCGTTGGCCTGGAGCTTGATCTCCTTGATGGCGGTCTCCTTGGCGATCAAGCCCAGAGAATCCACGAGAGTTCCGGAGAATCCTTCCTTGGCTTTGACGATCACCATCGTCACTTCGTCCAAGCCTTGGTCCGGGACTTCGGTCTTGCCCAGCCAGGTCCCCTCAAGCTCGGGAGGGGCGACCGCGAAACCGGTCAACCAGAGGGTCAAAACCAGGATGAGGGCGATGATGGCGGCTTTAATGATGCTCATATTCCCTCCTTACAAAGCGGGGACGCGTACTTTGGGGACACATTCAGAACAAAATGTCCCCAAAGTACATGTCGCCAATTCATTTAAATGTTCCAGCGGTAGGAGACCTTCAGCATGAAGATGTTGTCTCCGGGCGCGGCCAGCAGGTCCTTGAAATCGCGGCGGAACTGGAAGTCGCCCGGGTTGGCGTAATCGGCGCGGTTCTGGGTCCAGACGAAATAGAGCAGCGATCCCGGCATATATTCCCAGCGCAGGACGACCGTCCCGCGGAGCGATTTCATGTTGAAGTCCGGGTTGCCGAAATAGAACGTCGCGGCGTCTCCCGGGCCGTCCGGGTCCACGGCGTAGAGGCCGTCGCCGCAGGAAATCGTCGAAGCGCCTTCGCCGAAGACGTTGAAGTCGTAGGTCTTGGGCCGGGCCAGCTCCTTGAAGCGGTCATAACGGCCGACGGCGATGAAGGGCTGGAGATAGGCCTGGAGCGTCAGCTTGGGCGTGAACGTCCAATTGACCCGGATGACGGCCGAGAGGACCTTCTGGTCGAGGCGGCCGAAGACATAGCGGGCGCCGTAGGTCTCGGCCATAGCGGCGTCCCTGACCCGCGTCACCCATTGATGCCCCGTGTTCTCGGTGGAATAGCCCGGTCCGAACGACAGGTTGAAATTACCGTTCGGCTTCCAGCGGAGCGTGACCTGGGCGCTCATTTCGCTGCCGGCGGCGGGCTGCCGGTAGGTCGTCAGGGCGCCTTGGATGACGATCTTCTTCCGGCTGTCGGTCTCTCCCTGAAGGTCCATTTCCCAGCCCCAAGGCCGCCGGGCGAGCGGGCCGCCCCGGGTCAGGGCGTTGCTTATGGTCCAGGGATTGTAGGCCAGCATGAGGTTGAAGTCCCAGAAATTGCGGAACACGCCCTGCACGGACCCGAGCCAGCCTTCGTAGGTCTTGTTGCCTCCGAAATCGTAATTGCGGGCGGCGCCGGCGAAGAGCAGGAACTGCTGGAAGACCTTTCCGGGTTGCGTCCACTGGAGGGCGGGGAGGAAGGATATGTTGACGATGTCGGAGCTCCCGTATTGAAAGCCGGCGTCGTTGGGGTCGAATCCCGGCGAGAGCGCCCCGACGTTGGCCAGGAAGAGGAATTTCCCGTTCTGCTTGGCGAATGCGAAACGGCCGCCCCAGCCCGAAAGCGATGTGGCATTGGGATCCAGGCCGACGTGCGTCGCGTCGGGCCGCTGGAAGTAGTGCATCGAGGAATACTGAAGGCGGAGGATGTCGGAGGGCGCGCCTTCGACGCGCGTTCCCCCGATCCATCCGCCGACGACATAGTTCCTTTTTTGGTCGAGGAAGGCCCAGCCGTCCGCGGCCAGGGTGAACGCGTTCTTGTTGAGGATGCCGTTGAGGGTCTCGCTGCCGAGGCTGCGCGTAACCCCCGTCGCCACGATTCCGAATCCCTGCTGGCCTTCCCGAATGTCTTTCTGGGCGCGCAGGACGCCGTAATAGGTCAGGGGCTCGACTTCCTCCCGGGTGCGGTAGCCGAGGGAATCGACCTCGGCGTACTCGCGGGCGGTGAGGGCGTTGACGAAGCCGATGTTCCACCCGCCGATCTTCCCGGTCAGCTTGGCCGCGCCGAGGATCTTGGAGCGGTCGGGGAAATCGACGTATCCCTCTCCAGTGACGTAGCCTTGAGGCGCGCGGCCGATGCGGCGGCTGTAGAAGAAGGTCGGCTGCGGCCAGTTGATGTTGGCGTTCAGATAGACGCCGCCCCGGCCGAAGTTGTTGAAAATCGAGGCGCCTTCGATGAAGAAGGGACGCTTCTCCTCGTAATAGGTCTCATAGGCCGAGAGGTTGACGACGGCCGGGTCGACTTCGACCTGCCCGAAATCCGGATTGACCGTGGCGTCCAGGGTCAGGTTGCCCTGGATGTTCATCTTCATGTCGAAGCCGAGGTTTCCCAGATATCGGCGGCCCGTTTCGTAGGGATTGCCCGCTTCGGCGGGGCGGAATTGGGCCTGGCCGACGGTGTAGGGCAGGACTTCGACGTGCACGCCGGGACTGACGCCCTTGATCCCCTCCAGGCGGGCGAACTTCGAGACGAAGGCGGGCTCGCTCTTCGGCACCCAGGAGAAGCTGGCCCTCTCCTGCTTGCGCTTGATGACGCGGGTGAAGTTCACGCCCCAGACGTATTCGTCCTTCTTGGCGAACCGGATCTGGTTGAAGGGGATGCGCATCTCCACGATCCAGCCCTCGCCGTTGACGGCGGCCTTCGATTCCCAGACGCCGTCCCAGGACGTGTCCTCGTTGACGTCGTTCGAGAGCGCCTCGTCCAGGATCGAGCCGGCCGGATTGACACCGAAGAGGAAGCCGCTCCGTTTGTCATAATAGGGATCGACGGAGAAATAGAACCAGTCGGAGTCGATCTGGGAGTCGCGGCGGCCCATGAGGGCTTTGATGCCTTTCGGGTCGGAGTCGTGGCAATAGGCCGCGACATAGAGGGCCTTGTCGTCATAGGCGACCCAGATGTCTGTTTTTTCCGAGGCGGGATCCCCGTCCTTGGGGTCGTTCTGGGTGAAGCCGTTGTGAGGTTGCGTCTGCCAAGCTTTTTCGCTCAGCGCCGCGTCGATCGCGATGGGCTCTTCGGTCCGGACGGCCTGGACGACCTTGGGCTCCCAGGCTTTCTTGTCCTGGCCGGCTTTCTTATCGGCCTTAGCGGCGGCCGCGAGACTCAGGGGAAGGGTGAAGAGCAATACAAGGATTAGGGCTCGTTTCATGATTCATCTCCTGCTTCGATCTTGTGCTCAATCCTCCACCCTCAATCCTCTCGGCTCATTCCTTGTCTATCCCAATATACGGATGGCGGAGGGCAAAGGTTGCTCGAAATTCCCTCCATGACGCTTTTTTCGGCAAGTTTCGTGCCAAGGCTTTTCCCCTATAAGGAGGGGGATTTTGTAAGAAAACTTTTCTGGGACTGTAAAAAGAGCGGTCTGGCCGGGGCGCGCCTGCCTTTCAGCGCGACAGCTTCTTCAACGAATCCAGGATCTTCGTGACCTCGCCGTCGTGGTTGCAGACGTGGAACGAGACCCGGACGCAGTTCGCGCCGCCTTCGGTCACCGTCCGGACGCGGATCCTGTCCTTGGCCAGATGCTCGTTGATTTTCGTATATTCGAAGGCCTTCATCCTGAAGCTGATCATGGCCGACCGCCAGGTTTCTTCTTCGGGCGAGACGATCTCGACGCCGGGAAGGGCCTTCAGGCCCTCATAGAACCGTTCGGCCAGGGCGCGGTTGTGCCGCCAGATACGGTCGAGGCCGATCATCTCGCAGAAATCGATCGCCTTGCCCAGGGCATAGAAAAGGGCGTCGTTCTGGGTGCCATATTCGAACCGCTGGACCGTGGGATGGAGGGTCAGCTCATTTTTCCTGATGTCGTAGCCGGCCGAAGACGAGGCGCCGACCGTGAGGGGCCGAAGCGTCTCGAGCATCCCCTGCCGGACGTAGAGGAATCCCGTCCGCTTCGGGCCCATCATCCATTTGTGCGTGCTGCACGTGTAGAAATCGACGCCGATGTCGACGATGTCGAAGGGGATGCAGACCGGGGCCTGGGCGCCGTCCAGGGCGAACCAGATTCCCTTGTCCCGCGCCAGTCGGGCGATGTCCTTCTCCGGGAAGCGCTGGCCCGTCGTGCACGTCACGTGGCTGATGAACACGAGGCGCGTCCGGGCATTGATCAGACGGGCGACGCGCTCGACGTTCTCGCGGCCGCTCGTCTTGTCGGGTTCGAAGAGGCGGATGACGATCCCCTCCCTCTGCATCCGGTTGAGGAGGCCGGTGTGGAGAGCGACGTGCTCGTGGGTGGACGTGATGACCTCGTCGCCTTTCTTGAGGGGCAGGCCGTTGATGATCATATTGATCCCCTCGGTGGCGCAGTTGATCAGGGCCAGGTCCTCCCTCCGGCATGATTTCCCGAGGACGCGGGCCAGCTTGTCCTTGACGAGGGCCCACCCCTTGGCGTCGTGGCCGGCGCTCGGAGCGCGCTCTTCGGCCCGGGTCCATTCGTCGAAGCTGTTGAGGACGGGCAGGGGGCACGACCCCAGCCCGCCGAAATTCAGGAAGGTCCAGTCGGGGTCGAGGATGAACTGGTCGCGGACGAGTTGCCAGAAATCGTCCTCGCCGCCTTGGGCGGCGGTCCGGAACATAGGAGACAGCGATTCCGGCCACGCGTTCTTCGCCAAGGCCAGACTGCCGACGACGGCCGCGGTCCCTTTGAAGAATTCCTTGCGCTTCATGGTTGGTTGGCCTCCTGATTCTAGGCGCGAAACGCCCCCTGACGTACCGGGAGCAACTATATCGTCCCCTTCGTATCCATGTCAACGCCGGCCGGAGTGCCGCATTTTTCAGCGGCGGTTTCGGGCAAATGGCGGAGGAGGGAGGCGAAAGCGATCACCCCGTAAGCGAGGAAATAGCCGCCCAGGATGAGGTAGGCCGTCGAGAGGGTGAAGGCGTCGACCAGCTTCCCGAAGATTGGGGCTAGGATGACGTACGACAGGCTCCCGGCCATGGCCGATACGGACAGGGCGGTCGCCCGGACGTCGGATTCGATCCGGCGGTTGATGAGGTCGAGGATGATCGGATACTGGATGTTCCAGAGGAAGGCGATGAGGATGATGAGGGGAAGAGCGAAAAGGCTGCGGAATGTTCCCAGGGCGAGAAAAAGCAAACCGATCACGAGCGGCAGGGCGAGCGCTCTCCTGAGGCCGACCGCGCGGACGATGGCCTGCGACTGGCGCGCGCCGAAGGCTCCGGCCAGCTGGAAGAGGGCGAAGAGGACGCCGAACAGGCCGATGCTTATGCCGAGCTCCCGGAAATAGAGAAACGAGGCCCAGACGGCGATGATGCACGTGCTCTGGATGAGCGACCCGTAGAGGATCGGCCGCCGCACGTCGCCGTGGGTGAAGCAGAACTTCGCCACCCTCAGGATGTCGAGAAGGGGGTTCTTCGCCGGAAGCTTGGACCGTTCGGGTTCGACGAGGGCGACCGCCATGGGGAACATGAGCATGCAGGTAACCATGTTGATATAGAAAGGAAGATGGAGCGAAAGGAGCGCGGCCAGGCCGCCCAGGACCGCCGACGAGGCCGTTCCGATCCGGGTGAAGAAGAACGCCCGGCCCTCGAATTTCTTGTAGCGGGCCTCGTCCTTCAGCTGGAGGAGCGTGTCGTAGATGAGGGCCGAGTCGCTTCCCGAGCGCATGCTGTTGGCCAGGGCGATGAGAGCCTCGGCGAGGATGAACGTCCAGAACGTCCCGGTGAAGGCATAGACGGCGAGGCCGATGGGCATGGCGACCGCGCCGACGACGAGGGTCGTCTTCCGGCCGGCGATGTCGGCCAGATATCCGGTCGGCACTTCGAGGAGGACGACGACCAGGGCGAACGTCGCCTGGATGGTGAAGACCTGGGTCGAGGACAGGCCGTGGGCCATGTAATAGGGGATGAGCACGGGGACGATGAGTCAGAATTCACCGAAGAACTTGTACGCATACAGCTTCCACAGATTCGCTCGGATGTTCGGCATGGTGATGAGATTTCCATTCTAGCAAAAATGCCGCTAAAATAAGCAAATAGAAATGGAAAGAGGCACGAATCCGGATGCGAGCTGGCTGGAGCGCCTGCCCAAGGTCGAGCTCCATGTCCACCTCGAAGGAGCCATCCCTCACAAGGCGCTCTGGGCGCTCATCCAAAAGTACGGCGGGGACCCGAGCGTTCCCGACGCAGCGGCGCTCGTAGAGAGATTCCGCTACCGCGATTTCTCCCAGTTCGTCGACGTCTGGCATTGGAAGAACGGCTTCCTCCGGGAATATGACGATTACGCGTTCATCGCCGAAGCGGTCGCCCGGGACTTCGCCCGCCAGAACATCCGCAATGCGGAAGCGTTCTTCACCCGGTCGATCTTCAGCCGTCGAGGCATCCAGACGCAGAGGATGGCCGAGGCCTTGCGCCGTGGCCTGAACCGGGTCCCGGAGGTTCGGGTCGCCCTCGTGTCCGACCTGGCCCGCGACGACGGCCCGGAAAAGACGGCCGTCACGCTGGCCGAGGTCGCGGAAGTCCGGGACCAGGGGATCATCGGCATCGGGATCGGCGGTTCCGAGCACCGGTTTCCGCCCGAACCTTTCGCCGCCGTCTTCGAGCAAGCGCGGCGCCTGGGATTCCGGACCAGCGCCCACGCGGGCGAGGCGGCCGGGGCGGCCAGCATCTGGGGCGCCGTTAGGGCGTTGAAGGTCGAGAGGATCGGTCATGGGACGCGCGCCGGGGAGGACGAGGCCCTCCTCGACTATCTTGCGGAACGCCGGATCCCCCTCGACATGTGCCCAATCTCGAATGTCCGGACGGGCGTCGTCGCCCGCCTCGAGGACCATCCGATCCGTCGCTTTTTCGACCGCGGCCTGCGCGTCACGGTGAATACCGACGATCCGTCCATGTTCGGAAACTCGCTGGCCGGGGAGTATCTGGGCCTCATGACGACGTTCGGTTTTTCCCGGGACGAGATCCGCGCTCTCGTCCTTCAGGCCGTTCAGGCGTCATGGCTGCCGGAGGGGGAGAAAACCGGTTTCGCCGCCGCGTTTCGCCGCGATCCCGCCTGGGACGGATGACCGGCCGGAACTCCCGGCCGCGTCTTTCGTATATGGAAGTGGAGTGAGCGAATTAGGTCGAGGAGGAATCTCATGAACCAGAATCGAAGAAAAGCGATGTTGGCCTTACTCGCCGCGGCCGCCGCCCTGACGCTCTGCGGCGTCCTTTGGGCCCAGGAAGCGAAGCCCGAGCCCGTCGATACGAAGAAGCTCTACCAGGAGATCGCCGGCGATTACGAATTCACCGTCGACATCCAAACCCTGCTTGTCACGTTTTTCGAGAAGGACGGCAAGCTCTACGGGGCCCCTCCCGGGGAAACGGCCGAAGAGCTCATCCCCGTCAAGGACGTCTCCCTCAAATTCGAGGTCATCGTCTCGACCAACGGACAGCTCTACGTCCTCCAGTTCGTCCGTAACGAGGCCAAGTCCATCGACAAGTGCGTCATGAGTGTCATGGGCATGGAAATCGTCGGGATCAAGCTCAAGAAATAAGGCCGGCCTCTCGTTAGAATTCGCTCCGCTCCGCTGCCCCCCGCTCTTCATTTGAAGCTCAAATGAGGGCAAGCTCTTGCGGGTGCGGTGCGTCTCCAAAGACTCCGATTCAGCAAAAGAAGTTTCGCGACGAGCAACGGAATGCAACGGCGTCTAATAAATCGAAGTTCAAATGGTTTATAATAGGGTCGGAATAAAGAGCGGAGGATGACATGAATCAGAAATCGAGCCGAAGCGGCCCTCGGGCGCAGGGAACGGCGTTCCTGCCCGTCGGTTTCGCCCTTGCCGCGCTCGTCATCGTCTTCTCGGCCGGATGCAAGACGTTCAACACGTATTCCGCCGACAGCCGGCCGGTGAGCAAGCCGATCACGATCGACGGCAAGACCGACGACTGGCAAGGCGATTTGTACGTCGTTCCGAACGAGCGCATGTCGATCGGATTCTTGAACGACCGCGAGAATCTCTATATCTGCCTCCTCTCCTCGGATGCGACGATCCGGGCCCAGATCATGACCCAAGGCTTCACGGTCTGGTTCGACCCCAAAGGCGGAAAGGAAAAGGCGTTCGGGATCAGATATCCCCTCGGCTCGCAGGGCGGCCGGCAGCCCGGGCAAAAGCCGGGGGCGCCTCCCGGCGAGATGAAGGAGCCGCCGACTTTCGACCCGTCCGCTGAGGCCCTGGGCGAGTTCGAGATCGTCAAGTCCGAGAAAGATCCCGTCCAGAGGCTGGCTTTTTCCGACATCAAGGGCCTGGAGATGAGGGTCGCGTCCTCGACCGGTTTGATCGTCTATGAAATGAAGATCCCTCTGGCGGCGGGCGCGGATATCCCGGTGGCTGTCGGGGCCGCACCGGGCCAGGCGATCGGGATCGGTTTCGAAACCGGCAAGCCGGAAGCGCCCAAAACGCCGGGCGGCGCCGGGAGCGGCGCACCCGGCGGCCGGGGTGGGGCGGGCCGGCCGCCGGCGGGCGGCGAGATCGGCGGCCAGGGAGACGAAGGCGGCATGCGCGGCGGCATGGGCTCGAGGATGGGGATGATCGAAAGCTTGAAGGTTTGGGCCCTCGTCCAGCTCTCGGCCGGGTCCGCGGCGCGGCCGGCCGAAGTCCTCTCTCTCGTCAAGTGACCGATTGGCGCATTCCCGGCCCGCCGTTCCGCTGCGGCACCGTCATTTCCTCAGCGATGCTTTGCTGAAGATATAATCCGGGATGGCCGCGTCGAACTCGATCGTCTGGATCTTGAATTCCGTCCCCTGCCCGGTCTTGAGAGCGTCCTTGAAGACCATCGCGTTTTGGACCCAGCGGTTCTGGACCCGGACGACGCTCTTGACCTCGAGCGATTTGAGCAGCTTCCCGCTCTTGGCGTAGCGCTCCTCCTTGAGCAGAACGTAGCGCTCCTTATCCACCCAGACCTTCCTCGAATCGTAGGCCACGTCCCCGCCTTTGGACGTCAGCGACAGGATCCAGCACGGCCGGTCGAGTACCGTTTCTTCGCCGGCGACCTCGGCCCGATAAAGGTTGACCAGCGCTTGGTCTTCCATCATGTCCTCGTAAGACAAATCCGAGCCCATGACGGACTGCCGGAGCATGTGGCCGGAGATGCTGATCGTCCGGTCGGTGTCGGGGGAATACGTCCAGAGCTGGTCGCCGAGCTTCAGCATCTTGATCCCTTTTTCGCGGGCCGGCGCCAGGTATTCGGTAAAGGCCTTATCTTCGCCTTGGACCCAGGATTTGGCCGTGATCGAGCGGCTGTCGCGGCGGCCGTGGATCGTCATCTCGCTGACGGCGATCCGGTTCCCGGACAGCGCGTTGCGGTCGGCCCGCTCCAGGATTTCCTGAGCCGTAGGCGCCGCCTGATACGGACCCCCGAACGCGGCGACCGAGAGCCAACCGCACAAAAGAAGGGTCGCGTTCCTCATGTTTCGAGCTCCTTGAACAGCTGCGCGGTCTGGCGCTTGTAGATCCGGCGGCCGGCGATCGCCGACCCGATGAGCGTGGCCAGGATCCCGGGGACGAAGCCGATGACGTAGGCGGCCGGCGTGACCCGGGAACGCAGGACGGTCGGCATCATCAGGGAGATGTTCTTGAGCATGCCGCTGAAATCCATGCCTTTGGCTTGAAGGACATAGGACAGGGCCAAGCCGAGAGCCGTACCGACGATCGTTCCCAGGACACCGATCATGAGCGACTCCGCGATCATCGTCCGGTAGACGTGCCCTTTATCCTCGCCGATCGCCAGGCGCAGTCCGAATTCGCCGTGGCGGCGGAGCGTCCCGATCAGGCCGGCGTTCCACAGGACGAGGGCCATGGCCAGAAGGTAGACGAAGACGATGACCGCGCCCATGACGCCCATGGCGCTCAACATATAGCCCATCCCGGCTTCTTCTCTCAGGGTTTGCATGACGGGCTGAAATTCGTCGTTCGGGTCCTGAGGCCGGGCGTTGAAGCGGCCGACGGCGGCGTCGGCCTTGTCCTGGCCGTAGATCCCGTCCTTGAAAAAGCCCAGGATTTGCGCGGCGGCGTCGTCCATATCGAGGGCCGCCTGGACGTCGGCCAGGTCGGCGATCATCGCCGTCCGGTCCATGGCCTGGATCCCGAAGCGGACGGTTCCCGCCACGGTGAAATTCTTCATAGCCATGCTTCCGGCCATCGTCGAGCCGATGAGCGTCGCCTTCTCGCCCGGCAGGACCTTCAACTTGAGGGCCAGCTCGTCGCTCAGCAGGACTTCCCCGGGAGCCGACGGCAGACGGCCGCGGACGAGGGATTTGCGCAAGTCGAGCCGCTTCGGCTCCCGGCTCCCGGGCGTTAGGAGGTCGAGGCCGAGTCCGGCCGCGGGGCCCTGGGACTTCGTCTCTCCCTTCTCGTCCGGAATATCGAGGAGGCCCCCGAACGTGATGCGCGGAGCCCAGTCCATTTCGGGAAATTCGCGGCCGAGCTCGGCGAGCAACCCGGAAAGGCCGGTCAGGGCCAGTTCGTTGGGCAACTGGTCGGCCTCCTTCTGGTAGGCGCGGGTCATCATTTTGACATGGCCGTAGCTGAGGTTGGCGCCGTAGCGGATGAAGTCGGTCATAGCTCCTTGAATATAACAATAGAACGCGACCGTCAGGAAAACCCCGGCCGTGACGATGAGGAAGGGAAAGAGGCTCCTCGAGCGGTCCCTGAGAATCCCTTTGAGAAGAAAGCGGATCATGACTGTTTTCCCCTCAGGGCGTCGGTCGGCTTCAGCTTGGCGATCTTCCGCGTCGGGATGAAGCTGACGACCGTGGCGGCGAAGAAGACCAGCAGCGTCGTCCCGAGCACGAGCGCCGCGCTGTAGGTCGGATAGAGCCGGTCGCCGAGGGCGAAGCCGAACTTGTCCATCTGCCCTTCACCGAATCCGAAGCCCTTGGCCGCGGTGTAGGCCAGCAGGGGGATGCCGTAGACGGCGCCGATGAGCGCAGCCAGGATGCCGCTCAGGCCGCCCTCCCAGGTAAAGAGCCCGATCACCCTCCAGCGAGTCAGGCCCATGGCCATCATCGTCCCGATCTCCTTGCGCCGGCGCCAGATGGACAGGAGCTGGGTGTTGAAGATGGCCAGCAAGGCCAGGAAGAGGAGGAGCGAATAGATGATCGAGGCCCCGATGCTCTTGCCCCGGACGAGGTCCTTGATGTCCTTGAGAAGAAAATCCAGGCCTCGATACGTCCAGCCTGCGGCGGTTGGCGGCGGGCTCGAGTCCTTGGCCGTCACGACGATCGTCGCTTCGGCCGGCATGGCAGCCATAGCCTGCAGGGTTTGAAGGGGGATCCAGATCTGGCCGCTGTCGATGGTCTGGACCTTCGTCGACATCACCTCGACGACCGAGAGGTCCCGGGCGTCGAAGGTCCCCCGCGCATCCCTCCAGCGGACGGTCACGACGTCGCCTTTTTTCAATCCGCTCGCATCGGCCATGCGGCTTCCGACGAGCGCCGGGATCTCGCCGTCCCCGGCTGCCAGAACGGCGGAGGGGATGGCCAGAAGCTTCTGGCCGGGATCGATCCCCTTGAGGAGGGCCGGAACGAGCCGGCCGTTCGGGTAGATCGTGCCCTGAACGATGAGGATCGGCGTCGCCTGCCCTTGATCCACCAAAGCCTGGAGGGAGCCGCCGAGAGGCCGATGGGCGTCCTGGAGGGTGAACGGGTCGTAGGGATCGTAGCCCTTCGCCCAGAGTTGGCCGCCGCCGTAGAAGGCGTCGATCATGGTCCGCGAGACTTCGGCGTCCATGCCCTGGTAGAGGCCCTGGGACCAGATGATGATGACAAAGGCCATCGACAGCACGCCCGCATTCAGCCACGTCTTGGCGCCGGCGCCGAGCATGTTCCGGAACGCCAGCTTGGGGATGATCATGGCCGCCCCTCCTGCCCGTTCACCGTGATCTCGTCCTTGGCGACCCGGCCGTCCACGAGCGAGATCTTGCGCCGCAGGTGCTGGATGACCTTCTGGTCATGGGTGGAAAAGACGAACGTCGTCTTCAGGTCGCGGTTGATGTCCTCCATAGTGTTCAGGATATGATGGGAATTTTCTGCGTCGAGGTTGGCCGTGGGCTCGTCGGCCAGGACGATCTCCGGGTTCTTGACCACGGCGCGGGCGATGGCCACGCGCTGGCACTGCCCGCCGGAAAGCTGGCTCGGCCGCGATCGCGCCCGCTCGGTGAGGTGGACCCAGTCGAGGGCGTCCATGACCGCCTTCTTCCGGGCGGCCGGAGGCATGCCGACGAGGAGAAGGGGGAACTCGACGTTTTCGTAGACCGAATAGACGGGAAGGAGGTTGAAGGTTTGGAAGATGAATCCGATGTGGTGGTTCCGAAGCGCCGCGGCTTTCGTGTGCGACAAGCTCTCCACGCGCTCGCCGAGGACCTCGGCGCTGCCCTTTGTCGGGGCGTCGAGCGAGCCGATGATGTTGAGGAGGGTCGTCTTTCCCGATCCGCTGGGTCCGACCAGGCCGGCGAATTCGCCCTTTTTAAAGGTCAGGTTGACGCCAGCCAGGGCGGTGATCGATTCGTCGCCCATCGGGTAGATCTTCACCAGGTCGATCGTCTTGATCAGGATGGAATCGTTCATGTTCGCCTCTCGCGTCAGTAATTGAAAACGGCCATGATCTGGACGCCCTTGCCGGCGAAGAGGTTCTGCCCCTGCTGGCTGGCGTAGATCTGGTAGCGGTCGGGATTCCAGAATCCGATGGCGTAAAAGCTCCATCGGTCGTACGTCCGCTGGAACGTGATCAAACGATACCAATCGCCCGTCTTCGAATTGTAGAAGAGGGCGGCCTTGATCCGGTCCAGGAGGCCGATGGGGTAATCTACGGCGAGAGCCGTGAACCGGAGGGATTCGCCCCTCCCGAGCGCCCGCGCCGAGGAAGACGAGATCAGCTGTTCAGCGATGACGTGGAGGCCGTTGCCGAGTCCGAACGTGTAGTCGGTCCCGATATTGATGAATTGCTGGTAGCGGAGCGGAAAGATGCGGTAATTCTGATGGACGAGCGCCCCTTCGAACCAGATGCCGGCCCCGGCGTCCCATTTGCCGTCGAGGGCGAAGCGGTTCTCGGGAACGGCGTCCGTTTCGTTCGCTGGCAGAGGGAGAAGGGACAGGGAAGGATCCATGAGCCGATGGTGGAACGAAAAAGCCACCTCGCCGGAGAAGAGCGGCACCTGGAGGCGGCCGCCGAATTCCGGCTTGCGCTTTTTGGTCGGGATGAACTCCCAGCCTTTGGGATCGGCGTTGCCGAAGAGCCCCCAGACCCAGACGTTGGCGTTGCCGACGAAGGTGTATCGGACCAGCGCGCCGTAGACGCCGTCGGTGAGCTGAAGGGGGTCGTTAGGGTCGATGCGGTCGAACCACATCAGGGGCCGGAGGAGGAGGGCCGAACCGAAGTTGATCTTTTGCAGGCCGAGGCGGGCTTCGAGCCGCGGCGTCGCAAATCGCGCCCAGAGGCGGTAGGGCTTGACCCGGCCGTCCGTGGACATGGATTGAGCGCGCCGGAACGAGGCCAGGCCGTAGGCATTGAAGGACGCTTCGGCGTCGAACGTCGCTTTTTCGCCGAGGCTTTGCTTCAGCGAGAACGACGGCAGGGCTCGCAGGCCGAGCTGGCTCTCCGTCTCCTGGTTCGTATGGAAGGCGAACCAAGTGGACAGCTGGCCGCCGGCTTCGATTGTCTGACCGAGGCCCGTTCCTGCCCAGGCGAGGAGGGCGATGATCGGGAGCATTCGAATGAATATCCGCATCTTAGCTCCATTCCCTCGGACCGGCGTCCCTTTATTTATAAGCCCGTTTCGATGAAATTGGAAGGGGAGAACGATCGTGAAAAAGCTTTTTCCGGCGCTGGTTTTTGGCCCCGGACTCATCCTTGTCGCCGGCGCCTGACTCCCTGGACGTCTCGGATTATCACAGGCGAGCGAATTTCGCCAGCTTCGTCCGGGCTTTCTTCAGGATGCTTTCGAATTCCCCCTTGACGTCGTGATCGTCGATGAACGCGGAGAATTGGAGGAGCTTCTTTCGGATATATCGAAGATCGAGCTTCAGTTTCTGCCGGATCAAGACGGCTTCTATATCCTCGAGGTCACGAACGCGGCCCGCGACGCACTTATGAATAATCAGGTCCTCGGCGCTAACGAGCCGCAATGAACGTCTCTTCCGAACGAAGACGGAAACGGTCCTTTTCATGACTTCTTCTTCATAGCCGGGAATTCCGAGCGATATGTCGATGGGAGTGCCGTTCCTGGAGGCGATTAAAAGAACCCGATTCTTCAGGGCGAACGACTTTGCGTCCTTGAGCCGGGGCGTGAACGCCGCGAGCAATTGATCGATAAAATCCCTCTCCTGATCCTGAGGGACCAAGACCACGAGATCAATGTCGCGGGTGTTGCGAGGCTCGCCGAAATATTGTGCGGCCATTCCGCCGAGGACCGCATAACGAATCCCCCGTTTTCTCAGGAACTCTGCGATCTCGAGGGCGGCGTCCAGCAAGCTCATGATCGATAGGGGCGTCGGCGGAGGGCGACTTGCCGAAGGGCCTGGCGCATGGCCCATAACACGAAGGATGGGCGAAGGGGAGATGGAGCCAGGCGGAGCCCTTCCTTAAGAGATAGAGAAATACTCCAGGAACGCTCCGGTTTTAACGCGAGCAGAAAGCGCGTCCGTTCCGCCTCCGTCCTCTTCGCCGCTTCCGTTTGGCCGCGGAGCCAACATCGGACCTCCGCTTTTTCCAGGGATTTTTGTCGCCGCATGATACCGTTATTTTATCATGAAAATGGAAGCCGGCCTATAAAAAACGACGGAGATTAGCGGGCAAAAACCTCGTCCGCCGTATCCGAGTAGACGCGATAATCCTTAAACCCGAAGGCGCAAAAAATGACCTTGTCGAGGGAGAGATTCACTTCCAGGAACGTTTTCGCCGTGCTTAGGGCGATGACCGCGGCCCGTTCGATGGGATAGCCGTAGACGCCGGTGGAGATCGAAGGGAAGGCGATCGTTTTCAAGCCGTGCGCTGCGGCGACGGCCAGGCTGTTGCGATAGCAGTCCGCGAGCAGCTCCGGCTCGCCCTTCGCTCCGCCGTGCCAGACGGGGCCGACGGTGTGGATGACGTGTTTAGCCGAGAGGCGGTATCCTCCCGAGAGCTTGGCTTGGCCGGTCTCGCACCCACCGAGCGTCCGCGTCTCCTCGAGAAGCTGGGGGCCGGCGGCGCGGTGGATGGCGCCGTCGACGCCCCCTCCGCCGAGCAGGCTCCGGTTGGCCGCGTTGACGATGGCGTCGACGGCCAGCCGCGTGATATCGCCCTCGACGATCTCGATCCGCCCGCCCAAATATTCAGGCATTCTTACTCGTCATGCGGCCTCTCCGCGCGAATCGCGAATCGGAGGCCGCGGCGCTCAATCCTTGGGGTCAGATGCCCAATTCCTTGAGTTTTTCTTTCGGGACGATGCCGTCGGCCGTCCAGCCCTGGTGGGCGTAATAAGCGTCGAGGATCTCGCCGTAGTATTTCACGTCGACGGCCCGGCCCTTGTGCGCGCCGGCCGTCATGGGTACGGTCAGCTTGGGCGGGACATAGGCGTCATACGCTCGCGTCCGCCCTTGCCTGTTGTTGATGTGCCGCTCGAGATTATAGATCCTCCGGCCGCATTTCTTCATCGACTCCGGCGTGTATTCGAATCCCGTCAGAGCATGATAGAGCGAGAGGAAAAGCTCCGAGGTGTTGTCCTCGGTGAAGAAGTCGCAGAGGCCCTTGGAATCGACCAGGGCTTTGCCGGCCTGCCCGCCGCCGACATAGGCGGCCAGGTTCCCGGCGCCCTCGAGCCCGCCTTCCTCGGCTTGGATTGTCCAAGCGTAGGTGTGGTCGCCGCGGCCGCGGTTCGACGTCCCGTAGGCCGTGTGCATCCCGGGGAAGGCCTTGGGCTCGATGCCGGCATAGCCCAGCCCGCCGTAGGCCGTCGTGACGCAGCGGGCGATGTCCTTGGGGTCGACGCCCGGATTCGCCGCGGCAACCTCAGCGATGACTTGGTCGGAATGACGGCCGAAGATGCGGCCCAATTCGTCCGACCCGTAGGCTATGGCCCGTAGCGTCCGGATCATGTCGGGAGCGCTGCCGAATTTCGGAGCGCCCGAGATTTTTTTCAGGAACCCTTTTTCTTCGAGGTCCATGGCTCCGGCCATGACGCTGCCGAGCGTCATCGTATCGACGCCCAGCTCGTTCGCGAGGTCATTGATGTGGAAGATCGCGTCGCGGTCGAGGATGCAGCAGTTGATCCAGAGGGCGATGGTCTCAAACTCGGGCCGGATGCCTTCGCCGGCATAGGGGCCGCTCCCCACCTTGGCCGAGCGCGTGCACATGACATACCGGCAGCGGTTGCAGACGTTGTGCCTTCCCGAGATGGCGAGGAACGCGTCGGTGCCGACTTTGGCCTGGTCCTCGGGCGGGAACCAGCCCTCGTCGAAATTGTGCCAGGGCAGATAACCGCCCTGCTTGCCCAGGTATTTGCCGTTGAAGGCCCGGTCGAGCCACCAGGTCGTTCCGGTCGTCGGGCGGAAGGAGGCCGTCCACTTGGGGTCGCCGACATGGGCCTTGACCTGGGCGTCGATTTCCTTGGCCAGCTTAGCAAATTCGTCGGCGTTGAAATACGTCGTCGCTTCGCGGCCGTAGGCGGTGATCGCGACGAGATTTTTCGAGCCGAAGACGGCTCCGGCTCCGCCCCGGCCGAAGTTCCGGTGATGATCGCCGGTCAGGCAAGCGAAGGCGACCTGATTCCAGCCGGCCGGGCCGAGGCACATCGTCGAAGAGCCCGGATATTTCTGAGTCAAATAATCGGTGATGGCCGAAGCGGTCCGGGCGGTCCTCCGGCCGTTCACGGTCTCGAAGAGCTCGCCCTCGGCGTCGAGGACCTCGACCTTGCCTTCGAGGACCAGGATGCGGGCGGGTTTGGCTGCGCGGCCGTCGATGATCAGGTGGTCGAGGCCCGCCCGCTTCAGCATGTTCGGGAAGAGGCCGCCGGCGCTCGAATGGGTGATCAACCCATGGACCGGCCGGTGACCCGGGACCCAAGACGCCGCCTGCGGCGAGCGCGTCATCGGACTGATGAACGAACAGGACCCTCGGCCGGCCGTGGGCACCGCCGTGTCATTCAGCGCGGCGCTGCCGACGACAATCCTGTTCGCGGGCGAGAGGGGATCCGTGAGCGGCCCGATTTTATTTAAGTGTTCTTGGATGAGCCGCGCCTGAACGCCGCGGCCGCCGATATAGTCGCGGTAGGTCGCGGGGTCGGCGGCCTCGACCCGAACGCTGCGGTTGGTTAGGTCGATTCGGGCCCAAACGCCTTTATAGCCGAACATGGGATTCGTCGAGGCGGGCATGACGGCTCCTTTACCAGACCGTTTTCAGCGATTCCTCCCAGCCGTCCGGCCTCAAGTGGCGGAGGAAGTATTCCATCGTCAGCTTGGCCAGATGCTGGGCATTGTAGCCCGTGATGCCGTGCCGGTGCTCCGGATAGTACATCATGTCGAAGCTCTTTCCCTCTTTTTGAAGGGCGTCGATGAGATGGATCGAGTTCCCGGGATGGACGTTGTTGTCGATCGTCCCGTGGGCGATGAGGAGCCGCCCCTTGAGGCTCTTGGCGTAGGTCAGGGCCGAGCCCTTCTCATAGCCGTCCTTGTTGGCCTCCGGCGTCCGCATGTAGCGCTCCGTGTAGATCGTGTCGTAGCTCCGCCAGTCGGTGACCGAAGAGCGGGCGACGCCGACCGTATAGACGTCGGGATAGCGGAGGATGGACATGCAGGTCATGTAGCCGCCGTAGGAGCCTCCCGTGATCCCGACGCGGGCGCCGTCGACGTAGGGCCGTTCGCGGAGCTGCTTGACGGCGGCGGCCTGGTCGTCCACGTCGACCTGGCCGAACTTGAGATAGGTTTCGGTCAGGTGTTTTTTCCCCCGGCGCGTCGTCCCCCTTCCGTCGAGCTCCCAGACGAGGTAGCCGAGTTGGGCAAGCTGGGCCTTGGGGCCGGCCGTCTGGTAGGAATTGCTGTTGCGGTGCGAAGGGCCGCCGTAGACCTGGACGTAGAGCGGATATTTTTTAGCCGGGTCGAAATCGGCCGGTTTGAACAGGATGCCGTAGACGTCGGTCTGGCCGTCGGCCGCTTTCAGGGTCACGAATTCCGGTTCCTGAAGGCCGAGTTCCTTGACCTTGTCGATGTTGGAGGAGGCCAGGGTCCGGATTTCCTTGCCGTCCGATTGGAAGAGCCTCGTCGACGGCGGCACCTTCAACGAGGAATGCGTGTCGAGAAAATATTTCCCGGCGGGGTCGATGGAGACGCCGTGCAGCCCCGGCTCCTTCGTCAGGCGGGCGAGCTTCCCGCCGTCGAGCTTGACCCGGCCGAAATGGGTGTCCATGCCGACGTTGTCGGCGATCGTGAAATAAACCCATTTGTCTTTTTCGTCGATGACGGCGATCGAGCTCGCTTCCCAGGCTCCGACGGTCAGGGGGTTGAGAAGCTTTCCGCTCAGGTCATAGAGGTAGAGGTGCTTCCAGCCGGTCCGCTCCGAGCTCCAGGTGAACCGCTTGTTGTCGGAGAGGATCCGGAAATCGTTGTGGAGGTTGATGAAGCTGGGTTCTTCTTCGACCAGGAGCGTCCGGACTCCGCCGGTGACCGGGTCGGCCCCCATGAGCTCGAGCTTGTTCTGGAAGCGGTTGAGGCGCTGGAAGAAGAGCTCCTGCGAATCAATGCGCCAGACGATGCGGGTGAGGTAGACGTCGGGGGAGCTTTCGGTCCGGATTTCGACGTTCTTGCGGGTGGGGATGTCGATCACGAACAGCTTGACCGTCGGATTGGCCTGGCCGGCCTTCGGATACCTTTCGAGCTCCAGGATCGTCTCGAAAGCGGGCTTCCGTTCCGGTGTCAGCTCGTGGATGAGCGGGAAGTTGTAAACGGCGCGTTCGTCGAACTGGAGGAAAGCGAGCTTCTGGCCGTCGGGAGACCACCAGAACGCCTCCCTCTGGCTCAGCTCCTCCGGATAGACCCAGTCCGTCTTTCCGTTCATCAGCTCTTCCGAGCCGCCGAATGTCAGGGGTTCTTCCTTTCCCGAAGCCACGTCGAACATCCTCAGGTCGTAGCCTTTGACATAGACGTATTTCGTGTAGTCGGGGGAGAAGCCCTGCGCCCCGGCGCCCATTCCAGGGCCGCCGAAGCGGCCGGCCATCGCCGGAGGGGGGTCTCCTACGGGAGGCCGACCCGCAGAGGGAGGGGCCTGGCCGGCGGGCCAAGCCAGCTTGCGCATGGTCTTGTCCTTGAAAAAGTAGACATATTCTTGGCCGTCGGCCGTGAAGCGAAGTCCGGCGTTGCCGGGAATGTACGTGAAGGCCTGGAACGGTAGGCCCGCGGGCGTTTTTCCCGAGGCCTGGGCATAGGCGGCGATGATGGCCGCTTCGGTCGCCGTGTCGAACAGCTTCGTCTTCTTCTGGGTGATCGGGTCGACTTTATAAAACGCCGTGTTTTTCGTCGCCGGTTCGACTTCGGTCTCCAGCCAGCCCATGCCGTCGGGCAGCCAGGTGACGCGCTGAACGCCCGTCGTCTTGACGAGCTCGAGCTTGGCCCAGTCGTCGTAGAGCTTCTTGCCGCGGAGCTGAGGGTCCGCGCCGGCGGGAACTGCGAGTCCCAAACAAACGGAAACGACGAGAATGTCGAGGCATAAGCGCTTCATAACGCCCTCCGATACCATCCACTATAACCAAAACGCGCCAGGTTTGACAACGCTTTTTCCCTCTGTTATAAGCAGGGCGAACCGCAGGAGGTGAACGTGCCTTTTATCCAGGAGTCCCATCAAAACCTGCCCCGCGTTCTCGGCCCCATTAGCATCATGGGCATCGTCGTCGGGACGATGATCGGCTCGGGGATCTTCATCGTTCCGTCGGCCATGGCCGCAGGGCTGCGCCATCCGCTCCTCATGCTCTCCGTCTGGGTCGTCGGCGGCGTGCTGAGCTTTTTCGGCGCGCTGTCCATGTCCGAGCTCGGCGCAACGTATCCTCAGGCCGGAGGCATGTATGTGTATCTGCGCGAGGCCTACGGCCACCTCGTGGCATTCCTTTTCGGCTGGACGCTCTTTCTCGTCATCGATGCGGGGAGCATGGCCACCCTGGCCGTCGCGTTTTCGTCGAAGTACCTCCCCCAGTTCGTCCGCTTGTCCCCGGCGGAGACGAAGATCGTCGCCATCCTGCTCATCTTCGCCCTGGCCGTCGTCAATTTCCTCGGCGTGAAGTGGGGTGCCCTGGTCCAAAACCTGTTCACGATCATCAAGCTGGCGGCGCTCATCTTCCTGATCGTCGTCGTGTTCGCCTTTGCGAAAGGCAACGCGTCCAATTTCGTGACCCCCGCCCCGGGCGCCGCCGCGGGCAACGTCGCCGGAGCGTTCGGCATCGCGATGGTCGCCGCGCTGTGGGCCTTCAAGGGCTGGGAAGTGGCGACGTTCAGCGCCGGCGAGACCAGGAATCCCCAGAAAAATCTGCCTTTGGGGATTTTCGTCGGTACGCTCCTGGTCATCGCTCTCTATCTCGGGGCGAACCTGGCCTATCTCTATGCCTTTCCGGTCGAGGCCGTGGCCGCGTCCAGCCGGATCGCCAGCGACGCCATGAATTTCGCCATTGGGCCGCTGGGCGCGACGTTCATCGCCGTCGCCATCCTCTTCTCGATCACCGGAGCCTGCAACGGCCACCTCTTGACCGGCCCCCGGGTCTATTTCGCCATGGCCCGCGACGGCGTCTTCTTTAAAAACGTGGCCCGGCTCCATCACCGCTTCCTCACGCCCTATTTCGCCATCCTGGCCGTCTGCCTCTGGGCTTCGATCCTGTGCATCTCGGGCACGTTCGAGCAGCTGTTCACTTACGTCGTCTTCGGCCTGTGGATCTTTTTCGGGCTGACCGTCGGAGCCGTGATGATCCTGCGCAGGAAGCGGCCCGACCTGCCCAGGCCGTATAAGACGTGGGGCTATCCGGTGACGCCCGTCCTGTTCATCGCGGCCGCGCTGTACATCTCCATTAACTCGCTGATCAACACGTTCTGGAATTCCTTCATCGGCCTGGCGATCATCCTCCTGGGAATCCCCGCCTACTTCTACTGGAGAAGCCGGTCGAAGGCGGACGAGACGGCAGCCTAGGACCTCTTGGATCGAGCAAAAAAAAGGGGGGGAAAACTCCGGACCGTAACCGTGTTTGTTTTTCAAGGCCGGCGCTGATACAATCTTACCCATACGGAGGGTCACCATGACGACCATGATCAGACGGGATTTCGTAAAGACGATCCTGGCGGGGATTCCGTTGATGGCGCTGGATTGGGATTCGTTCCCCGTAAAGAGAGCGGGGCAGGCCGCCGGCGCTGCCTGGGACGCGATCATCATCGGGTCCGGACTGGGCGGTTTGAGCGCGGCCGCGGCGTTCGCCCGCCAGGGCTTCAAAGCCCTTGTTTTAGAACAGCATACGGCTCCCGGCGGCTACGCCACGACGTTCAAGCGGCCGGGGGGCTTCGTCTTCGACGTCTCGCTGCATTCGACGACGGTGGGGGAGCGGGACGGGATCCATAACCTGATTCCAGGATTCCCGGAGATCAAGGATGTCGAATTCAAGCCCCATAATCCTCTGTACCGGGTCATCTTCCCGGACGACGATATCCGCGTCCCGTCCAAGGATGTCCCAGCCTATATCAAGCTCCTGACGGACCGCTTCCCCGCCGAGCGGGAAGGGATCGCCGGCTTGTTCGACGACATGCGCGGCCTCGCCGCGGACGTGGCCAAGCTCTCCCAAGCCCAGGGACAGCCGGATTTGAGCACGTTCCCCAAAACCTATCCCTTTGTCTTCAAAAGCTTCGGTAAGACGTGGGGAAGTCTGATGGACACGCGGATCAAGGACCCCAAGCTGAAGGCGATCGTCTCCTCGCTCTGGGGCTATTACGGACTTCCTCCCTCGAGGCTGTCCAGTTTCTATTATGCGCTTCCGACGATCGGCTATCTCGATGGGGGCGGCTTTTATCCGGTGGGGAAATCGCAGAAGATCAGCGACGCACTGGTCGCGTTCATAAAGGCGCGGGGCGGCGACGTCAAGCTCGGCGCGAAAGTCGGTAAGATCCTCACCCAAAACGGCGCGGCGGCCGGGGTGAAGACCAAGGATGGGGCGGAGTATACGGGCAAGGTTGTCGTGTCCAACGCGGACGCATTCGGCACGTTTCGCGGCATGCTGAACGAGCCGGACCTGCTCAAGGAGTACCTGGCCCGCTTGGACAGATTCAGCGTCAGCCTGTCCTCCTTCCAGGTCTGGCTGGGATTGAAGAAGGACCTGGTCCGGGAGATCGGTGTCAAGGATTCGGAGATTTTCGTCGAGACGGGCTATGACCCCGAGGCGGCGTACAAGGCCTACGTCGCGGGCGACGTCGAAGGCTCTGGGTTCGGCCTGACTCTTTACGACAATCTCTACAAGGAATATTCGCCGGCCGGAAAGAACACGATCGGGATCATGCTCCTCCACGGCTACGAGCCCTGGAAGAAGTTCGAAGCGGATTATTTCAAAGGCAGCAAAGCCGCTTACAAAGCGGAAAAAGAACGACTGGCCCGGATCCTAATCGGGAGAATAGAAAAAACGCTTCTCCCCGGACTGTCCAAGGCCATCGAGGTCATGGAGGTCGGAACGCCCCTGACCAACGTCCGCTATACGGGGAATTACCGCGGCGCGATCTACGGCTGGGACCAGACCGTCGACAACTCGACGCCCCGGAGGCTGGGCCACGGGACACCCATCAGGAACCTTTATCTATCGGGCGCCTGGACGAATCCCGGCCACGGCTACGGCGCCGTCGTCTCCAGCGGCCTGGAGTGCTTTGCCGAGATCATGCGAAGCTGGAAGACGTAACGGCGGCCTGCGGCACGGCGCGCCGAAGACGAATTTACCGCCGCGGCCCGCGCCGCGTCTGTTCGAATATTTTCTTCTGCTCGGCCGTCAGGACCGAGGCGATTTCGGCGTCTTGTTTCTCCCGCACCTCTATTATCGCCTCAGCCGTTGCGGGCCTTGGGGCCGTGGGAAAAAGTCATCATTGTCCCCGGTGACCCCCGGATCTTCCGGCTGAGGAATCCTCCCGGCTTGAAATCCGGCGGCATCCAGTCGATGACGGACCCCCCGCTCTCGAAAAAATAGGGACTGACCAGCATGTTCATGCCGCCGTCCCGCACGACCCGGAACTCGGCGACGACGAAGGTCTTCTCCTCGTGGAGGTCGTACATCGTCTCGTCGAGCCCGGGTATCGGCTCGAACGGATATAGCCTCTCGAGAAGGGCCTCCTTGTCCTCGTCCGGGATGAGGTATTCTTCGACCCATCCCCCCCTGGCCAGGACCTTCTGGGACTTGTACGGCAGCCTCGGGTCGGCCAGCCAGGCGTTGTTGCTCATATCGTTCTCCCTTCGTTCGCGGCGATCCCGCGCCTCATATAAAAGGACGGTTCGCCGGGGCGGTTTTCTCATGTGTGATATACTTCTCCTGAAATTTTTCCCTCGCGGCCGGGCGGATAATCCTTTGTTCCCCCGGTTAAAGAGCGGAGAGCGGCCATGCGCAAGCGTTTGGCATTCGGCTCGGTCGTTGTCCTGATGTTCTTTGTGCTCCGGCCCTTTTCCGCGGAAAAACAAACGGAGCCAGGTGCTGCATCGGGCGTGATCGAGAAGGGCGATTTCCGCTTCTCGTATGACGAACGCGGGATTTCCGCGCTGGCCAATCCGCGCGATCCGTTCGGCGCGACCTTGATGCCGGGTGGCGCGTCTTTCGGCCCGGCGGGAGGGCGGAGCCAGGGAAGAGGTCGGGCGCCCGTTCTCGGGCTCATCCTCCGCTATCGGCCCGCAGGTTCCGGCGGCGATTGGATCGAGCTCTCTTCGCGCGGACCGAAATGGGAGGCTTCGCCAGAGAGCGGAACGGTCCGCTATGCGAGCGGCGCGGACGCGGGTCCGCTCAAAGCCGTCGAAACGTTCCGAACGGACGGCCGCGTCTTCGACTGGACGATCGACCTCGAGGCGGCCGGTTCGGCCGCGGTCGAGGTCGGTGACCTCGGCATCAGCGTCCCCTCGGCCGGGCCGATGGGCGAGAATCCCGCCCAGATCTTCGAGCGCGGATTCCTGCGCCACCAGTTCGTCTCGGGCCACGGCTCGTTCTTCACCTTCGTCCGCGCTTCGGGCGCGCCGCCTTTCCTGCTGGTGACGGTCCTGCCCGGGACAAAGCTCGAGTACGCGGCCGGCGCGGGCCGCGGCGGCGCCCAGCTCTTCATCCACTCCGCTCGAACGGGCGGCGCCGAGACGCGCGGCGCCTGGCGCCAGGCACATACCGCGCTCGAGCTCAATCCGGCTAAGGGGCCCGGCCGCAAAGCTTCCTACGGTTTCCGGATGCAGTGGGCCGCAAGCTATGAAGAGCTCCGCGATCTCCTGGCCCGGGAAGGTTTGTTCGATATCCGAGTCGTGCCGGGCATGACCGTCCCCGAGGACTTGACCGCTCGTTTCTCCCTCCACACAAAGGCGAAGGTGGAAGAGATCCGGCCGGAGTTCCCGGCCCGAACGCAAATCAAACGCCTCCCCGCATCGACACCGGACCACCTTATCTATGAAGTTTCATTCGCCAAGCTCGGCGAGAACATGCTGACCGTCGTCCATGACGGCGGCCGAAAGACCTATCTTGAGTTCTTCGTCACGGAGCCGATGGAGATGCTCATCAAAAAGCGGGCCCGGTTCCTTGTCGAAAGACAGCAGGTCAAGGACCCGTCCAAATGGTGGAACGGCGTTTACGCGCCGTACGATATGTCGGCCAAGACGGTGAGGACGGTCGAGGACCCGGATATTTTTCTCGACCGCATGGTCTATGTCCTGACGTGCGACGACCCGGGGCTTTCCAAGGCCCCCTTCATCGCCTCGAAGAACGTCGCCTTCCCGGACAGGAAGGAAATCGAGTCCCTCGAATACTACCTGAAGAATTTCGTCTGGGGCGGGCTGCAGAGGCGCGACGACGAGCAGCCCTACCCTTACGGCGTCTACGGCACGCCGAACTGGTACGTCAATCGCGATCCGGCCCGCCGCACCGCATACGCCGACTCGCTCGTCGACAGCGCCAGGGCCAAAGCCGACCTGGGCAAGGAACATGTCTGGCGGTCCTACGATTACCCGCACGTCGTCATGCTCTATTTCCACATGTACCAGATCGCGAAGATGTATCCCCGGCTTTCGACCTACCTCGACGCCGCGGGCTACCTCGAGCGCGCCTACGAAACGGCCCGCGCATTCTATACATATCCCTATGAGATCTACCCTCTCTATTACGAGACGTACAAATGGGGGCTCTACAACGAGCTCGTCGTTCTCGACCTCATCGACGCCCTGGATGAGGAAGGTTTTCCGTCCAAGGCGGCGTGGCTCCGGGCCGAGTGGGAGAAGAAGACGAAATATTTCGTCTACGACGACCCCTATCCCTTCCGCTCGGAGTACGCTTTCGACCGGACCGCGTTCGAATCGAGCTATGCCCTGGCCAAATACGGCGCGACGCACGACATGGCGGCCGACGAGAACCTGTGGTTCGACGTCAAGCTTAAGAAATGGTACTCGCATCCTAACGTCCGGCGGGAGGACTCGCGGGCGTTCATGGACCGCCAACTGGCCTCAGGGCTTAGCGTCCGGGGCTGGCTCAATCCGGCATATTACGCGCTCGGCTGCGACCCGGGCGTCAGCTATATGGCGGCGATGGGGGGTTGGGGTATTCTGGATTATGCGCTCAACTTCGCGCCCGATCCGTTCGACTGGCTCGGACTCGGGTATGCGTCCTATCTCAGCTCCTGGTGCTTGATGAACACGGGCCGGCCGGAAACGAACTACGGCTTCTGGTACCCCGGTCCGGAGAACGACGGAGCCTCGGGCTGGCAGTTCCAGACGGCCAAGGCCGGTGGAGCCTGGATGGGGTCGAGCTATCCCGGCGGCGTGACCGTGCCCCGCGGGCCGTGGCGTTATGACGGCGAGATCGACCTCGGCTACGGCGGGGCTCTGCGCATGGCGGCGACCATCGTCACCCGGGATCCCGTCTTCGGCTGGTTCGCCTACGGCGGGACGTTAAAGGAGCGGGATGGAGAGCTCGACATCCAGCTTCGGGATGGTCTGCGGCGGAGGTTCGCCGTCGTCGTGCCCGATACGGGCCGGCAGTCCCCGGAAGACATACGTCGGCTGAAGGTCGAGCTTGGGCGGGACGGCTTCCTAGCCGACGGGCGGATCGTCATGGACAAGGCGCTCGACAGAATTTCCTTTACGATCGAGAACCGGACGGGAGACGCGCACAAGACGGCCGTCCGGCTGTCGTTTCCCGTCCGCTCGAGCTACGAGCTCCGGCTGGAGGGCAAATCCGTGCCGCTCGCCGCGATGAACGATTGGGATTATCCGTGGCGGGCCGAGCTCGCTGTCGCCGGTAGGAGCGTCAAGGCCGAGCTCGTCCGAGTCGGGCGGAAAAGCGGTCCTTAAAGCCCGTGGCTGTCATAATTGAATTCAATCCCCTTCGCGGGATTCCGCGGACGTGAGTCCGAGGATGAATAGCAAGCTCTCCACGGTGAGGCCGGATTCCCTTTTTCATATGATGAACGCAGGACGTCCGTGCTGGACAATCCGTACGATCCGTTCGGCGAGACGCTCGTTCTGAGGCACTCGTAATTACCTAGACGCTTCCTCCGCCATGGATTCAAAGCAAACAAGAAGGCGGGTGCCTTGTTTTGGACCCACTGACCGGTTTTGTTCTGTTAAGAAAAACCTTAATAAGCCAAAACTGCTGGATGTTATGCGATTTCCGTTATGCCCAACTCCCGCAAATAATTGAAGGTTGAGTCGTAGAACGCAGGTGAACGCGTTGGATCGCTTGCTTCGCCCGGAGGAACAAAAACAACCATGCCTTGCCTCGCGCGCGTTAGGAGGACTCGATAGGCGTTTTTTACGTAAGTCCGGTTGTCAGCGTTAGAAATGTTACACCACCGGGCGCCGCGGAAGTCGTGATAGTTCCAACCAGATCCGTTGAACCGAAAATCACCGTCCCAGGTTACGCATACCCAATCAAGTTCCAAGCCTTGCACCTGAAATTCGGTGGCAGTGTCTTCGAGGTAATAGCTCGATCGAGTGTCATCCTTCTCATTCAGAAAGTAGTGTACCGGATCGACCGACACGCGAATGTCAATAGCATAAGGTTTAAGTCGCATAGCCTTCGATGAGGCAACCAAACCGAAGCGTTCCGTCCCTCTGGCATGAGAGCGAATCCAATGCTTGGCGACTCCTAGATCACGCGTGAGGGCAATTGGATAGCGACTGGCCAATTTCTCAAAAGTTTCTCGCGCTTTTTCCTTCTCGCAGTCAAGCAGAGCTTTTACAAAGGCCGAGACATTTTCAGCTCGGAATGATCGCATTGAAACGGAGAGATGGAGGTCTTTATCGAAATTCGTGCGTGCCCGTTCGCGCACAAGTTCCAAAGCTTTGCCCGCAGCGTATTCAGAATCCGTGAGCTTCGATGAGATAAACATCTGCCAGTGTGGGAATCTTTGATTTAGTGCAGTCAGCCATGCGCCAATTCCAGCTTCGCCGACGTTGATTTCCTGACCGCCACCAACCAAACAGACGATCACGGCCCAATCTTTGTGTCTGTCCATATAAGAAATCAGAAACTCTGGTTCAGACTGTGAAAAGCCGGGCCGCTTCTTTTTACGGAGCATGAAAGCGGCCGTCTGCTTCAAGTTCCAGGCACGTTGAGCTTCGTCGAATATGACGACGTGCTCGATTGGCGGCCCCGAGTCAATTAGTCCGTCATCGCGAAAGTGGTGAACGTTTTGAATAAATGCTTTGACGCTTTCGCCAATCTCGCTTTTTCGCGGCCTTTCGCCCCGCTTCTTTCGGCGAACAAATTCGTCGCGAGTTAAAGCCTCTCGAAGTACTGCGACAAGCGGACCGTTACCGGAGAGGAATACGGCATGCGTCGGTCGACCTACCTCGCGTCGATGCGTAGCCAAGTTTAATCCCACTAAAGTCTTCCCCGCACCAGGTACGCCAGTCACAAAACAGATGTATTTTTGTTTTGTGATCTGAGCTTCATCCACCAAGTGCTCAATGCGGCGGGAAGTGACATGCAGATTTTGAGCACCGGCGTCGAAACGAGCGATGGCTTCGACAGAATGATGGGCGTACAGCGTACGCGCGGCTTCCACAATGGTCGGAGTTGGATGATATGATGCTTTAGACCAAGAAATTGCGTTAAGTATTATGCCAATGACCGCGCGCATTCCCATATCAAGCGCACTGCGTAAACTAGCCACATTGGTCAAGACTGGGCGATAAACTTTATCTGCGTCGGCATGAAGATTAATCGGTGGACACGCTTGAGCTTCAGTAACCACGAGGATTGGAAGAATGGAAGCATCATGACTAGCCTCATGGAAATTCTTGAGGTCCAGCGCATAATCCCAGACTTGATCAATGGCAGAGCGGTCAAACGTTTTCTCTCCCACTTTAAATTCGATGACGAATACAAGCGGGCCGATAATCAGAACCACATCAACACGTCGTCCCATGCGTGGGATGTTGAACTCCAAGAACACGGATCCGCTAATACCTTTGAGCTGGGAGCGGAGAATTTCAATCTGAGTAAGCCAAGCATCCCGTTGGGTCGGGATCAACGCGAAGTCACAGTTCGCTGTGAGTTGGCCCAAAATAGTTCTTGAATCCGCGGTAATAAAATCGCCGATTGAAGCACCATACCAAGATCGAAGGGATGCTATTCTAATAGTGTTGGCAGTATCCAACATTTCTGTATGGAAGTATGACAGATAATATCCGAAAAGTGAAGCCAACAACCCCTTCCCAAATCCTCTGGCCGACTAAGACGGATAGACTAGTAAAAGCTAGTATCTTGCTGTTTTCTCTGCCTGGCTTTTCGATCCGATGCCGCGTCGATATCCCATTTCGCCGCTACGAAAAAGCATAATATGGGCATTCACCCCTATTCTAATGATGCCATAGAAGGCGAACAAATCGTCCGTAATATTCTCGCTCTGATCATTGTCGGACAGAAGTTAGATCGGTGAAGACCGTCGCTGCCTCAATAACTACGTTGCGTGTCTCCAAAATAATTAGCAGAGATTATTTCTATTTCTTAAACAGATCGGAATGCCTGCCGGTCCTCTCGAAAATGATCCTGTCTTTTTCCAGCTTATAGATCAGCAGCCAATTGGATTCGATATGGCATTCCCTGCGGTTTGCATAATTCCCTAAAAGCGCATGGTCCCTATGGATCGAATCGATCCCATCGCCTGCGATCAGTCCTTTTGCGATGATCTTCAACTTTTCGAGGTTCTTGCCGCGCTGCCGGGCCTTTTTGATGTCTTTTTCGAATTGCCGAGTATATACCGGCGCCCGCATCAGACTCCCAGTTTTTTGAACATATCTTTGGCATCGGCGCAAACCGTCAGGTTCTTGCCGGCATCGGTATCCTCGAAAACCTTGAGCGTGGTTGCCGTCGGGATCACGACGTCGAACGGCAGCCCCTTCCGCAGGGTGACTTGCCGGTAGAAGAGGGTGATCGCCTGAGAGGGAGACAGCCCCAGGCGAGCCATCATGCTCTCAGCCTCCCTTTTCAAGGCGGGTTCCATTCGCGTTCTCACCGTCGCCGATTTGCGCATGAGTCTTTCTCCCGTTGGAGAAAATGTAGCACAAATGGGACACATTGGCAAGCCGGTGGGTGGCGGGTCGGGTCTCATATGGGATAAGACGAACAAGGAGTGAATTTATCTCATTGCGGCCGCGCCGAATCCATTTGACAAGATTTCCGGAGAAAACGGAGAATAGGATCATTCCGGGTGAGAACAGAAAATAAGATGATGGTTCGCCGTGCCGCGCTTTTCTGCGCCGGCCTCTCATTCGTTTTTATCGGTCTGCCCTTTTTCCTCTCCGCGCAACAAGCCGAGGAGGGCGCGACAACCGGCAAAACGGGCTCCTTCATCTTCATGCCCATCGTCTATTACTCGCCGGAAACGCGCTGGGCGGCCGGAGTCGGGGGGATCTGGACGTTCCGGCCCAAGGGGACCGCGGCCCAAAGCCGGCCGTCGGCGCTCTCGTTCGTCGCGTATTATACGCAGAACAAGCAATACATGATCACAGCGAAGCCCGAGATCTACCTGGCGAACGAAGCGTATTTCCTCGCCGGGAATCTCGAGGTCTCCCGTTATCCGGGGCGATTCTACGGGATCGGGGGCGAGACTCCGGACGCGAACAGGGAGGACTTCACGCCGTACCAGGTGAGCCTCGAGGCGGCCGTCTGGAGGAAGGTCGCTCCGAGGAGCGGGATCTACGCCGGCCTCGTCTATAACTTCGACCATTACGCGATCGCGGAATTCGACCCGGCCGGCCGCCTCGCCGCGGGGGAAATCTCCGGAACGAACGGCGGGATCACGTCCGGGCTCGGGGTCCAGTGCAAATGGGACGACCGGGACAACGTCTTCACCCCGCGGCGCGGCCGGCAGTTCTCGTTCTCCGCGAGCCTGTATCATTCGCTCTTCGGCAGCCGGTTCAACTTTGCGAAGATCCAGTTGGACCTCCGCCAGTTCTTCCCCCTCTTCAAATCCCATGCTCTGGCCCTCCAGGGCATCGTCCGGACGACGATGGGGAATGTGCCGTTCATCGCGCTTCCCAAGATCGGGGGCGACAGCGTCATGCGCGGCTATTACAGCGGCCGCTACAGGGACAAGACGATGGCGGCGCTCCAGGCCGAATACCGCCTCCCCCTGGTCTGGCGGCTGGGGCTGGTGGCCTTCGGCGGCTTCGGGGATGTCGCTCCGGACCTCGGCCATCTGGCGCCGGGCCGATTCAAATTCACGGGAGGCGGGGGAATCCGGTTCAAGGTCGACCCGAAGGAAGGAGCGGTCATCCGCTTTGACGTCGGTTTCGGAAAGGGTGTATCTGGGATTTACTTTACTGCCGGCGAAGCGTTTTAGACGAGCGCCGGCCCCCTGATCAAGGCCGGATCGATAGGCAAAGCTTCAGAACCCCCTTCTCTTCCATGGGGAGGAAGCGGCTCATAGGATCCCACCGCCGCTCCCAGTTTTTGTTGAAGACGAGGTAGATGTCGTTGCCCGGAGAGACCTGCCAGCGCAGCCGCGAGCTCCAGCCCAATTGCCGGGAGATGTCGTCGTACTGGATGTAATTCATGAGTCCGAGGTCGGGCGAGAGAAAGAAGTCGGCCTTGAGCTGATAGACGTTTTCGTTGATGCGGCCCTCGGGCAAGTTACCCCGGACGAGGTCGGTGTCCAGCGACAGATTCACCGTGCCGTTGATCTTCACCGCCAGGCCGATGCTCGTCTGGGAGTACGTCCCGGAATAAAAATCCCCGAAGTGGTAAGACAAGTCGAGGACGACCGGCCGTCGGGTGGCCGTGTTGAGCGATGCCTGGAAGCTCGTAAAATCATAGGGCCCCGCGGCCAGGACGACGCCCCGGGCGATCTCGAAGTCATAGGGCAGGACGTCGTGGTTAGCCGTCACGGAGAACGATACCGTTTCGCCGCTTTCCGTGCGGAAGGCGAGCGGAGATGCGCTCAGCCGGCTCGTCTCGAGCCGGCCGGAGAGGTCCCAGTAATAGTCAGCACTAGCGTCGAAAAAGAACTGCCGGACGAGGGGGTCGAGCCGGCCCGAAGTCGGCCGCGGCTGATAGGCGACCCGGACATAACCGGTCTGGAATGCCGTTCTCATGAGGTAGCCGAGTCCGGGATTCAAGGCGTCTCCATAATAGGCGTACGTCGTCTGGACGTTCCACAGGTCGTTGGGGTAATTGGCTCGGAGGCCGAAAGCGTGATGCCTGCCCCCTTCTTTCTCGTTCCAGTTGTAGGCGGCCCAAGCGGCGAGCATGATATTCTTGTTGCCGAGGAACCGCGAGGACGAATAATTGAAGTCGATGCCCGCCAGGGAGTTGCGCTCACCCGTCGGGCTGCCGTTGGTGAAGATCACGCCGACTTTGCTCTGGGCGAAAATGTTCCGGACGACCCGCGCGGCGAGGAGATTGCGGCCCGGCAGGCCTTTGGATTCGCCCGTCTGGGCATCGAGGACGGCCAGGTTCGTGTCGCCGATCTTGCCGAAGAGCTTCGTTCCGAAGACGACCGGGACCTGCCGGCCTTGATAGAGCCCGATCTTCCGGCTGATGAAGGGCATGAAGCTCACGCTCGAGCTGAAGCTGAAGACTTCGGACCCCTCCAGGAAGAACATCCGCTTTTCGGGAAAATTGATGGGGAAGCGGGTCAGGTTGATGCGGCGCTCGTCGACCTCGGTCTCGGCGAAGTCCATGTTGTAGCTCACGGCGCCGACGAGGTTGGGAGTGAAGCTCTTGTAGACGTCGAAGCCGCCGTCGAGCGTCCAGTCGTACGTTCCGGAATTCAGGCTGCTCTTCAGGGCGCTGGCCAGGCCGTACGGCCGGAAGGTGATCCCCTTGCCCTGCTTCACGCCCTCGATCCCTTCCAAGGCGGCCGCTTCCATCGGATTGTTGAAGTTGCTGTCCCGGTTCGTCCCGGACAGGCGGATGGTCTCTTGTTTGCGGGCGACGACCCGTTCGACATTGATGCCCCAGCTCGTCAGGCCGGGTTTGAAGGAAATGGTTTTAAAGGGGATGCGGATCTCGACGTCCCAGCCGTCCTCGAGGATGCGGCTCTTGGCTTCCCAAATGCCGTCCCAGTTGAGGCTGGATTCTCCCGCGTAGGCCAGCCCTTGTTGGCGGCGGTAAAAAGGGGACCGAATCCGGCGGAGGTGGGATCGGAGGGGCTTAGAGGATAGTTTCGGCGGCGGCTCGTTTTCTTTGTTCTCTGATTTTTTA
>Ga0172371_10000126_pt1 | contig 104198 bp, 91 predicted proteins | sample Lak12m_FD_114543 | JGI IMG/M metagenome (GOLD analysis project Ga0172371, IMG submission 114543) | Freshwater microbial communities from Kabuno Bay, South-Kivu, Congo - kab_022012_12m | ecosystem: Environmental > Aquatic > Freshwater > Lake | place: Democratic Republic of the Congo: South-Kivu...
CGTCTAATCACATCGTATCAGACACCGGCCCTGGGAGTGGTATACAAGCTCATGGCGGTCGATCGGGGTGACGGAAAGCTGGTTCCCAAGATAAAGATCTCCGAAAATCCGGCTAAAGTTACCAATCCTGGGGTGAAAAAGATTATCCGATTCTACAATGGCGATAACCGGATGATGGGTGACCTGTTGGCGCATGTGGATGAACCCCTGCCGTGCGACGAAAGAGTCCGGGCTCATCACCCGATGTATGATTATATGAAAAAGACATACTGGCCGCCGTACACCGCCGAGGAGCTTATGGTTCCGGTCTTTCTCGGCGGCAAACAAGTTTACGCCCCTCCGTTGTTGGAAGAAACCAGAAAACTGGCTGTTCAGCAGATTGAAAGTCTCGAACCGGAGTACAAACGATTCTCCAATCCTCACCTCTATAAAGTTTCTCTCTCCGACAACTTGCATAAGATTAAGCAGCGTCTCCTCAAATATCATCAGCAAAGAGGCCGCACATAGAGACTTGACAATACTCTGTGCGGCGCCCAAATGTAACAACAGGTTATTTTGGTAATAACTTATTGAATTGCCTTAATATCCGGCAGCAGCGTCACAATTCTGGCGCCTAAAACTCAGAAACCTACGGATCTCGCGTTGAGTTGTACGAAAAGGAAAGGTCTGCCGGACTAATTCGCAGGACCGTTAGGATCATTGGAGAATGTTTTCGGAGGTTAGTTTGACTGACGGACGAGACAAAGTGGTGAAATTCCCTATGTCCAGCGATTCCCAGCAACCTGAAACGGGTAAAGATAAGGCGATCCAGCCGCATCCTCCGTCTGAACCCGCCCTGACGGGGGACGAAAAGCGTGTTACGGAGGAAAAGCCTGAAGAGATTACGGAGCAAGATCCATTGGAAATCGCCAAGAAAGAAGCTGTGGAAAACCGCGACAGATGGGTCCGAGCCGTCGCTGACCTGGAGAACTACAAGAAAAGAGCTATCCAGGAAAGAAGCGCAATACTCAAGTACAAGAATGAAGATCTTCTTCGCGATCTTTTGACCGTGACAGACAACATTCAGAGGGCAGTGGATTTTTGCGACAAGGAAGGCAGATCGGACCCGGTGGTAGACGGCATATGCATGATTTCCGATATGCTCGGAGATCTTCTGAAGAAATACGGCGTAAAGGAAATTGAAGCGCTGGGTCAACCCTTTGACCCGAATCTTCATGAGGCCGTAGCAAAAGTCGCGGCCCAAGGTGAAAAACCGAACACGGTGATTGAGGTCCTCGAAAGAGGTTACATTTACCAGGATCGTCTTTTGCGCGCCGCCAAGGTGGTGGTCGGCGCCACTGCGGAAGCATAGAGAATGCTCAGTAGAAAACACGAAGATTCGTGAATAAGTAATAAGGAGATAGAAAAGAACCGTCATAACATCTGTGGCGGCCAGGAGGAAACAATGCCGGGGAAAGTTATAGGAATCGACTTGGGAACAACCAATTCTTGCGTCGCGGTGATTGAAGGAGGAGAACCCAATGTCATGCCTAATTCGGAAGGCGGGAGAACAACCCCTTCGGTAGTCGCGTTTACGGATTCAGGAGAGAGGCTTGTCGGCCAGGTAGCAAAAAGGCAGGCCATTACAAATCCTGAAAATACTCTATTCGCCATTAAAAGACTTATTGGCCGCAAATTCAGCTCCCCGGAAGTTCAAGGAGATTTGAAAATCCTACCGTATAAGATTGTCGAGGGAAAAAACGCAGACGCCGCAGTCCGGGTAAGAGGAAAAGATTATACTCCCGCCGAGGTTTCCGCCATGATTCTCCAGAAAATGAAACAGACAGCGGAAGACCATTTGGGAGAGGAAATCAAGGACGCTGTTGTAACAGTCCCGGCCTATTTTAACGATTCCCAGCGTCAGGCCACCAAAGATGCGGGCCGTATCGCGGGCCTTAACGTACTGCGAATCATCAATGAGCCGACAGCGGCGTCGCTGGCGTACGGCCTGGACAAGAAGAAAGACGAAAAGGTCGCCGTGTTCGACCTCGGCGGTGGGACGTTCGATATATCAATTCTTGAACTGGGGGAAGGTGTATTTGAGGTCAAGGCTACTAACGGTGACACTCACCTCGGTGGCGAAGATTTTGACCTGCGTGTCATGGACTATCTGGCGGACGAATTCAGGAAAGATCAGGGGATAGATCTTCGCAACGATAAGATGGCTTTGCAGCGACTCAAGGAAGCCGCGGAAAAGGCGAAAATCGAGCTCAGCTCTTCTATGGAAACTGATATCAATCTGCCGTTTATCACTGCGGACGCGTCTGGCCCGAAGCATCTGACCATGAAACTCAGCCGGGCAAAACTAGAGCAGTTGGTCGGGGACCTTATTGAAAAAACCATAGGACCGTGCCGCACAGCTCTGAAGGACGCGGGACTGACCGCCGCGAATATTGATGAGGTAATTCTGGTCGGCGGCATGACTCGTATGCCCGCTGTGCAAGCTAAAGTTAAGGAGGTCTTCGGCAAAGAGCCCCACAAAGGAGTGAACCCTGATGAAGTAGTGGCCGTTGGCGCCGCTATTCAGGGCGCTGTGTTAAAGGGTGATGTTAAAGACGTGTTGCTGCTCGACGTAACCCCCCTGTCATTGGGTATCGAAACATTGGGCTCTGTTTTTACTAAACTGATCGAGAAGAACACTACAATCCCGAGCCGAAAGAGCCAGATCTTCTCAACAGCCTCCGATAATCAGCCGTCGGTTTCGATCCACGTGCTCCAGGGTGAACGCCCCATGGCTCATGACAACAAGACCCTGGGACGTTTTGAACTTGTGGGAATTCCCCCCGCGCCGAGAGGTATGCCTCAAATCGAGGTGACATTTGATATCGACGCCAATGGCATCGTCCACGTTTCGGCCAAGGACCTGGGTACCGGGCGAGAGCAGTCGATTAAGATTACGGCCTCCAGTGGTCTTTCCGAGGAAGAGATCCAGCGGATGGTGCGAGACGCGGAAACTCACGCTGAGGACGACCGGAAAAAGCGTGAACTTATCGAGGCCCGCAATGAGGCCGATTCCATGGTCTACATGACCGAAAAGTCGCTTACGGAGCATGGCGACAAAGTGGACGCATCGGTCAAAACGGCCATTGAGGCCGAGATTTCAAAAACCAAGACCGCGATGGAGGGCTCCGACGCTCAAGCGATTAAATCCGCCGTCGCGGAACTGCAGCAGGCCTCGCACAAACTCGCCGAAGCCATGTATCAACAGGCTGCGGGCAGCGGGCCTGGCGCTGGACCCGGACCAACCGGTGGCCCGGGCCCGGAACAAGCGGGTGGTCCGAAACCGGGTCCCAAGCCGGATGAAGATGTGGTCGATGCGGATTTCAGGGAAGTAAAATAGCTGTCAGTACGTAGGATGCGGTGATCGAGAACCCGGATCGCTCGAGTTTTGTAGCCACCGATGCGGTTCGCTTCGGGCGCCGCATCCTACGAGAGCTGAGGAATCAGAGCAGATCTTTCCTGCCCTCGACCGCTATGCCGTCCTGTTCCTGAGCGATCTGACGGCGTTAATGCGATTTCTACTCGAACTCATAATCTTCCGGGCGAACCTTGACCCCACCAGTTCCAGCATGTTAAATAATTAGGTTGACTTTTCAGCGGTGAGTCGGCAATGGCCGTTAGGCCGGGCATTATTATCCCGGCCCTTTTCCATGTGTGACGTCTTGATCGGCTCACTACAGAGGATTTATAGATGGCAGAGATACAACCATTCCGGATGGTCCACTATGATCGCAAGTTTGCAGCGGAATTGGACCGTTTAATCACACCACCGTACGATGTAATATCGAGCGAGGAGCAGGACTCATTCTATACGGCCCATCCATTGAACATCATCAGATTGGTCCTGGGTAAGCGGTTGGCCGGCGACTCAAACGGAGACAACCGATATACCAGGGCCGCTACGACCCTGCGGCAATGGCTCGACGAAGGCGTTTTGATCCGGGAAGGCCGGCCGGGGATTACCGTTTATCAAATGGAATTCGAGGAGCCAGGGCACGGCTCTCGCACCATTGACGGAATCATATGCCTGATAAAAGTGGACGATTACGGTAAAGGGAAGGTTTTACCGCACGAGAAGACATACAAAGGACCTAAGCAGGATCAACTGGATTTGCTGAGGGCATGCCGAGCCAATATGACGCCTATCCACGCGCTGTTCGGAGACGAGCCTAATGCAGTGGCCGATGTGTACAAGCGCCACATTCAGGAACCTCCTGATCAAGAGACCAAGGACGCCGACGGGACAATTCATCGGACCTGGAACATTTACGATCCGGCTGTAATGGAAAGATTGCAGCGTATTTTTGAACAAAAAAGCCTTTTCATAGCTGACGGTCATCATCGCTATGAGACCGCAAGGGCTTACAAAGAGGAAATGAGAGCAGCCGGTCACACGAGTCCTTCTGACCCCCATGAGTATGTAATGGCCTATCTGACCTCGATGTCACACCCCGGATTGACCATATTACCCGCGCACAGAATGGTGAAGGGACTCAGCAATCTCGACGTGGGTAGATTTCTGAAGGAATTGGAACCATATTTTCACATCGAGGAACTATGTTTTGGCGACCAGGACCGGAAATCAATTTTCCGAACGCTTATGGACAGGATCGAATCTTATTCGGCGATAGGCGGGAAGTTTGGCATGATCGTCCAGGGAGAGCCCTGTTTTCGATTATTAAGGCTTAAGGATTTTCATATTGCTGAATCTCTTATTAATAGTTCCATCCCTGCGCCGTTAAGGGGTCTCGATGTCACCATATTGCGTGAGGCCATAATGAATCACGGGCTCGGTATGGACGGTGAGAACGCGGAAGGTAAAATAGAATATACTCCTTTGATCGAAGAGGCGCTTAAGAAAGTGACAAAGGGAGAGATCCAGATAAGCTTTATCCTGAATCCTACACGAGTGGACCAGGTGCGAGCGGCTGCAGAATTGGGCCATAAGCTACCTCACAAATCCACCTATTTCTATCCGAAGATATCTTCAGGCCTTGTGCTGCGCGTCTTCTGATAAATAAATGTGAGTTACGGGCTGCAGTCGTTAGATTTGATCTGTGGTTGGCGATGTTGCATTAATGTGCGGTCAGATATCAATTACTCGGCGCTATATGAAAAGACGAAAATCGAAAGGGGATTTGATTAATACGACCGAATCGGTCAACGGTTTGTTCGGGAATAAGGTGAAGGTCATCCAGGCCCTGCAAGGATACCGAGTCTCCGAAGACGCCCTGATACTTACGTGGTTTGTCAGGTCTTCTCCAGGCGAATTTATACTTGATGTGGGTACCGGTTGCGGGATCATTGCGTTTGGGTTGGCGCTGAAACAACCTGACGCCACTATTGTCGGACTGGAGATACAGGCGGCTCTGGCCCACCGGGCCGGACGAGGCCTCAAGCTCAATCGCCTCGAATCCTCGGTAAGCGTCCTTCGCGGAGATTTGCGTCAGGCCGATCTTTTCTTTCGACACGGTTGTTTCGACGCTATTGTGTCGAATCCTCCATATCACGAGCCCGGTCGCGGACGCGTCAATATTCAAGAAGAAAAGGCATTGTCCAGGCACCAGCTTATGATGCCTCTGTCTGACCTGTTTGCGATATCAAGGAAACTGTTGAAACCGCACGGAAGACTGTCGTTGATTTACCCTGCTTTGAGGCTGGATCGTGTTCATCAGGCCATGAAAGAGACTGGATTTAAGCTCTCACGTATGCTATGGATTCACCCTTACGAGAAGGCGCCCTCATGCCTGGCCTGCATAGAAGCGGGGCCAAATTTGCCGGGCAGAGAAGTTGTCGAAGACTCTTTGGTGCTCTATCATGGTCCTGGCCGACGAACCTCGGACGCTGAGGCTATTATGGCGGGTGAGGACCCTTGTTGTTTGGTAAAGCATTTTGCGTGAGGGCCTCATCCTAAATCCCCCGGCCCCCTTTAGTAATGGGGGGATCAAGAGCGGATTGGAGACACGTACAGTTCAGTCAGCGCCATAGCGTCGAAAAGACCCATCGCTCCGGGAAACGGACCGATAGGCGCCAATATCATTAGCCGGTCGGCGACTGAATGTCGCCGAGGGCCGGGAGGTGAACGTGGAAGAATTCGATAGAATTAAAAGGCTTCCCCCCTACGTGTTTCAAGTTGTTAACGAACTCAAGATGAAGCTACGACGTCAGGGTGAGGACATAATCGACCTGGGCATGGGCAATCCTGATATTCCCACCCCGTCTCACATAGTAGACAAGATTATCGAAGCGGTCCAGAACCCTCGCAATCACAGGTACAGCGCGTCGGCAGGCATCCCTAACTTGAGAAAAGCCTTTGCCAATTGGTGGAAAAGGCGTTACGACGTTGACCTGGATTGTAACACCGAAGTGGTGGCCACTATGGGGGCCAAGGACGCTCTGGCGCACATGGTGCTTGCCATAACAACGCCGGGAGACGTAGTTTTCGTTCCGTCTCCTACGTACCCAATTCATCCGACTTCTGTGATAATCGCAGGTGGTGACCTCCGGCACGTGCCGATCAGGCCCGACAGTGACTTTTTTGAAGATCTAAAGACGGCTGCGCGGCTCACATGGCCGTCGCCGAAGATGCTTATCATCTCGTTCCCCCACAATCCGACCACAATGGTAGTGGATGAGGATTTTTTTCGAAGGATCGTGGATTTCGCTCTCGAATATAAGATAATGGTAATACACGACTTCGCTTACACGGATCTCACATTCGACGGTTATCGGGCCCCAAGCTTCCTATCAATTCCTGGAGCTAAAGAAGTGGGCGTGGAAGTTGTGTCCATGTCGAAGAGTTACTCTATGGCCGGCTGGAGAGTCGGGTGCGCAGCGGGCAACGCCAAAATGATCGAAGCGCTGAGGAGACTGAAGAGCTACATAGATTACGGTATGTTTCAACCAATTCAGATCGCTTCCATTATCGCTTTGAACGAGGATCAGGATTGTGTTCAACACATCGTTGAGGAATATAAGGATCGAAGGGACGCCTTGTGCGGCGGCCTGAATGACGCCGGGTGGACCGTTACTCCGCCCAAGGGCACGATGTTTGTCTGGGCGCAAATTCCGGAAGAGTTTCGGTCCATGGGCTCGCTGGAGTTTTCAAAAATTCTCGCGGAACAGGCTAAGGTGGTGGTGAGCCCCGGTATCGGATTTGGTCCCTTTGGTGACGATTTCGTGAGGTTTGCGCTTGTCGAGAACAGGATGAGAATTATGCAGGCCATTCGGGGCATTCGTCAATTCCTTATGAAAAATGAAGTGAAAAACGGAGCGCCTGAAATCCGCTCCGCGGTTGTGTGATCGATCAACGGTGACATTACATGAACGAGATCTCCATCGGACTGATAGGATTCGGCACCGTCGGCTCAGGTGTGGTGAAAATCCTTCAGGAGAACCAAGACCTTCTGAGGGCCAGAGTGGGGATACCTCTGCGACTGAAGCGTATAGCGGACCTGGATCTGGAGTCTGACAGAGGGATCCGAGTAGATCGTTCCGTCCTAACTACTGACGCAAATGCAATCCTTCACGACCCCGAGATTTCCATCGTCATTGAGTTGATTGGTGGATATGAGCCCGCGCGCACGTTCATACTGGAAGCGTTCCGTAATGGAAAACAGGTAGTCACCGCGAATAAAGCGCTGCTCGCGGAGCACGGAACGGAGATCTTCAGCGCGGCCCGAGCGGCCGGAGCGTACATAGATTTCGAAGCCGCGGTGGGGGGCGGTATCCCGATACTGCGATCGCTCAGGGAAGGCTTGGTGGCCAACAGATTCGAGAAAGTATTGGCCATACTCAACGGGACTTGCAATTTCATCCTGACGGCGATGCACGAGACCCCCGGCGTTTCCTTGGACCAGGTCCTGGCACAGGCGCAAAAACTGGGGTACGCGGAAGCAGACCCGACTCTGGACGTTGAAGGCATCGACTCGGTCCACAAATTGGCCCTGGTACTCCGACTTACCCACGGCATCCGGGCTCCACTGGAAAGGATCTATCGTGAAGGAATAGTCCGAATAGAGCCGTTTGACGTGGCGATGGCCAAAGAATTCGGTTACAGAATTAAGCTGTTGGCCATTATCATCGACCACGGAGACAGGGTTGAAGCGCGCCTTCATCCTACAATGATTCTCGAGAATCACCCTCTTGGCAAAGTGGACGGCGTATTCAACGGAATTTATCTTAGAGGCGATATGGTCGGCGAGCAGCTTTTCTACGGTCGGGGAGCGGGAAAAGAACCGACTGCTTCCGCTGTGGTCGGTGATGTGATCGAGGCCGCGAGGAATGTCGTTCTGGGCAATTGCGAGCAAATTTCTCCGATAGGATACCCGGGAGATTGGACCGCTTCAGCCGACGTAATGGATATGAAAGAGATCGTCACGAACTACTATCTGCGGGTCCAGGCCAAAGATCAACCAGGGGTATTGTCAAAGATCTCCGGGATTATGGCCGACCACCGGATTAGCATTCATTCTGTGTTCCAGAAAGGTCGCGACAGCTCCGGCACGGTTCCCGTGGTCTTCCTTACCCATCGTGCCCGAGAAGCGGATGTGCAGAACGCCAGCGCCCGTATCGGCGCCCTTGATGTAGTGGAGGGCCTGCCGACCATAATAAGAATCGAGGACGAAACGCTTGCCTGACCAATTAATCATTAAGCAAGCGGCATTCTAATTGAAATCCCTACGGAGCTTGAATAAATGTGGAAAGGAATCATAAGAGGATATCCGGAGTTTTATCGCTTTCACGATGACCGGAACATTGTAACGATCCTGGAAGGGAACACGCCGCTCATTCCCGCCCCCGGCTTGGCCGCAAAGATCAATCCCGATATTTCGATCCATTTGAAATTTGAGGGATTGAACCCCACTTCTTCTTTTAAGGATCGAGGTATGACAGTAGCGGTATCCAGGGCGGTTGAGGCGGGGTCACGCTCCGTCATCTGCGCGTCTACCGGGAATACGTCGGCCTCGGCTGCGGCATATGCGGCGCGGGCCGGCATAAAGGCATTCGTCGCTATTCCGGAGGGAAAGATCGCGCTAGGCAAACTCGCCCAGGCAATGATTCACGGCGCTATTGTAGTAAAGGTCCAGGGCAATTTTGACGAAGCATTGAAAATTGTTAGAGAAATATCCGAGAATTATCCTATAACTCTGGTTAATTCTCTTAATCCCCACCGGATAGAGGGTCAGAAATCAGCAGCCTTTGAAATTTGCGACGCGCTTGGCGCCGCGCCGGAGTATCATGCGTTGCCGGTGGGAAATGCCGGAAATATCACCGCTTACTGGGCCGGATACAAGGCTTATCGGGATGCGGGCAAGATCAAATCGCTTCCCAAGATGATAGGCTTTCAAGCCGAAGGAGCGGCCCCCATTGTAAGGGGCCGTGTAGTGGATCATCCGGAGACCGTGGCGACGGCAATCCGTATCGGCAATCCCGCGTCATGGAAAGCCGCGGAAGCCGCTCGAGATGAATCGGGCGGCTTAATCGACATGGTAAGCGATCGGGAAATTCTTGACGCTTATCAAATGGTTTCTTCCACGGAAGGGATCTTCTGCGAACCCGCCTCAGCCGCATCCATTGCGGGCGTAATAAAGAAGTGCAAGGAAGGCTATTTCCAAAAGGGCGCCAGAGTGGTCTGCACCCTCACCGGCCACGGCCTAAAAGATCCGGATAATGCCATCAAAGTGTCGGTTGAACCGGTAACATGCGCGCCGGAAATGAAGAAGGTACTCAATGTCCTCGGATTCTGAAACCAAGTTCTTGATCCTTGTGCCCGACGGCATGGCCGATCTGCCTGTGCCGGAACTGGGCGCCAACACCCCGTTGAAAGCGGCCAAAACCCCCTGGATGGATCGTATGGCCGCGGCAGGAACCATTGGAATGACGCTCACTGTGCCCGAAGGACTCTCCCCCGGCAGCGACGTAGCCAATCTGTCTATCATGGGGTACCACCCCGCAGAGATTTACACAGGTAGAGCGCCCTTCGAGGCTGCGTCCATGGGCGTGTCGTTGAGAGAGAGCGATCTGGCCTTTAGGCTGAATCTTGTCACTCTTGATCGAAACTTCACCGTGATGACTGATCATAGCGCCGATCATATTTCAACTCCTGAGGCGCACGAATTGATAGTCGCTCTGACTCCGACGGTGGAAGATCTGGGACTTACTGTGGTGTCCGGCGTCTCCTACAGGAATCTTCTCTTATGGGCCAACGGGCCGGATGGATTGGTTACTCAGCCGCCCCATGATATCCCCGGAGAACTGCTCGCGGGTAATTTACCCTCCGGTCCCGGAGCGGCCAAGTTGCTGAGGCTCATAATTAACTCATGGAAAATATTGGATAATCACCCGGTAAACGTGCGCAGAACTAAAAGGTGTCAGGGCCGCGCTAATTCCATTTGGCCCTGGGGCCAGGGCAGACCACCCCGGATCAGCACTCTGACGCAACGATTCGGGATTTCCGGGGCTGTTGTGGCGGCCGTGGATCTGGTGCGCGGTATCGGCAAATATGCCGGACTGGAAATTATCCATGTGCCAGGCGCTACCGGCTATCTTGATACTAATTATCGGGGCAAAGTCGAAGCCGCGTTGAGTTGTTTGAGCGATAAGGACCTTGTGTTTCTGCACGTGGAAGCTCCTGACGAAGCGGCCCATTCCGGTCAGCACGACCTGAAGATCAAAGCCATAGAGGATTTTGACGACCGAATCGTTCGCCCGATCTTGGAAGGTTTGAAACCGTTCCCCAACTGGCGAATATTGCTCATGCCGGATCATCCGACCCCGATCACTACCCGAAAACACTCGTGTGATCCGGTGCCATTTATTCTGCTCGACTCGGAGCGTTGGAACGCTCCCGACAAATCAAATAGCCGGGGCTTCTCCGAGGCCGAGGCTGAAGCCTCCGGCGTGTTCGTAAAAACCGGTTCCAAGATGATCGAGATACTGATAACGGGGGAATCGATCTAAACTTGCATCAGCTCTGGACGAAGATTCTTTTCACCCTGGGGGAGATCTTGCAGGCGATTTCGTAGTTTATTGTATTGCCGTTGGCCGCGATTTCGTCGGCCAGGATCTCTTCCGCGCCCTGACGGCCGATGAGCACGACCTCGTCGCCCACCTGAACTTCGGGGACATCCGTAATATCTATCATCGTTGCGTCCATACAAACCGTCCCCACTACCGGAACCCGCCGACCCCGGACTAGGGCCTGGCCGCAATTGGATTGAAAACGGGGATATCCGTCGTTATAACCCACCGGTATAGTAGCGATCCTGGAATTCCTGGAAGTTACGAATCGCCGGTTGTAGGAAATGTGACGGCCCGGTGGGTGCTCTTTGATTTGCGCTATCTTTGTGGAAAAGGTGATCACGGGGTCCACTCGAATCAAGCTCTTCACCGCCTCGGACGGATACATTCCGTAGATAGCCAGACCCGGCCTCACCATATTGTAACGAGTTTGGGGGAATCGGACGGCCGCTGCCGTATTAGCGGCGTGCACATACCGGATATCATGACCTCTGCGCTTGAGTTCAGCCAGCAACGATTCGAATGCATTGATCTGACCTAATGTATATTCGTCCGCGTCCGGATCGTCCGCGCTGGAGAAGTGAGTCATTATGCCCTCTACTTCCAGATTTTTCATGCACGAAACTTCTTCGATGAACGGAATGGCGTCATCCACCCAGACGCCGGACCTTCCCATCCCCGTATCGACTTTGATGTGCACAGGTATCTTTTTGGCGCCTGCGGCAGCGCTGTTCAAAGCTCTGGCAGATTCCGGAGACGATATCACTGAAGCCAGTCGGTATCTGATGATCCTGTCCACTTCTTCCGGGAGCACATGAAAAACTAGTATGGGCGCATCAATTCTATTTTCTCTTAGAGTCGCTCCCTCATCCGGAAACGCGACCGCCAGGTAATTAACTCCGTTCTCCAGAACTGTCCTGGATACCCTGATAGAATCATTTCCGTAACCGAAACTCTTTACCACAGCCATAATGGCAATATCTTCGCCGACGGCCCTTCTAATGGCTTTGGTATTTGCCGCTATGGCGTCAAGGTTTATGACTAGCCGCGTAGGCCCTATGGACCCGACCAGCTCGCGCGCTATGCGTTCCAGTCTGAACCAGCGCGAGCCCTTGAAAAGGACCACGTCTCCGCTGGTCATTATCTTTTCCAGTTCTTGGGCGGCTTCATTATAGCTATGAGTATTTACAATACGTCCGGGGTTCATCCCCTCCTGCGCGGCGGCCCTTCCGATAAGGGCTGCATTCTCTCCTACGGTGATAAGATGATCGACCTCGGCCCGCACTACGTCCTTTCCTACCGTCAGATGCTCTTCGCTACTATACGGACCGAGATCCAGCATATCGCTGAGGATCGCCACTTTGCGGCGACCGGTTCCCACTTTGGCCAGCACGTCCAAAGCGCCTTTGACCGATGCGGGATCGGAGTTATATGTGTCGTTGATAAGAGTCACTCCCGTTACGTCGGTGTGAAATTCCAACCGCATCGGAGATGGGCGGAAATTCTCCAGCCCTTGCCGAACAGCCGCGGGCGATGCGCCGAGAATCGTGGCCGCCGCGGCGGCGGCCAAAGAATTCAGGACATTGAACAGGCCCGGGACCGGAAGCATCACATTCACAGCGCTTCCAAAGACGCTCATCTTAAATCTGTGTCCTTGATCCCTCACCGAGACCAAGTCTTCCGCGGTCACGTCGGCTTTTTCGGAAAGCCCAAAAGTCACTACTCGCGCCCGTACTCGCGGGGACAGGCTCATGCTCAAAGGATCATCCGCATTGAGCAGCAGAAATGAGTCCTCATTGAGGTTGGCAAACAGTCTCCCCTTCTCTTCCAACGTCTTTTCAAGACTGCCCAAACCTCCTATATGAGCCTTGCTTACCACTGTAAGGATCCCGTCATCGGGTCGGATCATACGTTCGAGGCGTTCCATTTCACCTGGAAGGCTTATCCCGGCCTCTATGATCGCGACCTGATGCTCCGGCCTCATGCCGAGCAGACCCAGAGCGGCCCCCACTTGGGTATTGTATGACAGCGGAGATCTGTACGTCTTGCGCTCAAGACACAAGATCGACGCGAGCATCTCTTTAACCAGTGTTTTGCCGTTGCTTCCGGTAATACCGATCACAGGAAAAGTGAAACGGCTTCGATACGATGTCGCGAGGCCTTGCAATGCCTTGAGTGTGTCCGGGACAAGAATCAGAGTCGCGTCTTTTGGCAATTCCTTTTCGAGGAGATCAGGGCGATTCACGACCGCGGCCTTGACACCCAGATTGAGAGCTTCCTCAACAAAGTCGTTCCCATTGAAGTTCCGGCCCTTTATGGCCCAAAATATGTAATCTTCGCTTATAGGTTTGCGAGTATCAATTGAAATGCCCGAGACTGATCCGATCCCAGGGCCTTTGACGAGTAACGGTTGAATAATGTTGATAATTTCACTAAGGTCCAGGAATCCGACGTTTTCGATTCCATGTTTTTCGCGGGGAGCGGAAATCGCGCAATCGGACTGACGGTCAAAGCCGTCACGCTCGGTAGTCTGTTCAGGGCATGTAAACCGTGTCATAGTCACAGCAAGCGTGTACCATGTTAGACCCGAAAACTCAATAGACGGGGCGACCTCGACGGAATTGCCGGTTTCGCGGGATCGCGGGATACGATTCGCGATATGGAACGTAGGGCGTGCTTGTAGGAGCGACTGGCGAGTCGCCCCCTGGTTTGAAGGTTCATAACGGTGCGGCCAGGTTCTTGCTCACTCGTTCCCAGGCTCCAGCCTGGGAACGAGATATCGTGCGGAATCATCCACATGAACTCTTATCATGAAAAACTCTTTTCAGGATTCGTGCGGCCGATCCTCCTGGTTCTGCTCTTCGCGGCCCTGGCTATGACGCTGCTCATGGGCCTGGAGACCCTGTTCCCTGATTTTTTGCGGTACGCTTTTGACAGCTACCTGCTCTACGCGGCGGGAGGCGCTCTGATCCTATTGTTTTATTTCCTGAAGCGGAGTAGCGAAGAAGCGTCAGCAACAAAGGCGGATGAGGCTGATTCGAAAGACCTCGACTCTATTCCGGAGACACCACAACCCAGCTTGGAAGAAATCAGAAAGCGTATTCGGTCCCGAAAAGGTAAGGAACGCTGATTTTCACCTCGTTCCCAGGTTCTGTCTGGGAACCGGACCCCGTACTCTCACTCTTGAGATTTCGGATCTTTCACGAGGCCGTCCAGAAGCTCGATTTCCCTCTTGTAGCGTTCCCCTATTTCCAGGATGGTTTCAATCCACTCTCGGACCACCTTCCCTTCGCTGGTCACGTAGTCAATTCGGGTGTCCATCAGCCGGGTGAGTGTTCCCATCATGTCCAGGAGAACGTCCAGGTTCCGGCAGTCGTTGTCGCTCGTGATGACGGGAGTGTGCAGTTCCTCGGAACCGTACGTGTCCCATTGCAGCTCTGCCATCAGAGAGGAAACGGCTCTCGACACCACATAAATGGTTTTGAAATCCATCACGTTCGACATCACACGTAATTTCGGCGACGCGCCGCGAAGCGAACATTCTTAGGAGGTTCTTGAAGGGGGCGCCGGGGGAAACTTCTTGCAAGAAGTTTCCCCTAGCATCTGCTCTTCTTGCTCACTCCTTTGCGCGTCGGATTGCAAGCTTGGCGCAATTCATAATGTTTTCTCTTGTATATATGGTCATCTCGTCTGTGTAAAATTCATTGAAAACATCCTGGATCACTTCTCCATCGTCGCGGGAGTCATTTATGATCTTTGATCTCAATTCGACTGCCTTTTCACGGGCGTCCCGAAAGGCTTCCTCCACCTCCCCCCCAATAACCGGCCCCTGATGACCAACTCCCAAGATGGCCGGGTTCAACTTCTCCAGGCGCTCCAGGGTGGCTATGTAATCGGCGTAATTGACCAAGAACATGGGAAAAACACCTCTGCCGGGAAATCGGAAGCCGAGCGAGTCCGACAGAATTAATGCCTTAATCTCAGGAATATAAACAATGATTTTACCGGGAGCGTGCCCTTTGGCGACCATGAACCGGAGCGTGATTCCGCCCAGGTCCATCTCATCGCCCTCGTGAGCTACGATGCAGTTCTGCAGAGACGGCGGTTCCTCGACTGGGGGACGACCAGGCTGTATTCCATGAGCCGCCAAGAACTCCGACATGTGGCGGTCTTCTCGGACCACTGCCGGCGCGGCCTTGGGGTGAGCCAGAAATTCTGCCGCCTCTTCCCCGGCCACCACCAGCGCATGAGGGAATTTCTCTTTCAAACCTGCCAAACCTGTGACGTGGTCCGCATGGGGATGAGTGACCACCAGAAATGTCGGGCGTACCTTGAGCAATTCCAGTTGGCGAATAATATCGTCCACAACGCCGGATACACCAACCTCAATCAGGGCCGAAGCCTGGTCTCCTCTAACAAGATACAGATTAAAGAAATAATTCCCCAAAACCCAAAGCCGGGGGGCAAGCTCCCGAGGAAAGACCCCTTTGATCTCATAATTTTCATTCATGATTTCGCTCTCCTACAATGCCGGCAAAGCGCATTCATCATTTAGCCGGATATACCTGCAATTAATATAAACAATGTCGTCCGGAATCGATAAGTGAAAGTGACGGCTTGGGTGAAGTTATCTTCCGGAGAGGACATTGAAGCGGCAATAGTTCTTATGTTGATTTCATTAATTTATATTTGAACCGGTATCTTTTTTCGGGTCTCCTCCAAGATCGCGCTTGACAAGATTACAATCGAAGTCTAAACATTAGTTTGACATGACTAACTATAATAGGTGATCAACATGGAAGCGGCTGCTGTGTCAAACGAACTAATGGAAGCTCAGGATGCGGAAATCATGCACGATTCCCCTGAAGAGAAATGTGTCGATTGTCCCGGACTTCAGGATAAGGAATGTCTGGCCCGTTCTGCAGTCGCCCTTTCAGACTTCAGGCCCGGAGAAAAAGGCAGAGTCCGCCAAGTATGCGGCAATCCCGACTTCAGGCGCAGATTGATGGAAATGGGATTCGTTAAAGGCACCGAAGTCAGCGTAATTAAATATGCCCCTCTGAACGATCCTATGGAATTGGCTTTGATGGGTTACCACGTAAGCCTCAGAAGAAACGAAGCCGCAGAGATTCTAATGGATGCCCCGGATCAGGCAGCCTGACCGCCCCAGAAAATAAAGATGAAGAAAATCACTGTAGCCCTCGCCGGTAATCCAAACGCGGGTAAGACAACTTTATTCAATGCTCTGACGGGCGCAAGGCAGCATGTAGGAAACTGGCCGGGCGTAACCGTCGAAAAAAAAGAGGGAATTATAAAACATGCCGGTCGCGAGATTCACGTTATCGATTTGCCCGGCACTTACTCTCTGACCGCATACTCCGTTGAGGAAATCATAGCGCGCAATTTCGTGGTCGAATCCCATCCTGATGTCGTTGTGGATGTTGTCGACGCCTCCAATCTCGAGCGTAATTTGTACTTGGCCGCCCAGCTCCTTGAAATGGGAGCCAAAGTCGTCATTGCGCTCAATATGATTGATGTTGCGCGAGGCCGTTTTATAAACATAGATGTGAAAAAACTTTCGGAATTACTTGGCGTGCCTGTAATCCCGACGAACGGCAAGAAAGGTGTGGGGATTGAACAGCTTCTGCAATCGGCCATTAAGGAGGCTGAGTCCGGGCCTGACCGAGATCGGAATCGGACTGTCAATTATGGCGCGGAAGTTGAGGAGGAACTGGGGAAAATAGAGAAGGAACTGGCGCCTGCTATTGTGAGCCTTCATGGGCTGTCGAGTCGGTGGCTCGCTGTGAAGCTCCTTGAGGGCGACTCCGAAGTAGTCAAGAAGATCGAAACGACTCCTAGCATTGGTAGTCTTTTCAAGCAGGTGGATGAGAGCCGCAACCATCTCACATCCATATTCGCGGACAGCCCCGAAATCGTCCTGACCGATGCTCGATACGGATTTGCTTCAGGCGCGGTGAGGCGTGCCGTTCAGGTCGAGTTGACTGATCGTATTTACCTCAGCGAAACCATAGATAAAGTCTTAACTCACCGGCTCTTGGGACCGGGGATTCTGATCCTGGTGATCTATTTACTTTACACATTCACTTTCCAAGGCAGCGAGCCGCTTGTGAATGCCTTTGGGGCATTTTTTAGGTGGCTCGGAGCTCAGGCCACTGCCGCGCTCCCCGAAGGACTCCTCAAATCCCTGGTGGTGAGCGGAATTATTGATGGTTTGGGAGGAGTTCTTCGTTTTACTCCCCTGGTCGCATTCATGTTCTTTGCGATAGCGATCCTTGAAGATACGGGCTACATGGCCAGGATGGCCTTCATGCTGGATCGAGTTCTGCGGGGTTTCGGGCTGCACGGCGCTTCGATGCTGGCCCTGATGGTTTCCGGTGGAATTGCCGGAGGTTGCGCGGTGCCGGGCATCATGGCTACGCGCACTTTAAAAGAGCCGAAAGAGCGTCTGGTAACGATATTGGTGGCCCCCCTCATGAACTGCGGGGCTAAATTGCCGGTTTATGCGCTTCTTATCGGCGCCTTTTTCGCGGACAAGCAAGCCCGAATGATGCTTGTGTTGACTGTGATCTCTTGGATGATGGTGCTGGTCGCCGGGAGAATAATGCGATCGACCGTACTGAAGGGTCCCTCAGCCCCATTTGTTCTCGAACTCCCGCCGTACAGAATTCCGACTCTTAAAGGACTGCTCATTCACACTTGGGAGCGGACCTGGATGTTCGTCAAGAAAGCCGGAACGATCCTCCTCGCGGTTTCTATCGTGCTCTGGGCCATGATGACGTTCCCCTCATTACCCAAGGAAGAGGCTGAACTATTTGAACAAAAGGAACAAAAGCTTACTACGGCGTTCTTGAGCCATCCGGTGGTGACGCCTTTCTTTCAAACGGAAGAGAATGTCGAACAATTCGAGAAAATTCGCGAGGATCTGGCAGCAGGAAAATCTGCGGTTGCACAAATTGACCCGGCTCTGGTGGAACTCGCCACGGTTTTGAAACAAGATAGTGACTCGAACGCGCCACGTCCAGAGCGGTCGAAGTCGATTGGCAATAGGCCTCTAGTTGAGACTTATGCCACATATATTAAGGAAAAAGGAGCCATAGAAGGGGAGAAGCGAAGCGCGCAGCTTCAAAACGCCATAGGTGGCAGGATTGGAATTGCCCTGGAAACGGTCTTTAGGCCGATAGGGTTTGATTGGCGAACCAACGTTGCTCTATTGGGCGGTTTCGCGGCTAAAGAGGTGGTCGTAGCAACATTGGGGACGGCTTACAGCCTGGGAGAAGTGAAACCCGACGCATCAGAAAGTCTCTCCGAAAAGCTTAAGAAGGAACCCAGTTGGAATCCGTTAATGGCGTTTACTTTGATCCTATTCGTCATGCTTTACAATCCGTGCATTGCCACTCTCGCTGTCATAAAGAAGGAATCGGGAAAATGGCGCTGGGTGTTTTTCGCAATGGCTTACACGACGGTCCTGGCCTATTGCGTCGCTCTAATTGTGCATTCCGTTGGGACTTTTTTCGGCCTGGGAGTGGCTTAACAAGATAAATTATTTGGGAGAAACATATGTGGCAAGAAATAATCGTTGGAATAATAATTGCGGCGTCTGCAATATTCATTGGGGTACGTATTTGGAATAGCGCGACATCTGCTAAACGCGGCGAAGTATCCTGCTCATGCGGTTGCTCGAGTTGCGCAGAAACCAGAACATCAGGTGAGCAGTGTCGTCCAGAAAGATGATGATTCAGATAGGCTTTACGAAGATCTTTGCAGCGTCGGCTTGGCTAATCGAGAGGTGGTAGCCTTTAATATTTACTTCCAGTTGACCTGATTTGTCGTCTTTCGACTCAATCTCTACCATTCCGCCGGTTTCTACACCCTGTTCGGCAAATATTTTCTTGAACTTCACCGGGCCTTTGAGGCTTTCTACCATAACCTGCGATCCCGCCGGCGTCTCCGCGAGAGTCATTCCTTCAGCGAGAGCGGCTTGTTGGGCACGAGCCCTGTTCAGCACTTTCTTACGCGCTTTATCCAGACAGGGGATGCAGTCGTCACAGCTTTCTGACCGAGCGTCCAGCCATCTGACCTGATCCATCGGGCACAATTCAATGAATTCCACAAAACGGACGAGTTTCTCGATCACTTCCGGATCGAGGTAATGCTCGATGCGGCACGCGTTGTCTTCCGCCGCAGAATCATCAATCTTCAACACTCGGGCCAGGAAACGTTTCAGAATTTCGTGCTTCCGAACGATCTGTTTGGCTTTTACAATGCCTCGATCGGTGAGAGTTATATATTGATGCGGATCGTAACGAATAAACCCCCTGGAACCCAGGCTTTTCAGCGCGGAACTGACCGAAGACATTTTCACCCCGAGCCGCACGGCAATATCCCGCACACGTGCTATTCGGCGTTCCTGTTCCAGGTGATAAATGGCTTCAAGATAATCCTCCATGGCGGAGGTAAGGGCAGGGAGCCCCTCGGAAGGTGGCATGCCAAATCCTCGATGTTTTCTACACGGGAGTATGGAGAACAGCGGCCGGATTGTCAAGTCAGGTCTATTTAAAGTCTCCCCTTGGCCATGCTGCTGACCGACAGGCCAGGAATGCTCGCAGGATGCAAGAACCTTGTTAAAGGCCCTTAACCAACGATATCTCGCGTCACGCGCGGAAGGCGCCACATCCTTCCTTTGGTCAATCTTGCGAGCTCAAGAATCTCCCGTCCCCAAAAAAGCCTAGCAATTTCATATTACGGAGATTATGGCGCTCTAATCGTAAGAGAAATACAGGTTGATGATGTCCCTGGCTTCCAAGCTCTTTCTGATTTCCGCGCCTGATACGCCTTGTTCGCAGAGGCGCCGCAGTTCTTCCAGAGGAAAACTTTTTTCATAGGACACCCAGTAAACGTCTGCAACGCTAGCGTCGTAATTACAGGAAGCCACGGGCTTGGTCTGGAGAAGGTCGGCAACTCTTTAAGATACCACAGGAATGTGTCCTGCGCCCTCGTACCCATCATGAGGTCCAGGATTGAGTTTCAGTTCCCGCATCTCCTTCACAGTCACCCGAATCGGTTTTCGGGTCGCAACCAGAGCATCCTCTACAGGATACTCTATGGGACGCAGGTGGGTGTAAACAGAGATTGCATCTATCCGGGCCGGAGGATCAAAGATGACCTCGGGGAATTGTTTCTTGGTCCCCGCGGTTCGTGCGTTAGACGCGCGCCCATCGTCACTGGATCTTGAGTAACCCAGGTCTGCCCATACGTCGTTCCAGACGGCGTAACCCTCGACGGTCGTCCCGTCCTCGAGTCGTACGCGGACCCCGTTCAACTTCCAGCATGATAAGCAAACCGCAAGACAGTCGCCCGCGACCAATGCTACAACCAAAAACGCTACTAACGCCGAGAAACCAAGATAACTGCTAAAGCATGAAGTTGTAACGCCTTTCATCCTGCCTCTTCACGCTCTCTGCCCAGCGCCCTCGGGATTTCCTCGATCACATCTGAGGCTAGCACAGGCGCCGGGGCGCCTCGTTCCAGAACGTTGTCCGCGGCCAATCCGTGTAGATAGACTCCGAACGGCACGGCCTCTTCAGCAGGGATTCCCTGCGCCAACAGCCCGCCTAGTATCCCGCTTAGCGCGTCGCCCTGCCCCCCGGAAGCCATCCAACAGTTTCCGGTAGTGTTGATAAAGATCCTGCCTTCCGGCGACGCGGTGACCGTCCTGGCGCCTTTTAGGACCAGCCAGACGCCATGTTTCGAGGCGAAATTGCGTGCCAGCCCTATCCTGTCTTCTTGGACCTCTTTGGAAGTCTTTCCAACGAGCCTCCCCATTTCTCCCGGGTGAGGAGTCAACACTAAACGCGCTTTGGTTTTCGACAGGACGGATAGGTCCAGCGACAGAGCGTTAAGGCCATCTGCGTCAATTACGATCCAGCCTGTATATTCGGAAAGCACCCTGTTAACCAATTCGCCGATACCGTCACTAGTGGAAAGCCCGGGCCCAAGAACCATGCATCTTTTGCCTTCAGCAAGTTCAAGAACTCGCTTTGCCGCCGCTTGGCTCAGGTATCCGGCAAGGCCTTCCGGCAGCGGTTCCGTCATTTCTTCGGTCAGTTTGGTTTCGAGGATCGGATTCAGCGAAGCTGGTATTCCGACGGTCACCAAGCCGGCCCCAATCCGAGACGCGGCCCTGGCCGCCATTGACGGCGCGCCCGTCTTTCCGGGGGATCCGCCGATTACAAGGAGATGCCCGAACACACCCTTGTGGGCCTGCGGATCCGAGCGAAGCCCTAAATATGCGGAAGCGTGAGGCATGGTGTAGAGAATTGCTCGAGGGGGGCGACTTCTAATGGCCGGAAGCGGTATGGAAATATCCACTACCTCCACCTTGCCGCAGTATTCAAGACCTGGATACACACCCATTCCCACTTTCATAAATCCGTAGGTAGCAGTGAAATCAGCCTTGACTGCGCATCCCAATATTCGACCCGTATCGGCGTCAAGACCTGACGGCAGGTCCACCGCCAGGCGCAATGCCGGAGATTCATTTATTGCCAGGATCGCGTCGCTGAATGGGGATCGCACTTCCGAAGTCAGACCGGTGCCCAGTATCGCATCGACAATCAGATCGGCTTCCTGCCAAGAGCACGCTGCATCTGCAAAGGAGGACTCGTCGGTTATTTCCACAATTTGCGCGGACATTTTTTCGAGGACTTGGAGATTGGTTACAGCGTCGCCTTTGATCTTTTCGCGCGGACTGAGAAGAAACGTCTGTACGTCTGCCCCATGATTAATCAAATAGCGCGCGATAACGTAACCATCGCCGCCGTTATTACCCGGTCCGGCCACTACGGCGACTCTTAGGTCCTGAATATCTTCCCCCAGGTGTTTTCTGAGAATATGAAAGGTACTTCGGCCCGCGTTCTCCATCAGGACTATTCCTGGAATCCCGAAATCCTCGATGGCGAGCTTGTCAAAATCTCGCATTTCTTGCGCTGTAACGAGATACATTGGGAAATCTCCGAAGAAGTCTACTATTAGAGGTCTCGTGAGCCTATACCGCAACCGTCTGCTTCGATTTCCCGGCCTGGAGAAAATCGCAGGAATAACCTGAGCAAAGCATGTGGTACCGCCCTATTTGTTCGAGAGTTATCAAGCCTCGCAAGTCTGCGCCTCTCAAAACAGGTATAGCTTTCAGGCCTGTGGACTGGATTTTTTCGAACACTTCCATGAGCGGCGTCTTTTCGTTTACCACCGGAAAATCCTTGATCATGACATCTTGCGCCAACGCCGCAGGTCCGCTTTTGTGGAGTGTTTCCGTAATCAGTTCTCTTGTCAAAAGTCCGATCAGTTTGGATCCGTCCATCACCGGAAAATCCTGCTGAAAACTGCGGCAATACAATTCGGCCGCGTGCCCGATTGTTTCCATGGGCTTGAGCGCTTCCACCTCGCTTATCATTGCGGCGCCTGCATCAACTCCGCCCAATGACGACATGATAGTCGTTTGCCGCTCTTCGGCTTCCGCCCCAAGGTAGACGAACAAAGCGATAAGAATCATGAAAATATTCACCAAGTAGAGCCCGAGAAAGAACAGACCGATGGCAAACACCTGCCCTACCCCGACAGCTATTCGAGTGGACGTGTAAGGACTCAAATATAGACCCAGAAATCCCCGGAGAACCCGTCCACCGTCCATTGGGAACGCGGGTAATAGGTTAAAAATTGCGAGGACGATATTAACAATGACGAGTTCAGCCAAGAGGTTGCCCTCCTTGGCCGCTTCATAGAAGCTGACGTCGATACCGGCCAGGTTCGCGACGAACCAGAGCGAAAAGGCCAATACAAGGCTGGAAATCGGGCCTGCCGCAGACACCAGAATTTCTTGGTACGGCTTTTCGGGAGTCTTAACCATTCGCGCAACCCCGCCAATGGGAAGAAGTGTTATGTCCTGGACTGCAATCCCGAAGCGCCGCGCGACTATGGCGTGACTCAACTCGTGAAAAACGACCGAAGCAAATATAAGAATTACGAATATAACTCCATAAAGCCCGCTCATTCCTATAACAGAAGCCCCTGCGAAAAAGATCAGGAGCAATAAAAGCAGGAACGTCGCGTGGACTTTTAGCGGGATGCCCATGATTGAACCAATTTTAAATGACCATTTCATTGTCCGGAATCCCCCGTTTCGCCTTCGCCCGAGCGCGAGGGTGATATTACTTGTTATTAATTAAGAGATATTGATTCCATCGTCGCAAAACAAGTGTGTATGACACCTTCAATTGAACTTACAGTACTTTGCATATCGCTCGGTTTGTAATAGAATTTGCTGACCTCAAATCTATGTCGTCCGGAGCAAAATTATCGTGATTGAAATTGGCGAAGCCCAACAAAAGGTACTTGAAGAAATTCCGGTCCTAGGTCAAGAGAGAATTCACATTCCGGAAGCCTTAGGAAGGGTCCTCGCGCAGGATGTGACCGCAATACGTGACGTGCCTTCTGCCGATAACTCGGCGATGGATGGCTACTGCTTGCGCCACGAGGACGTTGTGGGGGCCGCTTCTTCAGCGCCTGTGAAGTTAAGGCTGATAGGGGAATCGCCGGCCGGCTGGCCTTTCCAGGGAAGTCTCGGCCCCGGTGAGGCTGTGCGGGTCCTTACAGGGGGCCTCATACCCGAAGGCGCGGATACGGTCATCATGGTCGAAGACACCGAGCGTGACGGAGACGCCGTTAAGTGTTTCAGAGATCCCGGCTTAGGCGCTCATATACGTCGAAAAGGAGAGGATGTCCGAGCCGGTGAGGTTATTTTGCACACGGGGACAATAATACGGCCGCCTGAAATAGGAATGCTGGCAACGCTGGGGCACGCTTACGTGCATGTGTTTCAGCGCCCGATTGTCGCGATACTCTCAACCGGCGACGAATTGGTAGATCTCGACGAACCGTTCAGTGAAGGAAAAATAGTTTGTTCGAATAGTTACAGTTTGGCAGCCCAGATTATGGACTGCGGAGCCATTCCGCTGTCATTGGGGATCGCATCGGATAATGAAAAGGACCAGCGTGAAAAGATATCCGATGGGCTTCGCGCGGACGTGATAATAACGTCCGGAGGAGTCTCGGTCGGAAAATATGACCTGGTGAAGGAAACGCTTTCCAAGCTCGGAATGCGGGTGAAATTCTGGAAAGTGGCGATGAAACCGGGCAAGCCTCTGATTTTTGGCACTATCGGAAACAAACCGGTATTCGGGCTACCCGGCAACCCAACCTCCGCCATGATCTCGTTCGAGCAGTTCGTGCGCCCCGCGATATTGAAGATGATGGGGCACACGAATCTCTTTAGACCGCTTACGGAAGCCACTCTCGCCGAGGACGTGGACATTATATCGGCCCGCCTGCATCTCGTTAGGTGCAAACTGTTCGAAAGAGAAGGTGAAATGATGGCGGTGACCACCGGGACTCAAAGTTCAGGCGCGCTCAGGTCCATGGTCCTCGCGGACGGTCTGATGATTCTGCCTCCGTCGGATAGGCTGTTTTCCGCAGGGCAAAAAGTGAAAGTTCAGTTGCTGCACACCAACAGTCCACTTAGTCCCCATTCTCCGTATGAATGATAGATGATTCCATGATTAATTGTGCTGTTTGTTCAAAGGCAGAAACTATCTCGGGATTCGTGTTCCTGGGCGCCGTTTGTAGGGGTCCCGCGAGGCGCGGGATGAACCGCCCGAAATGAGGGCGCTTCTCGAAGCGCCCCTACACAGCTAATCGCGCACGGCGCAATTTTAAAAAAGTTTCAGTTGATTCTTGTTCAATCAACCGACGCGTCATTCCACTGCATCCCAGGGGACAGCCAAGACCGCTCCACGCGCCTTCAGCATTCGTACCGCGCCTCTGTTTCTATTGATGATCGCCATGGCTAATGGAGAATAGCCGGAATCGTCAACGACATCCTTATCGGCTCCTGCGTCAAGCAGCAACCTGACCGTCTCTGCGCTAATGGACGAGCAAGCGGCCATTAATGGAGTCCATCGATCATCGCGTCTTGCATTGACCTGCGCCTGTTTCTCCAGCAACATTGCTGCAATTTCCGGCCGGCCCGAATATGCCGCAGCCATTAATGCCGTAGTTCCCGGTGGAATTTTCGATCCGTTAGCCGAAACGATAATCGGGAATCCCTTGGATCTAGCATTCACCCTGACGCCCTTGTCCAGCAAAAGTCTTACAATGTCCGCTCGTCCGGCCGATGAAGCGGTCATCAATGCCGACCAACCCTGTAAGTTCGCTGAATTAGCCTCGGCCCCTTTCCCCAGCAAGTCTTGGACTTCAGCTAAGTCTCCTGCCTGAGCCGCATTCAGAAGCGCATATCCCAAAGGTTTTAGTTCGTAATCCATCTCAGCTATTAGTTTTGACCCATACTTCTGAGTTGTTCCTTTGAGGGCAATCTTGACGTTGATCACTTGATCTTTTTCCAAAAGAGCCGCCAGCGCGGATTCGGTGGTCTTTCCGAGAGGAGTTGCAGGCAAGCTCATGGATGCCACCGGCGATTTTTGATATATGGAGTTCACTCCTATTTTGTACGCCGATATCAATCTGAATCGGCTGCTGGAAAGAGGCTGCCAATTCCCGGTCGGAGTGAGAGACGATTCCACGATTACACTGATTGGCGCCTGAGACGGCTTGACGAAGGCTATGCGACCGGCCCAGTAGAGGGTGAGTTTATCATGGTCTTGTTCTATGAAAATCTCCTCACCTGACACGGCCAAGCCGGGAACCCTGTCTGTCTGGGCTGATGCGACGCCTTGGAAAGGCAGCGAGAATATGTTGTTCAGCAGCAATACAAATAGAGCGCGGATGCCAAGACTGACCAGTTTTTTCATTGGAAACCTCCCCTGTCTGCATGTGACACGAAGCAACCCACTTTTAGTATAGCGTACTCTCGTCGAAATATCAATAGGTTGCGATTAAGGAGGCGAAACTATTCAGCGGCGCTCGGACTTATCCTAAACATTTGACAAAACATACTATTTTCTTGTATTGTTTAATTGGGTGAATTCCTTCATCTTGTCAGGGGAGGCTCCACGAGAATGAAAAGCAAAGCGCTTTTGGTTTTGACATTTGCTTTGTTCGCAATCACATTGCCCCACAGCGCCTTTTCGGCCGATCAAAAAGTGATCGACGGACTGCTTCTAGCCGCTTTCCAGGCAGAAAAAGCGAGTGGCTCTTCCGCAAAGGTCGGGGAAAAATTTGAAGCTGTGTTGAAAGCCGATCCTAATAATTATTACGCGCTCATCAAGCTGGGGATCATGAAGACACAGAACAGTCAGGGCACGGCCCAGGACAAAAAAGCCATGGCTGAAGCTGTGGATTGTTTTCTGCGCGCCTCACTTTCAAGACCCGAAAATCCTGAGGCTTTTCTCTATTTAGCCGAGCTTTATTATAAATTCGGGTATGTCGCTGAAGGCGACAGCTACGCCCGAATGGCGAAGCAGTTCTCACGTTACGTCGTTTACGACAGCGTCTGTCTTATCGGATCCAGGTATGAAGATACGGGCAATTATTATGCCGCTGTCTTGACGTATGCTCCCGTGGCGCTCGGAGCGGGATCAAAATTCAAATTCGATCCATATTTGCTCAATCGTCTTTATCAAGCTGCTTTGTTCGCCCCTGCCCCTTATGATTGGGTTTACTCGGTATTCAATGAAGTAGCGGGAGGAGAAGAAAGAAGCAAGAAAGTCTTAGATCTCCTCCGAAACGCGTTGAACGAAGCCCTCGCGCGCTTTCCTCAAATGGTTCAGAAGGACTATGTGGAAATCGTAGTCAAAATGATCCTGCGTGAAATCCTTCTTGCCGACTTACGGAAGAGTATCTCCCCGAACGCCAATTTACCCGAACGGTATGAGATGCCGACCTCCCTGCATAAACACTTTTTCTGCGACTCTGATGAGATTCCCTCGTGCCCGTTTACCGATCCTTACGAAGCCTTTGTGAAGGCGTCTTTTGAGTCAGCCCAGGAGCAGGCCCGTGTGCTTTCGGAACTCAAGGGTTTAAGAGATGAAGCCCTGAAAGTGATTGCAGACGAAAAGAACGACGTTGACAAGGCTAAGAAGTTGTTCGGCTGGCTGAAGAAAAGGGCCTTGGTGGACTATAATGCGCTTGATGGTTTTTCCGCAAGAGGCGTAGTTGACGACAAGAAATTTCTGTGCCTGAGCGGTTCTATTATTTACACGCTCCTGGCTCGAGACGCAAAACTTAATGTTTGTGGTGTGTTGGAACCCGGGCACGCGTATGCGTCATTAGCCAGTGATCGCAAGATACGAATCGAAACCACTACTGAGGGGCCTGAAGGTTTTGATTATAAACCTGATGCGGCAAAATCTCGGGAAAAAGACAGAGTGCTTCAATTGGGTCCATTCGCCACGTACGGCGAGATAGAGGATCCCATGAAATTCGTGGCTTATCAATTCAGCAATACGTCCGTGCTTAGTGTCCTGGATCTCGTACTGAACAAGAACGAAAAGCTGTTGAGACAGGTTCTGAAAGATGTGACACATATGGACGAAGCCAAGCAGGCGGATGTCATCAGCCGTTGGAGGACCTATGGGATCGTAGGAGGCCGAGAAAACATGATCTTCTGGCGACTCGTCCGCAAAATGGCGGCTGAAGATGATATTTTTCGTATGGATTTAATCAGACAAATGGATAGGAACGTGGAATTCCTCAAGACCGCCCGCGGGTTATCTCCATTTGACTTGGTGTACAAAGACTTGATTCGGGAATATATCATGGAAGCGGCGGATTTCGAGTCTCTACCGGCGGAAGTCGCAGAGGAGGAGAGGGAACAAAAGCTGCTTAAACTAGTGGCGAAAAAGAGGAGCGCCGACCGTTCGATGATTGTCGCGTCGACCGGTCTCAAGACCAGCAAAAAGGAAGGCGAAGAAGAAAAAGTGGACGCAGCCAGTATAGCCGCCGAATTGGAGCAACTTGAGCAAGAAGCCAAGGAAAACTGGGAAGGTGAAAAGAAATTCTGGATGAGCAGAGTCAAGAGACTAGCTAATGCGGCCAAGAAATTTCCGTGCGATGATAAGCTTCAGAATAATTTGGCGCGAGTCTCCAACAAAGTGCGAGTCCTGGCCGAAGCAAGAGGAGACGGGACAATCTCGGAGGAAATGCGGCCCTTCGGAGCGAGCCTCCAACGGTAGTCCGATTCATTTTGTTGCCCAATTCGGATCTTCAACATAAAATGAAAATCAAAATTCAAGGAGGCTCCGAATTTGGACGACCATACCATCCTAGCGGACGATGAGAATTTCGGAAATGTGGTAGTGTGTCCTGGTGGGGTGGTTCACGTCAACCTGACACATTGCAGTCTCAAATTTGTGCCTGAAGATTTTCTGAAATTCTCTGAACTGATTGATAAGGCCCGCCGAAAATATGAAGCTCCACAGTTGACTGGAAGCAAGCCTCGTCTGCGCCTGGTTGCTTCGGATAACGATGAGCAGAAAGACATCGACGAGAAGGAATGATGATTTAATAGACGTTAGTATCGGCTGTGCTCGCATGAAACCTGCCTTGCTTTTCCTGATTCATTGCCTTATGATCCCAACCTCAATTATCGATGCCGCCGGCACCCGGCGTTAAGCGCCCGTCCTCAATTTTCGTGAAGATAGTGAGGTCCTGGAATGAAGATTGCTCCATTGTTTCTAATATTGATTGCAATTCTTCCGATGAACGTTGCAGCCCAGCCTGTAACCCCCGAGACTGGGGGAGATGTGGTGGCCAAGGTCGGAAACCGCGAAATCACAAGGCAGATGCTTGATAACATAATCGCTACGATTAATGAGGAGAATCGAGTTCCATTCCTTACTCCTGACGGAAGGAAAAAAATCCTCGACGAGGTGGTCTCGTTCATGCTTTTCGCTGAAGGGGCAAAGGCACAGGGCATCGACAAAGAACCTGCGATAAAAACACGTCTCGAACATCTGCAAACTGAATACCTCGCCAGAGAATACTTCCGACGCCGTCTCGCCAAAACACCGCAGGTCTCGGAAGAGACCCTGACTGCTTATTACAAAGAACATTTGTCAGAATTCAAGCCGCCCGAAGAGATAAAAGCGAGACACATCCTCGTGAAGACTGAAGCGCAAGCTAGCAAGATCCTGGATGAATTGAAGGGTGGCAAGGATTTCATAGAACTAGCGAAAAAGAACTCCATTGACCCGGCTGCCGCCAACGGTGGAAAATTGGAATTACCCGATGGCCGAGACTGGTTACCAAGGGGCGCGTTTGAGAAGTCATTTGAGCATATCTTGTTCAGTATCCCCAAAGGACAGCTTGGTGGACCCACAAAAACTCAGTTTGGATGGCACATTCTGAAGGTTGAAGATCGGAGACAGCCTGAAACCCCCTCTTTTGTTCAGGTCAGGAGCCAAATAAGGAATAAACTCCAGGAGCAAACAAATTCCGAAATCCATGCCAAGGTCACGGAAGAACTAAAGAAAAGCATTCCAGTGATAATTAAATGAGGAAACTTCAAGGGGGAGAAGCCGCTGCACAAAATGGCGCGGCAGCAACCGCGAGATGAATACTATCGACTTAAAACATAGATCGCGCTCTCCTCACAGTCGGCCGTTATGCCAGCGAGATTCCGCGCCTTGTCTCGGCTTCTCTGAGGAATGCGCCGGCCCTCGAATCAAGATCGTAGTGGCGGCGGTCTGTCTGGCGGGTGTCCTCCTGACCGGCCTGCCGGACGTTCGACTCTTAGCTCAGAGTGACCCTGTCGCCCGGCAATCTTTTGGCTCTACAATGCCAGGGGATGATCCTGGAAGGGCTCAGAAGCTGTTCGAGGCGGTGTCCGGTTATCTGCAAGGATTTCACCAAAAAGGGAAACAGACAGACAGGAAGGCGGAGGTTGGCCCAAGAAGATGGTCCGGCCCCACAACAATTGTCTCTGAAAAGGATACCTCCCTGCGTCGAGCCATGGAGATCGATGAGACTCTTGCGCGACATCGCCTGGAGAGGCAAGAGTGGGATTTAGCCATTCCGCCTTTGGAACGCGCCCTGAAGACTTCTTCTCGTCTGGTGTCGTCTGACGACACTGCCCGATTGAAAGATACGCTTCAGACTACACGAGCCAAATCCCAAGACACTGTTCCGGAAAAACCTCCACCTGGCGAGATTACCAATTCCATCGGAATGCGTCTCGTGGGGATTCGTCCGGGCGCTTTTGTTATGGGGAGCGCACTGGCGGAGATACGTCGCATCCAGGCTGAATGGAACGTTCCTGAAGCAATGCTACAGCACGAGACCCCAGCCCACAGCGTAAAAATATCCAGGCCGTTTCTTATGGGCAAGTATGACGTCACCGTTGGTCAGTTTAAGAAGTTCGTCGCTGAAACCGGATACAAGACCGTGGCTGAAAAGCAGGGATGGGGTTGGGTATACGATGAAAACAAAAAGCATTGGGCCAAAAAGACCGGCGCGGCCTGGAATAGTCCCGGCATTGAGATTTCGGACGATTATCCCGCTACCCTTGTTTGTCATGCAGACGCAGAAGCGTTTTGCGATTGGCTGAGCAGGAAAGACAATCGTCGATACTATATTCCCACTGAAGCCCAATGGGAATACGCGGCGAGAGGCGGCAAGGAAGGCGAACGATTCCCGTGGGGAAATGATTATCCCGAAGGCAGGAAGTTGAATATGGCCGATAGATACTCTCCTGTGCCTTGGGCCGACCAAACTGTGACAGACGGTTACGCTCGTCTGGCGCCTGTGGGATGCTTTGAACCCAACGGATTTTGGCTTTACGACATGATGGGCAATGTGTGGCAATTGTGCTCCGATTACTATGATCCCAAAGCCTATGAAGCGGAGAAATCGGCCACGAGTGTAGATCCCACCGGACCTCGAAGCGGAAAAAAGAGAGTAGTCAGAGGCGGCAATTGGGCCTTTGGGGCCGGAATTGCGCGAAACGCTTTTCGTTTTGGAATAGACCCCGACCTATGCACGGATCTTTCAGGTTTTCGGGTAGCGGCGGAACTGACATCTCGGGACAATTTCGCAATACAGGGCGAGACAGAGAACCTTGTGAACCTCGAGCAGATGGTGAGACTCCTGGAAAAGGTGAAAGACCTCGTTGCTCAAGGACGGAGGCTTGAGGCCCACAAACTAGCGCGGAAATTGGACGAGCGCGGCCCCAAGGGGAAGCTGTGGCTCGACCAGCCTGAATTCTTCGCCAGGAACGTCCTGGACGCTCTGATTGACATTTCGGCGGATCACAGCATCCAATCTTTTACTAATTCTCTGGGAATGAAAATGGTCCGGATACCCGCCGGCGGGTTTGTCATGGGCAGTTCGGAGGCCGATATCTCCTGGGCTATGGCCACGCTTGCCCAGGGGCAGCCTGTCACTCTCGAAAACGAATACCCATTCCACAAGGTACGAATTTCACGACCTTTCTTCATGTGCGCCACAGAGGTGACCGTGGGCTGGTTCCGGAAATTCGTGGAAGAGACCGGTTATATTACCGATGCAGAGGACGCAAAAGGCGGTCAGGTATTCGACACGCAGAGAGGAAGATTCGAACCGAAACCCGGCAGCTCATGGAAGAATCCCGGCTGGACAATAGCTGACGATCAGCCTGTGGCGATGGTATCGTACAATGACGCCGTGGCCTTTTGTGAATGGCTCACGGCTAAGGAGAAACAGCCTTACAAACTCCCGACCGAAGCCCAGTGGGAATATGCAGCCAGAGGAGGCCTGCCGATGGCCCAATTTCCCTGGGGCGATGCGCTTCCCGATGGCCGCAGGGCTAATTATGCAGACAAGAACACCGATTTCGAATGGAGAGACCGCAACTCCGATGATGGTTACAAGCACGTTGCCCCGGTTGGCATTTATGAGCCCAACGGATATGGACTGTACGACATGGCAGGGAATGTCCTGGAATGGGTGAGAGACTACTATGGAGAAGATTACTACAGATTCTCTCCCGAAGTGGACCCCGAAGGCCCGGGGCACGGCGAAAATCGTGTGATGAAGGGTGGTGAATGGACATTTGGAGCTGTAAATCTCAGGTGCGCGTTTCGAGGTTGGGCCAGACCCGATTTAGCTGTAGACAATGGTGGCTTTAGGGTGGCTATCGAGTCGGCCAACGCTCTTCTGCCCTTTCATTTTGCCGAAGATTTTCTGACCAAACAGTGGACGCCCGGACCTGATCAGAGAGCGGTTGCTCAGGCCGTCGCCAAACAGAAAGAACGGCGACCCGCGGCTGTTCGCGCACAAGAAAGCAAGATCCAGCATCAGGAGCCGAAACCAGGTATTACGGTCAAAGGAGTTCTGGTAATCTCTTTGACTCCCAAATCCGACGCGAGACGGGCTGGTATCCTGCAAGGGGACACAATAATTGAATATGACGGTGTACGAGACCTCACCACCGAAAAATTTATAGCGCTAACGGCCCAAACCAGAAAAAGCAAATCCAAGCGCCTGATCGTTTTCGTCCGGAACGGTTATGAGCATTCAGTGGCAGTCTCGTCCGGGTTTGTGGGCGTTTCCGTGATGGACACCAATCTTCGCGGTCCTTTCAAGAAGCCTGGGGCCACGCCCGAGACAGGACCTGATAAAGACAAAAAGTCAAAAGGTCTCAATTGGACTTAATTGATGCTTGCCTCCATGAACGATGTCTCTAATGAAAAAAAATGGATGACGCTGAGCGTGACCGTGCCGCGCGAGATCGGTGACGCGATCGCCAATTTTTTGCACGAACTCGCTGTGCCCGGTCTGGTCCTTGATGAAAAAGATCCGGATGTCACCCGAATTACCGCCTACGTGGAGAAGAAAAAACTGCGCGGTGTTTCGTCCGACCTCAAGAATTATGCAATGGCTCTGCGTGAAATTTTTCCTGGGCTGAGAGAAGCGCTTATTAAAATTGTCCCTCTCAAGAGCGAGAAATGGGCGACAGCCTGGAAAGACCATTTCAAACCCATCAAAATCGGACGGAAACTGATTGTCAGCCCACCATGGATCGAGCCCAAAACACGCGACAGACAGGCAGTAATTATCGAGCCTGCCGAGGCTTTTGGGACTGGCGGCCACGAGACAACCCAAGGATGTCTGGCGCTTCTCGAAGAGGCGATAGACCATTTATCGAATGAACTCGAGAAGGTGAGCCATCTCGATGTGGGTTGCGGTTCAGGCATTCTGGCCATAGCGAGCATAAAGCTCGGAGCGACAAGTGTTCATGCGGTCGATAACGACCCGGTAGCGATTCAGAGCGCTCGTAAGAACGCGGAACTCAACGGATTGGAAGACCGGCTATGGTTGGAAGATCGATCCCTCGACGACCTGTTTGAACCTACGGACGTTGTAACGGCAAACCTTGACCCGATCACTTTGACAGAAAGCCGCGATAAACTGGTTTCTCTTTTCAGGCATTACTTGATCATTTCAGGTGTTCCTTTGAATCGCTGGGAAGAATTAAAGTCCAAATTTGTTATTGACGGTTCCTTTTTGAAAAAAGAAATCACACGCTCAGAGTGGGGATGCGGACTATTCGCAAAAAGGCGGGAGAATACCTAATTAGTTTATTTTTTAACAATAAAATGGATGAGGAACAGACCCGCCCCGACACAAAGCGCGGAATCCGCGACATTGAACGCGGGCCAGTGCAGATTGCCCCAATGAACATCAATGAAATCGATTACTTGCCCAAACCGGATTCGGTCGATAAGATTGCCCAGCGCGCCGCCGAAAAATAGAGAATAGCCTGCCAGCAAGCCTAATTCTATCGCCGGAGATGATTGAATCATCCAGGCGATGACCACCATAGCCGCAAATGACAGCAAAATAAAGAAAAGCCTCTGAAGGCTGGACGCGCCCTCTGACAGCATCCCGAACGCGACCCCAGAGTTCCTCACATGCGCAAAGTCCAAGAAACCGCTTATAACTTCAATCCCTGTATGGAGTGGCACTGACTGGATGATCAGCTGTTTGGTCCACTGATCCGCCATAAGAATAATCCCGGCAATTATAATGAGCAGGAGCCATTTTCGGCTCCCACTTATTAACTTATTCATTCTTCATGCGCCTCTACACTAGCGCCGGTGGCGCCGCCAGCCATATAGGAGTTTTTGCCGGAGGGGCCACGCGGGTCCACTCGGCGTGGGGCCAATCCCGCGGCACGCGGGACAAAAAGCGGGGTCCTCCGCATTCTCTCTCTTGGTAGCTCTTCTTACTCCGGAGTTATCCCTGATTCTCTCAATACACCCGCGCAGCGCGGGCAGACTTCCGGATATTCTTTGTCGGACCCAATTTCAGGGTCACGCACCCAGCACCTGGGGCATTTGTCTCCTTCCGCCCTGGAAACCGACACTCGGGTGTTTGCCATGAGTTCTTCCATCTCGGCTTCTTTATCCACTTTTTGTGTCGGCTTTATTTCCAACTGAGAAACGATGAAATAATCATCCGGGTCTTCCATACCCGCCACAGCGGTGGCGACACGATCAGGCGCTTCTATAAGCGCCTTTGCTTCGAGAGAAGATCCGATCAGGCGCGCGGCCCTTGCTTCTTCCAACGCTTTATAGACTTCCTGTCGTACCGCAGATCTTATCTCCCACGTGGCGCGCTCTTCATCATTGAGAGAAACTCCCGGCACAAGTTGAGGAAAGCTGGTGAGGTGGACGCCCGCGGTTGCTTGACCTTCACGCCTGAAAGCCAGCCAGACCTCCTCTGCGGTGAATGCCAATATCGGCGCCATGAGCCTCACAATTGACGAGAGAATGTGATAGAGCGCGGTCTGAGAAGATCGCCGAAGCGCGCCATCAGCTTTTTCCACATAAAGCCTGTCTTTCAGGATATCCAAATAAAGGGCCGACAGATCCACACTGCAATAATTGTATAAGGTATGAAAGACAACGTGAAAATCAAACTCCTCATAAGCTGTCCTCACCCTGGCTATGATCTGATTCAGTCGATCCAGCGCAAAACGATCGAGTTCCCGAAGCCGATCCGTAGGAATCATGTCTTTCGTCGGATCGAAATCGGACAAATTTCCCAAAAGAAAGCGACACGTATTGCGGATACGTCGATAAGCTTCAGTGAGTCTGTCCAGGATTTCCGGCGAAATCCTTATGTCGTCACGATAATCTTCAGCAGAAACCCACAGTCTCAGTACATCCGCGCCATACTTGTTGATAATCTCTTCGGGTTGGATGACATTGCCCAGCGACTTGGACATTTTTTTCCCTTGGCCATCCACCACAAAGCCATGAGTCAACACGCTGCCGTACGGGGCACGGTCTCTCGTGCCCACCGAGGTCAACAGAGCGCTGTGGAACCAGCCGCGGTGCTGATCGCTGCCTTCAAGATAGAGTTGGCACGGGTATTCGAGGTTGCTGCGTCTTTCGCAAACTGCGGACCAGCTTACGCCTGAATCGAACCATACATCGAGAATATCCGTTTCCTTGACAAGCGACGAGCTTTTGCATGAAGGGCATTTGAGATTCTTGGGAACCAGGTCTTTTCTTTCCGGATCGAACCAAACATCCGCTCCCTGTTTCTCAAAAAGCTGGGCTATGTTCTCGAAAAATTCGGGCGGGGCCACTATTTCGTCGCAATCTGCGCATCGCAACGCAGTTATAGGCACTCCCCACGTCCTCTGGCGAGAAATACACCAGTCCGGCCTGTGCTGGATCATGCCGTAAATTCTATCGCGTCCCCATTTCGGTATCCAGGTGACAGTGTCTATGGCCTTCAGGACGTTTTCACGCAACTTTGTTTTGTCCATCGAAATGAACCACTGATGGGTGGCTCGATAAATCACAGGCTCCTTACAGCGCCAACAATGAGGATAACTGTGCTCAATCTCCTCGGAGGCCATCAGCGCGCCGACCTCTTTCAATTTGGCGATCACTTTGTCATTGGCGTCAAATGCGAACTCGCCTTTGAAGAACTCCACATCTTCAGTGAAGATACCGTGATCGTCCAAAGGGGCATAGACATCGATGTTGTAATTCAGTCCGATTTCATAGTCCTCCTGCCCGTGACCCGGCGCTATGTGCACCGCTCCTGTGCCTGTGTCCAGAGTCACGAACGGAGCAAGAATGATCTGTGAAGCCCTATCATAAAGCGGATGTGTGCAATTCAGGCCTTCCAGGAGGCCCCCGCCGAAAGTGGCGATAACTCTGTAATCAGGGATATTAAATACATCCATGTTTACGGCCACTAGTCGCTCAGCGAGGATGTACACATCGGCGCCGACCTCGACCGCGGCATATGATTCGTCGGGATGAAGAGCGATCGCCAGGTTCGCGGGGATTGTCCAAGGGGTGGTCGTCCAAATTATCACGTAGACTTGTTTTTCCTGGAGTTCAGGGACCCTCGCGGAAAAATCGTCGCGGGCAGCGAATCGGACATAAATAGACGGTGAAGACACATCCATGTACTCGACTTCGGCCTCGGCCAAAGCCGTAACGCAGGAAGCGCACCAATAGACCGGTTTTTTCCCGCGATATACCGCTCCGCTCTCAAAGAAACGGCCTAATTCACGCACAATCGTGGCCTGATAATCGTAACTCATGGTGAGATACGGATTTTCCCATTCCCCCAATACCCCGAGTCTTTTGAATTCCTCGCGCTGAATATCAATGAACTTCTCCGCGTACGCCCGGCAATGTCGGCGAATTTCAATGCTATTCATGTTGAGCTTTTTGCTACCAAGCTCCTTATCCACCTGATGCTCGATGGGTAATCCGTGACAATCCCAGCCTGGGACATAATCTGAGTCGTACCCAGCCATGAATTTCGATTTTATGATCATGTCTTTGAGGATCTTATTCAGGGCCGTCCCAAGGTGTATGTTGCCGTTGGCATAGGGGGGACCGTCATGGAGAATGTACTTTTCTCTACCCTTACTGGCTGCGAGTATCTTATGATAAATATCTTCCGATTTCCAATGATCGAGCAGCTCCGGCTCTTTTTTGGCTAGATTGGCCCGCATGGGGAACGAAGTTTTGGGAAGATTTAGAGTGTCTTTGTAGTCCATAAAAAGCCTCCAGCGACTCACTTCAAAATTTCTGAGCTAAGAATCGGCCTGTAATAAGGTAACATGCAGCGATATCAAGGTCGCCCGTAGGAAAAGCTTTACCGGTGAGCTATTGGCAGCATTGAGTTGCTTCAGCCCTACTCGGCATAACCTTTTAATTCTACGGACTGCCGCGCCAAAGTCAACAAAAACGACAAAATTTGTGTAAGCATTGAGTCACGCGGGGAGAGTGTCCATGTTATACATGTCATTGCGGGTGAAGCGAAGCAATCTCGTTGCTTTGGGCATTGCTTCGCTTCGCTCGCGGCAATGACAGAACCAGCCATTTGATTCGTTTTCAAAAAACGAATATTCTTTTGGCGATATTCCGGTCTGATCAATAGCAGGACATGATTATGAACGACGTGGAAAACAAAAATAACTGGTTCGAAAGGAACTCGAAAAAAACTACTGTTATTTTGGTTATCGCGGTTTGGATCATTCTGGATACCACAGCCGCAATGCTGTTGCCCCGCCGCGAGATCGGGACCCCGTCGCCGTATTATCATCATGATCTGAAAAAATCGTTCAAACTGGATCGCAATATTCAAGGACGGAAATATACTGTCTATAGCAATTCTCTCGGTTTTATAGATAAATCGAACCGAGAGGTCGCCCTTAAATCGGATAAATACAGAATTCTTTTTATGGGGGATTCTTTCACCGAAGGTTCAGGATACCCTTACGACCAGACCTTCGTCGGGCTTCTGGAAAATCGGATTGATCCGTCAAAGGTGGAACTGCTCGACGCGGGGGTCCGCTCATACAGCCCGAAACTCTACTATCTCAAGACTGAATATTTGCTCGAAAAACTGGGGTTGAAATTTGATTACTTGGTTGTGCTGATTGATGTATCCGATATCCAGGATGAAATAGCGTACGAAAACTATGCGCCGGGGGATACGAGCTACTACCTCGCGAAAAGTGATGTTTACCTGAAAGAGCGGTTCTTGTCCTATCGTAACATTACCGAGAATCTCCTCGGCGAACCGCTGGCTAAAATGAGGCAGAGACTTTTCGGCAGCGATGACATGATCCATTCGTGGGCTTCGCGGAGGGATCTTTGGGCCGACACCTTGGACTATGTGAAGGAACGGGACGCGTGGCTCAATGACGAAAATGTGTATATAAAATGGGGAAAGCGTGGAGTTGAGCTCGCGGAAAAGAACATGGACCGTCTACATCAATTATGTAAAGGCCACAACATTCCTATGACAATTGCAGTTTATCCGTGGCCTTCACAGGTGGCGAGAGGCGAATTGGATTCTAAACAGGTATCGATCTGGAAACACTTTGCTGAGAAAAGGCAAATAGATTTTATTAACTGTTTCCCATATTTTATTAATCAAGCAAATGGCGCTGATAACGTTCGAAAGTATTTCCTGGCTGACGACGTGCATTGGAACGATCAAGGACATATTCTGATGGCGGATATTTTGTGGAATGGATTATTGCATAAGCTCCGCGGGAGCCCCCAAAGGGGCGACTGATACTAGCCGGGCGATTTTATCGCCGCGTAATAGCGAAAGGAAAGATCCCTATTGAGTCCCGTAGGGACTACTGATTCCATGTGTTCGCAAAATATTAATTTTCAGGCGTCCCTGTTGGGACTTGAGGGGTTATCTGCGCGGTCCGGCGCCGGCGAGGAATCGGCGGTCTACTATCGGAGCGTTCATCGTGGACGCAAGCCTCTGTAACCGAGTTAAACCATATGAGTTCGCTGGAACGGACTCGGACCCTTGGCTGACCAAAAGCGACAACCCGTATGGAAAAGGCTTCGCGATAAAATCAAAAGAGTCTAAAATATAATCGTTGTTCGTGATTTGATGTACACTGCCCCGAGAATCTGATGACCAATTTCTTACGAATAATCATCCTCCTAATTCTGGCTGCGCAAAGCTCGTGTGTTCTGCATTCTATACAGGAAACTCCACCGGCCCCGGTTGCGCCGGCGGAAGGCTACGCGACTCTTGATAAATTGCCGTTTCAGGAGGGCTGGTACGGGATGTACTTTCAGGAAGACAAGGTCGGATACAGCCACTTCAAAATTGAACCGACAGGGCAGAATTTCAATATTTCCACCGACTCCTTGATGCGTCTGAAAGCGATCAAGAAAATAAGCGAAATCGGTATGAAAGAGACTGTCACGGTCCGCCCCGACCTGACCATGATCTCTTTCGAATCGCGTATGACAATGAACAACAAAACTCTCGATATGAAGGGCAAAACCGAAGGGAAGCGATTTCTAGTCGAAATGCAGGTGGAGGGAGAAAAATTAAATCGGGAATACCCGATAGATGATGCTTTATATCACTCAAGCGCCATATCTCTCATGCCCGCGTTGAAAGGTCTAAAGGACGGTGAAAAGCGATCTTTCCCGGTATTCAATTCTGAAAGCCAAGCCGTCGAACAAGTCGAACAGAATTTGTCATCTGTAAAGAATGCGCCGGGACCGAGCGGGGCTGTGTGGAGCGTGAAGAACAATTTGGGTCGCTCGACCGTGCAGTCTTGGCTAAACAAAAGTGGCCTCACAGTACTGGAAAAGGCGCTGGACGGATCGCTCATAACTATATTGGAAGACGAGAACAGCGCAAAACGATTTATCGAGAAGAAGACGGCAAACAAGGACATGATCCTGGATGTCAGCCTTGTTCGAGTATCCAAATCGATAAGGAATCCGGAAAAAACTCGGTTTTTGAAATTGAAGATGAAAGGTGTGGATCAGTCACTAATCGTCAACGATCACCGCCAAAAAGTAACTTTGATCAACAAGGATGCCCCTGATGAAGGCTTTTGCGTTACTGTTAACATAGAAGATCCTCAGAAGCTCAGGACGAGCCGGGTCCCTGTTTCTCAGTCTTTGCTGGCGGACCACTTGATTTCAACCATCGGCATTCAGGCCGACCACAAAGAAATTGTCGCTCAATCTGAAAAAATCGTGTCAGCGAGAGACTCGAATTTGGAAAAAGTGCATAAACTTGTGCGATGGACATCCGAAAATATCAAAAATAAAATGAAAGACTCCTTTACGGCGCTTGAAGTGCTGCGGAGCCGAGAGGGAGAATGCCAGTCTCACGCTAATCTTTATACTGCGTTTGCGCGGTCCAGGGAAATTCCCACAAAAGTCGTCACAGGTCTCGTGTACTCGGAAGAACATTCAGGATTTCTGTATCATGCATGGGCTGAATCTTACGTTAACGGGTGGCTTGCAGTAGATCCAACCCTGAAACAAATTCCGGCCGATGCGACGCATGTTAAGATCGCCGGGAACTCAGACGATTACTCCAAGACTGTGCTTAAAATGGTCGGTAAGGTTAAAATAGAGTTGCTGGAGTATAAGTAAGGCTGTCATTGATCTTGTGGTGGACTCGTGGTCCGTTTATAATTGAAATTCTATACACTAAATTTTCCAGGAGGCGCTGAATCATTATGGATGTATGCAAAATCACTTATTGCACTGCTTGAAGTTACAAACCTAAGGCCGTCAGTCTGGCGGAAGAGCTGAAAACTGAATTGGGTCTTGAATCCGAATTGATACCATCCAGCGGCGGGGTTTTTGAAATCGAATATGGTGGAAACCTCGTGTTCTCAAAGAAGAAACTGGGTAGATTCCCGGACCAGGGAGAAGTTCTTGGACTGATCAAGAAAGAAAAGTAGATGAAAAATTCAGCGCAGCGATCGCCCAAACCGCTGAGCGGATTTTAAGAATTACTGAGTCCGGCAAAATTAAATGACAATATAGTAGGGCCGCTCATGCCTTCTCCGCTATACATTGTTCGGGGAGCAATATTTGTCTGGTCGCATAAGCCGCTTTGGAAATACGCCGCAGCTCCTATACTCATAAGCATAGTTATTTTGGCTGGATCTTACATTTTGCTTTATGATTTGTTTGTTAAATTGATTTCTCCTTACGCCGGCCAGGAATGGTACGGCAAAGTCATGTATTACTTGTTATTGGTCATAATAACAGTAGCTCTATTGGCCGCCTTTTTCTTCATCGTCACACGTTTGGCCTCCGCGGTATCTGCCCCCTTTAATGACATTATTTCGCAGAAAACGGAGGAGATTGCCACCGGGATGCGAGATGAAAGCCGCTTTTCCTCTGTTAGGCTGTTACGAGATTCGGGGCGCTCGCTTGCTCATTCGTTCAGACTGCTCGGTCTGTACATCGGCCTCCTCATGGCAGGGCTCTTATTATTGTTTGTCCCCGTGGTGGGCGGGGTTTTGTACACTGCTTTCGGTGTTTTCGTTTCAGCCTATATGTTTGCCTATGAATATCTTGGATATCCCATGGACCGGCGGCGTTTCTCGTGGACGCAGAAGCGGACTTTCCTTCGATCAAAGCGGGGGTCAATATTGGGTTTTGGGCTGGGGAGCGTGGTCCTGGCATCGGCACCAATCATTAACTTTTTCTTTATCCCCGCTGCTGTCGCCGGCGGAACATTACTTTTTTTGGATCTCGCCGGGACTCAAAGCAAAGGATCTGTTGTTGTGACTGATTAGATTTGGGAAATGGCGGGCGGCTTTAAAACCGACTCCCTACCCGGCGCCGTTTGTGAGTTCTTCCACTTCACCTTGACACATGGTAATTGAGTTGCTATTTTCACTGGATGACGCGGGGTGGAGCAGCCAGGTAGCTCGTTGGGCTCATAACCCAAAGGTCGGAGGTTCAAATCCTCCCCCCGCTACCAGACCAGCGGATGATCAAAGTCCTGCCTCCCGAATTATCGTGCCTTGGAACACAAACCTTTTTTGAATAATTCCATAGACCATACGAGCATATGTATATTAACATACCCATATGCTCGGAACCTCCCTGTCAATGCAGTGTCATATATGTCAATTTGTGCCAGTTGAACCAATTTTTTGACATATTTTTTACTCGTGTGTTAGAGTTCCAATAATTTGTAAATACGCGAATTGCGCGGGGATGGAACATGAATAGTAACGAGCCTTCCACCATAGACTTTACCGCGGAAAACGGCCAACCTGAAAGACCTCTCCTGGCATTGGCAGCCGAGACGGAGTCAATTGATCTCACTGAGGTGCTGACCAAGGATTTGACTTCTTCAGGCAGTTTTTACGTAGCAGGATTGCAGGAGACTTTTTTTGGCAAATTGCTTGAAGCTCTGCCGGTCTCCGCGTTGTTGATAGATAAATCCTTCAGGATCAGGTTCGCCAATCAATCATGGGTCCGTTTCTCCGGCGATTTTCAGAAACTGGAGGAGCGTTCTTTTTCCTCCCTGTTTATGAATGTGACCTCAGCCCGAAATATCAATTTTCTGCTGAAGCAGGTTTTCGATGACAGAAAACCGAGAGTGACGGTAGAAAAGCTGCTGATAGGCGCCAATCAGCTTTGGGCTAGAATTTACTTGAGATCGTTAAGAGTCGCTGGAGAGAGATTAGTGCTTTGCCTTGCGGAAGACTTGACCCATGAAAAGAGACAACTCCTCTTAATGGATGCAATCAAGCGAGCTAAGACAGAGTGGGAGCAGACTGTTGACACTGTGCCGGAGAGCATTGCGCTGGTCGATTCCGATCACCGGATCATACGAATGAATCGGGCCATGGCCGACCGGGCGGGCTGCGCAATCCAAAGCGCGATCAAAGAACCTTGCTACAAAGTTGTTCACGGAAGAGAAAAGCCGCCGTATTTTTGTCCCTTCTCCCGGGTGGTAAACGACAGGGAGGAGCGAAGTGTCGATTACTTCGATGACAATTTAGGAGCGTTTCTCAAAGAGTATATATCTCCGATCAAGGGAAACCATGGTATTTTAAGGAGTTGCGTAATCGTAATTCAAGATGTGACGCAGCACAAGAAATTGGAGGGCGAGCTTCATCGTTATGCTACCAGGGATGAACTGACAAACCTATTTAACAGGCGCCAGACCCTGACTTTGTTGGAGGCGGCCTGCCAGACCGCAAGTCGGTATAATCGCCCGTTAAGTCTGGCTATCTGCGACGTAGACCATTTCAAGCAGGTAAACGACCAACATGGACATAGCGCCGGAGACGAAATGTTAAGGTTTTTTGGATCAACAATTCATAAAGAGTTGCGAGGAGCGGATATTGCCGGACGCTATGGGGGAGATGAATTCTTAATGATTTTCCCCAATACTCCTTTGGAAGGAGCTGCTCAAAGCCTCGATCGTATCCGGGTCAGGTTGGACGAAACCATTCTCCGGAATAATGGCGGGAACAGGATTACCTTCAGCGCGGGGGTAGCTCAATTTGTTGCTAGCATGACCCCTGAAGCTTTCATACACCACGCGGACGAGGCTTTGTACGAAGCAAAGCGATTGGGACGAAACCGGGTAGTAATCAAGACCCATTAAGAGCCTCCGCAATCGCGAAGGCGACCCTTCCCGTTGACGCGCCGGGCGATCAGCGTGCGTTATCGCGACGCGGCCCTTCCTACGGTCTGGCGGACAAAATCTGTTTAAAGACGCCCAAACAGCCATTCGAAGCGTTTGGACACCAAATCAAGAAAGACAAGATTTTAGACAAGCGGTATAACTAGTCGGAGGTGGCTTGTTCATCTGGTGTGAGCGTTTTCCTTTGCCCGACATTACCGCGCTTCATTCGCTAACAGGTGGTATCGGAGGGGCCGTGGGGCGACTGTCAAGGCCGTAAGACCTCCCGGATGTAAAGCGCTCAGCATAATTCCGGACAATCACTGATGCAGCGGAGGCCCCGTCCCGATGCTCTTCACTGAGATCATCTTTTTTGTCTTTTGCCCGCTGTTCTTCGTTTTCTTCTTCGCGACGAGGGGAACAGCGCGCTTGAGCGTCTGCCTTATAGGCAGCTATATATTTTACGGGTGGTGGGACTGGCGTTTCCTCTCCCTCATATTGTTTACGACAGTGGCGAACTTTTGGTTCGGCCAGCGCATAGAAAAGGCGGACAGCGAGTCCCACAAAAAGAAGTACCTTACTCTCAGCGTCGGAACCGGCTTGGCCGTCCTCGCTTACTTCAAGTACACCAATTTTTTTCTTGATTCTCTGGGAGCCTGCGTCCGAGTTCTTGGCATTACCTGGAAGTTCGATACGTTGCACATCATCCTGCCGCTGGGAATCTCCTTCTACACCTTGCAGACTATGACATACACCATCGATTTGTACCGTGGGCAAGTAAAGCGGGAGGAATCCCTGTTGCGCTTCGCCGTTTTCGTAGCTTTCTTTCCGCGGCTCGTCGCGGGACCAATTTTACGTGCGGCCGATTTCCTCCCCCAGTTGCGCGAGGACAGGCCCTTCGATTGGCCCCGCCTGATCACCGGCGCGAGCATGGTGGCTTGGGGGTACGTGATGAAGTGCGTGGTGGCCGACTCGCTCTCCGGTGTATCCGACATCCGTTTCGCCGCCCCGGTCGCTCACGGGTCTCTCTCCCTAATTATCGGTGTGGTCTTTTACACTTTCCAGATTTACGCTGACTTCGCGGGCTATTCCCTCATCGCCGTCGGGCTGGCCCGCATGCTTGGCTACGAGTTTATCCGCAACTTCGACCGTCCCTACTTCTCAGCCAGTTTTAGTGAGTTTTGGCGTCGCTGGCATATCTCGCTTTCCAGTTGGCTTCGTGACTACGTCTACATCCCCCTCGGCGGCGCCAGAAAGGGTCCGGCCCGCGCCTACGTCAACCTAATGTTGGTCATGTTTCTCTGCGGCCTCTGGCACGGCGCGGCATGGACGTTTATCGCCTGGGGCCTTATACACGGCGCCTACCTCTGCTCACAGCGCTTGCTGGGACCGTTTTGGGAAGATTTGGCAAAGAGGCTTCGCCTGCAGCGTCCACTCACTCGCGCGGCCCTCATTCCCTGCGTCTTCCTGCTGACTTCCTTTGCGTGGATCTTCTTCCGAGCGCAAACCTTTGGCGCCGCGTGGACCGTCATCCGGGTGATCGCCTCGATGGATTCCTTCACGTTCGCGGCGACGCCTCAACAGTTCGAAGTGGTGAAAGGTCTGCTCCTTATCGGCGCATTGGGCGCCATTGAGGCTACGTCGTTCTTCGTGGACCTGCCGCGCCTAGCTGACAGGCATCTCTGGCTTAACGGTGTGTTCATCGTGTTGTGCCTGATTACATTATCGCTGCTTGGGACTTTCACGGGCGCCACATTTATCTATGCGCAATTCTGAGTGAGTACCATGCGCCACAGCCGCTATTTCCTCGGAATTATCCTTTTCATGGCGTTCTACTTTGCCGCGGACCGCGTTGGCGGGCTCCTGTTGCAAGATCTGACCCTGCGCTCAGGTATCCGCTTTTCTCGGCTCTATTCGGGCAAATTTAACGCGGAAATCCTCGTCCTGGGCGATTCACGGGGCGTCAACTGCATCTATGCGCCACTCGCGGAAAAGATGACAGGCCGTTCATGCGCCAACATTAGCTACAACGGCATGGGAGTAGCCGTGGCGGAAATTCTCTTCCGCGACTATCTAGCGCACAATGCGCCGCCGAAGCTTCTCGTCCTCGAAGTCACCAATCTAACGGTCGGCGGCGCCCTGGTATACAACCTCAAGCCCTACCAGTCCCTGTCTCCCGGATTGAGCAAACTATTGCGCGCCGAAAACCGTAGCATTTACTACGCCTGTCAGCTCACCCATCTGTACCGGTTCAACTGCGAATTGTTCCTTCGGGCTTTGTATTATCTTGGGCGCGACGACCAGAACTGGATTAACAACTATGTTATCCAACCGGAATTTGCCAAAAGCTATAAACCCCCGCCAGCCGTTACCCGCGGCCTCCAGGAGACAATCCCGCCCGACAGCGTCGAAGCCTTCAGGAAAATCCTGGCGCAAGCGGGAAGATCCGGGGCAGTAGTGCGATTGCTCGTTTCCCCTTTTCTGCCCGCTCACATCACCGGTCTGCACGATCTCTACGACAAGCGGAAGACCGAAATCGAAAATTTGGCCGCCGGCCTCCATGTCTGGGACTACGCCAACGCTCTTGATGACATCCGCTGCTTTGCGGACCCGCTGCACATGAATCTTGAAGGCGCGCGCCTAGTCCTGCAGCAAATGGTGGCTGATGGTTTCTTTGCGATTCCCGCGTCCGAAGAATCGGCTTTAGGCCACTGAGGCCGCGGATTGTTTACCGATTTTCAGTAAGCCTCCTCGGATTCCAACATTTCGTCGGTCACTTTGCCTCTAAAGAGATAATATGCCCACGTTTGGTAAGCGATTACCAGAGGAACAAAAATTAGAGCCACCGCCAGCATTATCTTGAGTGTCAGCGGACTGGATGACGAGTTGAATGCTGTCAGACCAGCCGCAGGATCGATGCTCGACGGAAACAGATTCGGGTACAGTCCTACGACACCGAATAGGGTTGCCGTCAGGATGGTCAGGCCCGACGCGAACCAGGCCGTCCACCATTTCGCCTTGGCCACAAACAGCCTCACTGCAAGCAATGCGACCACAGTCGCTAATGGAATCAGAAATAGAACCGGATTTGCCAAGTAATTCTTGTAAAGCGAAGTAGCAAACCAAGTGTGAACCAGAAAAATGACCGCCACGACCAGGAGGACTACCCAAATGGTAGGAAGAACCCTGGCGGTCCTCTCATAAAGTGTCCCTGAACTCTTTATCGCCAACCACAGAAGTCCGTGCTGCACAAAAAGCAGAACAAACAGGAGACCGCCCAGGATGCCGTAAGGATTCAGCAACGTGAGCAGATTTCCGTGGAAAGCGCCCTTGGTGTCAAAAGGTATTCCCTGGAAAATATTGGCGAAAGCAACGCCGAAGAGCAACGCGGGCGCAAAACTCCCCACGAAGAGACATGTGTCCCATAATCGCCTCCAGCCTCGGCCTTCTATTTGTCCTCTGAATTCGAGCGATACGGCCCGGATGATCAACGCGAAGAGTATCAGCAACAAAGGTGTGTACAGCGTGCTGAACATTACCGCATAGGTCGTTGGAAACGCGGCGAACGTCACCCCGCCTGCCGTGATTAACCAGACCTCATTCCCATCCCAGAAAGGACCCAATGAATTGTAAATCGTCCTTATTTCTTTCTCGTCTTTGGCCAGAAAAGGCATGGCGGTTCCAAGGCCCAGGTCGAAGCCGTCCAGCGTAAAATAAATAGCCCAGAGGAGTCCCCACAACAAAAACCAGATGGTTTCCAGCATTTTTTAGACCTGCCTTTCTCAAGCGCGCTGCGCGGGCGCAATATCAGACGGCCCTTTCCGTGCAATTCTGCTGATCAGTACGAAAGCGGCCAATCCCAGGAGCGAATAAAGGACGATGAATGCTATCAACGAAACAAAAACCTGCGATGTCGCTATGTTAGAAACAGCTTCTGAAGTCCTCAATACTTGGTACACGATCCAGGGTTGGCGTCCTACCTCAGTAACTATCCAACCAAGTTGAGCGGCAATATAAGGCAGCGGAATTGCGTACATCATTACCTTCAAAAAGCCGGGGCTGGATTCCAGGCTGTTTCTCTTGAACCATCCGACAATCGTCAGCAAGGGGAACAGGAACCCGAGACCCACCATGAGCCTGAAAGCCCAAAACACCAAAGTGACCGGGGGCCTGTCTTCCTTGGGCCATTCTTTGAGGCCCTTCACTTCAGCATTCCAATCACCGTATACCAGCCAGCTCATGAATTTGGGAATTTGCAGCGCTTCGACAAGATTGCGTTCGTTTGCCGCATCCGGAATGACCAGCATCGAAAAGGGCACTCCCTTCCCTGTCTCCCATACGGATTCTACCGCGGCGAGTTTTTCGGGCTGGGATACGGCCATCTGCTTGCCATGAATGTCACCCACGATTACCTCGCCCACCGAGAAGATCAGGGCAAATATCAGGGCCATCCTGAACGACCTGGTGAAGAATTCCGTATGAGTCTTGCGCAGCAGATGATACGCGCTTACTCCCATCACAAAGAATCCGGCCAATATGTAACCCCCAAAGGTGACATGCAAATACATGAGCGCGGCAAACGGCTGGGTTATGACTGCCCAGAAATCGGTCAGCTCGGCCCGCCCTCCGCGAAGCACGTAGCCTACGGGAATTTGCATCCAGGAGTTCGCTACCAGTATCCAGTAAGCGGAAATATTGGCCGCCAGCGCTACCAGCCAGATGCACAGCGCATGGACTTTCGGCGAAAGCCTTTTCCAGCCGAAAAACCATAATGCAACGAAAGTTGATTCGAGAAAGAAAGCCACGGTAGCTTCAATAGCCAAAAGCGAGCCGAAAATGTCGCCGACGTACTTGGAGTATCCCGCCCAATTTGTCCCGAATTGAAACTCCAAGGTGATACCTGTGACTATGCCCACGACAAAATTAATAAGGAAAATCTTGCCCCAGAACTTGGCCATTCTCTTGTATTCTTCATTGCCGGTTCGGACATAAATTGTCTCCATAATGGCCACAAGGATCGATAGTCCGAGAGTCAAGGGCACAAACAAAAAGTGAAATCCAGTCGCCGCGGCAAATTGTAACCTAGACAACCAAAGAACATCCATCGCCCGTTTCCCCCTTTCCCCGATACGCATTTAATGCGTATCAATCAACCACGAATCCAATCTCGTTAATCAAGGTTATGCTTCCGATCATCAGTTTAGCTAGTGATTCAGGAGAGCTAGACCTTTTTCCGCCAGCTCCCGAACCCTATACACTGTAAATTCCTCGTTGTAATAAACACGAAGCTCTGATTCATCCGTCAGCAGCGCCTCAAGCCCGGGGCGAGTCTCACGGGATTGCAGCAGGCCTGCTGCCCACGCGGCGAGGCCTCTAACGGTCGCATCGCCCGATTCCAGATACCTGCCTATGTGAGCCGCTGCTCCTATTGCCTGCTCCGGCCGGGACTCCGCCAGACGAATGAGGCCCCAGACAAGACCCCTTTGCAGCATTTCGTAGGCAATGAAATTCCCTCTGGGATCCATATAGGAAATGAAAATGGGCGCATACTCGGTAGCCAGTTTCTCCTCACAAGCCATGATTTCGCCCATGGCCTCGGGCGCGCCCCAACCGATGCCGCCCGATTCCTCGTTCAGGCTCCACATAAGCCTGCGCATAAATTCTCGTGCGCTTTCCATGTCCCTTGCAGCCAAGTTCCTCATTATTTGACCCATGACTGTCACCGACCGCCATCGCACCAATTCGTTTTCATTGTACAGAAACGAAAAAAGGGGATTCATTACCTCTCGGGCAGGCAAAAGAGACAACTGTCTCACGCGCTCAATGGGATCATCCCCCAAAAGAAGCTCGAGTACTTTCCCCTTTAGTTTTCTACCGGTGATCTTTTCCGACATCGCTGCTTTCGCCAATTAGTAACCGGCGCCTGATGTAACAATTGAGTTACCATGTGCGTAGGGGCGGGTTTTAAACCCGCCCTTGGTCAGGTCACCTCAAAACGGGCGGGTTTCAAACCCGCCCCTACCACGGCCGTCTGACGTCCGGGGTTTGAGGCAGTTTCGTCTCCTCTGTCACTTTTGGGCGGTTCCGTCTTGTTTCACGGCTTCGGCAATCTCCCGTCCCAATTCTGCGCACTGCTTCAGGGTCTCGTGAGTCGGCACATACATCAAACTCAAACCCGGATGGATGACTTTCATTTTCATCTCCTCCAGGGATTTCGTCATTAATTTCACCGCCTCGCCGCTCCAACCGTACGACCCAAATGCCGCTCCCACTTTGTTAAGGGGGCGCAGTCCCTTCATATAGCAGAGCATATCCGCCATTCTGGGAAGCATGCCATTATTGAGAGTCGATGAACCTAGGAGTACTGCCTTGGCGTCCAGCAACTCGGTTATGATGTCGCTGCGGTGGTTGACTCTCAGATCCATCAATTGGGCGCTCACGCCTTCCTGAACCAGGCTGTCACAAATGGCCTTGGCCATTTTTTCCGTGCTATTCCACATAGTGTCATAGACAATGAGAGCTTTTTGTTTGGGTATTTGTTTGCTCCACCTCTCATAGGCCGCTACGATTTGCAGGGGATTGTCCCGCCAAATCAAACCGTGATCCGGGCAGATCATGTCTATTTTCAAATTCAGTTTTTGCACGTCGGCTATAAGCTTTCCGATCAGAGGCGAATAAGGCAATAGGATATTCGCATAATATTTAGCCGCACGCTGCATGAGTTCCGCTGGATTGACTTCATCATTAAAACGCTCGCTGGTTGCCCAGTGCTGACCGAAGGCGTCGCTCGAAATCAAAACCGCATCCTCTTTAAGATAAGAGAACATGCTGTCCGGCCAGTGAACCATTCGCGTCTCTATAAATTGCACTGTGCGTTTTCCGAGGCTGATCTCACGGCCGGTTTCAACCACTTCGTAAGGCCAGTCCTCACGGTGATAGTGCTCCAAGAGCGCTTTCTTGCCCCGTGGCGAACAGAACAGCTTTTCGGGTTTGATGACCTCCATCATCTCAGCCAAAGCGCCTGAATGATCAGGTTCCACGTGATTTACAACCAGGTAATCAATGCGGCTTGGCTCGATAACTTTGTAAATACAGTGAAGCAGATCACCTTTGAAAGTCTTCTTGACTGTGTCGAACAAAGTTATCTTGTCATCAAGCGCAAGATACGCGTTGTAGGTTGTGCCTTTCTCAGTCAAATAGCCGTGAAAATCACGGACGCTCCAGTCCACGGCTCCGACCCAGTGAATGTCCTTCTTTACCTCAACATTTATCCTCAACCGAATCCTCCATTGAAATTGCGCTATTTCGCAGAACGCGCACATCACTTCCGCGCAAGCGATCTGTAAAATTGCGCTATCCGTGGCAGGCGCCCCGCGGGTTGTCTAATTTATTCCAGCGAGCCGCTCCACATTCGCTACTCGGGAGAGAAGCTGTCTTTGTCCGCGCCGCACACCGGGCAAACCCAATCGGCTGGTAAGGCGTCAAAAGACGTCCCGGCAGCCACACCGTTATCCGGATCCCCGGCAGCGGGATCATAAACATAACCGCAAATTTGGCACACATATCTTTGCATTTGTTCCTCCATCATTTCAGTTTATTTGTGCAGCCTTTCTGCTTGGCGCCCGATGCAGAATCTACTCATTTTAAAGACAGCTTTTTACCCATCTACCGGCCATAATCCTGTAGGGGCTCTTCGAGAAGCGCCCTGATTTCGGTCGGTTCGCGAACCGCCCCTGCCGGCGCCTTCGCAGAATCGCCTGTCTTGAGAGAATTTCTCATTGGCCGTCCGCCTCGGACACTACCCTCTTTCCCAATTCTTCAGCCTGTTTCAGGGCATCAGGGTGGCTTCTTATGTCGCCTTTCGCTTCAACTTTGTTCACAAAGACGCCTCCTTCATAGCTCATATCAAGGGCGTCATAAAAATATTTGGCCACAAGCTGGGCCCCTTCAAAAAGGTTCTTTCCCTTGGTGGCGCCTACGCAGATCAAATAGCCTCTACCGCTGTCCAAGGCACGCCTTTCTTCGGGGGTCTTATCGAGCATCCTTTTGCACCACGCGGCTTGACATCGGTCTATCAGCGCTTTGGCGTGCGATGTGACGCCGTAAAAGAAGATCGGAGATGCCAGAATTATGGCGTCAGCCTCGTATAGCTTCGGGTAGACCTTCTGCATATCGTCATCGACTACGCACTTGCCTGTTTGGTCACAGCCGCCGCATTCAACGCATCCGGCTATTTTCAAATCGCAGCACCGAATGGAAGAAACATCCGCGCCGGCGGCTCGGACCGCTCGCAGGGCCTCATCGAGCAATATATCAGTATTGCCCCCTCTTCGGGGGCTGCCGTAAATCCCCAGGACTCTCATTTCAAAACTCTGTTTCGAGGCTGATCACCCAAGCCGTGGGTCCTGTCCCTTCATCCCGCACTCCGGAATGTAGCAGGATACATTGACAAATTCACATTTCTCTTGGCAACCGGGACAGGTCTCGGGAGGGGCGGTCTGCTGTTCCTCCTCTAACGTATATCCGCATTTCGGACACTTCCAGGTGTTCTTTTCCATGACTTTCCTCACTTTTTTATGTCTCCCGTCGCGGCGGGTTTTTTGCCTTTGGCGCTCAGCAAGAACTTTAGATAGTCCGACATCTTCTGAATATTCTTGGACATGAACCATCGCCCGTCGGCGAATACTCCGTAGTCCGCGCCCATCATCGCTGACGCAAAACGAGTCGAATTGGCATAGAAAAGCCACTGTTCGACCCACTGCTTTTCAATGGCTTCATCAAAAATACTCGGAGTCTCGGAGGCGACGCCGGCTTTCCAGGCGTCCCTCAATATATGCGTGGCGGTAAGCGTCATCTGGTTTGATGTTTTTATAGTGTTTTCAAAACGTTCCCAGTGCCCATTTACCCAATCGTGGGTATGGCACGAACCGCATACTTTCTGCAGAGTATCTTTTCTCTTTGCTTGCTCTTCAGCGCTGATTACGAATTCGGTGGCGACCTCGCCCCCCAGTGTCGCAGGCAGAGGCATACCATCTTTATTTTTTATTGTCGAAGTATCGGGGCCCTTGGAGTGCGGGTACGCATAGATGGGGCCAAAGATCCGCCACGGCAAGCGGTCGTTCATTTGATGGGTTCGCTGGGCAACAACATCTCCCTCTATCGTGACCAGAAGACTTGCGTGACAAGCCGCGCATGTGGGCGCCGTAAAATCCTTACCTACTGTCCACGGGACTTCCGAGAATTTCCATTCTCCATAAAGCGATGAAAAAAGGTTGCCGTGGTTGCTCACGGAATACGCCTGATAAGCCGGGACATCTGGGCCTTTATGACAGCGTGAGCAGGTGTAGGGCTTCCGGGCCGCTTCCATGGCGAACTGATGTCGGTTATGGCACGGTGAGCATGACCCTTTGCTTCCGTCCGGATTCAAGCGGCCGACACCCTGATTAGGCCAGCCTGAAATCTTCGGAAACTCAAAGTCACCGAAATCAGTGCTCCGTGATTCCATGCCTTTGACTTCAAGCGCGGTCCCGTGGCACGACCAACATGATTCATCCGTGGTCTTTTCGTTTGGGGCGGATAATTCCGTTTTCATTTGCTTGAACGATTGCATACCGTTGATCGTCTTCATCAGATCTAGATACAACGAATTGTTTGCCAAGTTCCCGTGCGCGTGAGACATCAAGTTTTTGTCGAACTGCCCAGCCTCCGTAGGATGGCACGTTGAACAGTCTTTGGGCGTTACTGTCAAATGAGTCTTCTGATCGTTGTGTTCGAAAGTGTCCTTGTGAGCGTCGGGATTCATCATATGGCACTCCGCGCATCCCACTGCTATGGAAGCCAGCTTTTCAGGAACTTTTTCTGCTGAGACTCGTCGCTGCTTTTCAGGCTTCTTGAGCGCTTCTGCGGGAGTCACCGACGCGTGACGGCTCTTTTTCCAATCCGCTACTATGGCAGGGGTAGCCGACGCGTGGCATGAAATACATTCCTTGGATAAATCGCTTACAACTGCGGTTTCACCATGTGCGCTGCCAATCACAGCCAAAGCAGACAGCACGACAAGTAGAGTCCGGCGATAGTACCTCCGACACATGGCGCTTGCAGCCCCCTTTCCCCATTCCGATCACACTAAGGAATTACTTGGGAAGCTTCTTCAATTCTCTGATCAGGTCCTCGAGTCTCGGCATAACATTAACATCATGTACATCAATGTACCGGATGACGCCGGTTTTGTCGATCACGAACAAGGCCCGCTCGGACATTCCATCTTCCCGCAAGACACCATAACTCCGAGCGACGGCGCCGTGAGGCCAGAAATCAGACAGCACCGGAAACCAGACCTGCCCCATCTGCTCGGTCCAGGCATAAAGCGTCGGAATATTATCCACCGTAACGCCAAGGAGCGCCGTGTCATTCTTTACAAAAAGATTTTTGGCAATATTGTATCCGGGCCATTGTTGGGAACAAACCGGAGTCCACGCGGCCGGCACAAAAGAGATGACAACATTTCGTTTTCCGCGGAAACTGCTCAGAGAAACCTTTTCTCCCGCCAGATCCCGAAGCGTGAAATCCGGCGCCGCGGCCCCGACCTTAAGCTTCTGGGCGCTCGCCTGTGGTTTCAACTTTCCCGGGTCATAAATATAATAGTCCGGAGCTTCAGATCCCGCAGCCGCCGCAGAAACGGGAAACAAAACCGCGCAGAGCAAGGCCAAGCATATCGCTGATGTCAAAAATCTTCTTTTAAAGAGCGGCACAGGGCGCCTCCTATTTCCCGGCTTCCAACTTCTTCACATTCTCCAAATACTTAGCCAAATCTTTTATGGGACCAACATGGACATCAAGTATCTTGAAACCGCCGCGGGGGCCGATTCCTGCCACAATAAATGTAGGCGTCCGAAACTGGCTTTCAGAAATCTTGCGGAGTTGTAAGCTATCGTCGGCAAACAGCGGGAAAAGGACCTTGAATTTTTCCCTGTAGACATCAACCTCAAAAGGGGTGTTTCCTATGCCAATCCCGACGAGCTTGACGCCCTTCCTTAACGATGCGTCTTTTTCAATCAATCCGTGCAGTTCGTTAACAACCGGGGCCTCGCGTTGGCAGTGGGGGCAATACATGCTGAAGACTTCTATGATCAGCGTGGCCGCTTTCAGTTGAGATAGAGAAAAGGTCCCTTTTCCCGATACCCCGAGGTATTCTTTTTCAGCGTTGTTTTGGGGGATCGGAAGCTGTATGCCCGCCAAAGCGTCACCATTCACTTGGAAAGTTTCGGCGCCCGCCGGTGCGGAAGAGAGGACGATTGCAAGGCCCGCTATCATTAAAAACCAGGAAGATTTTGTCACAATTCGCTCTCCACTGACTTCGCGTTGGGAAGCATGCTCTAAAATATTCTTGTGGGGCAGGCTTTCCAGCCTGCCACTGGGTTGAGTCCTTCAATGCAGCTCGATGGCAGGTTGGAAAGCCTGCCCCACATCTCTTGCTTTCAGCTATTCTTCCAGCTCGTGGAATCGCGATTATGGTAGCGGAAACGCAGATTCCATAAAATAGTGGCATCTCTTAGCATGGCGCTTACAGACTTTGTTCCATTATCATGCTTTCCACAAACCGTGTAAATTGCAATATTCGCGTGCAGTCCAATCTCCCTGAACAGGAAAAACAGCCTGGGGGGCTTCGCCGGGCTTCAGAAATTGCCTGTAAGCCTTGCCGTCCTGAACAATTTCGACCCACTCAATATAGTGTTTCTCTTCCATCGGATGCGGAACACTCCCCACTTTCACTGTGAGACCGTTCGCCCCGGCTTCCTTGACCGGCACATGCTTTTCTTTTGCCGCATCGACCATATTGGCCGTAAAGAGCTTCATGGGCTGGCCGCAGCAGACGAGTTCACCCGCGCCTTCGTGCAACATTTCTACAATATTGCCGCAAACATCACATTTGTAGACCTGCAATTTTTCCGTCATGTTATAGAACCTCCCGAAAACAACAGCATGGATTACTTCTTTTGCTCCGCAAGCAGGCCCGAGAGGGAACTCTCCGGCAAGCAGACGGCGCCCTCAAAGAACTCTTTAGACACAATCTTTGAACTCGTGTGCGGGTAAGCCAACCCCTCGCCAGCTTGCGCTTTTTCGCATCGTATTGGCTTCTGAAAGAGAGTCCAGAGGGAAGACTCTTTTGCAAAAGAGTTTTCTCTCTGGCTATCCGACTTTACCAATTCTCCGCGAGCAATTCGTAGTAGGCCTGAGGATGCGCGCAGGCCGGGCAAGCCGAAGGCGCCTCGAGCCCCTCGTGCACGTAACCGCAATTTATACAGCGCCACGCTACGGGTTTATCTTTCTTGAAAACTTTGCCAAGATTCACATTGGATAAAAGGTCCAGATAACGCTTTTCGTGCTGTTTCTCCGCGATTGAGACCGCTTCCCATATTTTCGCGGCATTCTCGAACCCTTCTTCACGAGCGATTTTGGCGAAGTTGGGATAAATTTCGCTCCATTCACAATTCTCGCCTGCCGCGGACGCCTGCAGGTTCTCAGCCGTGGAACCTATGATTCCAGCCGGAAACGAGGTTTCAACCATAACCTCGCCACCTTGCAGTTGCTCGAAAAAGCTTTTCGCGTGCTCCTTTTCCTGATTCGCTGTTTCCTCAAAAATGAGAGCAATCTGGACCAGCCCGTCTTTTCTCGCCTTGGAAGCGAAATAAGTGTATCTGTTGCGGGCCTGAGCCTCACCTGCAAAGGACGTGATAAGGTTCTTTTCGGTCTGAGATCCGTTCAATTTTGACATAATTCATCTCCTTCTATTCAATTATATCGGGGTGTTCCCCTGAGCGCGGGCCGCTAATGCGGACCCGATTCTCGCAAGCTCCTTTTGCTCAGCTAGTCCGGGGGGCTCTTTCTTGCAAGAAAACCGCCCCCCGGCCCCCCCCGCAAAGAACTCCCTACAATAAATATCTCCAGCTTGTGTGCGGGTGAACCGACCGCTAGCTAGCATAGCCCTTCTCCGCACCGTATAGGAGTTTTCTGAAAGAGGGTCCCGGTCCACTGGGTGTGGGGCCAACAATGCATCTCAATGGTCCTTGCCTTCGGTCAACTTAATGCCTGCGCAAAAACATTGCTCGCCGTGCGCGGAGCGCCTTTTGCAAAAGAATTTTCTCCCTGGTTGTCCGCTTTCTGAAAATCATTCTCTTTCCCCTTTTACAAGCGACCGGCGCCTCTGCCGAACGCGTGTATTGAAAAGCACGGCTGAATTTCTCCTATCAATGGGTTCTCTTCATTCATCTGTCGGAAGTCAATCTCTACAAGAGGGACATAAGCCTTGAAATTCAAGGCGGTGTGACAAGATCTTGTAATCACTGAGGCCACGCAAGGCATCCTCGATATCCCCAAAAAGCGGAACTGGCAGGTCATCAACCTGTCCACATTGGACACACCGCACATGATAATGGTTCTCCGCGGTCCCATCGAATCGCTTCTGGGTCCCCGCTGTTTCCAGCTTTTGGATGATTCCCGCATCGGCCAAGAGTTCCAAGTTCCTGTAAACAGTTCCGAGACTTATCCGAGGTAATCGTTTACGCACAATCTCATAGAGATTTGTGGTAGCAGGGTGAGTTTTGAGTTTCCTCAATTCCTCAACAATCACCCTTCGCTGCCTGGTCATTTTTAGTTTCCGCTCAAGCATAATAATTGGCTCGAATAGTAATAGTAACTATTACTAACTAAACCTCAAAAAGTTTTTCGTGTCAACAGAAAAATGACCCCTCTTGTTGTTCTGAGGTGTGGGGCAGGCCGGAAGAGAGTGTCTCAGGACTACTTAATCTGCGAAAATCGTAGCACGAATTTCCCTCACTCTGGCCCTCTTCAATGCTGTCCTGTCTGATTTATCTTTGGCATTGATGTCAGCGCCCTTGTCTATGAGCAGTTTGATCACGGCCGTGACCTAATCGTGTCACTTCTCATTCAAAGCATTCCGAACAGCATTCAGAAGTTGCTTCGGGGCAAAAGGCTTCTCGACGAAACCTTTTGCCCCGACTTCCAAACTTTCCCGTGTGGCTCCATCAGGAGAATACCCGGAGGCTATCAGCACCCTTGTTTCCGGATCGATCTCGAGAATTTCAGCAAGACACTGCTTGCCGTCCATTAACGGCATATCAAGGTCAAGGATGATCAAAGCGATTTCATCTTTCCTTTGTCTGTAAATTTCAAGGGCTTCCCGCCCGTCACATGCGCTGATGACATCGTATCCTGCCTGCCCTAGGATTCTATTTCCCAGTTCCCTTACAGGTTCCTCGTCATCCACCAGAAGGATTGTCCCGGTTCCATACGCACAAAACTGCCGGCTTGATGTAACATCCAGTTCCGCCTCAACTTGCTGCGCCGGCAGATAGGTCTTGAACGTAGTTCCCACGCCGGGTTCACTGTCACAAATGATGTGTCCGTTATGAGCCTTCACTATCCCGTAAACCACGGCCAAACCTAACCCCGTGCCTTCCCCGGGCTTCTTGGTAGTGTAAAACGGCTCGAATATCCGTTCCATCGAGGCGCTATCAATGCCAATCCCGGTATCACTAACCGTAATGAGCGCGTGCAATCCTTCAGAGGCTCCAATATGATAGCGACAATACTCATCGTCCAAAACCATTTTCTTAGTCTCAATGGCAAGTTTGCCCCCCTCAGGCATTGCGTCTCTGGCATTTAGCGCAAGGTTCATCAGAACCTGATCTATTTGCGCAGGATCAGCGTTGACTATCGGGAGATCGGGGTCAAGGTTGACCGTAAATTCCATGGTCTTGGGAATAAACCTGGAAAGCATCCGTCGAAGCCTGTCCACGCGTTCGTTAAGATTCATGGAACATGTTTTGGTCTCCGTCTTGCGACTGAAAGCGAGAATTTGCCCAGTCACCTCTGCAGCGGTTCGAGTGGCGAGAACTATCTTTGTCAGATCCTCAAAATCAGGGTCTTTTTTCTCTTTTCCGGAAATGATGAGTTCCGAGTAGCCCAAAATAATTGTCAAAAGGTTGTTCAAATCGTGGGCAATGCCTCCAGCTAATGTGCCGATCGCCTCCATCTTCTGAGCCTGGACGAGCTGCATTCTTAGCTGTTTTGCCTCAGTCCTGTCAGCAATGAAGGCGAGGATGGCGGGCTCGCCAAAGTACTTAATTCGGCGGGGCCACAATGCCAAATCGAAACGGTCTCCATTCCTCTTGAGGCCTTCGACCTCATAAGAGAGGGGTAACGCCTTGCCATCCAAACGGTCTTTTTGGCTCTTTCTAATCAGTTCTCTGTCCTCAGGCGCAATAAAGTTTTCCGGAGGTTTACCAAGAACTTCATCCGGGTGATCATAGCCAAAAATCTCCAGAAGCGCAGGGTTGACATAAGTCAGACCACCATCCTGCAAGATACCGATACCGAGAGGTGATTGTTCGATCAGTAGCCTATTCCTCTTTTCCGACTCCCGCAACGCGTCCTCCGCACGCTTGAGGTCGGTGATGTCCATAAAAGTCCCTGCCATTCGCAGTGGTCTGATCTCTTGATCACGTTCCACGATTTTGCCGCGACTTAGAATCCATTTCCATTCACCGGACTTTGCCAGCGTGCGATATTCCGCTTCAAAATAGTCAGTGTGGCCTTTCAAGTGGGCATTGTATGCTTCCGCCACCCGCGGTTTGTCATCCGGATGGATAAGGCTCTCCCAGAGCTGAGAAGTTGGCGTTATTTCACGGTGTGAATAACCGACTATATTTGCTGCCCGCTCATTTATAACGGCCTTGTCCGTAAGGGCATCCCAATCCCAGAAGCCGATGCGCGCTCCTTTTAATGCGAGTTCCAACCGCTGTCGGCCTTCACGCAGCTCCTTTTCAGCTCTCTTGCCATCGGTAATGTCAAGACTGGTTCCCACGATTCGAACCGGATTGCCTTGCTTATCCCATTTCACGACTTTACCGCGAGCCAGGACCCATATGTATCGACCTGATTTGTGGCGAAGCCGGTGCTCACACTCATACAAACGTGTGCGACCTTCCACATGAGCGTTGAAAGCTTTCGTGACCCGATCCATGTCATCAGGATGAATGAGCCTCCCCCACGAACTAAAATGAGTCCCAAGTTCCTTCACAGAATATCCTATCATTTCAGCTCGTCGAGCATTGACAACAGCGTCGCCAGTCTGAAGGTTGTAATCCCACATACCGAGGTCGGCTCCTTTCAGCGCAAGCTCCAGCCGTTCCTCACTTCTTCGCGCCGTCTCCTCAGCCTGCTTCCGCTCTGTAATATCTTCGATCATGACCATCTTAGAAATGGCGTCGTTCTGATGACGGAGAGGGATGTTTATCACACGGTACCACCGATTATCCTTAGGGCTCCGGACCTCCGACCGAACCGTTTCACCCTGTTGCACTTTTTCATTGACATACCAAGGCGAGATTCTTTCGAGGTCATGGAGGACTTGGTAATATTTCTCCCCTCTTGGACTGTAGCCCACCAGTTGGATGAAGCGCTGGTTGATGAACTCAATCCCGTGGCTGGGCGAACACACGTACACGAGTCCTGGGAAGCCTTCTATCATCGCTTTAGATATCGCTTCGACCTCCTGTCCAGCCTCAACCCTGTCCGTGAGCGTGACCAACGACTCCTCCAGTTCGGCCGCTCTCCGCCGAATTTCCATCAATTCATTAACGAGTTCTTCTTTGGTCTTGTCTTGGTCATTCATGGGAAGGACTCCTGCGGACAGTTGTTTACCAAGCTAAGGCAAGGCGTGAGAACATCAGAATTCACTTTAGAATCGACGCGGATATTTCCGAGGAAGACAAGGAAAGACTGATTCGGGAAACTCGGAAGTGCTCTGCGTTTTTCAACAGCATTGCGGATCTCGTACCGATCTCTGTGCAACTGGACAAATTACCAGCGACGACCGAACCGTTTGACGCCGGCGCAGTCTGCCAGTCCAGCCGGCCTTCCTATCAACCTTCCAATAACGGCACGAATGTGAAATTCACTGAATCGAACAGGCCCTGGTCGGTAAGCTTCAATTCCGGTATAGGCGTTAGAGCCATGAAGGAGAGCGTAGCAAATGGAGCCTCCAGAGCGCATCCTAATGATCGGGCCGCGCGGACCACGTCTTCCAGCCCAGCGCTCACTTCGGTAATGCTACCCTGAGACATAAGCCCTGCAATCTGTAATGGCAGCTTTGCGACGACTTGGCCGTTGTCCGTCACGGTCATACCGCCGCCCATATCTGCCGCTCCACGAGCAGCCGCGAGCATGTCGCGGTCGCTTGCGCCCACTACAATTATATTATGAGCGTCATGCGCCACAGTTGACGCTATTGCCCCGCTTTTCAGGCCGAATCCGCGGATCAAGCCCACGGAAAAATTCCCGGTCGCATGGTGTCTTTCTATCACGGCTATTTTCAGGATGTCTCGTCCAGGATCGGCTACTAGCTTCCCGTCTTGAACCGGCGCAGGCTCCACTATACTCTTGGTGACGATCTGCCCGGGGACTACCTGAATGATTCTGGCCGAGCCTCCATGGACCTGGATGGACAGGTCGATTTTGCTCCAATCCACATTTACGCTTCCACGGAGCTTGGTTTCCTCAGCCGACGCGGGGGGAGCGAGCATCCGCCCGTTTTCAGCTACCAGGTGGCCTGCCTGATAAACGCGGCTAATCGTTAATTTCTCCAAATCATCAACAATGAGCAGATCCGCCAAGTATCCGGGCGCCAAGGCCCCAAGCCGTTTCAATCCAAAATATTGAGCTGTGTTCAAAGTGGCCATCTGGATCGCCCTGGCAGGGGCAACCCCTTTTGCTATGGCTGTCCGCACGAGATTATCAATATGACCCTTTTCAACAATGTCCCGCGGGTCCAGGTCATCGGTCACGAAGAAACAGTTGCGAGAATCGCGGCCATTCAGGATAGGGAGCAGCTCATCCAGGTTTTTCGCGGCAGAGCCTTCCCTTATCATGACGCGCATCCCGTTTCTTAGCTTCTCCAGCGCCTCTGCGAGCGAGGTGGATTCATGGTCCGAACCTATGCCAGCGCTCGCGTACGCGGCAAGTGCCTTTCCTGTGCAGCCCGGACAGTGGCCGTCCAGCGCCTTCTTATGAAAAACTTTGATCTTAGCCAGGATCTCCGGATCGCCTGCGATCAGCCCCGGAAAATTCATCATTTCGGCGAGCCCCAGGACCCGTTCCCTATCTCTGAACGGTTCCATATCGTAATGGGTCAGCACAGCTCCCGAGGTCTCGAACGGAGTGGCCGGAACGCAAGACGGAAACATTATGAACACCCGTAGAGGCACATTTGCGCTTGAGTCGAGCATGTAGCGAATTCCGTCCACACCCAGGACGTTGGCTATTTCGTGCGGGTCCGCCACAACAGCGGTAGTGCCGTGAGGCGCCACGTTTGCCGCGAATTCCGGGATGCTCAGCATGCTCGATTCGATATGGAGGTGGCCGTCTATAAAGCCAGGCGCAATATAAGCCCCCCCCAGGTCAATGGTAACTTGCGCGTCATAGTCTCCAAAACCGGCTATTATTCCCTCATGAACAGCCACTGAAGCGTCGTGAATCTCGCCTGAGAAGACGTTCATCAAACGACCGTTCTTCAGGAGCAGATCCACAGGATATTTCCCAAGCGCGATTTCGATTTTGTGAGCTAATTCCATGATTCGGTCCTCCGTCTATGGCCTAGACAGTCGCGGTTTCAATAGCCCTGCGGCATTCACAGTCTTCCTGAGTAATACGAGGAAGGCTATCGAAAAAGATTTTCTTCACATGCTCGACGTTTTTTTCCATGGTGACCGCGATCATTTCCCAGGTCACGGGCTCCTCACTATGATGCCAAGTATCGTAGTCCGTGCTCATGGCCACAGTAGCGTAGCAAATGCCCGCTTCCCGGGCCAGGACAGCCTCCGGCACGGTAGACATGTTAATCACATCGCCACCCAACATGCGGAACATCTTGCTTTCCGCGCGCGTGGAAAATCTCGGCCCTTCTATGGTTACGATCGTTCCACGGGGGTGATGAGCGATCTTTTCTTCCGTTGCTGTTTCTACAAGTACGCCCCGCAAATATTCGCAAAAGGGATCGGCCACGGCTATGTGCACGACCTGGTCCCCTTCATAAAATGTGCTTTTTCGCTGGCGCGTGAAATCCAGGAATTGATCGGGAAAGACCAGTTGACCCGGCTCTATCTCTTCTCTCAGCGACCCGCAGGCTGTTGTCGCTATAATGTGCGTCACCCCCACCTCTTTCATGGCCCATATATTTGCGCGATAATTCACCGCGGACGGTCGGATTCGGTGGCCTTTGCCGTGTCTAAGGATAATAACTACTTCGGTCGGGCCTGCCTTACCGATTATCAGATCGGAAGATAGAGCGCCGAACGGAGTGCCCTTCTTAACGAATTTTACGTCGGTGAGAAAATCCGGGTCGTCGAAACCCGAGCCCCCGACCATACCGATTTTGACCACGAGCAGCCCTCCTGAGAACATTATGATGAGCGGGAAAACTGTATTGAGATAGTGATTCTAAGGCGCTGCTCATCACGGTGTCAATAAAAAGCCGGTCCAAAAACAAGAGATATACGAAATCTAATGGAAATTTCTGGTTGACATCGTAAAATTCAGTCAATTAGATTGCGGAATATATAAGGAGTTTCGTCTCCTGTAGACTATCTGCCGCGGGGAGGTTCGGCCTGCCGGAAAAAGGAACCCTGTATTTACTTGTTGGAATGGCTCTTATTTGGGCGGCCGGCGCCGCGGGCGGGGAGGTTTTTGCCCAGTCGCCCGCGGGTTCCGCATTGCACGGAGCAGTGATGATCGACCGGGGCCTTTCTCCAATAACCCACGTAGACGGAAGGAAATTTCCTAGTCAGGACATCGGAGCGCGCATCCTTGTCGCTCAGGCTCGACCAAGCCCTCGGAGACCGGAAGCAGCGGAGCCGCGTTCGGGTGTTTTCCCTGTCCGGATGTCGGCCGTCCTAAAGGGCACTTCCAATTATGACGCGGTGGGTCCAGGCAAGACCTTGGCGGGCGACGACAAGCCCGACGGCTTGTTTGTTCTGAGCGTTCAGGCGCAGGACAAGGAAATAACCGCAATTGAAATAAGAAATACGGACGGAGTCCAGTCCGTCTGGGACACAGTCCCAGGCAGCAATCATGGAGCTATTGGAGTGGCGACAGCGGAGGATCCGGTCCGTCTGCTCAACAGGAAGGATGGAAGTGTCGCAATTAGAATTAAGGACAGGATGGATCTGAATTTGTATGTCGCGGACAACGGCGCCATAGAGGGGGGGAAAACCAATTATAAGATTTCGGTCACGTTCAGTGACGGAGGCGTATCGTGGGCCCCTGTGCAAAAGGCGGCTCAACCATCCCCGGAGCGTTCGTCCGAACCGGCCGGAGCGATCACCAAAGTAAATTTTCTTGGGACATTTATGGGCTTTGCGTCCACAGATGCAGTGGGCCGATATTCCGGCCTCAAGCCCGATGGCGTGGCGGATGCTGTTTTTGGGCTGGACATAGAGGTTTCTCCCAAAAGTTTCATCACCGGCGTTGAAATCGGCAATATCGACGGCGCAGGAAGGAAATGGAGCACCACCGGCGCTGCGGATAGTTGGGGCTTGGCGGTAGCATATCAGACAGCGCCCACCGCGATTTTGAATAAGACAGACGGATCAGTCAGGATTCCCATAGACGGTCGGGCTCAATTTTACGTTTATGTGGCCGATCCGGGTGACATAAGCACGACCCATCAGCGGATGCGGATTATCGTGCATCTCGCCGACGGATTGTCCTATCAGCAGATTGTTCGAAGGCCGCCTGCAACGACGGCCACGGTCGTGCCCGGAGCGGATGAAGCTCCCAGGGCCAAAGGCGTGATAACATGTGAATTTCGGGGTTTTATTTACGATCTTGTTAACACCTCGAATAGACCCGGCAAGGATGGCTATCTTGACGGCACTTTTATTATGAAGATTGAGGTAGATAATAAGAAACTGGCAAAAATTGAAATAAGTGGAAATGACGGCGTGGTTCGCTGGTCCAGTGAGGGGAAGGCTCCCGCGATGTTTCTTGGGGTAGCGCTATACCCCAAAATCTATACGTTTATCAATGAAAAAGGCGGCTTCATGCAAACGCCCCTCTCAGGTCGGCGTACACTTTATCTCTACGCCGCAGACAATGGCATGCTTTCCGATCCGAAAGCCGCCCTGACGGTGACAGTGACTTTTTCAGATAAAACCTCACTGAGCGCCGAGATAGTAAAGTGAGATAGATTGCCTTCCTTGACACCCCTACACCCCTCCGTTATGGTTAAATTGTGCCCTATGGGCAAGTTTCAAGACTGAAGAAAACAGTCCATATACCGTGATCCGGAATAGTATGGCTCAGATTTCGATTGGCCAGGAGCATTTCTTATGAGTCGTATAAAATTGAACGATCTTGATCCTTCTTTCAAAGATAGAGTCGCCCGGCAACCCGGTGGGGAAGGAATCCGCGCATGCTATGGCTGTAAAGCCTGCACAGCGGCATGCCCCATTGAGACCGTGGATAAGCGGTACGACCCCAGAAAAATCATCAGAATGGCCCTGCTGGGGATGCAAAAGGAAGTGCTGGAGAGCGATTTCATTTGGCTCTGCTCTTCATGCTACGGTTGCCAAGAAGTCTGCCCTCAAAATGTGAAATTCACCGAGGTGATGTTCGCCATAAAGAATATCGCGGTACAAGAGGCGTGTGTGCCCGCGGGCCTGACCGGGCAACGGAATCTGTTAAAAGAGCGGGGGCGTCTTTACGAAGTCGGGGACTTCGAAAACGAAAAACGGGAAAAAATCGGATTGCCCCGAATTAAAGAGCATCCCGAAGATTATGACGCTTTGCTGTAAGGAATCCAGAGGCGCATGGCCATGCGCCCTTACCACATGATGGATGGTGGGACCGTAAGTCGTGGGGCAGGCTTTCCAGCCTGCCATGACCGGTGGCATTTCAGAGCAGGCAGGCTGGAAAGCCTGCCCCACAAAGACAGCCCCTGCGCACGGAACACTGAATACTTATCCTTTGGGTGAACTTTCTCCTGACAATCCGCGCGTGATCGTGTATAGATCGTTTTTCAGCGCGCTCTTGAATAAGGCCCCTGCTCTACCGAAAGGGCCGTTACAGACCGAAAGAAATCTCATGGAAGCGCTTCTGTTTCTAGGGTGCACAGTTCCGGTCAGGAACCTTAATTATGAAGTTGCGGCGCGCCTCACCGCCCAAAAATTGGGGATCACTTTGCGGGATCACGAGGCGTTCGGGTGCTGCGGGTTTCCTGTCAAGTCGCTGAACGCGAGAGATACCCTCGTCATCGCGGCTCGAAATCTGGCTCTGGCTGATAAGGAAGGCATTGAAATCTGCGTGCTGTGCAATGCGTGTATGGGCACACTCGCGGAGGCGGCCCACACCTTGGATCACAATCCTGAACTAAAAGCAGATGTAAATAAACGCCTCGAGACGGTCGGCCTCAAGTACGAAGGCCCGGTAAGGGTTCGCCATTATATGAGACTGCTATGGGAAGAGGTGGGCCACGAGGCTATTAGGGCCGCCGTGACTCGCCCACTTTCAGACGTGGTTCTGGCGCCGCACTACGGCTGCCATTACTTGAAACCGTCGGAACTGACCGTGGGCTTTGATTCACCTGATGTTCCCAGGACATTGTCGGAATTGATTACGGTTACCGGCGCGCAGGTCCTTGAATACGCTACCATGAAAGATTGTTGCGGAGGGGGAGTTCTCGGCATGTCCGAGGAGGTGGCAAACGCCCTGGCGAGGGTAAAGTTGGAGGAACTATCGAGATCCAATGCCCACGCCATGGTGCTCGTCTGCCCATTCTGCAACGTGATGTACGAAGGACAACAGAAGAAAATAGCTAAAGCAGCGGGCGCGGATATAAAAGTTCCTGTGGTTTATTATCCGCAGATTCTTGGTTTGGCGCTGGGCATGTCATCTGAAGAGCTGGGATTCAAGCTCAATCGAATAAAACCCGCTGATTTACTGAAGATCGTTGAATCTTAGGAGGCTGTCATGGAATTTGAGGGTTACCTGTTCCCAGACGAGTTGAAATACGAGAAAAACCATTTTTGGGCGAAGGTAGTAGGCGACCTGGTGGTCACAGGCGCGACTGAGTTTATTTCTAAGCAGGCCGGAGACATCACCTTTGTGGATCTTCCCGAAGAAGGCGACGACTTGAACCAAGGGAAGCCTTTCGGCTCCATTGAGTCCGGAAAATGGGTCGGAAGAATCTATGCGGTCGTTTCGGGCGAAATCACAGAAGTAAATCGAGAGCTGGAAGACGAGCCTGAAAAGGTCAACGCGGACCCTTACGGAGACGGCTGGATATGCAAAATTAAACCGTCCAATCTCACAGGGGATATAGCCAATCTCATGTCGGCCGATGATTCTTTCAAAGAATTCATCCGTGAGGAGATAAAGAAGGCAGAAGAACAGAAGAAGTAATCGCTGTGGGACGAAAAGCTCTCCTGGGAACCTTTTTGTGCAAAGGATTGTTGCATTTGCTCCGCAACCAGTCCGGGGGCGTTCCTCCCGGCTTAGGCGCCTTAAACATGGGGGCGCCATGCGTCCAGGATGGACGCTCCGATAGTAGGCCGGCGATTCATCGCCGGTACCAGACGGCACAATATCCCAGAAAGTCCCATTAGGGACGACTGAAAACTGAGGTTGTCGCCGGCACGGGGCTCGGTCGTCCCCGGAGACTATCGTTAGCCTGTTTAACAGAGGAGGCAGAGCCTCCAGGTTACGCATTCCCAGGCAGAGCCCGGGAACGAGAGGAAATTCTCGAACCCGCCAAACCGGTATCGAGACGCGTTGTAGGGGCGGGTTTTAGACCCGCCCTTGGTAGGATCACCGAAAACGGGCAGGTTTGAAACCTGCCTCTACGGCGGAATCTGCGATTGCGGTTCTGCGCTGAAATGCGTTCCTTCCACAACAATAGCCGTAAAATTGGGCTATACCGATAATAAGCTCCATTTCACTTTCTATTTGCATTGACCGTATTCAGGATTCCTGCTAGATGTGTGGTGGTCAGCAGCGTACAGCTGCGTTTTTACCTCAAATCGAGGGATTAATCATGGAACACATGAATTTACTCGATATAACTATCAAATATTTTAATGTAATTGTCTTTGTGCTTTGCGTCCTGTTCGGAATGACCTCATTGTTTGCCTCTTGGATCGCCTGGCGGGAGGTTCACCGAAAGCAGAATATTATCCGCAGCATTATTGCGGCTTACAATATAGCGGAAGATACGATTGAAAAGGGCCGCACGCCCCGAGGAGAGATTCAATTGGACCCCGCAATTGTTCAGACTGTTTTCAACAGCATCCAGGAAATATTGAACGCGGTTTACGGCGAGATCACCGGCAAATCAATTCCTGCAAGGGATGAGCGAATCCACGGATCGCCTCAATCTTCGGGTGTAACCCCACTGAGACGTGTTTGGAAAAGAAAGGGAGAATCAGAGCGTATCGATATTGACACCGGAGTCCCCAGCCTGATTCTTGAAGACAAGGAACATCGTCACAGCGTCTCTCCTTCGTGAGCCCCCTACAACATTTCATTTCACCGCAGTGAACGCGGAGGGCGCAGAGACGAAGACGGCTTGGTGGGACAGGCTTCCAGCCTGTCTATCGGAATGACCGGCAAGCTGCCGGTCATTCCGCGCGTTCTCTGCGGTAATTATGCGGCCTTCAAAATCATATCAAAAGTGATATACTATATGATTGGCTGTCCTTTGGGGCAATCGCCGCATTTCAAACAAACCGGGAGACCGAAATGGAAACAGGGACTGAAACCGTTAAACGAGGCCACGCCCAGATGCTCAAGGGCGGAGTAATAATGGACGTCGTAACTCCGGAACATGCGCGCATAGCGGAAGACGCGGGGGCTTGCGCGGTCATGGCGTTGGAGCGCGTCCCTGCGGATATCCGAGCGCACGGCGGAGTGGCCCGCATGAGCGATCCGGGATTGATACTCCAAATAATGGATGCGGTCACGATTCCCGTTATGGCCAAATGTCGCATAGGACACTTTGTAGAAGCCCAGATTCTGGAGGCCATCGGAGTAGATTATATAGATGAGAGCGAAGTCCTTACCCCAGCGGATGAAGCGCATCATATAGACAAACGCCATTTTACCGTCCCGTTTGTTTGTGGATGCCGAAATTTAGGTGAAGCCCTGAGAAGAATCGGTGAAGGAGCGGCCATGATCCGCACCAAAGGAGAAGCAGGCACTGGAGACGTGGTCGAGGCGGTAAGACATGCCCGGGCGGTTATCGGTGAGATTCAGCGACTCACGACCATGCGGAGCGAAGAGCTGATGGCGTACAGTAAGGAAATCGGGGCCCCCTTCGAACTGGTTGAAGAAACTGCGAAAAAAGGACGAATGCCGGTCGTGAACTTTGCCGCAGGTGGATTAGCCACCCCGGCGGACGCCGCTATGATGATGCAGTTAGGAGTTGACGGTGTATTCGTGGGATCCGGAATCTTCAAGAGCGGCAATCCTGCCGCCAGAGCAAAAGCCATAGTTGAGGCCGTTACACACTACAATGAACCGAAGATACTGGCCGAGGTGAGCAAAGGACTTGGAGACGCTATGGTGGGGATTGGAGTTACTGAACTGCCGCCGCAGGCTCGATTAGCCGGCCGAGGGTGGTGAAACGGCAATGAAAATTGGCGTGCTGGCGCTTCAAGGAGATTTCCAGGAGCACTGCGAAGCCCTAAAACGAATTGGCGCGGAATGCCGTGAAGTCCGATTACCTGAAGATTTGGATGGCCTTGACGGATTGATCCTGCCGGGCGGGGAAAGCACCACGTTTGGCAAGCTGGCTACCACTTTCGGACTACTGGATCCGCTAAAAATCCTGTCGAAATCTGCGCCGTTCTGGGGCACTTGCGCAGGGTTGGTCTTTATGGCTCGGGAGGTCGGTCACGAACAGCCAATTCTGGGAATTATGGACATAGTAGTCGAACGGAACGCTTTCGGAAGACAAGTGGATAGTTTCGAGGAAGACCTCGAAATCGAGGGCCTTTCCGGGGGGCCTTTTCACGGGGTGTTCATAAGGGCTCCGGAAATAAAGGGTGTCGGACCGGACGTGGAAGTGATGTGTCGCCTCAACAACGGCCGAATTGTGGCGGCACGGCAGGGCCATTTTCTCGTGACCGCTTTTCACCCGGAGTTGACCGACGACGATCGCTTGCATAGGTATTTCCTGGAAATGGTCGCAAGCGCCTCCAGCCACAGCTAAGATAATCGCAACTTGAGTACCGTCAAGGGCTCGACGGTAAAATATCTAGGAGTTTTTTGGGAGGGGCGCGGGGAACCTTTTTTTTTTTTGCAAAAAAGGGTTCCCCGCAATTCCAAGACTCTTCCCACCCCGCTCATCATGACAAAATTCAAGGCGGTCGTGGAATATGACGGGACCAATTACCACGGCTGGCAGCTTCAAAAAGACCTCCCGACAATCCAGGGGAGCATCGAGTTAGCGCTGGACCGCATTCTGGGAACTCCGACGCGCGTTTACGGGGCCGGCCGCACCGACGCGGGTGTCCATGCAATAGGCCAGGTCGCGCATTTTTCCGCGGCCTGGTCGCATTCCGCGGAGGAGCTTCGGAAAGGGTGTAACGCGTTATTGCCCGAAGACATTGTCGTACGGAGCCTGGAACCGGCGCCTGGCGATTTTCATGCCAGGCATTCCGCGCGATACAAGACTTACGTGTATCAGATACTCAATCGGCCTATCAGGGCGCCGTTAGAACGTCTTTACGCGTGGCACGTCCCTTATCAACTGGAATTGCAACTGATGGACAGGGCATCTTCGTACCTGATCGGCAGCCATGATTTTGCGGCGTTTGGATCGCCCACTGACGGAACTCCCTCTACAGTCCGCGAGATTTTGGAAGCCCGCTGGGAAATGAAGGATTCAGACGGGGCCATACGATTCACGATTCGTGGCAGCGGTTTCTTGAGATACATGGTTCGCGCGATCGTGGGAACTCTTGTCATGGTCGGAAAACGTAAAATAACACCCGAGGAATTTAAGGAAATTCTCATATCTCGTGATCGTTCAATGTCAGGACCTACTGCCCCGCCTCACGGATTGTGCTTGACACAAGTTGATTATGATTATCCAGTCTGAGGCGCATCAACGAAGAGCGGAAGAGGAAGAAGAATGCAGGGGAACCCGCTTCTTGAAAGAAGGTACTCCGCGCACGGCGATAATGAGCCACGAACAGGAGTGACGTTTATCAACGGCGAGGCGTCTCCGGCGCAGTATGGCCCCACGCCGAGTGGCCGGCGCCCCTTCCGGCAAGAACTTTTATATGGCTGGTGGCAGAGCAAACCAGGTTTTCCAAAGTGGAGCAGGCTGGATGCATACCTCACAAAGGCAGAGAATGGAGAGATAGGCGCTGAAGGCCATGTCAACCGTTTAGGAGTTTTTGGGAGAGTGTTTGCTAAACCTTTGTTTGCAAAAAAGGTTCTCCCAACATCTTCCATTTAGGAGAAATAAATGTTTGAGCCGGCTTATATAAGCGCCCTCAAAGAGGGAAAGCTGCAAGAAAGAATAGATCTGGCCAAAGAAAGGCTCCGCGAATGCAATATCTGCCCTAGAAATTGCGGGGTGAACCGGATCGAAGGAGAGACAGGTTTCTGCAAAATAGGCGAACGGGCTGTTATATCATCCGCGCATCCTCACTTTGGTGAAGAAGCCCCCCTCGTGGGGTCAGGCGGATCGGGCACGATCTTCATGACTTCATGCAACCTGCAATGTGTTTTCTGCCAGAATTACGAGATAAGCCATCTTATGGAAGGACAGGAGGTCGACACTGACGCCCTTGGCGGCCTTATAATAGGACTGCAAAGGCTTGGTTGCCATAACATAAATTTTGTAACTCCGTCCCACGTGGTTCCGCAGATATTGCAGGCAGTCAAATGGGCCGCTGAGGAAGGATTGCGGGTACCCCTGGTGTATAACAGCGGCGGGTATGATTCTGTGGAAACTCTTAAATTGCTGGACGGCGTGTTTGATATTTACATGCCTGATCTCAAATTTATGGACTCGAGCGCAAGCGAAGAACTGATGAACGCGCCCGATTATCCCGAAGTCGCTCACGCGGCGATCATCGAAATGCACAGGCAGGTAGGGGACTTACAGATCAACGAGAAGGGTCTGGCCACGCGAGGGCTGCTGGTAAGGCATTTGGTGATGCCGGATGATCTGGCCGATACCCGGAAGGCTATGCGGTTCCTGGCGACGGAAGTTTCCACCAACACTTATGTCAATATAATGAATCAATACCGACCGTGCGGCCGCGCGCATGAATATCCGCAGATCGACAGATCGGTAAGCCGCAACGAATACATGGACGCTATCAACTCCGCTTTGGAAGAAGGAATAGAGAGACTCGACGATAGAGTCTCGCGGCGGCTTAGGTTCTTTTGACGACGCGGACATGCCGAAAAGTTCTGTCTTTATCGGTTGGTATGTATAGGCCAAGATGAAGGCTTGGGCGCCACTGCTGGCTAGAGAGTAGGATGCGGTGACCAACGGGAAGCGCATCTGTCGAGGAAAGAAGTCCAAATCGCTAGTGATGCGGTTCACTCCGTTCACCGCATCCTACAATACTGGATAACCATTCACTTATGTGAGGGAAGAGGGCATTCCGAGCCCCAAGGGGGCGCACCAATAATAGCCACGGGCGCCAGCCCGTGGAACAGGAATGCTTCCAAACCCCTAATCCTCCGACCCTGTAGGGGTCGACGAAACACACAACTACTCCAGGCGCCGGGATGTGGATGCCTTCAGGGTCCGTTCCCCTGCAATTGAATGCTTGACCGGAACCATCAGGTTATTTGAGCGAGGTTGTTGTACAGCGATCGGATCTCCTGTCTAATGGTTTTGATTTGGTCCTCCTTTTCTCTTATCCGGTTCACGATATCTTCGTCATATAGTCGAAGCGCAGCTTTGGAAAGCTTCCCGGACGTGCCGTCCACCTGCGCCCCATCTCCGACAACCTTGACTACGCTGTACACTTCGATCGTTTCCCCGTTAGGGGCAATACTCACCACCTGGTCACCGGGTCCGATCGTCTTCATGTGCGCCTCCTTTTAGAATCCCATTCGCGTGCCGACGGCTTGATGGTAGCGCCTCTCCACGCAAACAGAAGGTTTATCTACTATCCTGCCAACGCGTCCTGCGCCTTGCTCATCCGATATTCTTGAGAGCTTCCCCCGTCACGGCAAACCAGCCTTACGCAGGGCATCGAGCAATTGCTCGCGTACGGCTGGATCTTTGTAAAGCTTTGCAATGGGTTCCGCCGAGATCTTGGGGTTTAGCCTGAGGACCTCCGCAGCAGTCTTCCGGGCCTCTTTATCGCGTGCTGCCATGATGTAGGAAGCGGCAAGATTGACCAAGCAATTCGTGTTGTCAGGTTGAATTTGGAGCCCTTTATTGAAGGTAGCTATTGCCTTGTCATTCTGGTTCGTCAATCTGTAACTGATACCCAACCACCCGTAGTAGTAGGCCGGGGGCATGGGATTCAGGCGCATCGTTTTATGCAGAACGGTAATGGCTTCTGTGGGTCTTCCCGCCGCGTTCAGAACGCAACCCAGAAAGGCCAGGGCTTCAGCGCCGTTGGGATTCAGCTCGACTCCCCTTTCCGCCTCGGCAATGGCCTTATCGTACTCGCCCATTTGGACGTAGATAAAGCCAAGCACACTGTGCGGAGTGTCCAACGAGTCATCCAGGGTGATGGCCTTGTTTGCCAATTGGTAAGCTTTGAGTAAAGATTCACGAGGGTCTTTACTCCAACGCCAAATCACGTCTACCCCATGAGTAATAGCTAGCTCCCCGTACGCCATCGCAAATCCCGGATCAAGCGCTATGGCTTCTCCATACAACTGCTGGGCTCTGTAATTCGCGTCTTTTGTCATCTGCAGAGCATAATACCTCCCCTGCAAGTACTTCTCGAATGCCGCCAGATTAGTCGTGAGGCCCTTTCTCTGCCACAAAGCCGCCTGCTCTCCCTCGGTGAGCTTCACGCGCATGGCCCGCATGATTGCCAACGTGACTTCATCCTGCAGAGCCAACACGTCTTTCAGATCCCTGTTGTAGCGTTCCGACCAGACGTGTCCCCCGGTTTGAGCATCAATGAGCTGAGCCGTGATCCGGACCCGGTCTTTTTCCCTGCGCACACTGCCTTCAAGCACGTAGCGCACTCCCAACTTTCTACCGACCTCCTGGACGTTCACAGGCTTACCCTTGAAAGCGAATGAAGAGTTCCGGGCAATGACAAACAGATGCGGCATTTTTGACAGGCCGTTGATTATTTCTTCCGTGAGGCCGTCGGTGAAATATTCCTGCTTGGGGTCGCCGCTCATGTTGTCAAACGCGAGCACTGCAATGGAAGGCTTATCCGGGAGCTTGAGCGCAGGCTCTTCTGCCAAAGGACCTTTGTCGGGTGGGGAAGTGGAATGGAAGTGGAAGTACCAGGTTGCGAACGACGCCGCCACAACGACGGCAATCCCGGCAGCTATGAGATAGCTTATTCGCCATGAGGTCGGCTTGATTTGTTGAGACTTTTCCTTGGGTTCAGCACGGTCGCCAGGCTCTAGTAAAACATTATACGCCGGGACCGGCTCCGCTATGTTCTTGACGGATTTCTCTCCCAGATATTCAAACTCTACATCCAGCCTCTTCTTCACCTGTCCATACGCGGCGCCGGATATGCAAATGCCTCCAGGATCGGCAAGGCCCTCCAGTCGAGCGGCAATGTTCACACCATCTCCGTGAATCGTCCCGCCGTCTTGGATGACATCGCCGATGTTGACCCCAATGCGGAACTCCATTTTCTTGGAATCTGGAAGGTCCGCGTTCCGTTTCTTCATTTCTCGCTGGAATTCCACCGAGAACTTCACCGCATCGACTACGCTGGGAAACTCCACAAGAAAGCCGTCCCCTGCGGTATCCCTCACGCGGCCCTTATGGAGTTTCACCAGCCGGTACATCTCCTGCCTATTCGACGCCAAAGTTCGGACCGTGTACTCGTCATCCTCTCCCATCATGCGGCTGTAACCCTTGACATCCGCATGAACGACCGCGACCAACTTGCGTTTGCTCTTGTCCGTTGTCATGGGAGTAACTCCTCAGCGAGTAGCGAGTAGGATGCGGTGACCAACGGGAACCGCATCTGTCTAAGAAAGGAGCCCAAATCGCTAACGATGCGGTTCACTCCGTTCACCGCATCCTACAATACTGATCTAGCCACCCTTGCCGGATCTCCTTAACATCGGATGTCATAATGCTGTCAGACATTTTCCTTCTTGCCTTTTAGGATTGCCATGCCCAAGTCCAGCGCCTTTTCATAGGGTTCTACTTTGTCCTCTCTCCGATGCATGGTGATTGCTTGACTAGGGCAGATCGTGGAGCACAACCCGCAGCCCAGACATTTTCTCCTGTCCACCTCGGCCGTATCTTGAACTGTTATGGCCCCAACAGGGCAGCGGTTGACACAATCTTCGCAAGCTACACACTGATCTTCGTTTATTACTGCCTCAAAAAGCGCATTCATGAACTTTCGCTTATCAAGCCCCTTCTTTGTCATCCCTTTCATGGAAGCGCAGCAACAGGGGCAACAATTGCAGATATTTGACAGGTGTTTAACATTTGCTCCCGCGTGGACCAGGCCTGCTCTGTCGGCTTCGTCAAGGATTTCTATGGCTTCTTCGGCCGTGATCTCCCGCCCCATGCCGTTCTCAATATAGTAATCCGCGGCGACCCCGAAGCTGAGACACGTTTCGATGGGATGATTACAACCTTCGCCGGTGAGATGGGCTTCTTTTCGGCACATGCAATCCGCGACAGCTATCTTTTGCGCCGCTTTGACCTGGTCCTTGAGTCTCATATACGGAAGGAGGACCGGGCCGACGTTAATATTTTGTCCAATTGGAATGACTTTGAAGCCTGGAACATTGCTCGCGCCTATTTCATCCATGTAGGCGGTGTCGTAATATTCCTTGAAGAGCATTGCCAAGTCTTTGTCGATCTTTTTTACAGAGTACTCATACAGCCCGATCATGAACGGAGGGACGTTGTAGAGCGTCTTGCCGTCACGCCGAATCCGGAACAGCAAGCCCTTGCGTGACATTGATTCCAATTTGTCTGTGAGTTCCTGTTCGTCCAGTCCTGTGCGCTCGGCGATTTGACCTGTCTCCTCCGGAAAGGGCGTGAGTGAAACCACAAGCTCAGCCTCTTCTTCCGTAAAGAGTCTTCTCAATATTTTTAGTTCGACCCCGGAACGTGTTTCGGGAAACCCCAGTGGAAACCTGTCCAAGAACGAGCGCAACTTCATGTAAGGACTATCGGACATTGATCGGCGCCTCCTATCTTTGGAATGCACGGGAATTATTCGACAACAAGCCCTTTCGGGGATTGCTCTCTCATGAAATTGCTTTCCTGATGATCTCGGACGAAAATGGTTTCCCGTGGGCCGGATATATCGTTGTCGCCCCCTCGTGCAGCAGCTTTCGCCAACTCTCTTTCAGTTGGGCAAAATCCTCGGCGAAGACGGGCAGATTGGCACCGTAGCGTAGCGGGAATTTATTCATAGCCATATCCCCGACGAAGGCTTCCCCAGAGTCCAACAAGACAGCCACCGACCCGGAAGAATGACCCGGCGTATGGATGACTCTCCCGGGAATCCCATACTCGGACAGAGACAATCCCTCATCTCCAATAAGAAGGTCAACGGTAGCGCTGGGAATGTGAACGAACGGAAGAACAAGGTTCAGGGCCTTCTCCAGGAACACCCCCCGAGCATTGAGACCTGGGGGCATGAATTTCAGCGCTTTCTCCAGGCATGCGCTATCAAGCCGGTGCATCGCGACCTTTGCCCCGGTCAGCTCTTTGATGTCGGATGCGCAGCCAATGTGGTCCCAGTGCCCGTGAGTAATGAGGATGAGTTGGAGATCATCCGGGACCATCGAGATCCTGTTCATAGCCCTCTTGAATGCCTTGATCTTGCCGGGGCCACCTCCGTCAATCATTATGGTCCCCTTGTCTTTGACGATGTAGCATTGGTCCAAGCCCAGATGAATCGTATGGATTTCGACGGCCATGTTAATCCCCCTATGAGCTTTTCATTCTGCTATTGGCGTCCATCGCCACGCTGAGGCCATCAGGAATGTGGAACATTCGGTGGTCGGTGTCGCACTCTAGGCGCTTCATCGTTTCCCCCGGCGACCTGTTCGGGGAGGATGAGCGTACCATTGCAGGGTGAGGTAGTGCAGATGATAAATTGAGAGAGATCCCCGGATATCAATCGCTCGTCTCCAATCTAATAGTCGAAAAGTGGTTTGTCAACTGTTTCCTTTGTGATCCGAGGTGGTTGACGTTTCCGAAAGGACAAGCCGATATACCCTGGCCGCAACATGTGTTACATAATCCGGGCAGGCCAAAGCCGGTGTACGGCGAACTCCCCAGACAAATGTTGGAAAGAGTTGCAAGTTAAGGGAAGGCAAATGCGTAGAATCAATCCTGAATATGCGGAAATCGTGAAGTCCTCGACCAATAGCTGTCCGTATTTTAGTTTGCAATCGATGAAGATCATACAATTTGATATCGGGGTTTCCCATCTCGAAATTGAGCTGGAAAAGAAACATCTTCAGCCTTTCGGCGTAGTGCACGGCGGTGTGTTTTCCACGATTATAGACGCCGCGGTATTTTGGTCGATTTACGGAGAGGTGGACGAAAATACGGGGATGACGACTGTGGATCTGAACGTCAACTACCTTGCTCCTGCGGTCTCCGGAAAACTCATAGCGCGGGGACGACGCATCAAGCTGGGAAAAACCCTTGGGCTGGGCGAAGCCGACGTTGTGGACGAGGAAGGCAGGATGCTCGCCCACGGGACATCTACTGTAATGATTGTGCAGGAGCTTGGCTTTCTTCAAAAAGGTCTTCCTCCAAAATTTTTGTGAAATTGTCATAAAGAAGGAAGAGATTTCATGGACACACCCGTGCTCGACGCTCACACGCATTGCGGGTTGACACTCCCGTTTGAGGACCTGTCTCAAGAATGGGAGTACGCCGCGATTGATGGCGGGGTAGTATTCTCTCCAGTGGAAGAGATTTATGACCGATATGATCCCTATTTTGTGGACTCGAACGATTACCGCCGTAGCAGGCGCCAAGTTCATGATTATCTACTGAAGCTCGGGGCGACAAAACATATTTTCCCTTTTTTCTTCATCTGGAACGATTTTGCTCCGGTTCCGGCGGGTTTTGTCGGGATAAAATGGCACCGTCACCCTGGCGAGCCTGTTTATTTGTATGAATCACCTCAATGTCAAAGCACAATTGATGAAATTTGCGCTAAACAGCTCCCGATAGTCCTTGAGGAGGAATTTTCCAACACCCTCCGTTTCATAAAAATGATTTCAGGAAGAACAGTGGTCACAATACCTCATATGGGCGCACTCAACGGCGGGTATTACAAATTGAAGAAAGCTGGTGTATTTGAAAGCGAGATGGTTTGGGTGGATACCGCTTTGGCTTCCCGACAAGAGATCGATGATTTCGCCGATGCTTACGGTATTGAGCGGATGATGTTTGGCTCGGATTATCCATTCGGGACTCCGGCAAGCGAAAAGCGCAAGTTTATGGTATCTTTTTCCGGCTCAGACCTTGCTTCGGTATTGTCAGGGAATTTGTTGAGGTTGCTGGGAAAATCGAGTGGGTGAGCCGGGATGAGGGTTGATTGGCAGCCCCATCTTGACGGTTCAGGAAAGCATTTGTTAATAATAATCTTAACGGTCAAGTTTCATGTAATCGCAGATCCGAGGACGCGGCCGTAGCAGGTGATCGGAAGAGAGCGACTTGGAGTTACTCAACCCGTCAGGTCCGGAAGGAAGCAGCGGAAGTAATCTCGGGGGTCGGCTTTGATTCCGGTCACCGGCTATGGCCGCTTCCCCCCTGCCAGGACATTCGAGACGGATGCCTTCTTATCTCGTTCTTGCCAGAAAATACAGACCCGGGAACTTCAGTGAAGTGGTAGGACAGGACCATGTAGTTCGCACATTGAGAAACTCTATTGTTTCCGGACGCGTAGCTCATGCTTTCCTTTTCTGCGGTGTGCGAGGAGTAGGGAAGACAACCGTGGCCCGCATTTTGGCCAAGTCGCTCAATTGCTCTGACAGAAGCCCCGGAGAAGCAGAGGCCTGCAACAAATGCGCTTCATGTAAGGAAGTGACTTCAGGCATCAGTGTGGATGTCCAGGAGATCGACGGCGCATCCAATACGTCCGTGGATAACATCCGGGAGATCAATGAGAATGTTAAGTATCCACCGGTCTCTTCCGCTTACAAGATTATAATTATCGACGAAGTTCATATGATATCCATCAACGCGTTCAACGCGTTGCTAAAAACATTGGAAGAGCCTCCGGCCCACGCTAAGTTCATTTTTGCCACTACCGAGTCGCAAAAGGTACCGGCTACGATCTCCTCCCGGTGTCAGCGTTTTAATTTCAAAACCATCTCCATGAGCGACATAGTCCAGGGTATGGCCCGCATACTAAAGCAAGAAGGTATACAAGCAGATGAAGAAGCGTTGGCGCTCATTGCCAGAGAAGCTCAGGGGTCTTTTAGAGACGCTCTCAGTTTGCTTGACCAGGTGATCGCTTTCAATCAACAGGAAGTCACTCGCGACGAAGTGATAAGCATTCTCGGGCTAACAGGAATCGACAGCCTGATTCGCCTCATGACGGCAATTCTGGCTCACGATTCCGCTGGTTCTTTATCGCTGGTTCAAGAGCTTTTTCAGCAGGGGTATGATCCCGAGCAGTTTATTCTGGACTTGCTCCGGTATGTCCGGAATTTGCTGGTCATCAGGACGGTTCCTTCGAGCGCTCGGGTTGAAGGCATGGTTGACGCTCCTTCATCGGAACTGCAACAAATGGAAAATCTGGCCGGCCAAGCCACAGCTGAAGAACTTCATAATCTACTCAGCATGCTGATTCGCGCCGAAGGGGAGATGCGGCGATCCAGCAACCCATGGGTAGCGCTGGAGATGACTGCCCTTAGAATGGCTTCTGCCCCGAATATTGTGGACCTCTCGAAGGTCATCAGCTTGATGGACTCGAGAATTGAAGCCCTCCCGAAACTAACCGACAAAGCTGTAGCGGCCACGGTTGCCCTGGGAAAAGCCGTAACAGGAGCTGAAGGGAAAAAGGAATCGTCCCCGACCGCACAGGGCCGACCTGGAAGAAAAGCTCAAAAAGAAAAAGATACATCCGACGACCTTGCCGCGAGTGAGGTTCGATCCCTGCCAACACAAACCCCTGATGAACTCTGGTCCGTAATTAAGGAGCGAATTGGCTCATGGGGCGCGGATCAGTCGCTGCGCTTGATCATGGATCATGGCAATCTGATTGCTTTCGGCCCGACGGAGGTTGAAATCGGATTCACCAAAGCAATTTACAAAGAACAGTTCGAAGACAGGCTCGACAAGAAACCAGAGGCGAAGCGCATTTTCCAAGAATACTTCGGCGCCGCCCGATTCAAGATTTTGACGCTGGCTCGGGAGACATCCCTGGTGTCAGAAAAGCCTTACCCAGAACCTGAAAACGGCCAGACGTCGTTTGACCGAGCGCTCAGGAATGAAGCTGAGGAAAACCCGATTACCAGAGCTGTCCTCGACGAGTTTGAAGGCAGTTCCATCGAGGAAGTTAAGGTTATTTCTCCGAAGACTCAATAGATTCGCATCCGTCGTAGACGGCGACGTGCAGCTTTCCCCTGTGTTTGTCGCCTTCTTGCTTGACACGCTGGGACCAAACTCGTACTCTGGTCACAGGTACAACATTTCATAGGAGATGATGATGTCCGGATGTAGAAGTTGTTCTGAGTGCGCGCCTCAAACCAGCTCAAGGCCGTTGGGGAAAGCGGAGAAATTGGATACGCTGGAACGGTCCGGGAACCCGCGTTATCCTCATGTTTTTGTGGGCAAACAGGCAATATATTCCGATAATCAGATTCAGATGATTGTCATGGTGGTATCGGATGATTGTGACGAAAATTGTGACAGCTTCACTTTAGAACCTCAGCATGTCTTGAAAGACTCTTCCAATGGATCTTCCGTCAAAAAAGTTTTCACAGTGTCCCAGCCCGTGGGTCGAGAACTCTGGAAGCTTTGCGCCTTGATTTAAGATCCCCGAAATCACAAAGTATTAAGAGATGGGATGGAGGCCGATTCAGGGTCTCTATCCCTCTCTCTTCAACTATCAGATCTTTTTTCCCGACCGATCACTCTAGACATCAATCACATTATTATTGCATTGTGTTGCATACACCTTACGGTATGGACTTAATTGCAGCGCTTGTTTTAACCCTCAGTTACGCGGAGCGCGGGTTTGTCATTGCCGCCCGTAAGTGAAGGGTTACAGATTGTTAAGAAATTTCCTCGCACTTGATCCAGCGCAAGGATCGTTATGAAAAATTTTTCACGAGATGAACTGGCGCAAGCAAACGGGACAAATGACTCGGGTACCCTCGTAGCGGTTGACGGGAAGGTCTACGACATTTCAGACAGCAAGAAGTGGATTCATGGTAAGCATATGAACCGCCACGGCGCGGGAAGGGACCTGAGCGCGGACATAGTCGCAGCGCCTCACGGCACAGAAGTTCTGGAACGCTTTGAAATTGTGGGCGTCTATCAGAAAGAGGGGCCGCAACGAGTCCCCGGCGTCAAGGGAACAATTGACGCTTGGCTGGAGAAACACCCCTTCTTCAGGCGGCACCCCCATCCAGCCGTAGTGCATGCGCCGATAGGTTTAATTATGGCGCTCCCGATATTCGAGGTGGCTGCGCTGGTGACCGGGTCAACGGCCACGGAGTGGGCGGCTTATTTATGTTTGATCCTGGGTCTAGTCTCATTGCCCGCGGCCATGGTGACAGGGTACTTTACATGGTGGATAAACTATGATTGGAAAGATTCACCCACAATCCGTTGGAAGCGTCGTTTGGCATGGGTCGCTCTTTTGGTGGCTCTGTTCGGGGCAATATGGCGAACTTTGCTGATTAGCGATCCGATCATGTGGAGCGATCCGCGCGTCATTATCTACTGTGCTATAACGCTGGCTCTGGGATTCATTGTGCCTTTGATAGGATTTCTAGGCGGGACTTTGACGTTTCCATATGAAAAGCATTAGAACAATCAATCTTTAGTGAAGTTCAAAGCCGAAGACAGAACAGAAAACATGCGCATTTCTCCCAAACAATCCGCCAAGGCGAACGTTTTTTCGATGTCCAAATGGGGTCTTTTCTTAGGTCTTTCACGTACTCCGCACGCTATCTTGGATATGGCGACTCCCGCGATGGCAGCGCTACTATGGTTGGGACAGTTTCCTCCCTTATCTATTATTGTCGTAGGCTTGATCACGGCATTTGCCGGTTATACCGCGGTATATGCTTTGAACGATATTGTGGATTATAGAGTTGATCGGGAAAGGTTGGCGCTTCGCGGTGACGCTGACGATGTTTTTGATGTCGACAATATCACTGTGCGTCATCCGCTAGCCCAGGGTATTTTGCCTTTTCCGTGGGGGCTCTCCTGGCTTATTTTTTGGGCGATTGTGGCGCTTGCCGGCGCGTGGTGGTTGAACCCTTTCTGCGCATTCATTTTTTTGGTGTCAGCCTCCCTGGAAACGATTTATTGCAGGCTACTGAAAATAACCCACTTCAAAATCATTCCCTCGGCGATAGTCAAGGCGTCGGGAGGGTTGGCGGGGGTGTATGCGGTGGATCCCCACCCTTCCCTCGGGTTCGTAGTCGTGCTGTTACTCTGGTTAGCGGCTTGGGAAATAGGCGGCCAGAATATAGCCAACGACATCATGGACATGGATGACGACGCGAAGGTGGCGGCGCGCACCACATCCACGGTCAAAGGGATTCCGGAATCAGTGTTCAGAATTGTCTCGGCCGTGTCCATGGCCGCGTTCGCAGGTATTGCGATATATTTTCTGGCGGGCAAAGGTGTGGGGATACTCTATCCCTTAGGCGCCGCGGCGCTCGGATGGTTGCTTCTAATGGAACCGGCGCGTAGTTTGTATTACAATCCCGGACCTGCCGCTGCGGCAATGTTGTTCAACCGGGCAAGTTACGCGCCTGTCGGTTTCCTTCTGCTGACCACCGCGTCTATCTTATTACCGATCTAGTGTGTTCGTGAGTCTAAATTTTGAGTCTCCAGCGCCAAGAAAAAGAAACAATGTTGATGAACTGGCCCGAGCGGGTATGGATATACAGCCCCCTACGTCCCGTGTTTCAGAGACGTGAAGTGGCCAAATGGCTGCAGCTCGCAAGGCCGATCCGTAGAGACAATGCTCTGGAAATCGGATGTGGACTCGGCAAAGGAGCGAGGCTCCTTGTCCGGAAAATGGGTTTTAAGCAGGTCTACGCTTTTGACCTGGAAGAGAAATTGGTCAAAAGGGCTGTCCGTAGCCGCTCACACCATCTTGAGAACATCATAGCGTTTTTTGTGGGTGACGCTCAGGATCTCCCGTTCCCGAATGCTTGTTTCGATGCGGTGGTAAACTTTGGGATAATTCATCACGTGCTGGATTGGCGGAGATGTATCAGCGAATTAAGCCGGGTCACTCGGCCGGGAGGGACCTTTTACTTCGAGGAGATCTATCCCCCACTTTACGCGAATTTCCTGTTAAAACGACTGGTTCGGCATCCGACCAGCGACCGTTTCAATGGCGCTCAGTTCCTCGAAGCTCTCGAACATAATAGATTTCAGCTTGCAGAAGGAGTTTGCGCAACCTCACGGTTTGGAATAGTGGGCGCTGCCGTAAAGAATGAATAAACAACTACTGATTTTCGAAAGCAATGGCCGAAAGAAATGGTTCAGCACTGACGCGCGTCTTGCGTGGAGCCGGCATCTGAGGCTATTTCAAGATCAGGGGCCGCGTGATTTGGAATGTAGGGGCGTGATTCATCACGCCCTTTATTGGGCGCAATGAATTGCGCCCCTACAGCAGGTCCCACCATTCTATGCCAGGGTAGCGGCCCATAAAGACAAAACTTTTGAAAACTATTATGAAGCTGATCATGCTGCCGAGAGCTATTTGTTCTCTCCCGTAATACCCGTACGCTGAAATATGGCTCGTATGGAAGGCATATGATTGGGGACAAAACGAGGAACCTTCTTCATATACTGCGCATACTGATCGCCGTATAAAGTCAATAATCTGGTCTCCTCAACTCTTGCGCCGGCTATCAGATACAATGAAAGAATAATATTGATGACCAGGCCGGTGTCCGTGAGGTTTCTGGCCCACAGCGTCATAAGGCCCGCGGCAAATTGAGGATGTCTGACTACACCGTAGATGCCCCAGGTTATCAGTTTCTTCGAAGAGTCGCCGCTTTTTCGGCCAATTCCCAAAGAGGTCAGTCCCAAAAAATCCCAAATATTGAAAAATCGGAATGTAAGATAAAACATAACTACAGCCGGCGCCCACACGAGAAACACTATGACTAACGCCGGCCCTTGGAACCGCCACAGTTCAAATTCTTGCCGGTTCGGCGTTATCCAATAGGCTATCAAGAGGGTTATCACAGCTACGATGGAGTAAATAAGACGATAATATCGGCCTATAGCCGAATCCAACAGGCCGCTTCTGCGTATCAAGCCTTCGCTGTTTAGTATCGAATGGAGTATGCACCAGGCAGACCATATAAGTCCGGTCAACCCCCATTTAATAAGATATTCGGAAAAATTCATCAGAGGTCTGTCCAGCCAGCGCCAATCCGATTCCTTAGGTTGATGTCACCAACTTGGACGAATAACGATTCATGCGGCCGATCCATCGGAATTTTGAGGACTTCAATTTGGTTTTCTGCTTGTCAAGATGGCGTCGTTGCGGCATCAACGACCTGCCGATGTCGGCCAACATTCGTTCCGCTTCCGCCACGCAGAGTATGACATTGTCTATGGATTCAATTTTCTTTTGATATTCGCTTAATTCGGCATCTGATTTTATCGTATACCCGTTTAAATTCATGTCGCCTCGAAAGCCCCCTTATTTGTGGTTCGCTTACTGAAGAGGTAATCATATAGACTTAAATACGTCCACCAGCTTGACCAAGTCGGTCTCTTGCGAGAGGTGAATCCTCACTACCCGTCGTTCCTTGTTCTTTAAAGCCTCATAATCTCCGAGGGCTTGAGCCAATTTCAGCGCACCGAAAGAATAGGGTTCCCCCGGAATAGGGACATCCTTTGCGTCATCAGAGGTGATCTGAATAAACGAACATCGGTCGGGTCCACCCTTATGGATCTGCCCGGTAGAATGGAGATAGCGAGGACCAAAACCCAGTGTTGTCGCTATCCGGAACCGGTCGCGCGCCAGAGTCCTTATGATTTGAAGTAACTTACGGTTCTCATCAGAAGAAGACAAGAACACATTTAGTCCTAAGTACTCACCCGATTTCAAGGATTCCAAAAGATCTTTGAGGATTGCTGGCAGTTCAGGGTCGGACCGTACCCGACGCTCCCCGGTGGGCATTTCCTTCTCTCGGATATAATTATCCAGTATCCGCTTAGTATTATCTTTGGATTCCCGGACGTTGGGCTCGTCAAAAGGGTTTATCTTTAGAATAATTCCTGCGCAGGCCGTGGCGAATTCCCACCGGAACATCTCTCGCCCCAGATCGTATGGGCCGTGGAGGCGTGAAGTCACCACAGGATGTCCCGCTTTTTCCAGCGCCGAAACTTGCTCATCGTATATGCCGTCGTCATCCAATCTCAGATAAACGAATATACGGTCTCTTCCATAATTATCAGGTTTCCCAATTGGTTCGCCCTCGATGGGGACGATCCCTTTCCCTTCCTTACCGGTGCTCTCCGCCACGAGTTGCTCGAGCCAATATGCAAAAGTGGCTAGACGAGGCGAAATTATCAGAGTCAATTTGTCACAGCCGGCCTTCGCGGCCTCAGCCATAATTGCGCCAAACCAAAGTCCCGCATTCTCTAAAGAAGGCACAGCGGCGCCGGAAGCCTCTACGGCCTGGGAGGCCCTCATTAAAATTCGATCAATATCCATGCCCATGAGAGCGGCCGGAACCAGACCAAAATACGAGAGGGAGCTGAACCGACCGCCTATGTCCGCCGGATTTAGGAAAACCCTTCTGAAACCCTGCTCCGAAGCCAATTTTCCGAGGCTCGTTCCCGGATCGGTTATTGCTATGAATCGACTGCCCGCCGTGTCGCCGAACAGGCTTTCCATCTTGACCCTGAAATATTTGTACAGGGACATTACTTCGATTGTTCCCCCGGATTTGCTGGCGACTATGAACAATGTGCGCTCCGGATCCAGGCTCTTTTCCAATCCAATTATTGAAGCTGGAATGGTCGTGTCGAACACCTTTATGTCCAGGTATCCTTCGGCAGACCCGAAGCATGAGCTGAAAACCTCAGGAGCAAGACTACTGCCACCCATGCCCAACAGAGCACAATGTTCAAATCCTGCGGACCTTATTTCATCGGCAAATTCCCGGAGACGTTCCCTTTCCCCGGCCATGATCTCCACCGCCTGAAGCCATCCCAACCGCTGACCTATAGCGCTCCTGGTCTCCGGATCGTTGGTCCAGAGCGAAACGTCGCCGGCCCAAAGCCTGTCGGCAATCTTCTCTTTGTCGCACCACGCCAAAGTTGAGTCGATATTTTTCTGGAGATTTCCCAGAGACGCCGATCTGTGCCCCCAGCCGCGGAGCAGACGCGTCCGTTTTTCGGCGATTTCCAACAGCAGTTTGTCGAAGGAATCGGCAAACAATTTGACCCCGTTCTCCAGGAGCCTATCCATCACAAGGCCGATGTCGATGCCGAGTTCCGCCAATTGAGCAAAAATCGCTTGAGCTTCTTCTAATCCTTCTTCAAGTTTCGCGGCCGGTTTGCCATGATTTCTATATGCGTCAATAGTATTCTGAGGAATAGTGTTGACCGTTTCCGGCCCGATCAAGGCGTCTACATAGTAGGTGTCGGGGTAATTGGGGTTCTTAGCGCTCGTGCTGGCCCACAGGACACGCTGCGGCCTGGCCCCTTTCTCTCTTAGAGGCAAGAAGCGGGCGCCATAAAATATTTCTTTGTAAAGAGAATACGCTATTTTCGCATTACTGATTCCTGTTTTACCCAAGACCGCTCTAGCCGCCGACGCGGCCGCCGGGTCTGATATTTCATCAAGCATCTCATCGACCATCGTGTCCACCCTGCTGACGAAGAAAGACGCGACAGAAGATATTTCTCGTGGATCGCCGCCCGATGAAATCAGTTGCTCAATACCTTGAATGTAAGCCTCCGCAGCATCTTGATATTGATCCAGCGAAAATATGAGCGTGACATTAATATTTATGCCCGATCCGATAAGTTCCCGAACTGCGTTCAATCCCTCCGGAGTGGCCGGGACCTTGATCATGACATTTTTTCGATCCACAAGCTCAAAAAGGCGCCGAACCTTGACTACGGTTCCGGAGGCGTTATAGGCAAGCGACGGCGAAACCTCCAGGCTCACATACCCGTCAGAACCGCCGGCGCCGTCATATATCGGACGCAACAGGTCTGCGGCGGCTCTGATGTCGGTCACAGTTAGATTTTCGTAAATTGCTTCAATATCCAGCCCGTTATCCACGAGACGATGAATATCATTGTCATAGAGTCTCTCGCCGCCAATGGCTTTCTCGAAAATTGTCGGATTCGATGTTACGCCTGTGACACCATCTTCTTGCATCATCTGTTTGAGTTTACCCGAGGCGACAAACTCTCGGCTGAGGTGATCAACCCATATTGATTGCCCCAAGTCCCCTATGGCTTTTAACGGATTCGTCATGAGACCATCCCTCGCTGTCGACCCCTACCCTCACATTGGGCTTGACAGAAGGCAAGCGGGTTACTATTCTTCGGATGCATATTACACGAACGGAAGCTGATCTACAACGTAGGCTCGTGGGTACGGAAATGGACATTATGGACATTAAGGAATATCTCAAGCTTCAAGCCCTCGAAATCGAGCGACATAAGTGGATTGAATCAGAGAAGGCCGGAAAAGATCTGGGCATGGACGCGGCTATCGACTGGATTTTGAAATACGCGGACATGTTCAGCGACGACTTCCCGGAAACCACATCTGTGGCGCAAACCCGGAAATAAGACGCGGATCCGATCGGAGAAAAGTAGAAGAAAATCTCTCTCTGTTCAGGCCAGTGAAGAACTGCTCCTTGTCAGAGCCTCTAAACGCCACAGAGTCAAAACTTCCCCCACTTTGAGGTTCATTTCATACCGAAATAGATTAGAGGCGCAATCGCCAGCCTGTACCAAGCGTAAGGAGCAAGCGACCACTTCTGGACGAGCGCGATGAAGGTTTTGACCGCTGCGGCAGCGGAGATGAAGGAAACCACAAATCCCGTGGCAAAAAATGCGAAATCTGAAATGTCCAACAGGCTCCATTCCTTATAAAGATCGTACAAAGTAGCTGTAATCATTACCGGAACCGCTGCCAGAAACGAGTATTCCGTGGCCACCTTTCTATCCAGGCCCGAAAATAGGCCTCCAATGATTGTGGACGCCGAGCGCGACATCCCGGGCCAAAGAGCCAAACATTGGAAACATCCAACCATAAAAGCTTGTTTGAAATTCAACTGATCCAATTCCACGGTGTCGGGATTGGGCCGATATCTTTCCGCCAGCAATATTCCGATACCGCCTGCCGCCAATGCCAATGCCACGGTCACGGGATTGAACAGATGTTGCTTGATCGATTGATGAGCCAGCGCGCCTGCTATTACCGCAGGCAGTGTTGTCAGGGCTAGAATTGTTAGTCCTCGTATGCCCGAAAAGCCCGCTTCCTGTCTCCATCTAACCCCCTGCGCAGGAATTAGCCCGAGAAACCGCCGCCAGTACAATACTAAGACAGCCAGAATTGCTCCCAGCTGTATGAACACCTCGAAACATGAAGCCTTTTCGCCGGAAAAATTTAGTAGATTACCGGCTACTATGAGATGGCCTGTTGAAGAGACCGGCAAGTATTCCGTGATGCCTTCAACCAGCCCCAGGATTACCGCCACCCCGAGATCTTGCATAAACTTGTCCTTTGTGGACCGAATATTGATATACTTGTTTACAATAATAAACGATCCCGCCATAAGCGGGACCGCTTAGCAAGCGCCTGTTAAAAATGCGCACGGGGAAGTCTTATAACTCCACCGTCTCGCGAGGTCAATATACCACCGAACGCAAATATTACGTTGACGCTGTTTCGTCTCGCTACCAGGATTGGGCGGAATTAGTATGAAAACTGATCCAAAAATACATCTCGTGCTGGCTTCGGCTTCGCCGAGAAGAAGAGACCTTCTGAGCGCTATTGGCATCCATTTCCAAGTCGTGCCCGCGAACATCGATGAAGGCGCCGCGGATAACGAATCTCCGGCTACCCATGTCAAGCGACTAGCTTTGGCTAAGGCGCGACAAGTATCCGAGAAAATTCCTGACTTGTGGGTGCTCGGAGCTGACACGATAGTTGTGAAGGATGAGCAGATCCTGGGGAAACCGCGGAATAAGCAAGACGCAAAAAGAATGCTCTCAATTCTCTCTCATGCCACTCACACCGTGTATACGGGGTATGCGCTGGTTCACGCACGCCAGCCCAAAAGAGAGAAAATACGACATGTTAGATCGAGCGTGCTTATTCGTCGGCTCGCTCCCGAGGAAATAGCCGCCTACGTCGGAACCGGCGAACCCATGGACAAGGCCGGCGCGTATGCAGTCCAGGGGATAGGCGCCGCCATTGTAGAACGAGTCTCGGGGTCTTATACCAATGTTGTAGGTCTTCCTCTCTGCGAAGTGGCTCAGGACCTAAAAGAGTTGGGGATCTTTGATTTTTTGGGGTCTTAGAAATTCCCATGATTGCTGACAACTTCGCCCATATCGTAGAAAGAATCCATGATGCCGCGATCCGCGTGGGTCGGGCGCCGCACGATGTCCGAGTAGTCGCGGCAGCCAAAGGACAGGGACGGGAAAGAATTCAGCAGGCGATCCAAGCAGGCATCCGAATCATCGGGCACAACTACATTCAAGAGGCCATAGAAGAAGCGGCCCCTGAAGGCGCTTCTCGTGTGGAAACCCATATGATCGGACATCTGCAAAAAAATAAAGCCGGAAAAGCGGTAGCGCTATTCGACGTAATTCAGACACTGGATGATTCGAAACTTGCTTTGATCCTGAATCGTCGGGCAGCGACGGCCGGCCGAGTCATAAAGGTCATGATTCAAGTCAATCTTGCGCGAGAGCCACAAAAATCGGGTGTCGCTGAGGAAAATTTAGATGAGCTGATATCCGCGATCCGGAGGCTGCCTGCCCTCAGACTCATCGGTATGATGACCATGCCGCCTTTTTTTGATGATCCGGACCGGGCCAGGCCCTTTTTTGCTCGATTGCGAGAGTTGCAGGAAAAGCTGATTGCAGAAGGAATACCGGCCCGGGAAATGAAAGAGCTCTCCATGGGAATGACCGGTGATTTTGAGGCGGCCGTGGAAGAAGGCGCCACCTTGGTGCGAATAGGCACAGCGCTCTTCGGTCCACGCGCATAATGAAAATTGAACATTAATTAACTGTTTTCACAACATTGGTCAGGCAAAGAAAAGCCTTTGATACAATAGCGATTTCATGTAATATTGATTCGGGAATCAACAAATCGTATAAGATTCGCTGGTCATCAAGCATGGGTCATGTCCATCGGGCTTGAGAATCAATAACGGGCAGGATAACCGCTTTGACATGAGAAGTGTTATTTGAAAGTCCTGATAGTCTGTGAATAAACAGAAAGGAGTTGTGGATGTCAACTACAGTCAAATCAATAGTTGATGCGATGCCGGTAAATTTCAATCCGGATGCGGCAGCGGGAGTGGATGCTGTTTTCCAGTTTGATATTTCAGGTGATGAGGCCTCTCAGTATTATCTCGTGGTCAAGGACCAGAAATGCGAGATAGCCGAAGGGACCCACGCCGGCCCCAACGTGACGTTTAACATGGCCAGCCCTGATTTCATCGACATGATGACCGGCAAGCTTTCCGGGCAGGCGGCCTTCTTTTCCGGGAAACTCAGGGTTTCCGGTGACCTGATGTTGGCCCAGAGGCTAGGCAACCTATTTAAAACAGCTTAGTCCTGAGGCCCATCGGAATAAAATCCAATCGAACGGCGAATATACTGGCGGTCATGCGACATTTCGCTTGGCGGGAAACCCTTTGATTCTAAGAGGGTTTCCCTACGCCTGCCAATAAACTCGTGTATTGCGGCAGAATTACGAGCAAGATAATTGCCCATATGCTTGCCGCCTGAGTAGTTCTCGCCGCCTTACGCAAGCGACAAGATTTCTTCCATTATCGCATCATGAACCGCCGGACGGAAAGCCCTAATACGCAAATCATGTTCTCCCATAAATACGCGGTTGGTTAAGAGGACTACTGTCAGCTCGCGCTCGACATCGATCCAAAGAGAAGTTCCCGTGAAACCGGTATGGCCCAGGCTGCCGGCAGAAAAGAAACGACCGCTGGATGAACTCTCTACGGAAGGCGTGTCGAAGCCCAGGGCACGCGAGCAACCCGGCGCCGAGTCAACTTTTTGGCAAAATATACGCGTAATCTCCGGGTCAAAAAGAGTCGATTCTGACCTGAGGGCGGCTAGTATTTCAGCGGCTACTAGTGCTACTGCTCGCGCTGTGCCGAACAAACCCGCATGACCGGAAACTCCTCCCAAGGCCCTCGCGTTTAGATCATTGACCAGCCCAGGAAGTTCGCCTGGGCGTGTCCGGGCAGTCCTGCTCTCTTCCCCGTTCGGATTGAACATTAAATCCTGAGAGATTCTCAAAGGTTCAAAAATCCGTGTGCCACAGAAAGAATCGAAAGCCTCCCCGGTTTCCAGCTCCACAATTGAGGCCAACAGCATGAAGCCCAGATCGGAATATAGCGAGCCCTGACCCGTCGCATACTCCAATGGCTCATTCAGAACCTTATTTGTGGCCAATTCGATGATGGAGGTCTTGTGAGGGGACAGATAGTAAGGTCGCCAGGCCGACAATCCCGAAATATGCGCAAGCAAATGTCTAGGCGTGATTTTCTCTTTATCCCTAGGAACAGAGAGGAACCATCCGGATATCCGCTCATCCAGAATTTCCGGACGCGATGACGCGAGCGCTATCCAGGCGGGGGTCGTAGCCAATACTTTCGTTAGAGAGGCCAGGTCAAATAGAGTCCTTTCCGTCACAGGTGTTGTTTCTTGGGCGCCCAGGGTTCCATAAGCTCTTGAAAAGATCTCTTCTTCCCTTCCGGCTACCAGCAATACCGCCGCCGTGAATATTTGTTCCTCAAGCCCCTTGGTCATACATTTGTCAGCTTTTTTCAAGTCCATTCGGGAAGATTCCTTGACTGCCGAATGTTTATCTCGGGATTCAATTGGCCGGGCATTATTATTTGATCGGTCCTCGTGAGGCCATTCTTAAGGCATGATCATGAAACATCAGGAGCGCCAGGGCGCCGGGGCCTTGGTTAAAAATGTAATCGTGCGGTCCAGTTAGCTTTAGATAAACGTGGGGGATGTCTTCAGCCAAAAGCAAACTATGCATTTTTTCAACAGATTTCAACATTGCGTCCCGATCGCTAGTGACAAGTTGGATAGGCCGTTTTCTGAGCACATCTCTGTTCTTTCCTATCAACTCACGGTAGACATCAAAATAAGGTCCAAACGCCCCCTGGACAGACCCGATGCTGCAAAAGACCTCGGGGTATTTGAAACCATAGTACATGGATCTAGCTCCTCCCATGGAAACACCATCTACGCCTATCTTGCTCCTAGCGACTCTGTAACGATCCTTCAGCGTCGGGATCAATTCTTCCATGATAAAAGCTTCGTAATCCGGAAATTCTAATCGCGTTTGGAGCCCCAGAGGTGGAGATGCAGGGCAAGCCAGTATGACGCCGCCATAAGCATCGCGTTTAAGGCGCCTATTGAAATCATCAAGACGGTCGCGAGTGACTAGCCCCCGGAAATCGGCGGGAGTGAGCTTGTTGTTGACCAGAGCCAGTACCGCGTCATCCGTTTTATAATAATCCAGCCATGCCAAGGCCCCCTGTCTGGGCGGTCGCGCGCATTCTCCAAAGCCACCGAACGCAATGACTAAAGGATAATTGACGGCTGATTCCCGATCGTAATCTAGCGGGAGCGTGACAGCCACAATATTATCGGGGAATCTCCTTGAGCTAATGGTGAGGTATTCAGCAGGGGTCTTGAACCCTGAGATCTCCTCAATGGAAATCTGTCCTGCGTCTTTGTCGGACGGCTGCGGCAAGGGCGAGCTAAAGGCCTTGGGCGCCGAGTCTTGGGGTCTTTTGTCCTTGACAACAGATGGGCTCTTTTTTTTAAGGGGTTCTTGCCGCTCCACCGAGGGCGCTGTGGTTGTTTTCTTTTGAGCGCTGCTTTGTTCAGCGGCAGGGTTTATCGGCGGCGAAATCGCCGGGCTTGTGGATGAGTTCTCCGATTCAGAGCAAGCGGAAACAGCTAAACAGCAAAAGGCCAGCAGCAAGATTGCTTTCCGGGACATTTTGCGAATCACTTAAATCATTACCTCAGATGGGCGGGACTTGGCGTAAATTCCGGGACAATCTATTGGGATCACGCGCATCGTATCGACCGGCGCAGACTCAGTCGGACTCCGCCCGTCGAAGCGAATCTCTAGATCGGCCGCCATTCTTGCCCACAGCACAAGGCTGTTTACCAAAGCTGCGGAAAAGGGCTTAATTTTGGCCGAACTCCGGCCGGCGACTCGTTCTTGCCGACGTGCGACGATGTCACAGCAACTCGTTCTCGCGGCAAATCCCGGTTTATACCTAAAGCTCGCAGGTTTCTTTTGAATTGTCCGGAAAACCAGTAAAGGGCCTGATGACCGTTGGGATACCTATACGCACAGTACCCGTGACCGCAGCTTTGAAACACGTGCACATCCACCGGAAAACCAGCCGCTTTCATCTCGGAAACCAATTGGTAGAGCCTTCCTCCATTGCTGTAAGAATTGCATCCGTCCCGCACGTTGGTATTGATATTATAAGTGATCCCGCCAGCTTTCCTTATTCGTGCGATGTTTGCCCGCCACACATCGCCCGTCATGGGATAGCTGCCCAAATCAGTTTGCTGGCCCCCTGCGAAGCCAAATATCTCAGGTCTACGAGCGGAAATCATGATTGCCTGCGCCGCGCCCGCGCATGCGCCGTCGATTGCCCGAAACCGGCGATCCGGGACCGTCCTATAATTAGCGTCTATGAACGGTATCACTTCGCCTATTAGGTATTGTTCGTAGCGAGCAGTGGCGCCTCCGCCGGGATTCCACAGAGAAACAACGATCATTTCGTCGTACGGCTCCTCTTTGAGCCACTGATTGAACATTTGAAGCTCTTCATTATTTATATTTTGCTGAAAGCTTTCCTGAGTAAGAAGGCCCGATTTCAGATTGTCCATTGCAAGCGGGACCTTGCACCATACCGACCAATATGTGGCCCCACCCAATTCCGGCCCGTTATCCCAGCCTGATTTGCCGCCCAGCAGATACAACACCCCATACCGTCTATTGACATTCTGCTCGTAATCATCCGGCAAAATTACATGAACCGGGAAGGGGCCGGGCACCTCTTTGCCCCCTTTGGCGCTTGCGCTGCGATATGCGTCGGAATGGACGCGGACGACCTCTATATGGTGCTTGGTGCGGAGAAACTTCGTACGGGCCTCGATTTCAGACCACGGTTCCTCGACGCCTCTAGCTGAAACAGGCGCGGTCCACACAATCAAAGCCGCCATAACCAGGAGCAGTTCTATCGATTTTCTAATCATTCCGATCTCCGCAAGCAATAATTAGTCTACTCTGATTTTATGAACATACACTGGAAAGCCCTGCTGATCCACACTCTCGGACGAGCTTGGGTCCATTAATACAACACTGCTTCTCACATTAACCCCTCTCAGAGCGCATCGCACATAGAGCGAGTAAGTTCCCGGACGACCGGCCTTGACCTGAAGAGTCATGTCATATGATTTATTTTCGCCCCAGAGTTCTATCCAGCGTTCCGCCATAGGAACTTTCGTCCGGATTTTGTCCGTGGTCACGGCCAATACTGTACTACCGGCGCCATATAATTTACCGGGCTTGGCCGAAACAATCTTCAATCCGGATGTATCAGGGGCCGAAACTGTGATGCCTCCGTAGTCGGATTCCGCTCCCTTGTTCTCTGCGTCAATTCGAACCGTGAAAGTCGTTCCCGCTTTGACCGAAGCCGGCGCATTCACCCTGATAATCTTCGGCATCGCCTCTTTGGGTTTTGCCACCTCGAAAATATTCACAAGCCACGGTGTTCCGTCTACTTTGATTTCCTCACGGTATTGCCCCGTTCGCAATGGGCCGGCTTCAGTGTTGCCGAAATCTCTCGGATAGTCTATTTCAATATTGCGTCCATCGGCGCTAATCCGGCCTTTGTACTGAGATCGAAAACCTGGACCGATGAGCTGAATCTCGACTTCGCGGGATGTATCGCCAAAGTCCTGAAACTCAAATTTTATCCCTTCCTTTGTATCCCCCGAAAATCGAGGGATATGTGTGACCAACTCAGGAAATGATTTGAACACCTTGCCCGCGAGGTGATTTATCACCAAATCCGGCGAATTGGGCTTTGGAACCGAGGCCGGTTGTGGCGGAGTTGCGGGAGGGGCTGGTTCTTCGTCCGATTGCGCAGTTTGTGTGCTCTCTCGTTCCCCGCTCGGCTCGGGATCTGCTTCCTTATGCGAAGGGTCCTTTGCAGCCAATCCTCCCTTGGTGAGTTGCATCAAGTCTCCCGACAGGTTCACAGGAGGCGACGCAGTGCCCGTCCCCGTTTCCTCAGCGGTTTGGCTGGGCGCGACAACTTGCGTGGGCAAGGCTTCCAAAATAAGGATCTTCTTTATTTCGCCCCTGTGTCCACCAAATTGCGCAAAAAATTTGCCCAACCCTTGGGGGGTATTAATATCTATCCTGTGAACATTGCTCCTATGTGTGGCATGGTAGAGCCAAATCCCGTGCTTATTGTCGGCCAAGATCAACGCCACGTGATAATGCAAAATTTTGTACCCGGGCTTCTTGGTCGGTTTGCTTATACTCCCCAAGTACACGCGGCCTGGCTGCATTTGCGCTAATACCGCCTGCCACGCGGCCCGATCATGCAGGTCAAAGCCCCTGAAATTGAGACCATCAATGCTTTCCGGCGCATAGCTGCTTCTGTCGGGCGTTATCAGCCTGCGGCGTCTCCCATCCGTCAGATTTAGGATCAAGTCCCATCCGAAGTCCCAGTCTTTCCCCAGGGGGGAATTCAGTCCGCTGTTTCCTTGAGGATCGCGCAGGAGCTGCTTGATGGCCCAGTTCTTGTTAAACAGGTATCGGCATATGGAAACTACAAGGCCGCTGCAGTTCAGACCCGGGGTATCCAGGATCTCTTCGGGATGCGCAAACGTGGTGAAATGTCCCTTATCGTCCAGAGCCCCGTCATCACGATAAGGGATGCCCAAATGGGTGTTGGCGATATCGATGGGGTCCTTCTTATCGGCAATTCTTCTCGCCCAGAGATATTCAGGCGCAAAAATATTATCCGCTATGGCCGGCCCAACGCAAAATTCACAAAAAACGAATGCTAGACCAAGCAAATAGATTGTAATTGCGATAAGTTTCACCAAGCCTCCAAACTATTACCTTAATTTAGCTATATTACCGACTATATTGCCAGAGCGCAAGTATCGGACCGAACTCTGTACGGAAAGTGGAGCATAAACCATTTGCCATTGCGACATAAGATTTCCTGAATCCATCACTTCACCAAGAAAGTCAATCGACGCACAAGCTGTTTATCAAGGTATAGACTCACTTTCCACTGTCCCGGCTTGTGAGCGTAAAGTTCTTTTGTGGGCATGGTATGTACACGTGGTGTACTTTTCTTCTCCCTTTCGATTCCTTTCTTTTGCTCCCTTGCCTTATCATAGGTCGTCCTAATGGTTCGGAATTCTTGGCCGTTCGGATCTTGCCAGACGCTCTCCACGACATAAGTTGGCTTCTCGTCTTTTGGGGTAAAATACAGATGAACCGACTCACTCAAATTGTGATCGAAAATTTCCCTTGGGCTAAAAGCTGACGACGCCGTGAGAAAGACGTCATTCACTAGATAGAAAGCCTCATCCGGATCCGCTCGCTCAATTCCTCTCCATTTACCGAGATTTATGGCCCCACATCCACCTGAAAACAGGATAAGGACGAGCACAACCATGCAAAGGTGTTTCACGTTGCGAGAACGAGCTTCCATAAACCGATATATAAAGGACATGATAGTCTCTTTCATCATTTCAGGAAAAAGTAAGTCACGGGCTAATGGCCATTGCCACTTCGTCGCATTCCGGGAATTTGTTACAATGAATGCAGTCAGCCCAGATTTTATGCGGTAGCAGGCTTTTGTCTATATAAGAGAATCCAATCCTCTCGAAAAGACTCGTTCTGTCCGTCAGCACAAACACCCTCTTGATTTCCATTTCACGCGATTCTTCCAGCAAAGCTCGAACAAGTTCATTCCCAATCCCTTTTCTCTGATACTCTGTCTGAACGGCAAGCGACCGAATTTCCGCGAGATCTTCCCACACAATATGCAGAGCGCCGCAGCCGACTATGTTGTCCGGCCCATTTTCCGTGCGAACCGTGAAGTCACGCACCTGAGAATAAAGTTCGCTGATGGCGCGAGGGATAAGGTTGCCAGCTTTTGCCTGTTCGCTTATCAGCCTGTGCACAGCCTTGATGTCGCCAAGCGTCGCCTTCCGGATCATCAGGAGACCTCTGCCCTCTGTCGATCCATCAAGCGCCTTACATGCTCCTTCACTGATTCAGCAGTAGGAGCAGCGCCGAGCATTCTCGTAAGCTCGTCAACCCTTTTTTCCGGATCAAGAGCGCTGACCTCAATTCGAGTGCGGCCTTCTTGCACAAACTTGCGCACTGAAAGATGGTGATCTGCAAGCGCGGCGATCTGATGAAGGTGAGTCACGCAAAGAACCTGCTGCTTCGCGGCTACTCGCGCTAATCTCGTACCCACTGCCACAGCGGTGTGACCGCCTATGCCCGCATCCACCTCATCAAAAATCACTGTGCTCGCGCCGTGAGCGTCCACTTGAAGGGCTTTGAGCGCCAGCATGATCCTGGAAAGCTCGCCCCCGGACGCTATGCGCGCCAGTGGTCTCGGGGCTTCTCCCGGATTAGACGCCAGGAAAAATTCCGCCTTTTCCAGCCCGCTCGGCGTGGCTTTTTCAGGGTCCAAACCTTGAAAATTGACTATTAATTTAGCCTGCGGCATAGCCAATTCTTTCAGTTCTTCCTTCATCGCGACTTCGAGATTTGCCGCCGCTTCTCTCCTTTTCTCGGTGAGACTAGCAGCCAGTTCCAGGAATTTTGCGCGGCTTTGATCGGCTAATTGCATTAAATTGTTTACGGCGGATCGAGTCCCCAGAACGTCACCCGCTTCGTTAGTCAGGGTTTCCAGGTGAGCAATTAGACCCGGCGCATCTTTGCCGTACTTCTTTTTTAAACGCCTTATGAGCGCCAGTCTGTCTTCAATCCGTTCCAATCCGGCAGGATCGCTGTGGAAAGTCTCAGAGACCCCTCTGAGTTCCAGAGCGGCGTCTTCCAACCTGTAAACGGCATCCTCAAAATTTTCACGGAGCTTCGAGAGCTTAGGATTTACTGAAGCCAAATATTCGACGGCTTTCCCAACTTCTCCCAGTTCCTGGATAAGACTGCCTGACCTGGCGTAAAGGGCTTGATGAGCCTGATAAGCCCGCTCACGAATTTGAGAGGCTTTTTTGAGGACCTCCCTCTCCTGTGTCAGCTCTTCTTCCTCGCCGGGTTTTAAACAGGCGTTGGTAAGCTCTTCGATATCAGCGGCGTTCTGAAGCGCCAATTGCTCCATTTCTTTCAGTTTTGCCTCGGCCGCGGCAAGTTCCTTCGAGGTTTTCTTCCAGGCCCCGAACGTTTCGGCCGCGTTATTTCGCAGGGCCCCGGCGCCGCCAAACCTGTCGAGTATTTCGATGTGCTCTTCGGGATCCAGCAAAACGCGATGCTCATGCTGGCCGAAAATACTTACCAGCGATTCACCCACAGCCTGAAGCATGCCAAGTGTGGCCATGTTCCCGTTAACAAAACACCTGGACCGACCGGACCTGGAGATTTTCCTGGATAAGACAATCTCATTCCCCCGTTGGGTTATAGCTTCCAAATCCGGCGGAAAGCTGAAATCCTTCTCGGGCTCGAACAGACCTTCTACATGCGCTTCTTCTTCTCCGGTCCTGATAATGTCCGCGGACGCTTTGGCCCCTAAAAGAAGATCCAGCGCGCCGATGAGTATGGATTTGCCCGCGCCTGTCTCGCCTGTGAGCGCATTTAGCCCATCGCGGAATTCCACTTCGATTTTGTCAATTATAGCCAGATTGGAAATGCTTAAGTATTTTAACATATAGGCTAAACGGAGCTGAACCTGGATTAAATTCGGGCGTTCGTCGCCCGGGGAAGAGCATATGGCTTCTATCCTGAATTTTCAAGTAACAGATTACTATAGCAACCCGAGCTTTTGTTTCAACACATCAAAGTAGTTCCTGGCGCGCGATTGCACGATCACAAACGGCAGCGGTGATCGTTTGATCTGAACGGATTCCCCTTGATCCAGGCTGATAGTGGTGTGCCCATCCAGCGTGAGATAAAATGTCTCCCCTCTTTTCAACATCAGTTGCGTTTCCATGTCAGGAGGTATTACCAAGGGCCGTTTAAGCCCCGAATAAGGACAGATTGGGGTCAAGAGGATGCCCGCGAGGTCCGGATGTACCAGTGGACCGCTAGCGGCAAAAGAGTAGGCGCTCGAACCGGTAGGTGTAGCCACGATGAGCCCGTCCGCCCTCAGTTCCAGCTCTTTGGCGTCGCCGAATCGGATCCCCAGGTCTATGAGGCGCGCGATGCCCGCCCAGTGGATAACTACGTCATTGAGCACTCTCGAAGTTTTGCCGCGGGGGAAGGTTACTTCCAGCATCATTCTATTCACGAAGAGCGCGGTGCCGTCCATAACCGACTGCAGCTCGGAAATGGCCTCATCGGGCGAGACCTCGGCCATGAACCCCACGCGACCCAGGTTGATTCCGAGGATGGGGACGGTTTTTGAGTTCAGAAGAGAAGCCGCTCTCAAGATGGTGCCGTCTCCACCAAGAACCACTAGAAGATCTACGTCGTCCGTGAGATTCTCAGAACACGTCGCGTCCCATTTGTCGGTCAATTCCTTGCATGAGTGTTCCAGCAGTACTTCTTTCCCGGCTTCTTTAAGAAATCGACTTATCCTCTCACCCAAAATGACGGCCTGTTCTTCACGTTTCAAGACCAGTCCGATGCGTTGCATTGAATTCCTCAAATTATTCGATCATGTGGAAATCGTTGCATTAAGTATCACGAATAGCTGCCGAAATCCAGGGAATACCCGAACCCGAGGAAAAATCGGCTAAATGCGAGGAAGAAGAAAGAGATTAATCCGCAGAGAGCGCAGATGGCCGCAGAGAAAAGGGGTCTGAGTGTAGGGGCGACCGGCGGTCGCCCGTTGGATGACCTGTAAATGTTTTCTTTCATGCGATGGCTGAGGGAGAAAAGAACTCGTCCGTTACATGTCATTGTGAGCGAAGCGAAGCAATCTCCAGCTTCGGGGATTGCCGGTGGGACGGGCATCTTGCCCGTCATTTCCCAATAGACAGGCTGGAAGCCTGTGGCGCCATTCACTCCTCGCAATTAACAGATCGACACCCCGCGTAATTGCGCGGCTGTGAAGCCACATAAAAATCGGCTAAATGCAACTTGCCCGAACCTTAAGATTAAGCTACGGTCAATTTGAAAAGATGGCTGAATGATGAAAGATTCAGGGAAAACATCCACTTCTGAGCCACAAAGACCCCTGGCAGATAGAATGCGCCCTGGCGACCTGGACGAGTTCGTCGGCCAGGAAGAGCTGGTCGGCCCCGGGAGGATCCTGCGACGCGCCATCGAGGAGGACCGCTGTTTCTCAATGCTCTTCTGGGGCCCACCCGGCACGGGAAAAACTACGCTGGCCAGAATTATCGCGGAGCGCTCCCGCTCCAGGTTTGTCCCTTATTCCGCGGTGACCGCAGGTGTCAAAGAAATCAAGGAAGTGGCCGCACGCGCCCGAGAAGATCTCGACGCGTCCGGTTTGCGAACCATACTGTTCCTTGATGAAATTCATAGGTTCAACAAGTCCCAGCAGGATTATCTCCTCCCGCACGTCGAAAACGGCGTGATTCTACTAATTGGCGCCACAACGGAAAACCCGAGCTTTGAGATAAATTCCGCGCTGCTGTCCAGGTTGCGGGTATTTGTGCTTAAGGCGCTGGACTCCAATGCAGTTCAAACTATTATTCGCCGCGCCTTGAAAGATCCGGAACGAGGATTGGGAAATCTGCCGGTCGAGTTGGACGAAGAGGCGGAAAGCTTAATTATTTCGCTCGCAGTCGGCGACGCGAGAACAGCCTTGAATATACTTGAAGTGACAGCGGTCGAAGCGAGCGAGCATCATCAGGGAAAGATCACCGGCGATATCATTAGAGACGCGGTCCAGAAACGAAACCTGCTCTACGACAAGACTGGTGAAGAGCATTACAATCTCATTAGCGCGCTGCACAAATCTCTTCGGGACAGCGACCCTGACGCGGGTCTTTACTGGATGGGCCGAATGATAGAGGCGGGCGAAGACCCGCTCTATATCGCCAGGCGGCTCATTCGATTTGCCAGCGAAGATGTGGGGTTGGCTTCCCCACGCGCCTTGGAGCAAGCGACTGCGGCTTATCAGGCGTGCCGTTTTATCGGGCTACCGGAATGCGCGCTTGCTCTGGCCCAGGTCGTGGTTTTCCTAGCGACATCGCCGAAATCCAATTCTCTTGAAGCCTCATACATAGCCGTCAAAGAAGAGATTTCCCGTTCGGGCCATCTGCCTGTGCCGCTCCATATCCGCAATGCGCCCACAGGGCTGATGAAGAACCTCGGATACGGCAAAGGATACAAGTACGCGCACGACTTTCCTGACGCTAAGGTGAAACAGGAACACCTCCCGGAAGAAATAAGAGGAAAGCGCTTTTATCATCCCACGGACAGAGGGTTTGAAAAGACAATCAAGGAGCGGATGGAGGAGTTTGAAAAAGACAAGGGATGAATTCTGCGGTGTGGTGAACTACGCGCTCACTTCCTTGATTGAATAGTCATCAGGCTTCATCTGAGCCGCCGGAATGATCACGTTCTGGAACCACTGACGGAATGCGCCGTTGATTTTTTCTGTGGCTTCATCCCAATCGCCGTCATAGTCCGTTTCTTCGAGGTCTTCAACGGCCTCCGCGGTCAGACCCGAAAATTCAGCCAGGTCTTCACGCGTCATGTGGAGTCTATTACGAATGTCATAGATCTGCTGGGCCAAGTCGGCTTGTCCTGCAACTTCTTTCAAGGAAGCTTCTCTTTCCGGCTTTCCTTTAATATATCGCCTGTATGCCCATTCGACGGCGTCCGAACTACGTTTCTTTTCTTCCATCGTCATAGCTCCAATTGGATCACTTACCTGTTCGGCTGTGGATCTGTCGTTGCGAGGAGTGAAATCCCGCGTCCCGCGGGATAGGCGCGCATGGCCATGCGCCCTTCCTGGATTCCCGTCTTCACGGGAATGACGGGAGATTGCTTCGTTCCGCTCGCAATGACGTTCTTTCGTCGCCCGTGATGAAGCTTGCTAAGAGAAAGCCCAAATCAGAACTCACTGCATGCTCTCAAGCATCTCCGCATTAATCACTTTCTTGGCCTTGATGAAGTCGATCAAGAGATCGCTTACCAGCAGCGAGGAATCGTAACAATTCTTTCCTTTCTCCTTAAAGACTGTGTAACCATCGCCGCCCGCAGCAAGAAAATCATTAATCGCTACCGTGTAAGTGGCTTCAGGGTCAAAGCCCTTGCCCCGAATGTCTTCGATTTGCGCCTGCCCATTCTCTATCCGATATTTGATTCCGAAGGTCTGAAGCTTTCCGCCACTTCCTTGCTCCAGTTCGATGTTTCTTCCGAGCGCAGCGACAAGGTCCTTACCTTTTAGAGCCATTGTTACAACAGTGTTCGGAAACGGCAGGACCGTATAGACATCGTTCAAGGTGATACCGCCATCCTTTAAACTCTCCCTTATGGAGCCGCCGTTGATCATGGCCACGTCAGAACCGGAACTTGAGGCCATGTTGTAGGCGATAATGTTGCCCAAATTGGTGTTTTGCCCCGACCTTATGCCATGCCTGGTCCCGTCAAGGAATACCTCGGTCCGACCGATAACTTCCTTCAGGCTGTCATCCATAAGCTTCTTGCGCTCGTCAATGATGGACTTGATCTCCTCATCCTCTTTGACATCCGGGCCAAGCAAAATTAGACGGCCGCTGTAACTGATTACGCGACCGTCGAGCGCTTCCAGATCAAGTCTTCCAACATATTTGGCGTACGCGCCGGCCTGGCAGATTATCGTATCCCCAACCCGAAGTGGCTCGAAAAGCGCTGTATGAGTATGTCCGCCGATGATCACATTTATTCTGGGACAAGCCTGCGCCAATTCTTTGTCTTCGTCCACGCCAAGATGCGTTACCGCAATGACAAGATCGTCTTTCTGCACTGTTTTCAGTAGCTCGGAAGCTGTCTTTATCGGGTCATGGAAAACCAGTCCTTTCACATTCTTGGGGTGAGTGCTTATGGGCGTTTCCGCAGTTGTTAGTCCCAGGATTACCGCCTTGGTTTTAGACTCCGGGAACTTCTTTTGTATGGTTCGCTCGAAAAGGTATTCACCTGATTCCAGCGTTGTGTTGGCGCTGAGCAGCGGGAACTCCATTTTCGGTTTAAGCCCGTTCAATAGATTCTCTTGCCCGTAATCGAATTCATGATTGCCTACAATCATGGCGGTAAATTGCATTTTGTTCATGAGCTTAACGCCGAGTAGGCCCTTGAACGCAGTGGAGAAAGGCGTCCCCATCAACAGATCGCCTGCCATGAAAATAAGCGTTTCCCGGCCCTGAGCTTGGTTGGCCGCCAACGTCTCTTTGATGACCGTCTGAGCTTTCGCGAACCCCCCGATTACTTCCTTGGCGCCTCTGTCCTGATAAGGTTCATAGTGCGCGTGGGGATCGTTCATATATAGAATGGTGATTTTCAGAGGCTCAGCGGCTTGAGCTGATTTGGCCGGGACGCCAATTAGGGACAGAAAAATTAGAAAGGGAAGAAGCCCAAGCAAACCAATTACCGACCGGCTGCTAATCTTCATACTTTGTCTTTCCTCATATGATTTCCTGATGCTTAAGCTTTTGATATGAACTGGATTCGCGGCAGATCTTGCTCCGGCAGTCCTGGCCATCCCAGCCCGTTCCCGGTAGCGACCGGCCTCCGGAAACTGTTGCAAAATTCTTTGTGAGGCTACAATCGTGCCACGATTGGCCCTCACCCTGTCCCTCTCCCGGAGGGAGAGGGAACTCGTACAGCGGCTCCCCAAGC
>Ga0172371_10000127_pt1 | contig 103553 bp, 92 predicted proteins | sample Lak12m_FD_114543 | JGI IMG/M metagenome (GOLD analysis project Ga0172371, IMG submission 114543) | Freshwater microbial communities from Kabuno Bay, South-Kivu, Congo - kab_022012_12m | ecosystem: Environmental > Aquatic > Freshwater > Lake | place: Democratic Republic of the Congo: South-Kivu...
AGGTGCGATGGGCACGCGCGAGGCAAGGACGCAGGGAGCGCCCGTAGCCGGAAGCTACGGGCGTGACTGAGGACGCCGCATCACGCCGCCCAGTGCGCCCCGGCGGCCGGGGCTTCGTTTCGCCGCGGGCTCCAACCTAGTACAATGCACCAAAGACCGCCGAAAGGAAGGAGGTCGGTGCGCCGTCAGGTCCTGGTGCTGAACGCCACCTACGAGCCCATCAACGTATGCTCTCCCAACCGAGCCGTGGTCCTTATCCTCAAGGAGAAGGCCGAGGTACTCGAGGCCGGGGCCAGAGCTATCCGCGCCGCCAGCATGGTGCTTCAGGAGCCGGCGGTCATTCGACTGCTCACCTATGTCAGAGTCCCCCGGGGCGAGCGGCGCAGACTCTCCCGTCGAGTTGTATTGGCCAGAGACGGCTACCGCTGCCAATACTGCGGGAGTCCCCGACACCTCACACTCGACCACGTGATCCCCCGCAGCCGAGGAGGCATAACCTCGTGGGACAACGTCGTGACTAGCTGTGCCCCCTGCAATACCCGCAAGGGCGCACGATTGCTGTCGGAAGTCGACATGGGTATCTGCCAAGCTCCGCGGCCTCCCTCCCTCACCGACTTTCTGGTCGCTTCCCCGCACGGAGTTCCCGAGAGCTGGACGCCCTATCTCAACCCGGTGATAGCCTGAGCCGGCAGGGGCTGCGGGCGATCTTGCCGCAGGAGGCCGGGCCATCCTAGCAGGCTGCTGAAATATGACTTCTCGCCGCGGAGGCGCGCTGGGAACGCGCCAGACAAGGACGCAGAAAGCGTGAATAGCAGAGCTATTTGCGCGACCGAGGACGACGTATCGCGCCTCCCAGTGCGCTTCGGCCGCCGGGACTTCGTTTTTCAGCAGCCTTCCTAAAGCCCAGACCATCTCCGGCCGACAAGAGACCTACCAACCCCACACGGGAGTGTCTGACGTGGATGCCCAAGGCGTGCAGATCTTGATTGTCGACGACGAACCCGATATTGGCGCGTTCTTGATCGATCTGCTGACTGCACAGGGGTTCTGCTGTTCTTGGGTCGACAACGGGCCGGCGGCTCTCGCCGAGATCGGTTCCAGGAGCCCTGCGGTCGTGTTGCTCGACATCATGATGCCCGGTATGGGCGGGCTCGAGGTGCTGCGCCAGATACGAGCAGCCAAGGATACCGACCCCGCCGTGATCATGATCTCTTGTTTGGAGCACCCCAGCACCACTCAGCGGGCTCTAGACGAGGGTGCCGACCAGTTCGTGGTCAAACCTTTCAGGGTGAAGCAACTGCTCGACACCCTGCAGCTCGTGCTCGACGAACGCGATGACCGGCAAAGGTCCGGCGGGCCTCCGAGGTAGCTACAGCTCTGCGTCGGCAGGCGCGAGCATCCCCATGGCAAGGAACTTGCGGCGCCGCGCGCGAAGCCGCTCTTCGGGAGAGACGGCCTCGATCTCTCGCAATCCCGCTTCCACCTGACGCGCCACCACTTTCGCCGTTGCCCGATGGTGCTTATGCGCGCCCATACGAGGCTCCGGAATCACCAAGTCGATCACCTCCAGGCGATAGAGATCCAGCGCGGTGAGGCAGAGCGCCTCGGCAGCCTGGGGAGCCTGGCCGGCGTCGCGCCACAGGATCGCCGAACAGGCTTCCGGTGTGCTGACGGAGTAGATGGCGTTCTCCAGCATATAGACCCGGTCGCAGAGGGCGAGGGCCAAGGCGCCCCCTGAGCCTCCTTCACCGATGACCACCGCCACCGTGGGAACAGAGAGGCCGGCGAACACCTGCAGCGTGCGCGAGATGGCTCCCGCCTGTCCCCCTTCCTCGGCGTCGGCTCCCGGAAAAGCGCCGGGTGTGTCGACCAACGTCACAACCGGCATCTGGAACTTCTGCGCCAGCAACGCCAGTCGCTGAGCCTTGCGATAGCCCTCTGGCAGCGGCATGCCAAAATTGCGGAGCTGTCGTTCCTTGAGATCATGGCCCTTCTGCTGGCCAACGATCATGATCGTGCGGCCGTCGAGGGTCGCCATGCCGCCCACGATCGCAGCATCATCCCCGCGCAGCCTGTCACCATGCAGTTCAGCGAAATCGGGAAAGGTGTGCTTGATGTAGTCGAGGGCCTGAGGCCGATCCTGCCGGCGGGCCGCTTGTACCGTCTTCCACGCCGAACCCGTGGAGTCTTTCCGGCCCTTCAGCGACTCAAGTTGGATCTCGATCTTTTGAATCTCCTCCGAATAGCCAACTCCGGGAAGAGAGGGCAAGCTTTTTAGCTCGTGCAGCCGCTTGAGCAAGCGGGCCGCCTCCCCGTGGTACGACCTCCGTATCCGGTCGAACGGGTTCAACGTCACAGCGAACACCTCCTTCCAGAAGCGCCAGCAGCTGCGCTATCTGCCGTTTCAGGTCACGCCTTTGCACGACGAGGTCGATCTGTCCGTGGGCAAGACCGGACTCGGAACGGCCGAAACCAGGGGGCAGCTTCTCACGGGTGGTCTGCTCGATCACGCGCGGACCCGCGAACACCAGCAACGCCCCCGGCTCGGCCAGTATGACGTCGGCCAGGGTGGCAAAACTGGCGAGCACGCCTCCTGTCGTGGGATGAGTGAGCACGGAGATGAAGGGCAAGGAGTGGTCGGCGAGCATGTCGAGCGCCACGACCGTCTTCGCCATCTGCATCAGGGAGAGGATCCCCTCCTGCATCCGCGCTCCCCCCGAAGCCGTCACCACGACCAGAGGCACCGCCTCGTCGATGGCGGCGGCAACGAGCTGAGAGAAACGCTCGCCCACCACCGAGCCCATGGAACCTCCGAGGAAACGGAAATCCATAACTCCCAGTGCGACGCGCCGCCCGGCGAGTCGACAGACACCGGTGAGCATGGCCTCCGACAGCCCCGTCTCGAGCTGGGCTTCGGCAAGCCGATCCACATAGGCGCGGCTGTCGTAGAAGTCCAGGGGATCCGACGGCCGGAGGTCGCCCGCCACCTCCCTCCAGGTATCCGGGTCGGCGAGCTGGGCGACTCGTACCGTCGCACTCACCGGGAAATGGTGCCCGCAATGGGGACAGACTCCCAGAGCCGCCTCTAGTTGTGCTGTGATCAGAGGAGCGGCGCACTCAGAGCAGCGCGGCTCCTGGGTCTCCGGTGGACTTTCGGGAACCGCCGGCTCCTTCTCGGTGATCTGGACGGTAACGCGCTTGTTCACCGCGCAGGTTCGTCCCCATAACGACCGAACACCACAGACGCGTTGTGACCCCCGAAGCCGAAGCTGTTGGACGCGGCGTAGCGCACAGGGGCTTCCCGCATCACATTGGGCACGTAGTCGAGGTCGCAGGCCGGGTCGGGGTCTTCGAGGTTGATGGTGGGCGGCACCTTGCCCTCCACGATGGTCAAGACCGTCGCGGCGGCCTCCAGAGCGCCGGCAGCCCCCAGACAATGACCGAACATGCTCTTGGTTGAACTGACCATGACCCGATCGGCCGCTTCGCCCAGAGCGTAGCGCACCGCCCGAGTCTCCATGATGTCACCCAGAGGGGTCGACGTGCCGTGGGCGTTGATGTAGTCGAGGTCTTCGGGGGCGACTCCGGCCATGTCGATGGCCCGCCGCAGCGCCCGGCCGGCCGGTTCGCCGGATGCGTCGGGCTCGCTCAGATGAAAGGCGTCCCCCGTCATGCCATAGCCGAGGAACTCCGCGTAAATGTGGGCTCCTCTGGCCAGCGCATGCTCACGCTCCTCTAGGACCAACACCGCGGCGCCCTCGCCCATGACGAATCCGTCACGACCGGAGTCGAAGGGACGGCTCGCGCGCTCCGGGTCGTCGTTGCGGGTAGAGAGCGCCCGCATCGCGGCGAACGACGAAACCCCGATGTGGCCAACGGGCGCCTCGGCCCCACCGGCGAACATCGCACGTGCGTCACCCCGCCTGATGATGTGGAACGCGTCACCCAGCGCGTTCGTGCTGGCGGCGCACGCCGTGCATGTGGCGCTCACGGGTCCCTTGAGGCCGAGCGCCATCGAGACATGCGCCGCCGCCATGTTCGGGATCATCATGGGGATGAAGAAGGGGCTGACTCGGTCCGGACCCCGCTCGTAGAGGACTCTGGTCTGCTCGTAGAATGTATCCAAGCCTCCGATGCCCGAGCCCACGAAGGAGCCGACCGAGTACGGGTCAAAATCGGAGGGGAAGGAGGCGTCCTCCCGGGCCATCACCGCCGCGGCCACGGCGTATTGAGCATAGGCGTCCATCCGTCTGGCCGCCTTGCGGTCCAAATAGTCGAGAGCATCGAAGCCCTTGACCTCAGCCGCGATCGTCACCGCGTAGCCGGTGGCATCGAACCGCGTGATCGGGCCGACGCCCGAGCGGCCTGCGAGCAAGGCCGAGAAGTAGGCCTCTTTGCCAAGGCCGACGGGGGAGACCACCCCGATGCCGGTCACGACCACCCTGTGGGCAGTGAGATCGGATGTCGCACGCATCATCTGTTGCCACCTCCGCCGTGAATCAGATCCCCAGCCCTCCGTCGACCGGCAACACGGTACCGGTGATGAACGCCGCCGCGTCGCTTGACAGAAACGCCACAGCCTGCGCCACGTCGTCGGGGGTCCCCATCCGGCCGAGCGGCGTGCCGCCGACAATGGTCGCCTTCACGGCATCGCTGAGACCGGCCGTCATCTCTGTTTGGATATAGCCGGGAGCTATTGCATTGACGCGCACGTTCCGCGAAGCGAGTTCGCGCGCAAGCGACTTGGTCAACCCGATCAGGCCGGCCTTGGCCGCGGAGTAGTTGACCTGGCCGGCGTTGCCACGCCGACCGACCACGCTGGCCATGTTGACGATGGACCCGGAACGTTGTTTCACCATCCTGCGGGAGACCGCCTTGCTGAGCAAGAAGGCTCCTTTCAGGTTCACGTCGAGCACCAGGTCCCAGTCGGCTTCCGACATCCGGGCCATGAATCCATCTCGCGTAAGCCCGGCGTTGTTCACCAGGATATCGATCGACCCCAGAGCCGCCTCGACAGCCGCCACCCCGTCTTGAACGTCGGCTTCGACACTTACGTTCGCCCGAACGCCGGTCGCACGGCGGCCCAGGGCCTCGATCTCCGTCACCACTGCGGCCGCCCCGTCGGCGTCGAGATCGACCACGGCCACATCGGCGCCGCGCTCGGCGAGAAGCAAGGCTATCGACCGACCGATACCGCGGGCTCCGCCGGTCACCATGGCCACCTTGCCCGTCAGCGACAAGACCCCTTCACTCACCTGCATCCTCCTTAGTGGTTAGTAGCTTGATCGCATCCTCCAAGGATGCGGCATCGCCGGTGCCTCGCACAGGAAACCGCCCGGACGACCGCCTCGCCAATCCGGCGAGAACGGCTCCGGGCCCCACCTCCAGCCCAGAGTCGAGACCATGAAGCAGAAGGCTCATGCTCTGAGTGAAGCGGACCGGCGAGGTGAGCTGGCGAACCATGATCTCTTTGAGGGCGTCGGGTTCAGGATAGCGCAGCTCGGTGGTGGAGAAGAACGAGCCGCGGCGCGGCGCCTGGATGGTCACGCCGTCGAGGACGTTGGCCAACTGCCGGGCGGCGCCCGCCACCAAGGGCGTGTGAAACGCCCCTGACACCTGCAGCGGCAGCGTTCTCCGCGCTCCGCGCTCCCGGGCGACGCGCGAAGCCGCCTCGACCGCATCCGGCCTGCCGGACACGACCACTTGACCGGGGCAATTGTAGTTGGCCGGCCATACGTCGCCCACCTCCGCGCAGATCGCGTCGACATCTTCGTCGGCCATTCCGATGATGGCCGCCATGGTGCCCGCGTTCTCCTGCCCGCACGCGTACATGGCCGCGCCTCGTCGCTCGACCACACGGAGTCCCGCGGCGAAGTCCAGCTGACCCGTGGCCACCAGGGCCGAATACTCGCCCAGGGAATGACCGATCGCCACGCGGAAATCTACGCCTGAACCTTCCAACACGCGCCACGCGGCCACGCTGCACACAAAGATGGCCGGCTGCGCTCGATCCGTCCGGGTGAGCTCTCCGATGGGCCCGTCGAGACACAGGCCGCGGAGATCCCAACCCAGTAGTTCTTCGGCCTCGGAGAACACCTCGCGGGCAACAGGGTACGACTCCCACAGATGACGCCCCATGCCCACCACCTGGCTCCCCTGGCCGGGGAACAGTAGCAGCAGATCTCCCATCGCTCTCTTACGAACCTCCCCACTCCAACAAACATGCTCCCCAGGTGAGACCCGCGCCAAAGCCCATGAGCAGTACCAGATCGCCTTCCTGAAGTCGTCCGGCGGTCTGTGCCTCATCTAAACACAAGGGGATCGAGGCACAGGAGGTGTTGCCATAGCGCTCGAGATTGGTGCACACCCGTTCTCGCGGGATCCCCATACGGTGCACGGCCGCATCGATGATGCGTAGATTCGCTTGGTGCGGCACGAACAGATCGATGTCGTCGACCGTCCGGCCGCACTTCTCGAGTACCCTCGTGGCCGAATCCATGATCACCCGCGTGGCGAAGCGGAAGACCTCGCGCCCGTTCATCCTCAGATAGTGCTGCCGCCGGTCGACCGTGTCATGACTGGCCGGCAGCCGCGAACCTCCCGCTGGAACGGCCAGGAGGTCCCCGCCGGACCCATCAGTGCCCAAGTCGAAGCCGAGGATCCGCCCCGCACCCGCTGCCGGCGATATCACCGCCGCGCCCGCTCCGTCGCCGAAAAGCACGGCGGTACTGCGATCCTCCCAGTCGAGGATGCGTGAGATGACCTCGGCGCCCACCACAAGAACGTGGTCGTGCATGCCGGCGGACACGGCGCCCGTAGCAAGCGAGAGCGCGTACACGAACCCCGTGCACCCGGCAGAGATATCGCACGAACCCGCGTTGACAGCACCGACCTGGTGGGCCACACGCGCGGCCGTGGCAGGCATCAGTTGGTCAGGGGAGATCGTGGCAGTCAATACGAGGCCCACCCGGTCGGCACTCAGTCCCGCGTCGGCAAGAGCGGCGCGCGCCGCCACGATGCCCAGGTCAGAGGCGCTGACTCCGGCGTCGGCCACACGACGAGCCTGGATGCCCGTGCGCTTCCTGACCCATTCATCAGAAGTGTCGAGCGTGAGGGCCAACTCATCATTGGTGACCACCCGGCCGGGCAAAGCCGTGCCCAGACCGGCGATTGTCGCACCCCGCCCTCCGATCATGAGCGTGCCGTCTTCAGGAGGCGTCCGCAAGGGCGAACATCAGGGTGCCGCTGCATACGAGACTCCCGTTCACGTACGCCTTGCCTTCCCCTTTGCCCACCGGTCCGCGCACCGTGCTGAGGCGGACCTCGAAGCGGATGGTATCTCCCGGCCGCACCTGCCGCTTGAACCTGACTTTCTCAATGCCCGCGAACAAGACGATCTTGCCGCGATTCTCCGGTACGGACAGGAGGGCGACCGCACCCGTCTGAGCCATGGACTCCACCTGTAGGACCCCCGGATAGACCGGATAGCCCGGGAAATGCCCGCGAAACACGTCTTCATCGCCACTGAGCGACTTCTCGGCGACGGCCCGCTCCCCCGGTTCCAGCTCCAGCACCCGGTCGATAAGCAGGAACGGATCGCGATGGGGAAGTATGGCTTCTATTTGGCTCCTGTCGAGCATGCAATCCCCTTCCGGGCGGCAGTGGAATGAGCGCGCCGTTCCCCATGCCGCGCGCGCCGCGTGACGCGTGAATAGGCCACGGACCCGCGAGTGCTCACACAACGTGCCCCCGGGCCGCGGATGCTAGTATTGTCCAGTAATCACCGGTCCATTTCAAGGACGGCATCGCCCCTGTGGACAGCCCCGGCTATATCGATGAGTCCCTGCGCTCCTTCCTGGTCAAGCTTGCCGGCAGGTCACCGGAACCGGCCGGCGGAGCCGCGCTGGCACTCGCTGCGGCTTCCGCCGCAGCTTTGGTGTCGCTCACCTGTCATACAGGCATAGCCCGCGAGACCACGTCGTCCACCACCGGTCCTTTGGCAGCGTGTCAACAGGCCGGCGAGGCGATGGCCGGTCGTCTGCAGCACCTCGTCGACGCCGATGTGAAGGCCTACCGAGAGGTCTCCCGATGTCTTCGTTTGCCGAACGGCACACACGCTGAACGCGAGTCACGGCAGCAGGCCCTCGACTCCGCCCTCGTCGAAGCCATCGAGGTGCCCCTGGAGGTCGCTGACGCGGGGCTCGAGATTCTCGCTCTTGCCGTCCAGACCCCAGCCGCCACGGACTCTCCGGCTCTCGGCGACCTGACGGCCGCCATCCACCTCGCGGAAGCGGCCGTCAAGGGCTCGCTTCGGAACGCGCGCATCAACGCAACCGGTTTGACGGACCGAGCGTACGCAGCGGCCGTGCTGTCCCGGGTTGATAGCTATCAGGAGCGACTCGACGAACTTGCGGCCGCGGCGGCGGTGCTGGAGAAGAGCATGCCCGAGTGACGACTCCTCAGAGACTTTCCTGCGTTCGCCCATCCTAACCGGCTAGTGCAACTCCAACTCTCCCTCACTCTCGCCGACGACCTGCACGACCTTCTGCTCCTGACCGGCGAACCTCTGGACTACTTGGAGGCCGCCGAGCGCCTGTTGGCCTTGCGGGCGGCGCCGGCGACCCTTTGCCACCAGATCATGACCACCCTCGTGGGCGACGATCGGCGCTTTTGCTGGACAAGCCCCACAACCATCGGTCTCGCAGACTCTCGTCGGCTCGACCTTGACCTGAGCACGGTTCCGTTCGTGGTGGTCGACCTGGAGACCACGGGCGCCCGCCCGGGGCCGGGCAAGATCACCGAGATCGGCGCGGTGCGCATCGAAGGCCTGCAGCAGGTTGGAACGTTCGAGACCCTGGTGAACCCACTCCGACCAATCCCTCATATGATCGTACAGATCACCGGCATCACTTCCCACATGGTGAGAAGCGCCCCCCGGATCGAGCAGGTGCTGCCTCACTTCCTGGATTTCGCGCACGACGCGGTGATCGTGGCGCACAATGCGCCGTTCGACCTGGGATTCTTGAACTACGAACTCACCCGCCTGCGTGGACGCCGCCTTGGTGAGGGGGCCATCGATACGGTCTCCCTGGCACGCTACGCCGCCCCCGGACTCGCCAACTACAAGTTGGGCACCGTGGCCAACGCGATGGGTTCACCGGTGGTGGCCAACCATCGAGCCCTCGCCGACGCCGAAGCCACAGCCCACGTCTTCTTGACACTCGTTGGCCGTTTGCAGGAGCGGGGCATCACGACCCTGGACCAGTTACGCGCTCACGTGGACCCGAGCCAACGGCGCGATCGGCACAAGATCGCCCTCACACGCGACCTACCGCGCACGCCGGGAGCCTATCTGTTCTTGGCTCCGGATGGAGAGGTTCTGTACGTTGGCAAGGCAGAGCGCCTGCGCGACCGAGTGCGCTCCTACTTCCTGCCTCGAAGCAATCACCCGCGAAAAGTGCGACAGGCCGTTCGACGGCTGGACCGTGTCATCTACGAGGAGACCGGGTCGCCCCTGGCCGCGGTCGTCAGGGAACAGGAACTCATCCTGGAACACCGGCCGAGCGCCAACGTTCACGGTCGGAGACCCGAGAATTATCTCTATATCAAAGTGGCGCGGCACAGTCCCGGACTGCGCCTGTACGCCACCAACCGCTCCGGCCCTGGTAGAAGTGGTACCGACGACGAGACCCTGGTGCTGGGCCCGTTTCGCGGGCGCGCCCGCGTGGTAGCGGCGCTCGACCTGCTGCGACGCTGTTATCCCATCAGGCGCTGTGCCGGGCGGCCGACTGCGGGTCCATGCCTCTACGGCCAGACCACCCGCTGCCTGGCCCCCTGCACCGGGGACGAACAGCGACTCCTCCGGCACGATGCTCTCGTCGCGGGACTCGTCGACTGGATGACGGGCGACGGACCGGGGCCGGCAGGCGATGATCCCCTCGACCGGGGCCGCCACGTGATGCATGGTCTGGCTGCCCAACACCGGTACGAAGAGGCGCAGGAGGTACGAGACGCCCTCGACGACCTCGCCGGTCTGCGCCGGTCCTACGTCGCCCTGCGTGAGGCCCGACGACTCTGCGTAGGTGTGATATCACCGCCGGCCGACCCCGATGTGCGCGGCTCGTTGCACCTGGATATCGTCTGGCGGGGGGACCTGCACGCATCATTGTCACTGACCGCGGCCACCGCAGCACTCGAGATCGGACGAGCAGTCCGTTCCCTGCGGAGACCGGAGGCGGCCGACCCGACCATGGGCAGTCGGCAGGACTCCCCACAGACACCCAGCGTCGCCGCGAGGACGGAACATGTGGCGGTAGCCCAGAACAGGTTGGACCTTCTGCTGGCTGTGCGTCGCTGGATCATCGAGACGCCCGAGGCCGTGACCGTTCCCTATTCCTTGGCGTTCGAGCCCGACGGCTCGGCGGACGCGGCGCAGCATGAAGAGGCCGCCCTTGAGATATGGCGCCGCGAACTGCTATCTGCGACGCTGGCCCGGCTCGCAGGCCGAGTCTGAACCATCCGCCGGGTGCGCGTGCTCCACACCCGGCGGCGAACGATCAGGGTCAGACCGGAGTAGCCTCCCGATCTGCGATCACGATGCCCTTGGCCTTCATCACAACGGTGAGCAGGCTGCGATCGATCTTCCCCTTGTAGATGGGGATGCCTTCCTCGAGACAGAACTGGATGACATCCTTGGTCTCCATCCCGAGGTCTTTCGACAGCTCTTCCGGAGTGAAGTGGTTCGCCATCACTTCTCCTTTCTCAGGCGCAAAGCCGTTGGGCCAGGAAAAAGAAGAGCCCGGCTCGAGAGTTCGGCCAGGCTCACTGTCGTGCTCTGCGGACCCGAGCGACAGCGCCCTCTCCGGCCCGCGAACCCCTATCCTCAACACTGGGTATCATGACCCCATTCTACGCCTCGCCGGTGCGCACGACAACGGTCTATCGCTCCTGCATCTCCTCGCGCAACAGCATCAGGTCGACCTCGTCGCCTCTCTTGAGACCACCCGTCTCCGCCGGTACGAAGATGAGCCCGTCGGCTTTGACCATCGAGCGCAGGATACCCGAACCTTGGGGTCCCGTGGAGCCGGCGTGCCACCTGCCGTCTTCGCGCCAAGCCCGTACGCGCACCACGTACTCCCGGCCGTGACGATTGGACACGTCCTCCTCGAGTACGGCTCGGTACCGTGCACGCACCACCCGGCGATGTCCCATCAGTCGCAGAAGCGCCGGGCGGACGAACAACTCGAAGGACACCATCGCCGCCACCGGGTTGCCGGGCACGCCGAACACCAGGCAATCGCCGCGCACGCCAAAGACAAGCGGTTTTCCCGGCTTCATGGCCACCCGCCACAGCCGCCGCTCGACCCCCAATGCCTCCTGGGCTTCTTTCACGAAATCGAACTCGCCGACCGACACGCCCCCGGAGGTTATCAACACGTCGTAGGCCAGCCCCGACTCGAGCATCTGCAGGGTGGCGTCATAGTCATCGGGCACTATGCCAAGTCGTTCCGGCAATGCTCCCACTTGGCGACAGAGCGCCTCCAGCGTGTAGCTGTTCGAGTTGCGGATCTGGCCGGGAGCGAGAGGCCGGTCGACCTCCACGAGTTCGCTGCCCGTGGAGACGATCGCCACTCTGGGTCGGCGATAGACGCTGACCCTCGGGTAGCCCAGGCTCGCCATGATACCGATCTCAGCCGGTCCAACGACGTCTCCGGCCGTGAGCACCAGATCGCCGGTGCGGACGTCTTCACCGGCTTCCCGCACACTGGTGCCAAGAGTCACCTCGCGGAATACACGTACCGTCCCGTCGTGCTCCTCGGTGGCCTCGACCTCGACCACCGAGTCCGCGCCCGGGGGAAGCGGCGCGCCCGTCATGATCTTGGCTGTCGCCCCCGCTTCAACCCTGTGCTCAGACCACGCGCCCGCCGGTATCGTATCGGTGAGACGCAGTTCCACCGGCAGACCGGGTGACGCCCCGACGGTGTCGCAAGCGCGTACCGCGAAGCCATCCATGGCGGAATTGGCGAACGGAGGGACATCGTGCGAGGCCCGGATATCCTGCGCCAGGACGGCCCCCACAGCGTCGGACAGCGCACGTTCCTCGGCACTCAAGGGGTGCGCCTCCGCCAAGACAAGGGAAAGTGCTTGGTCGATACGTATCACGCCCGTAACTCCCCTCCCATCACACTCGTTGAACACTGTAGCGAACGGCCCCTCCGACCGAAAGGCCAGGATATCATGACGCCGAGCGCGCTCCCCTCCACATGATCGTGTCCACCCAGGAGATCACCAGGGTCATCATGTTGTCCACCTGTGATCCGGGGACAGGCGTCGCCGTGCCGGCCGTCTGTGACCCGGCGGCGCCGTCCGCACACGTGGCACACGACGTCACCGCGCGTCCGGCGGCAGGGCAGGACCGCGACTTTCGGCTCTCGCGGGTCAGATGCCTCAGGCTGCTGCTCCACGCGGGCACCTATAGCGTGCTTCCCGAACAAGTCGCAACCAAGATGATCGGCCGTGCCATATGTGACCAGGTGGCGCATCTGGTCGACGAGTAGGGCTCCCTCGACATACAATACTGGTAGCGTGACACCTACCAGGGGGAGCGGATGCAGCTGACCGTTCGTCGTCGGCTGGCGGATCGGATATGGCAGTGGAGGAACATCACGTACGTCGCGAGCACCGCACTCGTCGCGCTCGCGATGATTGCCGTGTTCTTGTCCATCTCGTTTCCCAGCTCTATCGTCCAGGTCTCGACTGAACCTACGTTCTTCGAGCCGAGCCGAGCCTTCCGGGCCACCGAAGAGTTCGCCGGAAAGTTTCCCGACACCAGCGCGGGCGGAACGGGCGACAAGGCCTCCGCCTCATGGCTGGTCGAGCGCCTGAACACCCTCTCGATCCCTGAGTACACCCAGGAATTCAGCGCCCCTCTCGGCGACCGGACCGCGGTCCTGAACAACGTGGTGGTGGTGTTCCCGGGTGAGAGCCGAGAAGCCATCCTGGTGGCCGCCCAACGAGACCCTTTGCTCGCCGGTCCGTCTTCCGCGCCCGCCACGACCTCGTCCCTCGCCAAAGCGAGCGGCACGGGGATCCTCCTGGACCTTGTGCAGGTGTTCGCGGCCCGGCCGCACTCCAAGACTCTGATCTTCTTGTCCAGCGACGGCGGCGGTTATGGAGGGCTGGGCGTAGACTATTTCCTCCGCAACGACCCCCGGGGGGGCGATGTCCGCGTGGTGCTGTCGATGTACGGCCTCGGTCGGGAAGATCGGGAATACCTTCAGGCGGGCATCGAAGGTCCGAAGACCACCACTCCGGGGTGGTATTTCCAGCTTGCGACGGCCACACTCGACAAGGCCGGGCTCGGCGTCCGATCACCCGGGCTCGCGACGCAGGTCGCCAATCACGCTCTCGTCCTCGGCTCAGGCGAGCAGAATGCCGGCCTCCGCCTCGGAGTGCCCGCCCTGATGCTGTTCGATCCCGGTCCCGGGAGGACGACCGTCGCCGGTTTGGCGATCCAGGGCGCCTCCATGGAACGACTGGTGCTTTCATTAGATGCCGGCACCGAGATCCCGTCGGACCCGGGAACGGCGATCGTGCTCAGTTCGGGGAGATACCTCACAAGCCGCGCGCTGGGCATTCTCGGCGCCCTCATGTTGCTCCCAGGGACACTGATGGCCCTCACCTGGTTGGCCGTGACTCGGATCCGGCCCGACGCCTGGCTCCGCTACCTGCGCAACTTGGCGTCGTTCGTACTACCGCTCCTGGGTCTCCTCCTTCTATCGTGGGCGCTGGCCCGGGCCGGTCTACTTCCTCACTATCGGTTGCCCGCTCCGCCCCAGGATCCTCCGGCCCGCTATCCGGACTATCTGATTGCGGCAGCCCTGCTGCTCGCCGGTCTGGGGATGCTGTTCGTGAGTCGCCATTTCTTGGGCTACCTTCGGCCCCGAGAGCCTCTCGTGATGGCCGAGACCGTTAAGCTCTGCGTCGGGTTGCTCGTTCTGGTAACCGGGTTGGCGCTGCTCGCGTCCTCGTCGCCGTTCTCAGTGCTGACCGCGGTGACCGCAGCCTGGGCATGGCCCATGGTGACATGCTTTTCCGAGCAGAGCCGCAACTCCGGCACCCGCGGGCACCGTCCGCATACCAACCGACTCCTATTGATATCCGGTCTGACAGCACCGGCTTTTCTCTACCTTTACTTGGTCGTCAGCACCGAGCTCCGCTGGTGGCAGGGGTGGTGGTTCCTGCTGGTGCAGACGGTCTCCGGATCGTACGGCGTGCTCAGCCCCATCGCCTCTGTGCTGATAACCGCGGGATTCCTTGTGCTGCTGGGCGTGAAGCGCCTGCAGCTCATCCCCATCGAGACTCTGGGAGAGCAGGATGACCTGGCCTTGGTGGAACCGCCGCCCGCGCGCGTGCGCAAAGTGAAACAGACCCATTAGGAGCCTACTTCGGCAGCTTCCTAATGGTAGTCCAGATACTCCAGTGCCATATGCCGGATGGCTTCGGCGTTCTCGGCGCACGCGTCGGGGATCGATTCCAGCCGCTCGATAATCGACTTCAGCTGGTGGAAGGTCTTGAAATCGGTATCCCAATCGTACATGAAGCGGTACATTGCGGCAAAGATATCGTCCGCTCGACTCTCGATCTTGTCCACCTGCTGAGCGATCTCGATGGCCTCACGGAAGTCGCCCCGCATGGCGAATACCGCGTCTCGCAGCTTCCGTACTGCTTCGACATCGATCTTCACCATCTGGATGAGCAACTTATTGAGCTCGGGGGGAAGGCTGAGGGGTCGCATGGCGATGCGATCGGCGGCACCTGCCGCGTAGTTCGCGATCCTATCCATAGAGGTCACGAGCCGGGCCAGATCGGCACGGCCCATGAAGAAGACACCACCCACAGCCAGTCGGTCTGCGATCTCCTTCTTGCTGTCGTCGGCCGCGCTCTCAAGGGCGTCGAGACCGACTACGCTCTCCGCTAGGTCTTCATACTCATCGGCGGCGAAGTGACGAACGGCCTCCTCGAGTTCGTCGACGATGCGCACGACCAGGTCGGTGAACTCTCGTATGCGGGAGAGCACCTGCTCCTCGCGCTCTTTTCCCATGGCATCAAGGGCGCCCTCCAGGGAACTCTGACCCGCGAGCTTCTTGCGGATTCTTCCCATCGCTGAATCCGGCATGACAGACTCCCTCCGGAACCCTAGAAGATCAGGTTCAGCGCGTAATAGAGAAGGGCAGCAGACCCCGCACAGAACGGCAACGTCACCACCCACGCGAGCATGATAGCACGGAACACCTTCCAGCTGACCGACCCCAAACCGGCGGCGAGACCGGTGCCCGTGACTGCGGAAGTGACCACATGGGTAGTCGAGACCGGCAACCCGAACAGCGTGGCCAACTGTATCACCGCGGCCCCACCCGCCTCCGCGCTGAACCCGTTGACCGGATGAAGTTGGGTGATCTTCTCTCCCACCGTACGGATGAGACGGAAGGAGCGCACCGACAGATACGTACCGATCGCCATCGCGGAAGCACAACTAAGGATCACCCATATGGGAAACCCCTGCTGCGCGATGTAGTCGTTGACGCTCAGGCCGTGGCTGGCGGCCAGGAAGATCACGATGATGCCCATGACCTTCGTGGCATCGTTCGATCCATGGCTGAACGACACCCAACTGGATGAGACCACCTGCATATGCTTGTAGAACGCGTCGGCTTTGTCAAGGTCCAGCCTGATCTTGTGCAGCACGAAACGGCTGACCGACATGAGGAGGAACCCCGTGGCGATGCCGATGATCGGGGACAAGAAGAGCGACAGGAAGATCAGCACCACCTTGTTCCAATGGATGCCCGTCGGGCCAAGGGCGGCGAGACCGGCCCCGATCAATCCCCCTACAAGCGCGTGCGACGAACTGACGGGCAGGGCCCAAATCCAGGTGAGGACGTCCCAGAGCAAAGCTCCCAATAGCGCAGCGATCACCAGGTGAGCCGTAGCATCGGCGGAATTGATGACGCCACCGATGGTCTTCGCCACGGCCACGCCCATGATAAGCGGCCCGAGGAAGTTGAACGTGGCGGAGATGGCGATGGCCGTGCGGGGTTTGAGAGCCCCGGTGTAGATGACCGTGGACACGGCGTTGCAGCCATCGTGGAAACCGTTCATCACATCGAAGGCGAGGGCGATCACGACCACCGCGATCAGCCCGTACGTGTCGACGCTCACGCGACCTCACAGGGAATACGACACACCGACCCGGCACCTATCGCCGGCGGGCCTTCAACACTCACAACCGCTCCATCCGCTCTGAGGGCAACGCGCGCAGTGAAAAGGGCCGACCGGACCACGGTCCGCCGGCCCCGATTGCGACCCACATCTACCGACACATTCTAGAGCATGGCGGCGGCAGGGACAACCGGACCTGACGGCGCACGCGTCGGTCCATCGGCGTCCGGCGACCGCGGAGCGAAGGACCCGTGAGAGACCATCCTCACACACGCCGGCATCCCGAGCCACCCGTGCCGCATCCAGCGCCGACGTATGCGAAGCCCGCGTTGCCTAACGCCGATACTATCGTTCAACGGAGTATACGGCCACGGAACGGGGGGACGCACCGGGCGCACGGCATGGATGTCATGGCACCACAAACCGAAGGCACACGCAGTTCCACCGGCGTAGGCGCAGCAACAAATCCCCTAAGCCGAGGCGGCACCATACTATCGCGGGCCCGCCTGGCACTAGCCTTCAAGATGGTCTGCGCCTGCGTCCTCACGGGCGCACTGCTCTTCTCACAGCGGGCGCCGTCCGTGGGCCTTGTCTTGGCCGTGTTGTTCATCATCCTGACGGTGCTGCTCGACTACTGGGTCTACCGAGCGGTCTACGCCCTCTTCCGTCGTTTGCAGGCCAGGAACCGCGAGTCCGAGGACGCGGGCGACGGCGATGCGCTGCACGCCGGCCTAGAGAATCTGATGACCGGCGTGGTCGACCGCTTCACAGACCTCGAAGCCCTGGAGGTAGAGGCCGTCCGCTCAGACCTCTACCGCCTCCGCAACTTCAACAACCAGCTCATTCGTCTCGGCGAGATCGCCCAGGAGCTCAACGCAGCGCTTCCCTACCGAGAGACCAAGACCAAGGCTCTCGAGCTCTCAAAGCAGCTGCTCTCCGCCGACGTCGTGGCGCTGCTGGCCGAACACGGGGGCGAATTCAGCCTCCAGGGCGTTGCGGGCTGCGAAGAGAGCGAGATCAATGTGGACTGCTGCAGCTACTACGCACGCTGCCCGGTACGCTCGTCGTTCCGAGACTGCGTCACGGGCAGCACGCGCGATCACCACTGTGCCATGTTCCCACCGACGATGAGGTCGCAGCTCTCGCTGCCGTTCAGACTCGACGACCGCGTGACCCTCTCTCTGCTGGCGGCGGCGGCTCAGCCGGACGCATTTGCCGACCTCAGCCCGGTCGTGCTCGATACATTGGTCGGTCACATCCAAACCTCTCTCGCCACCGCTCAGAAATACGATGGCATACGCCGCGAGGTCGTCACCGATCCACTTACCAACCTGTACAACCGCCGGTTCTTCGAGACGCGCGCCCAAGAGGAGGTCGCCCGCAGTCTCCGTCACCAACTGCCATTGACGCTGCTCATGCTGGACGTGGACCATTTTAAGGAGGTCAACGACACATACGGACATCCCACCGGGGACAAAGTCCTGCAAAGCGTTGCCAGATACCTGCACGACGCCGTCCGGCAGAGCGACATCTGCGGCCGATACGGGGGCGAAGAGTTCGTTCTGCTCCTGCCCAACACACCCGGGCGCAACGCTGTGTTCCTTGCCAACCGCCTGTGCGCGGGCGTCGCCGACATCATGCACTCCGGCTTGGGCATCCCCAGCGGTGTGGCTATAACGGTGAGCGGTGGCGTAGCCACATGCCCACGCGACGCCACCGACCTTGACAACCTGCTGCTGCGCGCCGACGAGGCCTTGTACGAAGCCAAGCGCGCCGGGCGCAACCGCATCGTGCAGGCCGGAATTCCCGACCCGCCACTGGACTTCGCGGAAGCGCGGCGGACCGCAGCGCTTGGGACCGGGGAGCAGCTCCAGTTATAGGTAGTTGCGTCTCCAGAAGAGCAGAGCCGCAAATCCGGAAAGACCGAACGAGATCAAGAGGATCAATCCGAAGGCGTGGGGACTCGTGCCGAGGGGCGCGGCGACGTTCATCCCATAGAAAGCTGCGACCGTGGCCGGCAACGATAGGATGATGGTCACCGAGGTCAGGAGCTTCATGACCATGTTCAGGTTGTTGGAGATGACCGAAGCGAACGCATCCATCATCCCCGCCAGAATGGTGGAGTAGATCTCCGCCATTTCGATGGCCTGCTTGGTCTCGACGACCACGTCCTCGAGCAGTTCCTCATCTTCCTCGTATTGTTTGATCGCCGGTGAACGCAGGAGCTTGCGCAATACGGCCTCGTTGGAGCGGAGCGACGTGCTGAAGTAGACCAACGCCTTGGAGAGGGTCAGTAGGTCGAACAACTCCTCATTCTTCATCGAGGCGCGCAGTTGTCGTTCTATCTTGTCGGTCTCCCGGTCAATGCGGCCCAGATACTTCAGGTAGAAGCCGGACACCCGCAGCAGGATCTGCAGGAGGAAGCGGGTCTTCTTGAATGTGGAGAAGCTCTTTACGACTCCCCGCTCGAACTCTCCCAGCATGGGGTTCGGCCGCAGGCAGGTGGTGATGAAGTAGTCGGGGTGCAACAGCATCCCCAGAGGGATGGTGTCGTAGCCCTGCTCGTCTTCGGTGCGCGCCACCACCGGGATGTCGACGATGACGTGGGTGAGATCGTCCTCGATATCGATGCGGGACTTCTCTTCGGCGTCGAGTGGACCGCGCAGGAACGGGAGGGGGATGTTCAGTGTCTCGGCGACCAGGGAGAGTTCCTCATCGGTGGGACTGACCAGGTCGATCCAGGCCCCGGGCTCGAAGTCATCCAGTCGCAGCAGGCCGGACGAAGTGGTTTTGAAGATACTGAGCATGTCACACCCCTTGGCCGGACGACGCGTGGATTCTCTCATGAACGGGGGCCGTGCGCTATCATCCGGTGGAGATCCGGCGACCGAGACTGCGAGGTCAACGCATGAGGCCCACCGTCACCGCAATCGAACGAGATCTGCGCTCCCTGCTACGCGGCGACGTGGAGTTCGACGCTTTCACCCGGCACCTATATGCCACCGACGGAGGCATATACCAGATAGAGCCACTGGGGGTCGTCTGCCCGCGAGATACCGAGGACGTCAGCCGCCTCGTGGCCTACTGCAGCGAGCGCGGCGTGGCCCTGGTGCCGCGGGGATCGGGGTCGGGGCTGGCCGGCGCCGCCGTCGGAGCGGGCCTCATGGTCGACTTCACCCGCTACATGAATCAGATCCTCGAGGTGGCTCCTGACGGGTCCTGGGCACGCGTGCAACCAGGGGTCGTGATGGGTGTACTGAACGCCCACGTCAAACGGTTCGGGACCTTCTTCGCCCCCAACCCTTCCAGCGAGAACTACTGCAGCCTGGGCGGCATGATCGCCAACAACTCCTCGGGCGGCCGGTCGGTCGCCTACGGCGGCACGAAGGATCACGTGCTGGCGCTGGACGTCGTCTTGCACGGAGGGGAGGTCTTCCGAGCCACAGCCTTGGGACGTCGCAGTGCGGAGTTGGCCACTCTGCTGGCCGGTGAGGGGGTCGGAGGCCGCGCCTTCGCACGGGTGCTGCCACTGCTCGAGGAGAACCGGGGGGTCATCGCCGACTCCATGCCCCGAGTGCTGAAGAACTGCTCGGGCTACCGGGTCGAGACGGTCCTGGACGATGGTTCCGCGAGAGGCGCGAGTTGGCGCACGGGCCTGGGCGGGGCCACCCAGAGGCACGCGACGCCGGACGATCCGACCGTCAATCTCCAGAAACTCTTCGTGGGCTCAGAGGGAACGCTGGGCCTGGTGACCGAGGCCACCCTCAACCTCGTTCCGCTGCCCGGACGGCGGGCGATCGGCATGGCCTACTTCCCCAGCGTGTTCGCGGCGGGCGAGGCGGTGTTCCCTATCCTGGACCTGAAGCCCACGTCCATCGAGATCATGGACTCCAACTTCCTACGCTTCGTCCGCGCGAACAACTCCAAGATCGATGCGATGTTGCCCACGGTGGTCGACACTGCGCTGCTGGTGGAGTTCGAGGCGCCCGACGAAGCCGAACTTGACTCCCGGTTGACGTCACTCGAGCAGATGCTGGCCGGTGGATCGGCCCTGCAGGTGAAACGGGCCATGGGTGCCGCGGAGCAGAAGCAACTCTGGGCCGTGCGCCAGGCCGCAGTGCCGTTGCTCCAGAAGCTCCCCGGACCCAAGAAGATCGTGGAGTTCATAGAGGACATCACCGTGCACCCAGACGTCCTCGCCACGTACATGAGCACGCTGGCCGGGATCTTGGCAAAGTACGGGGTGGACTCGATCATGTACGGACACGCCGGCGACGGCAACATCCACACACGACCTATCCTGAGCACCAAGGACCCCGCCGACCTACGCACGATGAAGACCATCATGGACGAGGCCATGCAGGTGGTGGTCGAACTCAAGGCCACTCCCTCCGGCGAGCACGGCGATGGTCTCATCCGCTCCCCCTACGTGCGCATGGTCTACGGCGAAGAGGTCTACGGCATCTTCAAGGAGATCAAGAACGCCTTCGACCCCACCGGCATTTTGAACCCCGGCAAGAAGATCGTGAACGAAGCCACAACCGGTGGCCTGGCCACCAACCTTCGCTACGGCCCGTACTACTACACCCACGAGCAGTCCACGCTGCTCCATTTTCCCGACAGCGAGTACGATCGGGAGATCGAGAAATGCCACGGGTGCGCCCAGTGCAAGAGCATGGTGGTCACCACCATGTGCCCCACCTACAAAGCCACCCGGCGGGAGCACGCCTCGCCACGCGCCAAAGCCAACCTTCTGCGGAACATCATCTCGGGAAAGCTCGACCCGGACGCCTCCTATGTCGCCGACGCGGCGAAAGAGATCACCGACTACTGCATCGAGTGCGGCATGTGCGCGCTGGAGTGTCCATCGAACGTCAATATCCCCAAGCTGATGCTCGAGGCCAAGAGCAAGTTCCGAGCGGGGCGCCCGGGCACTCCGGTGGATGCGATCCTGGGGAGGGCCGAGCTGCTATCCCGGATCGGGCGGCTGACGTCTCCACTGGCCAACCCACTGATGAACCAGGGCCTAGTGCGACGGGCGGGCGAGAAGATGGCCGGCATCGACCGGCGGCGCACGCTCCCCTCGTACGCATCGAAGAGCTACGCGCAGATGCTGGCGGCCCGCGCCAAAGGCGTGGTGACGCCGCAGGTGCCGCAGGCCGCGGTGACACCTCGGGCGGATGCCCCGACGTCGACGGCGTCCAACCCGACCAGCAACTCCGCGAGCCCGGGCGGCAATGGCTCGAACGCGACCGGCATCAGGTCGGATGCCCCGCCGGCCACCGGCCGGGGCGGCGCGGTGGCTTTCTTCTACGACCTCTACGCGAACTACAACGACCCCGCGCTGGCCCAGACAATGGACAACCTGCTGCGCGCGCACGGGGTGACCGTGCACTACCCCGACCAGAAGGGGTGCGCGGTGCCGGAGATGCTCTACGGCTACTATGACCGGGCCGCACTGACCGCCGCGTTCAACGTGGCGGCGGCGACTCCATACATCAAGGCCGGCGACTTCCTGGTGAGCGGCGAGCCGACAGCGAGCTTCGCGTTCAAGGTGCACTACCCAGACTACGTCCCCACCGCTGAGTGTGCGTTGGTAGCCAACGCCACCCGCGACCTGGGCGAGTTCCTCATCGGCCATCGGGCCGACCATCCCGACCTGGCGCCCGCACCCACCGCGGGATTGAAACTGAAGGTCGCCTATCACCAGCCCTGCCACCTCAAGACGCAGGAGATCGGGATGCCCTTCTTTGACCTTCTGAAAGAGATCCCCGACCTGGAACTCGTGAATCTCGATGCCGGGTGTTGCGGCATGGCCGGGACGTTCGGCATGAAGGCGGGCACGTACGATCTCTCCATGGCGACCGGTCGACCCCTCTTCGAGCGGGTGGCCGCAGTAGCTCCTGATCTGATCGCCTCGGAATGCAGCACGTGCCGCATGCAGCTAGAGCAGGCCACCGGATGCCCGACCACCCACCCGGCCCAGCTCTTGGCTGGGGCTTTGGGGATCTGAAACGCATGGGCCGAAAACCCACCGGGAGCCGAACACCGATTCGGGAGGGAGAGGCGTGTACATAGACGTGCCCTGGGACACCGAGACCGTCCCGCTCAAGATCGACGAGGAGCGCCTCGCGGGTGTGATCGAATCGAAGACCTTCAAGGTCCGGGATGAAGCCGCAATGCTGCAAGAGCTCGTCGCCGGAGAGACCGGCGCGCCGCCACTGCGTGACTTCCTCGACGGCGCCAACGGACCCATCCTCGTGATCGTCAACGACGCTACGCGCCCCACCCCCAGCGGGCGGGTGATCGAGATCATGGCCGCCGACCTGGAGGGCCGCGAGGTGGAGTTCCTGGTCGCCACCGGCTCGCACGCCGTGCCGGGCGAGCACGAACTCGAGCAGATCTTCGGGCGCGCGGTCCGCGAGCGCTACCTGGAGCGCATCCACAGTCACGACGCCAAGGACGACACCGAACTGGTCCTGCTGGGCGAGACCTCTCGGGGCACCCCGGTCTGGATCGATCGCCGCGTGGCCGAGGCCCACGACCTGCTGCTGATCAACTCGGTGGAGCCCCACTATTTCGCCGGCTATACCGGCGGCCGCAAGTCGCTCTTCCCGGGAGTGGCGGGCTACGTCACCATCGAGCGCAACCACAAGCTGGCCCTCGATCCGGCAGCCGACAACCTGGTGCTCGAAGGCAACCCGGTGCACGAGGACCTCGCCGAGATGGTCGGTCTCCTGGGGGACAAGCGCATATATTCCATCCAGATCGTGCTCGACCATCAGCACCGCATCCACTCCGCCTTCGTGGGCGACCTGGAGACCTCCTGGCGCGCGGCCGTGCACCACGCCGACGACCACTACGTCGTCGATCTCCCCAAGCGCTGCGACATCGTGGTTGCCGCCGCTCCTTACCCGATGGACTACGACCTGTATCAGTCGCAGAAGGCCCTGGAGAACGGTTCCCTGGCCATGAAGGACGGGGGGATACTCATCCTGGTCTCAAAATGCCGTCACGGTATCGGAGCGGAGACCTTCTTCCGCCTGATGGCTTCCGCCGCCACCCCCGACGAGGTGCTTTCGTCCATCTCCGACCGCTACGTCCTCGGCTATCACAAGGCCGCCCGTCTCGCCCATATTGCCAAGCGGGGAGAGATGTGGGGCGTGACCGGCCTGCCCGATGGAGATCTTGAGGCCGCCTTCATCCGACCCTTCGGGAGCGTGCAGGCTGCTGTGGACGCGGCCCTGGCGCGCAAAGGGCCGAAGGCTCAGGTGCTCTTTCTCATGGATGCGTCCATTACGGTGCCCCGGGTGAGGTAGAAGCGGCAATGGCCGATGGGGAGTATTCGGGTGGTCTGTACGTCAGGCTGGGCGCGCTTCTCGACGCTACCGTTCCACCAGGCGAGCCCATCACACTCCAATTCGCGGTCGAGATTCCCGACGATTCGCGAGAGGCGTCTTCGCGTGGGCTCCCGTGCCGGAAGTCACCGGCTACCCGAGAATCGTTGTGACTCTGCCTGAAGCCTCGCTGCGCCACAAGTAGCCCTGAGAGAGTGGGGCCTGCGGATAGCGTCGCGAGGACTGCTCGAACAAGGAAGGACAGGGTGGGTGGTTCATCCCTTCGTTCTGTCCGGCCCCGGATGTACCATATATCTTGAGGTCTGCCAGGCGTCCGGGGAAGACAGACGCACGCTTCAAAGAAGCATGGTTGCGGAGGTTCCTGCGGTGACGATGTATCGTGAACTGACGTGTGACGCAGTCGGAAAATACGTGGTCGTGCGGTTCCGGGGCCCCTCGGGGGGCAGCGGATGGATGGCCCGGCTTGCGCACGAGCTCGATGACCTCAGCGAAGAGCTGAACTGGGACGAGGTCTCTCGGGTGGTCGTCCTTGCGTATCCAGGGGATGCCTTCCAACCGGAGGCGGGGGGAGTGGATCCCTGGGGAGAGTCCGAAGCCGCGGCGGTGGTGGCGCCGGTGGCCCGCATCAAGAAACCGGTGATCGCGGCCATCGATGGCGACGCATTGGGGCTCGGATTGGAGCTGGCGCTGGCCTGTGACATCCGCATCGGCGTCAAGGGAGCCCGTCTCGGCCTGCCCCAGATCACCCATGGGCTCATGCCCTTCGCTGGTGGTACGCAACGCCTGCCCCGCCTGATCGGGTACGGACGGGCGCTGGAGATGATCCTGACCGGCGACGCTGTCGACGCCGTGGAGGCTCAACGGATCGGGCTGCTCCACCGGGTGGTACCGGCCGCGAGCCTGATGAACACAACTACCGCCCTCGCTGAAGCCATGGCTGCCGGATCCCCGCTGGCAATGAGTACCGTGAAGGAAGCTCTGTACGGGGGCCTGGACCTGACAATCGAGCAGGGGATGCGCATGGAACTCGACCTCTACCTGCTGCTCTTCACCACCCACGACCGCGTCGAGGGTGTCACGGCGTTCAAGGAGAAGCGAACGCCCGGATTCGAAGGGAGATAGCGCGGGCCGTGGAAGGCTTCGAGACCGTTATCTACGAGCGGACGGGCGATATCGCCTACGTGACCTTGAATCGCCCCCGGGTGCTGAACGTGTACAGCGTGAAAATGCGGGACGATCTGTACGAGGTCCTCAGCGCCATCAAGGCGGACGATGAGATACGCGCCGTCATCCTAAAAGCCGCCGGCGAGAAAGCGTTCTGCGCGGGCGCCGACCTGTCGGAGTTCCTCACCGCCCCGTCGGTGGTCAGGGCGCGGCAGATCCGGCTCTTCCGTGACCTCTGGGGGCTGTTCCGCTCTATTCCCCAGCCGCTCATCGCCGCATTGCACGGCTTCGTGCTCGGATCAGGCATGGAGATCGCGCTCTTCTGCGACATCCGCATCGCTGCCGACAACGTGGTCTTCGGCCTGCCCGAGATGGGTCTGGGCCTCATCCCCGGGGCCGGCGGCACCCAGACCCTTCCGCGGATGATCGGCCTCTCTCGGTCGCTGGACATGCTCCTCACCAATCGGCGCCTGGACGCGCAGGAAGCCCTCGCCGCCGGCCTCGTGAGCAGGGTGGTGCCTACAGAGGAACTCCTCGAGACGGCGGAGGCGTTGGCCAGGCAGATCGCAGCCTGCAACGTGACGGCGGTGAGGAACGCCAAGCAGGCCGTCCTGCAGGGGTTTGACACGACCCTCGCCCAGGGGCTGGCACTAGAGCGGAGGCTCGTGGTCCACACGAGGATGTCGAGGGATGCGCCGGGTACGACCGGAGGCTGACGCGGACGACGGGCAGGTGGCGACCTGGGCGCAGGGACCACAAACCCTTCTTCGCGGGGTCCAGATTCTCGACCTGGCAGACGAGTCGGCCTCCTTTTGCGCCAAGGTACTCGCCGACCTCGGCGCTTCGGTCACGAAGGTGGAGCGACCGGCTGAGGCCGAGTCGCGAAAAGCGCGGTCGTTTGCCGGCGACGAGCCTCCCACCATCGGGGACCTCTCCCTCGCGTACCACGACGCGGGCAAACTGCACACGACCCTTGACGTCGGGACGGAGGAGGGTGCAGCGCTTCTACGCGGCCTGGTCGGGACGGCGGACGTCGTCGTCGAGAGCTTCTCCCCCGGCTATCTGGCCGGCCGCGGCTGCGCGTACGAGGTCATGCGTGAGGTCAACCCGGGGATCGTCCTCGCCTCGGTGACGGGCTTCGGCCAGACCGGCCCCCGGAGCGGCTTCAGATCGAACGATCTGGTCGCGTCCGCCTACGGCGGGCAGATGTACGTCTCTGGTGACCCGGGAGGGACGCCCCTCAGACCGTACGGCGGCCAGTCGACCTACGTCGCCTCCCTCTTCGCCGCCGTGGGCATCCTCCTTGCTTTGATCAACAGACGGAGGACGGGGAAAGGAGAGCGCATCGATGTCTCCACCCAAGAGGCCGTCGCCGGCACGTTGGACCACGTCTTCGTCCGCTACCTCTACGAGGGAGTCGTCGTCCGCAGGCAGGGGAACTTGTCGTGGAACCGCTCCGCGTCCGTCTTGCCCTGTAGGGATGGGCACCTGCACGTCGGGAGAGCTGTGTGATCGGCGTGCCCGACCCGCAGTGGGGGCAGCAGCCGTTCGCCTACTGCGTGCTGAAAGACGGAGAGGCGGCCAGACCGGAAGAGATCGTCGAGCACTGTCACGGGCACCTGGCCGGGTTCAAGCGGCCGCGGGGGGTCATCTTCCTGGACGAGCTGCCGCGGACGGCCACGGGCAAGATCCTGCGGCGCGAGCTGCGGGCCAGGCAAGCCGAGGCCGCGGACGCACCGTGCCCGTGACCATCGGGACGTCACTCCCGGCCCATGACCTTCGGCGACCTCGCTGCTATCTTGAGTGTATCGGAGCATGATACGCCGTATGATTGACTGCATCTGCCGGTGAGAGGAGTGAGACATGGCGAACGAGACAGGCAAGAGGTACACGTGCACGACGTGCGGCGCCGAGTATATAGTGACCCGTGGTGGGGACGGCACACTTTCCTGCCACGGCAAACCGATGGAGCAGAAGAAGTAGACGGCTGCGTCGTCAGCGGAGGTGACCACACATGAGTCAGTTGGGTAAGCGATATCGGTGTGAGGTCTGCGGGACTGAGGTGCTGTGCACGAAAGCGAGCCCCCAGACGCCTGTGTGCTGCGACAAGGAGATGATCACGCAGGAGCCCAAACCGGTCCCGTCGTCGGACTGAGTACCAGCACAGATCCGACCGAAGCCGCAGCCCAGATCGAGCACCTCGTCCCCCCGCGGGAGATCGACACTCTCCCAGAGCGCCCTCGCCCATGCAGCGGTTCGACTCGGCCCAAAGTACGGCCAAACCGGTCGGCGCGCGTCGACGCGGTCGCCGGGCCTTCGAAGCGGGCCTACGAACCTTCCGCTTCCAGCTGCCGCCGCGCCTCATCCAGGGCGGCTTGATCCTCGCGGGTGGGCTCGGGGAAATGCAGGTGGAGACCCTGGATCGTCGACGTAAGTAGACCGGCCACCAACGCCCTCGCCATCCACTTGTGATCGGCGGGGATGACGTACCAGGGTGCCCACTCGGTACTCGTGGCCGAGATAGTGGCTTCGTAGGCCCGCATGTAATCGTCCCAACGGGCCCGCTCAGGCAGGTCGGCAGCAGAGAACTTCCACTGCTTGTTCGGCGTCTCGAGACGATCGAGGAACCGTCGCCGTTGTTCCTCCTTGGATACATGCAGGAAGAGCTTGAGTATCACGGTCCCGTTTCGCGTCAGATGCCGTTCGAAGGCGTTGATATCCTCGTAGCGCTCGCGCCAGAAGGTGTTGCCGGGGTCGGTCCCGGGCTTCTGCTTGGCGATCACCGGCAGGCGCTGATGGGCCAGCAGCTCAGGATGCACGCGTACCACCAGGGTCTCTTCGTAGTAGGAGCGATTGAAGATCCCGATGCGCCCCCGCTCAGGTAGGGCCTTCATGCAGCGCCAGAGGAACGTATGGTCGAGTTCCTCGCTCGACGGCTGCTTGAACGCGAACACCTGGCAACCCTGCGGGTTGAGGCCGGACATCACGTGCTTGATCATGCCGTCCTTGCCGGCGGCATCCATGGCCTGGACGATCACCAGGGCCGCGTAGGTGTCGCTCGCGTAGAAGAGCTCTTGGGCGCCGGCGAGTTCGACGATGCTGGCCTCGAGCGCCGCGTTCGCCTCGGCACGGGCTTCAGTCTTTCCTTGGTGTTCGCCCTTGCCCGGCCCGGTCCATGCGGGATCACGATCCTTGAGCTGCAACGTGGAGCCGGGCTTGACGCGCAATGAACTCACAACGTCATGGTCTATCATCTCGTGGCCACCCCCCATCGTCCGATCAGTTCGACCAACTCCTCGAGATCGATGTTGCCCCCGGAGATCACACAAACGATCTTCCCTCGCCCCGCGAGCCCAGCCCGAGCGCACGCCAGCGGCGCGGCCCCGGCCCCTTCGGCCAGTGTGTGATTGCGCTCCAGCATGAGCAGCAGGGCCTCGGCGACCTCAGCGACCTCTGCCACCAACGAACCCGACACCAGATCGCGGGCGTGCTCGAACATCTGCGGGAACACCGTCTTGCTCCCGATGCCATCGACGAACGAGGGCTGATAGTCCACCAGTCGGGGGGATCCGGCCGAGAGCGCCGCCGAAAGGGGCGCGGCCCCGGCCACTTCGGCGGCGTAGAGCCGGCATTCGGGCCGAAGCGCACGCAGGGCCGCGCCCACTCCACAGGTGAGGCCGCCGCCTCCCCATGGCGTGACTATGGCGTCTACCTCGGGCAGGTCGTCCAGGATCTCGAGTGCGATCGTGCTGTTGCCCGCCATTACCAGGGGATCGTCGAAGGCGTGGATGAACGTGCCCTCCACTCCGGGAAAGCCGCGCTCCTCGAATGCCCGCCACCACTCCTCGTAGGTCACCCGCAGCACGACGGCGCCCAGCCGCTCGATGGCCTGGATCTTGGTTTCAGGAGCGCCCTCCGGGCAGACGACGGTGCAGGGTATACCAAGTTCCCGGGCCCGCCAGGCAACACCCTGGGCCATGTTACCTGCCGAAGCGGTGAGTACGCCCCGGGCGAGTTCGGCCGGCGGCATGTGGGCCATAGCGTTCGCGGCACCCCGGATCTTGAAGGCACCGATGGGTTGCAGATTCTCCAGCTTCAGATAGATCTCCAGCCCGCAGGCGGCCCGGCGATCGACGGTGGCGTCGAAGCGAACCAACGGCGTTCGGATCGCGGCGCCACGGATGGCGGCGGCCGCAGAGCGGATCTCGTCGATGCTGGGTAGCATGCCCTACTCCATGAAGTAGTCGCTGATCTGCCGCTGCTCCTCAGGGTCGAGGCGCATGTCCAGAGCATGGAGCCCGGGCTGGAGCTGTTCGGGGCGCCGGGGCCCGAGGATGGCGGCCGTCACCCGGGGCCCCGCCAAGAGCCACGCGAGCGCGAGCGTAGCCATGTCGACCCCGCGCTCGGCGGCGTGAGCCGCCAAGCGCTCCAGGCCTCGGTAGATCGCCTCCCGCTGCAGCCCCACGTAGGGCTCTGGGCGCAAGGTCATGCGCGAACCTTCTGGGTAGGGAGAGTCCCGACGATACTTGCCGGTGAGCCATCCCCCGGCCAAGGGACTGAACGGCGTGTAGCCCAGGCCCTGGTCGGCCAACAGAGGAAGGAGCTCTTTCTCGTCACCACGCTCCAGGAGACTGTAGGAGTTCTGGATCCACTCGAAGCGGTGAAGGCCGAGCTTGTCGCTCAGCCACAACGACTTCGCGGTCAGCCACGCCGGCATATTCGAAGCACCCAGGTAGCGCACCGTGCCCCGGCGCACAAGGTCGTCCAGCGCGCTGAGGGTCTCCTCGAGAGGCGTGGTGGGATCCGGCTCGTGGATGAGATACAGATCGAGATGGTCGACACCAAGGCGGCGGAGGCTGGCCTGCACCTGACGCATGATGTGCCGCCGTGACAGGCCCCAATCGTTGGGGCCGTCGCCCACCGGGTTGAATACTTTGGAACTCACGAGCAGCTGGTCTCGTACGTGAGACCCCTTGGTCGTGAGCCAGTGACCGATCATCTCTTCGCTGCGCCCGCCACCATACGCATCAGCCGTGTCGATCACGTTGACGCCCATGTCGACGGCGGCGTCCATCAGGCGGAAGGCCTCCTCCTCACTCTCGCCTTGCCCAAAGAACGCGGGCGCACTACCGATACCACCGAAGTTGCCGCCGCCCAGGATGAGGCGCGAGATCTTAACCCCGGTCCGGCCCAGATTCACGTAGTCCACGGGCAGTTCTCCTTAGCCGACGACCGAGTCTTCCGAACCGTCTGGGCGCTCCCAGTCGAACGCGCCACTCGCAATCAACTCCTCCTTCGACCGGCGAATATGCGCCAACGTGGTCGCGCTCGCCATCTCATCGTCGCCTGCACGGATTGCTTCCAGGATCGCCTCGTGGTCGGGTATCACCCGTCGCACCCGGGAAGGAAGCGACATGAGCGCATGCCGGGTGCTGTCGACCGTGCCCTCGAGGTCGCCGAGTAGCCGAGTAATGACTTCGTTTCCACTGGCCTCACGCACGATTCGGTGGAAGGCGGCATCAGCGTTGACAAGCCCTTCCCGATCATCGTCGTCGGCCGCGCGTCTCATGAGTTCCACCTGCCGTTCGAGAGCGGCTACCTGCTCCGGCGACGCGCGCACCGCGGCGAGTTCGGCTACCTTGACTTCGAGGGCCTCGTGCATCTCAAGGATCTGGACGACCTCGAGCCGGTGACCCATCAACCAGGCATACCAGTCCTCGGAATACGACGACACGGCGTCTTCCCTCACGTAGGTCCCCCGCCCGGGAACGACGCGCAACACCCCCATGGTCTCCAGCGTGCGGATGGCTTCGCGCAGCGACGTGCGACTGACCGAGAGCATGTTCATCAGCTTCCGCTCGGCGGGCAGTCTCGCACCCGCGGGCAGTTTCCCCTCGCGGACAAGCGTAGCGATCTGTTCTATCGCGCTGTCCGACAGCCGTTGTGGCCGCACCGGGCGGAACAAGCCCACCACTGCGGAATCACCCGCCAAGATATGCGGCCTTGATCGCCTCATCGCCGACAAGGTTGCAGGCCTCATCCGCCGCCACGATGCGGCCTGTCTGGAGTACGTAGCCGCGATGAGCGATGTTGAGGGCCATGCCGGCGTTCTGCTCCACCATGAATATGGTCGTGCCCAGGTCCTTGTTGATCTTCTGGATAATATCGAACACCTGCGCTACCAGGATGGGGGAGAGCCCCATGGAGGGCTCGTCCAGACACAGCAGCCGAGGTTCGGTCATAAGCGCCCGTCCGATGGCCAGCATCTGTTGCTCGCCCCCGGAGAGCGTGCCGGCCTTCTGGTCGCGACGCTCCAAGAGGATGGGGAACTGCTCGAACGACCGCTCGATGCCGCGTTCGATCATGGCCGCGTCGCGGACCGTGTACCCCCCCATCTTCAGGTTGTCGAGCACGGTCAGCTGCGGGAATATACGCCGACCCTCGGGCACGAGCGCTACGCCGTGGGCCACGATGCGGCCTGTCGGCCACCCCTCGATGCGCCGGCCGTCAAACTCGATGGTGCCCGCGCCGGCCCGAACGTTGCCGAGGATCGTCTTTATGGTCGTGCTCTTACCGGCGGCGTTCGCGCCCAGCAGACAGACGATCTCGCCCGGGTACACGTCGATGTTTAGGCCCTTGAGGACTTTGATGGAGCCGTAACCGGCCTCCACCCCCTTCAGGCTCAGAAGAGGCGTGCCTGCAGCCAGCTTCGGTTTCCGCGTGACCTCGCACTCCTCCTGCACACCCAGGTAGGCGGCGATGACCTCAGGGTGCGCCTGCATCTCGCGGGGAGTTCCCTGGGCCAAGACCTGTCCCTTGTTGACCACCACGATGCGATCCGAGACACCCATCACTACCGGCATCTGGTGCTCGACCAGGATGATGGTGTAGCCGGAATCGCGGAGTTCCTTGATCTGTCGGCTGATCTCCTCGACCTCGGCCGGGTTCATCCCCGCAGCGGGCTCGTCGAGCAGAAGCAGGTCCGGGCGCAGGGTCATCGCCCGGGCGATCTCGACACGGCGCCGGTCGGCGTAGTTCAGGACGGTCACATATTCATCCTTGCGCTGCGGAACCGACTTCCCGAAGAACGAGAGATTTCGGATCCCCTCGGCCTCGGCGATGCGTTCTTCCCGGCCGACCGCGGGCGTGCGCGCGATAGAGCGGAAGATGCCCGCCTTCAACCAGTGGTGTGCTCCCGCCATCACGTTGTCCAGGACCGAGAGCTGCGGGAACACCCGGATATTCTGGAACGTCCGGGCGAGGCCTCGAGCGGCGATCCTATCCGAGGTCTGACCGGTGATATCCTCGCCCCGATACTCCACGGTACCCTTGTCCGGCTTGTAGATGCCCGTGATCAGGTTGAAGAGGGTGGTCTTGCCCGCGCCGTTCGGTCCGATCACTCCGAGAATCTCGCCATCGAACACGTCGAACGAGACCGCGTCGACCGCGACCACGCCGCCGAAGCTCTTGCCGAGGTCGCGCACGCTGAGCAGTGGCACGCCTTCGCAACCGGGCAGCCGCGAAGACGAGAGCGGCGGAGCACCCTCCGTGGGCTGAGCTCCGGCCACAACCGGTTCCGGGTCTATCGCTGCCGCCGCGGGCGCCGACTGCGCAGCCGTCGCAGCTCTCTGCCGCGGGCCCACGGCAACACCTTCCGCGCCGGCCTCTTCAACGCTGGTCTTGCTCTTCCGGGGCCGCGCGCGGAGCACGCCCTGAGGCAGCAGGATGATCACGACGAGCAGGATCAGGCTGACGATAGCCATGCGCCACTGCACGAGACTGGGGAACTTGCGCATGTACTCACCTAGGAACGTGTAGAGAACCGCTCCGATCACGACCCCCATCGGATTGCCCGAACCGCCCAGAATGACGATGAGGTACACGGCGACCAGCTCGTCGAGCGTGAAATTCTCCGGGAAGACCCCCACTTGGAAGGCGGCCAACAGCGCTCCGGCCAGGCCGACGATGCCGGCCGTGGTGACAAATGAGAGCGTCCGGTATCGCGGCAGGTTCACTCCGAAGCTCGACGCGGTGATCTCATCGTCGCGGATGCCGGCCCACGCACGCCCGGTGCGAGAGTACAGGAGCCGCATGGAGATGAAGACGACGATCGCCGCGAAGATCCAGTAGAAGTAATAGTACTGAGTAGGTGTCCTGATTATGTGACCGAAGATCGTAGGACGCTTGAGCGCAGGGATGCCGTTCGGCCCGTTCGTGACGGCGTCGACGTTGATGATGAGCTTCTGCACGATATAGAAGAAGGCCAGGGTGACGATGGCGAGGTAGTCCCCGCGCACACGCAGACTGGGAATCCCAATGAGCACACCCAACACGAGGGCGGCGAGCACGCACAGGGGCAGGGAGAGCCAGAACCCCAAGTGGATGTCCAGTTGTGACGAGTTGAGCAGGGCATAGGTATAGGCGCCGATCGCATAGAAGGCGATGAAGCCCATATCGAGCAAACCGGTGATGCCGGCGATGATGTTGAGTCCATTGGACAGGATGACGTAGATCGCAACGACGACGCCCACCCTCGTCCAGTAGTTGCTGTTGAGGACGAAAGGAAACACGATCACGAGCGCCGCGAATATGCCGACGCGCGCTGGTGGAGGAACCCGAGAGGCTACAGAGGTGATCGGAGCCGTCACGCGTCCCCAGACGCCGCTTGCCCGCGTATGGAACGATTCAGCCATGATCAGGCCTCACACCTTGACCGGGATCTGCTTACCAAGCAGTCCGGACGGTTTGAACAGGAGCAGGGCGATCAACAGAGCGAAGGCGATGACATCCCGATACATGAATGAGATGTAGTAGGAACCGAGCGTCTCGGCAGCTGCGAGGACGAACGCTCCCAGCACGGCGCCGCGAAGGTTACCGATACCCCCAAGCACCGCCGCCGTGAACGCTTTCATGCCCAGGGCAAAACCCATCGCGAAGTCAACCTGGGTGTAGTAGAGCCCGGTGAGCACACCGGCGATGCCCGCGAGCATCGCTCCGACCAGGAACGTCGTCGATATGATCCGGTTCACGGATATCCCCATGAACGAGGCCGCTTCGCGGTCCTGAGACGTCGCCCGCATGGCCTTCCCCAATCTGCTTCGTCCCATGAAGACCTCGAGCCCCACGAGGGCCACCGCAGTGACAACGATGATGAGGATACGGTCCGCTCCGATAGTGACATCGCCGATCTGTATGCCCCAACTGCTAGGCAAGAGGAGGTCGGTGCGGATGGGACGCGCCCGAAAGCCGGTGAGCACGCCCACGACGTTCCGCAGTAGAATGGACATCGCAAGCGCGCTGATAAGCGGCGCCAGACGGGCGGCGTTCCGCAGGGGACGGTAGGCGAAGAACTCGATGGCGACCGCGATGGCGCCGCAGACCACCATGGCTGCCACCAGCATGCAGAGGATGACGACGACCGGGTTGGCCGTCAGCTGATTCCCATCGAGGAAGAGTTCCTGGACCCCGAAGGCTACGAAGCCCCCGATCATGAAGACCTCACCGTGGGCGAAGTTGAGCATGGTCAGGATGCCGTAGACCATCGAGTAGCCCAGGGCGAAGAGGGCGTATACGGAGCCCAAGGTGAGTAGGTTGACGAGCTGCTGTGTCATCAGTGTCGAGTCCTCCCCCCCGCAACAGAGCGGGCTCTGCCTGTCATGGCTTGGCGCATTCGGCCTGGGCAGGGCTGAGCCGGTGTGCTTCAGGGTGGGCCGGGGCGGCGCTGCCGCCCCGGCCCACATCTGTCGTCGAGTGTGCCGGTTAGCCTGCTCTACCTACTGAGCGGGCGCGAACGGAGGCTCCAGGACGACAGCGGTCACAGGAACGAACGCGTCGCCCTTCACCTGGACGATGTTGATGGTAGCGCCGACCAGGTCGCCCTTGTCGGTGAACGAGATCGGGAAGCCCAAGATACCCGTAGAATTGGTGGCAGAGAGAGCGGTGTTCACCGCTTCACGGGTGGGGTGCCCATCTTTGGCGGCTGCAGCCACGACGGCGTCCATCATGACGTTGGCCGCCTCGTAGCTCTGCGTGGTGAAGGCGCTGGTTACGCCGAACTTGGCTACATACTTCTCAAGGAAGGGCTGGGCCTCGGGGACCGTCTCCGGCAAGGGGCCGAAGTTCGTGGCATACATGCCTTCGGTCGCGCCGCCGGCGTTCTTGATGAGTTCTGTGGACTCCTTCACACCATCGCCGCCCATCATCTGGACCTGGAAGCCCATGCTCTTCATCTGCTTGGCGATGGCGGCCGCCTGAGCGGCGCTCGGTATGCTGGTGAACAGGATGCTCGGGTTCATGTCCTTCACTTTGGTGAGGACGGCCGAGAAGTCCTTGTCATCAGGGGTGATCTGCGCGCGTTGGATGTTGGTGACTCCGCCGGCCTTGAGACCCGCCTCCACCTGGTCGGCGAGGCCTTGACCATACGTACCCTTGTCATCGATCAGGAAGGCACTCGTGACCTTCAGGTCGTTGACCATGAACTGGGCGATGGAGGGACCCTGCTGGCCGTCCGTCGGGCAGATTCGGTGGAAGACCACATAGCCGCCCTGCGAGAGCGCGTCGTTGCTGGCAGACTGAGTGATCTGGGCAAGGGTCTCTCCGTCCAAAATGGGGAGAGCCGCCTGCACCGCGCCACTGGTCATGGGGCCGACGACCCCGACGACGGACTTGTCAGCCACGAACTTCTCGGCCACGGTGGCGGCTTTGGCCGGGTCGGCGACGTCATCGCCCACTTCGACCGCAAAGGTGATGTTGCCGCCCTTACCGGAGGCGTTGTAATCCTCCACGGCCATCTGGATCGCCTGCAAGGCGTCGGTGCCGATCTGAGCGAGCTGACCGGTGAACGGCCCGGCCGCACCGATCTTGACGGTGACCTTGGCCCCACCGGCAGTGGTGGCCGTGTCGCCGCCCGGGGCGGCCGTCGTCTCGGTGGCCCCACCTGTTGTGGTAGTCGTACCGCCGCCGCAGGCCGCGAGCACGAGCCCAAACACCATGAGCAGCGCCAACACTATCATCAGATTCCTTGATACCTTCACTGCACGTTCCTCCTCGTCCATAAACAGTTCACATAGTGGGAACGGTCGCCTCTCGACCATCCCTGGTGCCTCTCGATGCTCGGCCCTCCCTTCTTCGCAAACCTCGACTCGTCACCCTCATGCTCACGTCATTCACTCGTCCGCCTGCCCGTTTGGTAGGGGAAGGCAAACGCGCGCTCTCGGTAGCCGTCCGCGAACGACTCTATGAGACTCACCATGTCGAACACGGGCACACCCGTCGCCCGCTGTACGTCGCTTCTAAACGTGGCCAGATTGCTGCACTCGAGCACGATCGCCCCGATGGACCGCGATCCTGCGGTCAGCCTCAGCGCCGCCTCGATGGTTCCCGCTCTGAGCGCCTCCACATCGAGATCCGCCCCCCCGTGGATGACGACGCGGCAGAACTCCGGGCACTCCTCCATGCCGGCCACGACCACCCCAGCCGGGTCGATGCCCACCGCGACGAGATGAGGCTCCCGCAGGTAGTCGGTATGACCGGTCACGATCCCCACGGCGGAGCCGGGGCTCAAGCTCTGGGCCGCAAGCGGAACGAGCGAAAGGGCCGAACCTACGAAGGGAACGTCACCGGCAGCAGCCAGATCGCGCTGGTAGATGCTGAACAATCCGCAGTCGGCGGCGACGAACCCCACCCCGGCCTGCTCTAACTCGCGCACCGCCGCGATCACCGGGCCGAGGCGCTCGGGGCGATATTCCAGCATGTCCTCGACACCGAACCCGCGGGCGGTCGCGTAGCACACCGGGAAGCCAAAAGTGCCGGCATGACCGGGATCCCCCGGGATGCGGGGCGTGTCGGAATCGAGCATCACGATGCCCGCCACGAAGCCGTGCACTACTCGGCCACCCGGCAGACCGCGGAGACTTCCACCAGGGCGTCCTTGGGCAGCCGGGCCACCTGCACGGTCTCCCGCGCCGGGGTTTCCGCAGGGAAGAATCGCCCGTAAACCTCGTTGAACGCCGGGAATTGGCCCATATCCGCCAGAAAGCAGGAGGTCTTGAGCACGTCGGCCATGGTCGCTCCGGCCGCTTCGACCACCGCCTGTAGATTGCGCATCACCCGCTCGGTTTGGGCCTGTATCCCGCCCTCGACCATGGTACCCGTCGCCGGATCGATCGGTATCTGGCCGCTCAGGAACAGAAGTCCACCAGCCCGGACGGCCTGCGAGTAGGGCCCGATGGCATCTGGAGCACCGGTGGTATTCACAATCTCTCTACTCAAGCGTCCTCCTCGAATACGGCCTGCAGGGCATCCAGGGCCACGTCGCATTCCTCCACCGTCGAGTAGAAGTGGGGCGCAAGCCGGATGACCGGTCCCCTCGCAGAGGCTATCACCCCACGCGCACGCAACAAGGCCTCCACTCGGTGAGAGTCACCCGCGCAGATGAACGCCGTCGACGGCGATTTGCGGGTGGGGTCGTCCTGTCCGTGCAATGCGAACCCGCGGGCCCGTCCGCCCACGATCAACCGGCGCGAGAGTTCCGTGGTCCAGGCTTCGATATGCTGCGAACCGATCTCGTTTATCACGCTCATGCCCGCCCGGGAGATGTACGCGTTGATCACCGGTGGGGTGCCCGTATCGAACCGCGCGGCCGTCGGCGCCCAGTCGAGCCCCTTGACATCGAACGAGAAGGGGTTGATACGTCCGAACCAGCCGGTGACGGCCGGGTGCAGACGGTCGACCAGTTCCGGCTTCACATACAAGAACGCGATGCCCGGCACACCCAGCAGATACTTGAGCGTCCCGGTAGCCAGGAAGTCCACGTCGAGGGCCTTTACGTCCACCGGGCAGGTGCCCAGCGTCTGGTAGGCGTCGACGTACAGCAGCGCGCCGGCATCGTGCACCTTCCGCGCCACCGCGCCCAGGTCCTGCTTGAAGCCGTTCTGGTAGTAGCCGTGGCAGGCGGACACGATCAGGGTCCGCTCGTCGAGTACCGCGTCGTAGTCTTCCAGATGAACCATGCCGTCACGCACGGGAACGTAGTCGATGTCATAGCCGAACTTCTGCGAGGCCAGCCACACCTGACCCACACTTGGGAACTCGGCCTCGGTCACCACGACGGTGCGCCGCGGGCCGGAGAGGTCCAGCGCGCCGGCCAGACTGGCGGTCGCCTCGCTCACCGAGCTCGTCACGGCGATCTCGTCGGGGGAGGCGTTGATCAGCCGGGCGAACTCCGCCTTGGCCCGGTACGTCTCGTCCATCCAGGCGTCCCAGTCCATGCCGGCTTCGTTCCACGAATCGAGGTAGGCATCGGCGGCCTCACGCGTGACATCCAGTTGGGGCCCCTGGGAACAGGCGTTCATGGCGATGACGGACCCCAAGAGCGGGATGCGGCGCCGCCACGCGGCGAGATTGTAGCCGGGTGGAGTCGTCGCGGTTCCATCGACGGCCGTGCCTCCTGCTCCGACAATCCTTGCCGCCATCACACTTCCTGGATCCGCGCGGTCGAATGGTTCGACCACACCATAGTCAACTGCCGTCGGCCTGTCAATACTCCGCTTCCGAAGGTGACGACCACCCACGACCCGCTATCGCCCGCGCAGCTGCCAACGCGTGCTCGATCGCCTCAGCGTCCACGTCCTTGTGGGTCACGAACCGCACCCGGCTCGATCCGACCGCGTTGATCAACACACCGGCGGCGGCCAGGGCCGCAACCACGGCGTCGGCCTCACCCGGCTCGGTGCCGGCGTAGACCATGTTGGTCTGCACGGTCTCCATCTCAACGTAGAGCCCGGGCAGCGCGGCCAACCCCTCGCCCAGCACGCGCGCATTCTCGTGGTCGTCGGCTAATCGGTCGATCATCGACTCCAGGGCAACAATGCCCGCGGCAGCAAGTACACCCGCTTGACGCATGCCGCCACCCATGAGCTTCCGATTGCGCCGCGCCTCGGCCACGAACGGCGCGGACCCCGCGACAACCGACCCCACAGGAGCGCACAGACCCTTGCTCAGGCACACCATCACCGAGTCGACCGGAGCCGCGATCTCAGCGGCCGGCACGCCCAGCGCAACGGCCGCATTGAAGAGCCGCGCCCCATCGAGGTGCACGGGGATCTCATGCCGGTGGGCCACGTCGGCGAGTCGTCGCATCCTCTCCACGGGAGTGACCGTGCCCCCCGCGCCGTTGTGCGTGTTCTCGAGGCAGAGCAGACCCGTGCGGGGATAGTGCACGTCGTCGGGCCGCATGGCGGCATCCACGTCGGCCGGGTCCAACCGGCCCAGGCGGCTCGACAAGGGCCGGGCCTGCACTCCGGCCAGAACGGCCAGGCCGCCGACCTCCGCGTCGTAGATGTGAGACCCGACGTCGACGATGACCTCCTCGCCCCGCCGGGCGTGCGTCATCACCGCCACCTGGTTGCCCATGGTGCCCGTTGGCACGAACAGCGCAGCCTCCTTGCCCACCCGCGCGGCCACCGACTCCTCGAGCCGACGCACGGTGGGATCTTCACCGTATACGTCGTCGCCGAGGTCGGCGGCGACCATGGCCCGCAACATCTCCGGAGTGGGAAGCGTGACGGTATCGCTGCGGAGATCGATCACCGCCTGGTTCGGCGGCGTGCCCACCGACGCGGCCTTGACGGCGGCGCGGTGCCACTTCCTGCGAGACCCGATCATGGCACCCTCCCGGCTTCCTCGTGGCCTGTTCCGCACGGATCCTTCAGCGACAGCGAGATGCGGTGCCGCTCGTGATCCACTCCCATCACGGTCACCGTAACCCGCTGCTGCACCTTCACCACCTCGTGAGGGTGGCGCACGAACCGGTCGGCCAGTTGGCTGATGTGGACCAATCCATCGTGGTGTACCCCCACGTCCACGAATGCCCCGAAGGCCGTCACATTGGTCACGATGCCGGGCAGGCGCATGCCCAGCTCAAGGTCGTCGAGCTTCTGGATTCCCGGAGCGAATTGGAACGGTTCGTAGACGCCGCGCGGATCGCGGCCGGGCTTGGCGAGCTCGGCCAGGATGTCCTGCAGTGTGGGCAGGCCGACCCGCTCATCGACGTAGCGGGAGAGGTCTATGCGTCCGCGCAGCTCCGCGCTCGCCATCAGGTCGCGCACCCCGACGCCGAGGTCCCGGGCCATCGCGTTCACCACCCGGTAGCTCTCTGGGTGCACCGCGCTGGCATCGAGGGGGTGCTCTCCATCCCGGATGCGTAGGAACCCCGCCGCCTGCTCGAAGGCCTTGGCTCCCAGACGAGGCACCTTTTTCAGTTCGGTTCGCGAGCGAAACGGCCCTTGCGCGTCCCGATACACGACGATGTTGGCCGCAAGTTGCGGGCCTACGCCCGAGACATACGTGAGCAGTTGACGGCTTGCAGTGTTGACTTCCACACCCACGCTGTTCACCGCACGCATGACCACGTCGTCGAGTCCGGCTTTGAGCGCCTGCTGGTCGACATCATGCTGATACTGCCCCACGCCGATCGACTTGGGATCGATCTTCACCAGCTCGGCCAGCGGATCGGCCAACCGCCGGCCAATGGACACCGCCCCGCGCACAGTGACATCCTGATCGGGCAGATCTTCGCGGGCGACCTCGGAAGCCGAATAGACCGAGGCTCCACTCTCGTTCACCATGACCACGGCAACTTCCGTAGGCAGATCGAGCTCGCGGATGAACGCCTCAGTCTCCCGACCGGCGGTGCCGTTCCCGACCGCGACCGCCTGCACACCGTGGCGGGTCACCAGTCCGCGTATGCGCTCCCCCGCTTCTCGACGCGCTCGTTCCGATTGATGCGGCTGGACAGTCTCGTTGTGGATCAGCTTCCCCTGAGGGTCGAGCACGACCACTTTGCACCCGGTGCGGAACCCCGGGTCGATCGCCAGGATCACCAGCTGTCCGAGCGGCGGAGAGAACAGCAGCTCCCGCAGGTTCTGGGCGAAGACCCCGATGGCCTCCTCGTCGGCCCGAGCCTTGAGGGCGGCGCGGGCTTCGGTCTCCATCGATGGCCCCAGCAGCCGTCGATAGCCGTCGATCACGGCCTCACGTACCTGCTCCACCACTGCGACAGGCGCTCGTTCGCGCGTCGAACCTCCGCCGCCCTCCGGTCCCCGACCCCGGGCGAACCGACTCTCGAGAACCGCCAGAGCCTCCTCCTCCGGGGGAGCGAGACGCACATTCAGCATGCCTTCGGCATCTCCGCGGAACAGAGCAAGCACGCGGTGCGACGGCGCGGCGGCGGCCGGTTCGCTCCAGTCAAAGTAGTCGCGGAACTTGGCCGCCTCCTCAGACTTCCCGCGGGCCAGCTTGGCCACGAGCAGCGCGCGCCGGTCGTAGAGGCGACGCATCGCCGCGCGGGTCTCCGCGTCCTCGTTCACCCACTCGGCCATGATGTCGCGCGCTCCCTGGAGGGCGTCGTCCACCGTAGCCACGCCCGCCTCCGGGTCGACGAAGGCCGCCGCGACGTCGGCCGGTACAAAGCGATCGGCAGGATCCTGTGCGAACAGACGCGAGGCCAGCGGCTCCAGGCCACGCTCGTGGGCGATGGTGGCCCGAGTACGTCGCTTGGGGCGAAAAGGCAGATAGAGGTCCTCCAGCGCCGCCAAGGTGGCGGCTGCGGCAAGGGCGCAGGCCAGCTCCCCCGTGAGCAGTGCGCGCTCCTGGAGCGAGCGCAGGATCGCTTCCCGCCTCTTCTCCAGCTCTGCCAGACGAGCCAGACGGTCGCGCACCGCCGCGATCTGCACTTCATCGAGGGAGTCCGTCATCTCCTTGCGGTAGCGCGCGATGAAGGGGACTGTCGCGCCCTCGGCGAGGAGATCGGCAACCGCAGTCACCTGGGTGGGCCGAAGGCCGAACTCGCCGGCCGCCGTGACGATCTGGTCACGATACATGCCTGTCTTCGAAGATGATGCCATCCGTCGCCTTCCCGCCGTTGCTAAATGGCCTCGATGATACGCCTGGTTTGGGCCGGGCCTGAATGGGAATGTTGTTTGTAGCTCATGTTACAAAAGGAGGGTCCGGTGAAGCACTTGGCCGACATCAAGACCGGGCAGGCCACGACCACCATCATTGTCACCGCCATAGCCGTGGCGCTGCTCTGGCTGGTCGTGATCGCTGTGTATGCCCTGTTCTAGCCTGCCCGCGCTATCCAGAGGAGGGCGCTCGGGCATATAATCGGCCGGTGAGCGCGCTCATCCTCATCGTGGAGGACGACGCCTCGCTGCGCGAGGTGACCCGCCTCGGGATGGAGGCGGAAGGATACCGTGTAGCGGAGGCCGCCGACGGTCACGCAGGCCTCGAGGCCTTCACGTCCCGTCGCCCTGACTTGGTCATCCTCGACGTCATGCTTCCCGGTATCGACGGGTTCGAGGTATGCCGGCAGATACGGCGGGTCTCGATGGTGCCGATCATCATGGTGACGGCCCGCGCCTCGACCGTGGATGTGGTGGTGGGGCTGGAATCGGGCGCCGACGACTACATCACCAAGCCGTACGAATTCCCCGAACTGGTCGCACGCGTGCGTTCGGTGCTACGCCGGGCGGGCACTATGGTTGCTGAGGCCGGAGGAGCCTCCGTCGGCACGATCGAGACGTCGACGGCCGCCGTTCTCCTGGCCGGGATGACCATCGATCCCGACGCCCACACCGTGACCCGCGGCGACGAGGAGATACTCCTGACGGCCACGGAGTTCAGACTTCTCCTGGAACTGGCTTATCATCGGGGTCAGGTGCTGACCCGCGACCAGCTGCTGGAGCGGGTGTGGGGCTACTCGTACCTAGGCGACAGCCGACTTGTCGATGTTCACGTGCAGCGTCTGCGGGCCAAGATCGAGGCCGACCCCGCACGACCAACGGTTATCCTGACCGTGCGGGGCGTGGGCTACAAGGCGGCACGATGAGCGACGTGGCGGGCTACCCGCGCGGTGCGCGGAAGGCCGACACGCGGCGCGACCGGACGCAACGGGCAGGCACGCCGACTACCGGGGTGCCCGCGGCACCCCGACTACGTCGCCGTCTGACGCTGGCCTTCGCAGGCGGGATCGCCCTCACCGCCCTCGCCTTGTCCATCGTGGCGTATCTTCTCGTGGCGGTAGCCTTGCAGCGCGACGCGCGCGACGAAGCCCTGGCCCAGAGCCGCTTCAACCTGCTCCTGGCACAGACCATCTTGCCGGCGGAACCCACCCCGGACGACTACGCGCGCCTCCTTGACGCTCTGGCGATACGGGGCAACTTCGAGACCCTCATCGTCGACGGCGCTGCAACGTATCCGTCCGGGCCGCAGATAACCCCGCAACTCGTCACCTCGGAGCTTGCGGCCGCCGTCACATCCGACCGCCTCACCTACCAGGAGACGACGCTCGGGGCCATGCCCGCCCTGGCCGTGGGCACCCGCGTGAGCCAGGGCGGTCCGGCGGCCTACTTCTTCTACCCGCAGGACGATCGGCAGGCCATCCTGCAGCGTCTTGGGCGAGTGCTGGTGGGAACCGGACTGGCGCTGGCGCTGCTCGGGGTGGTCTTCGGTTGGATACTCGCACGTCGCTTGACCCGTCCCGTGACACTGGCCGGCGAGGCCGCGGTACGCGTGGCGGCGGGCGACCTCATGGTGCGCCTACCCACGGGTGGCGACGAGTTCGGCACGCTGGGCGCGTCCTTCAACACCATGACCGCCACGTTGCAGGCCAAGATCGCCGCGCTTCAAGCGGCCGAAGCCCGAGAACGTCGGTTCACCGCCGACGTGGCCCACGAATTGCGCACACCGGTGGCGGCACTGGTCGGGGAAGCCTCGCTACTCGACCGCAGCCTCGGCCCGGACACTCAGACCGGGCTTCCTCAAGAAACCCGGAGAGCCGCCGAACTCATGGTGCGCGATGTCGGCCGCCTCCGCCGACTCATCGACGACCTCTTGGAGATCTCCCGGTTCGACGCGCACTCTGCCGACGTGCAGTGGGAGCAGATCGAACTGTTCGACTTCCTTCGGCGTATGGCTTCGGCACGCGGATGGACCGACGCTGAGATGCAGCTCGTCAGACAAGATGAACACCCCGTTCTTCTTACTACCGACCGCCGGCGCTTCGAGCGCATCGTGGTCAACTTGGTGGAGAACGGTCTGCTGCACGGACGTCCACCCGTCGTGGTAGAGGTCAGACTGGTGGCCCCCCGCGAGCGTCCCCCGCAACTGGTGTTGGCCGTGACCGACCACGGCCCCGGCATCTCGCTCGAACATCTGCCCCACGTCTTCGATCGCTTCTACAAAGCCGATCCCAGTCGCGGAGCGCCGGGCACGGGACTGGGCCTCTCCATAGCCTGGGAGAACGCCCGACTGTTGGGGGGCGGCCTACGGGTGCGCACCTATGCCGGCGAGGGAACGCGATTCGTCCTGCGCCTCCCACTCGAGCCGGGCGTCCCCTCTGAAGAAGGCATATCCGCCGAGCCGACCGTACGGACCGGGACGGGTGGATCGTAACCGAGCCGTTACATGGCCGCAAGATCGCCGTGACGTGCAGCTCCTATTCTGAGAGTATCTACACGCGGCGGAGCAACCCGCCGCTCACCCCAAGGAGGCCGTCATGAAACGCAAGGTCCCAGCCCTCGCCGCCCTCTTCGTGCTGGCGGCACTCCTCATCGGTTGCGGCTCCGCCGACGACGTCAAGGACGGCGGCCCGGTGAGCACGCAACCCGGCCCCGCCACAACAGTGGCTCCCGGGGGATCTACCACCACCTCCGACGGTCAGACCACCACGACCACCGCCCCCGGCGAGGCCATCCAACTGAGCGTCTACTTCACCATGAACGAGAAGGTGGCGGCGACCCACCGGCAGGTGCCGTATACCAAGGAAGTCGCCAAAGCCGCCATGGAAGAGCTCCTCAAGGGCCCCAACGCAGAGGAGAAGGAAGTGGGCATGTTCACTACCATACCCGCCGACACGCTCTTCCTCGGACTCGCGGTGAACGACAAGATCGCCACCGTGGACCTCTCGAAGGAATACGAATCGGGCGGCGGAACGCTCTCCATGAGTCTACGCCTGGCCCAAGTGGTCTACACCCTCACCCAGTTCCCCACCATCGACGCGGTGCAGTTCAAGCTGGACGGCGAGCCGGTGGAGGTCTTCGGCGGTGAAGGCCTGATCCTGGACCACCCCGTGAGCCGAGCCGACTACGAGGAGCTCACCCCGGCGATCATGGTCGAGTCACCCACCGTGGGTGACACCGTGAGCAGCCCCATGCGCATCACCGGCACGGCCAACACCTTCGAGGCCACGTTCATGATCACCATCACCGACTGGGACGGCAAGATCATCGCGGAGGAGTACGCCACGGCGACCTCGGGCTCGGGAACCCGCGGCACGTTCGACGTGACCGTGCCCTTCACCTGGACCCAATACCCCCGAGGCGCCCTGACCGTGTGGGAAGCATCGGCAAAGGACGGCTCGGCCATCAACGTGGTGGAGATTCCGCTCAACTTCGAGTAGCGGTTGATCCGCGTCACTGGACTCCACGGATGTTTATGTCGTGCAGCCCATACTAACCTTGACAACCAGAGCGGAAGTGCTATCATGTGGCTAGTTAAGTTTGTCGGAAAGAGCTAAACGTAGAAGGAGCTTCTGCCGACTGTAGGTCGGCGTCAAGAAGTCCAAAAGAATCCTCCTCCTCAACTCCCTCCCTATGAACCAGCCGCCCTTCGACCCTCAGGGCGGCTGGTTCGTGTCTGGGCCGCACCGGTGACCGCCCCCACCAAACCACAGCTACCATCATTGTGGTCACCGCCGAGGGCGTTGCGCCGGATGGGATGCGGGATTGAGTCTTTCGTATTCTTGCAGAGCCAAGACCGCCTGCAGACGGTTGGTGACGTCGAGCTTGCGATAGACGCGATTCGCGTGGGTCTTCACCGTCTTCTCCGTGATGAACAGTTTCGCGGCGATGACTTTGTTCGGCATGCCTGCAGAGATCATGCTTAGGATCTCAAGCTCTCGCGCCGTGAGACTGAGGATGCGGCGGGCCGCCTCAGCGTCCTCCATGGAATCGCTGTCAGGCGACGGGTGCGCAGTCTGGAGACGACTGCGGCGGGGTGCCCCCAACGGCACATCCGTGGGATAGGCCTCTCCGCCCGCGAGCCTGGCGAAATACGCCTGCAGACGACCGCTGAGACGAGGGAGGACTACCGCGATGACCCCGTCGCCCGCTCCGACGCGGGCCGCCAGTGCCAGAACAGGTATGGCTACGACCGCCTCCTGCAGCAAGAAGTGCAGGTAGCTCTGATCGGCGGCGATCCTCAACCCTTCCTGCAGCGCCCGCACCGCTGATTGCTCAGCCCCCGACCTCGCATACAACCATCCCAGGTAGAAGAGTGCGTGAGAGCGCTGGGCGTCAAACCCCCAGCGCCGACTCAGGTCTACCGTTTGCTCAAGTGCTGCCCGCGCGTCACGGTCGGCGCCGCTGACCGCCAGATCCATCCCTATGCCACAGAGGGCACGGACCTGCTCGAACACGGAAAGCTGCTCCTTTTCGACCATTTCGAGAACGGACCTATGGTGCTGCAGCGCTTTGGCGGGATTCCGGTTGCGCCGGCAGATGTCTCCCAGCATGTCCTCCGCCCACAGCTCGGATTCGACATCCCCGGAAGACAGGCTGAGGGCAATGGCCCTTTTCACGTGCGCGAGGGCGGAACGCACGTCGTTGCCCCCCAGCGCCACCCCGGCCATGGAAAGCATGACGGGAGCCTCCAAGAACACATACCCTCGAGCGCGCACCAGTGCGGCGGCCGCTTCGGCCTGAATGGCCGCCTTTTCATACCTGCCGGTCAAGTACAGCAACGTCGCCGCAGCATTGAGGCCGGTCGCATAGCCCAACCCCGGCTCGCCGGAAGCCAACTCGACCGCCCGGCGACTCCACTCCAACGCCGTGACATATCGTCCGCGCAAGAAAAACAGCCGTGCGCGACCGGCGAACACGCGGACTTCGAGCGGACGGCGAGAGTGACCACGCGCCAGAACGAGAGCCGCCTCGTAGCGCTCGACGGCCTCGTCCCAACGGCACAGACTGAGCAGCACGTTGCCCATGTTCTGCTGCACTTCGGCGCGCTCATCGGCCGAAACGGCAACCTGCTCAGCGCGGGACAATGACGCCAGACTGTCATCCCACCGTCCCGTCATGTACAAGCAGAACGCCCGACCCACCAGAGTCTGAAGGGTTCCCGGACGGTCTTCGGCGCCCTCGAACAGTTTAGTGGCCGCAGAATAGAGAGGCTCGGCAGCCTGATACTCACCTCGACCTTGGAGGATCCGAGCCCTCAGAACCAGCAGCCACGGCTCGATGGCCAGTATGTCGTCGGGGAGTAGATCGAGCCACTCTTCACACGTGTAGGCGGATGACGCATTCAGATGTGATGCGGCGAGAGAACGGAGCGGCCGTACGGCCTCCTTGACCTGACCGGATCGCAGATACAGGCTGACGGCCTCGCGCAACTCCCCAACTCGCTCGAGGTGCCGAGCCACACGGCCGGCAAGAGCTGCGGCCGTCGCGGGGTCGGCCCTCCGGGCTTCTCGGGCCACGAACTGCTTCAGCAACGGGTGCAACGTATACGTGCGGTGACCTGTCTGACTGACCAAGAAGCCCCGTGCCACCAGTTCCGCCAAGACTGCTTCGGCCCCCACTGCATCCGAGAACAACGGAGCATCTCGAGGAAACGCAAGACGAGGCACAAGAGACCCGCTCGCCAGAACCACCATCGTGTCCGTGTCCAGAGACCGAAAGACGACATCGGCGAGGTACTCGTTCAAATGACGGCCTTGCCGGGAGAGTCCAACCACCTCCTCGCGAAATGCGAGGTGACCACCCTGGCGTAGGCGTTGGCCGAGCAGCACGAGCGCAACCGGCCATCCTTCGGTCAACCGCCACAGCGTGCGGGCATCGGCAAGTGTCAGGTCGACCCCCCAGCTGCCACGCGCCCACTCCCCCACCTCTGAAGGTGTCAGACGAAGCCGGCGGAGATCGACTTCAGCCAACCTGTCGCGCTGACGCAGGTGGCTGACGGGAAACGGCAGACGTCGGCGTGACGAGAAGCCGACGATCCAAGCAGGCGGCAACCCATCGACCATGAACGAGAGCGCCGATACGACCGCTTCGGACTCCTCGATGGTGTGCACATCGTCGAAGACCAGAACCGTTCTGGTTCCTGCATGAAGGGCCATTTCCGAGAGCAGCGCGGCAACCACGTGCAGGATCTCCCGGTGGACATCAAGACACTCTTCGAGTCTCGATCGCGCTACACCGCCGATATCGGGATGCGCGCCGGCGCAGGCTTGGATCAGATAATCGAGGAATTGAGCGGGATCTCGATCGGACTCGTCCAGTGCATAGAATGCCGACGGACCCTGAACCGACGCGACCATATCACCCAGGAAAGCGGTCTTGCCGTACCCGGGACCGGCAACCACCGACACCACGCCGCCGTGCCGCAGGTTCTCCACCCCGGCCCGCAAGCGGGGCCGTGGAAGAACATACCCTTGGGTGGGCATGGCGAGTTTCGTGACACGCGGGCCGGGCAATCGTTCGGCCACCAGGTCGAACCTCCCAGAGGTGCCTCCATGAGTCACCTCGGTTTCGGCAGTAAACATGATCGTGTCACCTAGTGTAGTCATGACGTAGATATCCTGCCAATGGCGGGGGTGCCGGAGCTGCGCGGCACAGCGCCCGGCCCCCCTCATCGATCAGAGATACTCCAACCTCCGCGCCACGACGGAGACGGCCTTACGTTCCTCCCCATCCTTTTCATAGGTGTCCTGCCGCAGGGCTCCCTCGACCCCGATGCGCCTGCCTTTGACCAAGTTCTCCGCCGCCGCTTCCGCCTGGGAGTTCCAAGCCTTGACCCGAAAGAAATCCGCCTCCTCAGCCGACCGGTCGACAGCCAATATGAAGCTGCACACCTTCGATCCCCCGGTCACTTCCTTGAGATCAATATCGGTCGCTAAACGACCGACCAACTGCACGCTGTTCACGACGATACCTCCTTGTTTCGTATGCCTGATGGAGCAGGTGCACGAGCCCCGCGCGAACGTCACAGTAGCGCTCGCCCCTTGACAGGCGAATACGACGTAGGACCGAATCCCACCGAGAATCGAACGTCGGTCTGCGGTCGCGCCCGCCCACCTGTGGAAAAGCGGGGCAATCCTGTGGATAGAACAGTCTGATCGATCCGGCTCCCCCCAGATTTTCGTCTGCGTATAAAGCGGAGCCGGGAAGGTGACGATACTGACCCCATGAGCATGAGACTCAACGACAGCTTGGCCCTCACCCTGAGCGCCCTACTCGTCGAGGTGATGGCCGACAACGCCGACGATCCCCGCCTCGTGCCACTCTGTGTCCTCCTGGAGGCCCACCCCGTCTACTGATCCACCCCTGGTGGCGAAGCGTCACTCTTTAGTGCCTGCTGGCGCCGAGCCGACTCCCGGCGTACCATTGCCAGGTGACGTCCGCCGCCACACCACTCCCTGTCGGTCGCGCCGAGCAGCGCGCCGTCCTCGTCGCGACCACCCTGGGCGCATTCGTCACACCGTTCATCCTCTCCAGCCTGACCGTGGCTCTGCCGGCCATCGGCCGGGAGTTCTCGCTCTCGGCGGTGCAGTTGGGGTGGGTCTCGACCGCATATCTGCTGACGACGGCCGCTCTGCTCGTCCCCTTCGGCTCGTTGGCCGACAGCTACGGACGCAAACGGATATTCCTCATCGGCATGGTGGTGGCGAGCCTGGCGTCGATACTCTGCGCCCTCGCCCCTTCGTTCGGATGGCTGATCGCCTTTCGGGCACTCCAAGCCGTCGGCGGAGCCATGACCTTCGCCACGGTGACGGCCCTGCTCAGCGGCGTCTACCCTCCCGGGGAGAGGGGACGGGTGCTGGGCATCAACGTCGCCGCCGTCTACATCGGACTGTCGATGGGGCCGGTCGTGGGGGGTGTGCTCACCGAGTCATTCGGCTGGCGCAGCGTGTTCGTGGTGTCGCTCGTCATGGGGCTGACGGCGGCCACTCTGGTGGTCTGGAGGATCAAGGGCGAGTGGTCGGAGCGGGGCCGGGGCCGGTTCGACTACCTGGGCGCGGTGGTGTTCGCAGCCGGTCTGACAATGCTGATGTGGGGGGTATCCCGCCTGCCGGGGTCGGTCGGAGTCGGTCTCATGGCTCTGGGCGTGGTGCTGCTCGTGCTCTTCGCCTGGTGGGAGACCAGAGTATCCCAGCCGGTCTTGAACGTAGACCTATTTCGCCATAATCGCATCTTCGCCCTGTCGAACCTGGCCGCGCTCATCAGTTATAGCGCCACGTTCTCAGTGTCGTTCCTGCTCGCCCTCTACCTGCAGTACGTCAAAGGCTTCTCAGCGGAGAAGGCAGGTCTGGTCCTGATGTTCCAGCCCGCCTTCCAGGCGATCTTCTCCCCGTGGGCCGGGCGACTCTCCGACCGCATCGAGTCGCGGGTGGTGGTCTCGGCCGGCATGGGGCTGACCGCCGCCGTGCTTCTACTGTTGAGCTTCCTCCGCCCCACGACGCCTGTCTGGTACATCATCGTCACCCTGTGCCTGCTGGGGTTGGGCTTCGCCCTCTTCTCTGCGCCCAACACGAACACGGTGATGAACAGCGTGCAACGCCGATACTTCGGGATTGCGTCGGCCACCTTGGGCACCATGCGGTTGGTGGGCCAGATGTTCAGCATGGGACTGGCTATGCTGCTGTTCTCGCTGTTCTTGGGCACGGCTCAGGCGCAGGACGCCGACCCCGCTACCTTGACAACGAGCATCCAAGTGGCGTTCGCGATCTCCACCGCGCTGTGCGCGGTGGGCGTGTTCGCCTCCATGGCCCGGGGAACACTCGGCTCGGACCAGCGCTCTTCACGCGACTGAGGACGCCGTAGTGTGCCGCACAGTTCGTTCGGGCGGCCGGGACTTCGTTATTCAGCAGCCGACCCTCTCATCCCATCTCCTAGCTTCAGGTGATCAGCCCGAGTTCCCGCGCCCGGGCCGCCGCCCTTGTCCGGTTGTCGGCCCGCAGTTTCGTGTTGATGTTGCGCAGGTGGAACTTGACGGTAGGCACCGACACGAACAGCCGCCCGGCGAGTTCGTTGTTCGAGAAACCACGGGCGACCATCTCCAGAATCTCCACTTCACGTGCGGTCAGCGGCTCGAAATCAAGGCCGTCGATGTAGGTCGTCTTCCGCGGCGCCGCATGCGGATCCGCGCGCGGGCCCGCCGATAGGATACGGTCGAGGTACCCTGCCGGAATACCCGAGTCCCCGACGTCGGCCTCGGGCCCGGTCGCTTCTCGAAGGTCGAGGATCAACCCCAACACGGCGGGACCTTCATCGACGAAGGCGCGCACGAACCCTTCCCGGCCGCCGAACGCCGCCGCCTCTCTCAACATCCGCAGAGCGCTTCTGCTGTCACCTGCGGCATCGAGCGCCTCGGCCAGGAGGATCCGTAGTGTGAGAGCGCGCCGGAAGTGCCGGGTCTCACCCGCCTTCGCCAGCTCCGTCTTCAACCGGGGGATGGCGTCGAGAGCCTTCCCACGCCTAACCAGGAGCCGCAGCCTGCTCACCTCGGTGGTCTCGGGGTCGGTGGCCGGCATTCCCCATCCCTCGAAGGCCCGCCACACCTCGCCGTCACCGGATTCTTTCGCCATCCGTTCGGCGGTTGCGAGGTCGCCGCGCTGCACCGCCAGGCGGATCCTCTCCAGGTGCACAGTGGCCGCAGCCCGGGGGGTCTCCCGCTCTCCTCCGACCTCGAGGGCTTCCTCGAGCAGGCGGTCCACCTCCGCGTCTTCACCTCGTATGGCGTGGATCCTGGCCAGCGTCAGATAGCCGAGCAACATCACGTCAAGAGGCACGCACTCGCGAAAGCGATCTCTCGACTCGGCCAAGAGTTGCTCGGCCTCGCCGAGTTCGTCCATCTCGTACAGCGCCTCGGCGAGGAAGACGGCCGCCACGGCCCCGGTCTGGCTCTGAATGAGCGATGCGCGACGGGCATCGGCCACGGCGGTGCGGTAGCGTTCTACGGCCCGACTCAGTCGGCCCTGCAGCAACTCGAGGGCGCCTATCAGACAGGCGGAATACATCGCACCGAACACGTTGCCGCCCCGGGAGTGGCACCTCTCGGCGCCTTCCAATAACTCTCGCGCCTCGTCGAATCGGCCCGCTTCGAGCAGCCGGCAGCCCAGACAATTGCAGAGCACGCCGTACGGGAATGACTCTCGATCGACGATGAGCGGAAGGTTGCGTTCGGACAGGTGCAGACACTCTTCGACTCGATCGGTGAGGGACAGCACCACCGACTCCAGGGAGTAGATCTGGTCGAGCACGCCCAGATCGACGGGCGCATCGCGATCGAGCCCACTCTTGATCTGATCGAGCACCGCGGCGGCCTCGTGATAGTGATGTCTCATCGACAGCGCCCAACAAAGGGCGATCCGCAGCTCAGGGTGACGGTCGAGGGTCTCCGACGGCAGCCGGTCGACCCAGTCGGCCACCGTTCGCAGTTGGCCGAGCCCCACCAAGACCATGGAACACTTGGCGACAAGCCCGGCCGCCCTGTCGAGGTCTCCGGCGGCCAGAGCGTGCTTGGCAGCTTCGACTGAATGGCCCTGCTCGACCAGCCAGTCGGCGGCCAACTGATGCAGACCCGGTAGACCCTCTGCGAGACTCCGTTCCGCCTGTCCACGCAGGAACTCGGAGAACAGGTTGTGATACCGATACCAGCGGCGCTCCTGGTCGAGAGGCGTGATGAACAAGTTGGCGCGTTCGAGATAGGAGAGCAACTCATAGCTGTTCGAGCGGCCTGTCACCCGGTCGCACAGCGGCCCGGACAGTCTGTCGAGGATGCTGGTCTCGAGGAGGAATTCTCTCACCTCCTGCGGCAAACGAGAGAGCACATCCTCGGCCAGGTAGTCGGCAATGTCGACGAACGAGCCCGAGAACGCTTCGATCACCGATAAGCGGTCTTCGCGTCCTGCCAAGGCCAAGGCGGAGAGCTGCAGTCCGGCGGCCCACCCCTCTGTGCACCTATAGAGTCGGGCGAGCTCGACATCGGCCAGATCCAAGCCCCGGCCTTTGCGGAGGAACCGATCGGTCTCGTCCCAGGCAAAGCGCAGATCGTCGAGGTCGATCTCGGAGAGGTGCCCCCCGACACGCAACTTAGCTAGACCCAGATCGGGAATGTCCCTGGTTGCCACCACGATGAGCTGTCCGGGCAGCATCTGCGCGGGCAACTTCCGCATGATCTGGAGCACTTCGGGATTCTGGATGACCTCGAAGTCATCCAGGAACAATGCGAACGGACCCTGGTAGTCTTCCGTCATCCATTGCTGGATCCTCAGGACACGGTCACCGACCACGCTCTCCGTCCCGAACAAGGAGGCTTCAGTCACGGGCGGGTCTACCCCCGCATGCACCGTCTGGAGCGCCCCCACAAGGTAGGCGAGGAACCTCCCCACGTCGTTGTCCGCTTCGTCCAGAGTAAGCCAGGCCGTGGGTACGCCCCGCTGCTCCATGCGGGAACGCAGCTGGACCATGACCGTGGTCTTGCCGAATCCCGCGGGTGCGTGGACGAGAGCGAGACGTGAAAGCAACGCCCGGGCCAACCATTCGTCGAGCTTGGTCCGCTCTATTGAATCACCGGCGAGCGGTGGTGTGAGTTTCGACCTCAGAAGACGGAAGCCCATCGCGTCACGCCCCCCAGCGTCCATGTAGGCCGATACATTCTGCTCCGGACGTCCGCAGTTGACAAGACCAGGGGCTGAACCGTCCTTTTGGACGGGGCGGGTTAAAGCGGGCACGGCTACTGTTGACGCGGGCGACCTGCCGCGGGTGGAGCGGCCGCTCCCAGCAGGCTGCTGACAAGTGACGCTTCGCCTTCAGGGCGCGATGGGCGAGGGCATGGCGATCGGGAATCCGTTCAAGGGGGATACTATGAGAGCATACCGCTTTGTCGCCTGGCAGTCGCAGCCCGAGCTGCACGACGTGCCGGTGCCCGAGCCGGTATCGGGCCAGGTTCTGATCAAGGTGGCGGGCGCAGGGGTCTGCCATTCCGATCTCCATGTCATGGAGTGGCCCGAAGGGGTCAACGATTGGGACCTCCCATTCACCATGGGTCATGAGAACGCCGGCTGGGTGGAAGCAATCGGAGCGGGAGTCGACGGACTGGACGTGGGCCAAGCCGTCGCCGTCTACGGGGCCTGGGGCTGCGGACGCTGTTCCAACTGCCGCCGGGGGGTCGAGAACTACTGCCTGAACCCGTCCCGCGCACTCGGCGGCGGCCTCGGCCTCGACGGCGGCATGGCCGAGTACATGCTGGTTCCTTCGTCACGCTGGCTGGTGCCGCTTGGCGACCTCGATCCTCGGCAGGCCGCCCCCCTCACCGACGCCGGCCTGACTCCGTACCACGCTGTCAAGCGGTCGCTCCCCCTGCTGACGCCGGGATCGACGGCGCTGGTGATCGGGGTAGGGGGTCTGGGACACATCGCGATACAGCTGCTGAAGGCCTTGAGCCCGGCCCGCATCGTGGCCGTGGATGCCGCAGTGGATAAACTCGACCTGGCCCGCTCGGTGGGCGCCGACGAGGCCGTCCTTGCCGACGACGACGCCGAGACCCGCATCAAAGAGGCCACTGGGGGCCGGGGTGCCGAGGTGGTGCTCGACTTCGTGGGCGCCGATTCGACCATGGCCCTCGGCGCACACGCGGCGGGCACCCTGGGACATCTCACCATCGTAGGACTCGCCATGGGTACGCTGCCCTTTCATTTCCGGGCCGTGCCCTGGGAGTGCTCGATCGCGGCGACCTACTGGGGCACGTTGCCGGAGCTTGCAGAGGTGATCGCCCTCGCGCAACAGGGCAAGCTGCACTGCCGAACCGAGTACTTCCTGCTGGAGAAGGCGGCCGAAGCCTACGACCGCATGCGGGCCGGCACCCTCAACGGGCGGGCGGTCATCACTCCGAACCACTAGTCAACGTGCGCGCGACACCTCGACCTCGTGGCGCGTCAACCCCAGGAGGAGACCATGGATAGCATGAAGGGGAAGGTTGCCCTTGTAACCGGGGCGGGGTCGGGCATCGGACGGGCGACGGCGCTCGCGCTCGCGGCGCGGGGGGCCACCGTGGTGGTGGCCGACGTCGCCGACGACCACGGGACGGAGACAACCCGGCTGATCGAGCAGGCCGGCGGCGTATCCCACTGCGTACACGCCGATGTATCGGTGTCGGCCGACGTGGCGGCCATGGTGCGGTGTGCGGTGGACCTGGAGGGCCGGCTGGACGTCGCGGTCAACAACGCCGGCATCGGGGGCGCCTTGTCGTCGTTCACGGCCGACTATCCCGAGGAGACGTGGCGTCGCCTCATCGGCATCAACCTCACCGGGGTGTTCCTGTGCATGAAGCACGAGATTCCCGAACTCCTGAAGACGGGCGGCGGGGTCATCGTCAATATGGCGTCGGTGATGGGCACGGTCGCCCTGCCGGGAGCCGCCGCTTACGTCGCCGCCAAGCACGGCGTGCTCGGACTCACAAAGACGGCCGCCCTCGAGTACGGCCCGCAGGGTCTCCGCGTGAGCGCCCTGTGCCCCGGCTTCATCAACACCCCGTTGGTCAGGCAGGGAGGCATCGAGGAAGGGGACGACACCTACCGTGCGATCGCCGGCATGCACGCCCTGAAACGCTGGGGAACGGTGGAGGAAGTCGCGGCCGCCGCCGCCTGGCTGTGCTCGGACCAAGCCTCGTTCGCCACCGGCGCGGGCCTCCTAGTCGACGGCGGATACACAGCCCAGTAGCAAACCTATCCCATCGGACGGTGCGCAGGAAGACGTTCACCGTCTAGGCTGTGGAAGGAAGAAACCACCCGCCGACTGCGTACCGGCCGGGTGCACCACCCTCGGGGGGAGAACCAGATGCGAGAGGTAGCCGTCGTCGGCGTGGGCATGACGCCGTTCGGCAAGTTCTTGGAGAAGACGAACAAGGACCTCGTCCGGGAGGCGGTCGAGGCTGCCCTGGCCGACGCTTCCGCCCAGAAACGCCACATCGAAGCAGCCTACGTGGGTAACTCCATGGCCGGGATGCTGACCGGTCAGGAAGCCATCCGCGGCCAGGTGACCCTGGCGGCGATGGGCATCGACACCATCCCCATAGTCAATGTGGAGAACGCCTGCGCCAGCTCATCGACGGCGTTCCATCTGGGCTGGCTGGGAGTCGCCTCGGGTCAGTACGACTGTGTGCTGGCGGTGGGCTTCGAGAAGCTCTACCACGCCGACAAACAACAGTCGTTCAACGCCCTCTCCAGCGCCATGGACGTGGAGTCGGGCCTGGCCTTTCTCACCGACTTCTCGGCCCGCCAGGGCGGGGAACCCATGCTGCAAGAAGGGAGTGGGGTGACCCGCAGCATCTTCATGGACATGTACTCGTATTACGCGCGGCGCTACATGGAAGACCTGGGTCTGACCCAGCAGCATTTCGCAAAGATCGCAGTAAAGAGCCACCGCATCGCCGCCTCGAACCCTCGCGCTCAGTATCAGAAGGCGGTCACCATCGAGGAGGTGTTGGCCTCCGGGGACGTGGTGTTCCCGCTCACCCGCATGATGTGCGCACCGCTGGGCGACGGCGCCGCGGCCGCCATCCTCTGCTCGCGCGAGAAGGCCGCCCAGTTCACCACCGACCCCGTGTGGGTGGCCGCGTCCGTCCTGGGGAGCGGGACCCTGCACTCCGACGGTGACTTCGTGACCCAGACGGTGGCACCCAGGGTCTACGCCATGGCCGGACTCGGCCCGAAGGACATCGACGTGGTGGAAGTGCACGACACCACCTCGCCGGCGGAGATCATCTTCCTGGTGCAACTCGGCCTCTGCCCGGGCGAAGAGGCCGCGCGCTGGATCGACGAAGGGCGCACCGAACTCGATGGAACGATGCCTACCAACCCTTCGGGGGGATTGCAGAGTAAGGGCCACCCTGTCGGAGCCACCGGGACGGCCCAGATCTTCGAGATCACGAATCAGCTGAAGGCACGCTCCGGGGCACGCCAGGTGAAGGGCGTCCGCGTGGGAATGACACAGAATGGGGGCGGCGTGCTGGGTCCGGGAGCCGCCGCGATGGCTTTGCATATCCTGAAGAGGTGAGCCTCAGCGGCTGGATCCGAACAACGAGGCCGCCGCGCGGCGGCCGACACGAGAAGGGGGAGAGCATGACCTACTTCGATCTGAACCTAAATCTCACGTCCGAGGACGCCGACCTCAAGGCGGCGGCCCACACGTTCGCCAAGGAAGTAATACGCCCGATCTCAGTACAGCTCGACCGGATGTCGCCCGAAGAGGTCATCGCGCCCGCATCGCCCTATTGGGACTTCATTCGCAAGGCCTATACCTTGGGCTACCACAAGCTACCCTTCCCCGAAGTCTTCGGCGGTCCGGGACTGACACCGTTCCAGATCTCCCTGGTGATGGAAGAGCTGGCTTGGGGCAGCTTCGGGCTGGCTTTGGCGCTCAACACCACCCTCGATGCGGCGGTGGCCATGGGAGGGACCGAACTGCACATCAACGAGTTCACCATCCCGTACTGCAACTGCACCGACGGTAGCGTGGTGGGCTCCTGGGCCATCACGGAACCCGACCACGGCACCGACACCCTGATGGCCGGTTACCCCAGCTTCCGCGACCCTGAGATACCGGCCCAGTGCCGCGCCCGCCTCGACGGCGACGAGTACGTCATCAACGGACAGAAGTCGGCCTGGGTTTCCGGAGGCACAGTCGCTAAGACGGTGCTGCTCATGTGCCAGATCGACTCCGCCCAAGGCCATGCCGGAGGAGGCATGTTCATCTTCTCGCTCGACCGGCCGGGTGTCTCAAGGGGCAAACCCCTCGACAAGCTGGGCGCCCGCGAGCTGAACCAGGGAGAGATCTTCTTCGATAACGTGCGTGTGTCCAAAGAGTATCTGGTGGTGGGACCGGATCGGTACGAAGAGGAGCTGGGAGCGCACCTCGCCTTGACCACGCCCATGGTGGGCGTGTGGTCGGTGGGATTGGGTCGCGCAGCTCTGGATGAGACCCTCGCCTACGCCCGCGAGCGCCGGCAGGGCGGCAGACTCCTGATAGAACATCCCAACGTGCAGCAGTCGATCTTCGACATGTTCCGCAAGGTGGAAGCGGCCCGGCAGATCTGCCGTGCGGCCTTCGTCTATAACTGGAGCAATCCGCCCCAGAAGCGTGCTCCCGAGTACGGTTTCGCCGCAAAGACATTCGCCACCCAGGCCTCGCTGGAAGTGACGAGCAGCGCCATCCAGATCTTCGGCGGCAACGGTCTGAGCAGAGAGTACCTCATAGAGAAGCTCTTCCGCGACGCCCGCGCCACCCTGATCTGCGACGGCTCCAATGACAGTCTGTCCATCGCGGGAGGCAACACGGTCGCCCGCTCCTATCCACGGACCGCCTGACCGACAAGGTCACGCCGAGAGCGCGCGACCGGGAGAACGCCGCACCCATGGATTCCTTGTACTTCAACCCAGATATGGAGCCCTTCCTTAACACCCCCCACATGCGGGAGGTGCAGTGGGCCAAGCTGCAGCACGCTGTCCGGTTCGCCTACGACAAGGTCCCCTTTGACCGGGAACGGATGGATGCGGCCGGCGTCACGCCCGCCGACATCCGATCGCTCGACGACTTCAGTCGAGCCGTGCCCCCGATCCGGCAGGCCGACTTCCGCACCGTGTTTGAGCGCTTTGATATGGACATGGACCGAAGCTTCCTGCATCTATTCGGCCAGGAGCGCATGGACGACATCCATTTCATCTCGACCACGTCGGGTACGACCGGCGTGCCCACGCCCTACCCGTTCTTCCACAAGACCCTCGACCTGGCGGCCGAGTTGTTCGGCCGCGTCGGCCTGCGGGCGGGTTTCGTGCCCGGCACCAAGCTGGCGTTGCTGTTCGGCCTCTCCATGCACGTGGCCGGCATCCCCCAGGTGCTCTGGTTCTCGCGGTTGCGCGGCGTGACGGTACTGAACATCGGAGCCGAAGTGGGCACCGAGCGCATCCTCAAGTCGATGAAGCTGTTCGGAGCCAACGCGATGACCTGCACGCCCTCGCTGGCCGCCTACCTCATCGAGAAGTGTCCAGAGGTACTGGGGCGCCCGGTGGGCGATTTGGGCGTCAAGGTGCTGCTGCTCGGCGCCGAGCCGGGGGCCGGGATCCCCGAGGTGCGGGCGCGGTTGGAAGACGCCTACGGCGCGACGGTACTGGATGTAGGCGCGGGCTACGGCGTCTCGTGCGCGCACCCCATCTACCAGGGCATGCATTGGGTCGCCGATGACCACTGCCTCTACGAGCTGGTGGATCCGGTCACCTACAAGCCGGTGCCGCTCGAAGACGGCGCTACCGGCCTCGCCTGCTTTACACCCCTCGCACCGGAAGCAGGCCTCTTCTTCCACCACCTGCGCGTGAGCATGAACGACATCCATCAGGTGTCTACCGAGCCGTGCCCCTGCGGCCGCAGCGGTTTTCGCTACCGTATCGTCGGGCGGGGCGACGACCTGCTCAAGGTCAAGGGGGTCTCGGTCTACCCGGCGGCGATCCAGGGGATCATCAACGGGTTCGTGCCCCGCGTCACCGGGGCCTTCCGGATCGTCCTAACCGAGAAGCCGCCTCTGGTGACGCCCCCGCTCAAACTCAAGGTCGAACGGGGCGAAGCGTTGAGTGAAGCCGACCTACCGGCGCTCGAGGCGGAACTCATCGCCACGATGCGGGCCACCTGCGAGGTCAACCCCGCTATCACGTGGCTGCCGCCCCGGACCTTGGGACGTGAGACCAAGAAGACACAGCTCATCGAGAAGCAGTACGACGCGTAGCAGGCGCGGCACTCGAGACGAAAGGAAGGACAATGGCCGATTCAGACGAGATGCTACACCCCCAAGGCGTGCAGAACGGGATCATGAGCGCCGACCCGGACAAGTGCACCAGTTGCGGCCGATGCATCGTCAACTGCCCGTATCGCTGTTGGGAGATGGGTAACGACCAGGTGCCGAAGATGCGAGAGGGTAGGACCTGCTTCTCATGTTTCAACTGCATGGTCGCCTGCCAGGACGACGCCATCTCCATCGTGCAGACGTACGAAGTACACGGCGGGTACTTCGACACCGACTTTCCCGCGGTCAGGTGGCCACTGGAACCCCGCGACGCCAACGGTGACCCGGCCGAATGGACCGAGACCGAACGGCTCATCATCGAGCGCAGGAGCGTGCGCAACTTCAGGAACGCGCCGGTGCCTGAACCGCTCATCCGACGGGTGTTGGAGGCGGGACGGTTCGCGCCGAGCGGAGGCAACAGCCAACCCTGGAAGTTCGCCGTGGTCACCGATCCCAAGCTGATCGCGGAACTCGAAGAGAAGGCCCATGCCGTCTGGGCGGGGGACGACTTTGCGCTCTCCGACGAGAACATCGCACCCACGCTGGTCGGCGTCATGCCGAACGAGGTCTTCGATCCCCGGGTCAGGCAGGGTCTGCGCTGCACGGCTCAGAAAGAGCTGCCCATCTTCCTCGGCGCTGCGTGCGTCATTTTCGTGGCGGGCAACGAAAAACTCGCCCTGCCGGTACTCGAGGCAGGCATCTGCGGGCAAAACATGAACCTCGCAGCGACGGCCATGGGCCTGGGCTTCGTCTGGACCAACTTCGGAGCGATGGGCGTCGAGAGGTCTCCGGAACTCAAGGCCAAGTTGGGGTTCGAGAGCCCGTGGGTGGTGCGGGCCGCCGTGTGCATCGGCTATCCGAAATTCAAGCAGCAGGGCGCCGTGCCGCGCCACTACCGTCCGGTGACGTGGTTCAGAGAGGGATCCGCGACCGCCGAGGTCGAGGCATAAGACTTCATTCATCGAACAAGAAGGTGGGGGTCATGTGGCCGAACGACGCCGACGGCAACGCCATCCGCACCGCCCTCGGCCCGGCACTCACCAAGGAAGGGTACACCATCGTCGACCCGGGCGCCTACCAGGATGGCCCCAACGACTACTCCTGACAGATCGCGACGTTCAAGAGCGAAGTCGCGCAATGCTCCAAGGCGGGGCTGTTCCCCTCCGAGATCGAAGCCCAGCAACTGGGCCCCAGCTCGGCATTCATCGACGGTCAATGGGTCAAGGGCACCACGTGGCCGGAGGAACTCGCAGCGCCGACACTCAGGTCGTTGCGCTCCAGTGCCGTCCCGGGTCCCCCTGCCCGGGACGGCACTCATTCCGGGGTGCGCCCGGCACGGCAGCACGGTATACTGACGGTAACCTCTCTCCACACATCACCCACACGCGCGACTCCTTCGTCGTTCCATTGTAGGAGAGTCCGGTATGGAGAACTGCGGCCGCCCAGCCCATGACGTCACCCCCTTTGCCGCGAGAGACTGCGCACTCATCTCCCTGGCCACCGGCATCACCGCCGAGAATCTGCGCGAACTGCGCGACGGTCTGATGCGTGCCCCCGAATCCAGCCTCTACCATCATTTCTGGGGACGCCTGCTCCGCCCACATTTCGACGAACCCGAGTATCTGAACGACTTTGCCTCGTGGGTTCATCACAGTCTGCGCGAGAAGGCTCTTGCCGAGCGTATGAGCCTGATCGACCCGACGGACTACAGCGATATGGAAGACGTCCGCCACGAGTTGGTGGAGTTGATCGAGCAGCGCCTGGACGAAAGCGAATCGGTTCCGTGGGCAAAAGTCGACCAACGCTTCTACTTCATACGCGCCCAGCTGGTGCTGTTCGATACCGGTCTGCGCGTGGAGCATCCCGCGGAACTGTCTGCCCTGCTGCCCCGGTTTTCCACGAGCAGCCTTTACTATCATTTCATCGACGCCCGCCGGCGCAACCAGAGCCACTGTGACGACTTCTGTTCGTGGCTCGGGGCCTACGGGGACCAGTTCTCCGACCTGACGCAGCGATTGGCCGGCCTGGATCCGTATTTCTCGTCGCTCCATGAGACCCGCCACCGGGTGGCCGAGATCTTCGCCGAGCGATTCGGGCCACCGGATGAAGAATGGGATGACGTCAACGGACCCGGTCGGCCGGAGATCCAACCGTGAACCTCGGGCTCCTGGAGCAGTACGCGGAAGTAGCCGGTGGCGATGTAGTCGACCATCTCCGCCAGCTGGCCGCCCCGCTGGCCGGCGCGCGCGTGCTGCATGTCAACTCCACCAAGGAGGGCGGCGGCGTGGCCGAGATCCTGCGCGAGATGATCCCCCTCACGCAGGCATTGGGTCTGGACGCGCGGTGGGAAGTCATCACAGGCGACCAAGCTTTCTACGAGTGTACGAAGAGTTTCCACAATGCGCTGCAGGGGAGCCGGGAAGTGATCTCAGAGTCGCGCCTCCACGCATACGAAGAGACCAACATCGAGAACGCCGAGCGACTACGGACGGCGCTGGCGGAAGCCGACTTCGTGTTCATCCACGATCCGCAACCGGCTGCCATGCTCAGTTCGATCCCCGAGCGACGAGGGAAGTGGATCTGGCGCTGCCATATCGACGTCCGTCGGCCTCACCGGCCGGTGTGGAAATACCTACGCACGTGGGTGGCTCCCTACGACGCCAGCATCTTCTCTCTGCCCGAATACGCGCAACCGCTGCCGCATCCTCAGTATCTGATCCCTCCGAGCATCGACCCGTTCAACGAGAAGAACTGCGAGCTGCCCCCCGAAGAAGTGGCGGCGGTGCGGGAGCGCTTCGGGCTGGATGCGGAGCTGCCCTTGGTCGTGCAGGTGTCGCGATTCGATCGCTTCAAGGACCCCGTGGGTGTGATCGAGGCCTACCGGCTGGTTAAGACCCTGACGCCGCTGCAGTTGGTTCTGGCCGGGGGCGGCGCGACCGACGATCCGGAAGGTGAAACAGTTCTCGAACAGGTGCGTCGCGCGGCCGAAGGAGATCCGAACATCCATGTGCTGCTGTTGCCATCAGACGCCCACCGCACGATAAACGCCCTGCAAAGGGCGGCCGATCTGATCATGCAGAAGTCGACCCGAGAGGGCTTCGGCCTCACGGTCACCGAAGGCATGTGGAAACGTAAGCCGGTCATCGGCGGAGACACGGGCGGCATACGACTCCAGGTGATCGACCACTACACCGGGTTCCTGGTGCGTACGCCCGAAGGAGCCGCACTCCGCACGCGGTTCCTCCTGCACCGGCGCGACCTCCTCGAGGAGATGGGCGAACGCGCACACCGCTTCGTGCGGGAGAACTTCCTGATCACACGTCACCTGCGAGAGCAACTGACGCTGATGCTGGCGCTGCGGTACGGGAGCGGTGACCGCATCGAGGTGGGTGGGTGAGCGGCCCCGGCCGCCCGATCGAGGACTTCTTGGCTGCCCTACCCCACGTCGGCCACCGCCTCCTGATGCTCGACTATGACGGCACCCTGGCGCCCTTTCGGCCGGAGCGTGACCAGGCCGCGCCGTACCCGGGCATCGTCGATCTGCTGCGGGCCCTCACGCAGGCGGAAACCCGGCTCGTCCTGATCACGGGAAGGCCGGCGACCGACGTGGCCGACCTGCTGATGCTCGATCCTCCGCCGGAGATCTGGGGAGTCCACGGGCTGGAACGGCTCCTCCCGGACGGCACACTGGAGCACTCCGAGGTGCCGACGGTCGCCGCCGGAGCCTTGGAACGGGCCGCCCGCTGGGCGGAAGACCGGAGCTTCGGATCCTTTGTGGAGGTCAAGCCGGGCGCGCTGGCGATGCACTGGCGGGGAGCCGATCGCGACCTGGCGGCCACGCTCCGCCTGGCCGCGTCCGCCGCCTTGCCCGGCTTTGCCCGCGAAGGCCGTCTCGAGTTGCGTGAGTTCGACGGCGGACTCGAGTTGCGGGCACCCGGCCCTCACAAAGGCGACGTGGTCCGGCGACTGCTTGACGAAGCGGCGCTAACAAGAATGGCGCCCGGACCCTTGGCACAGCCGCCGGTTCCGTTGCACCTGGCCGCCGCCTTCCTAGGCGACGACTTCACCGATGAGGACGCCTTCCGGGCGGTGAAGGCCGCACGCGACCAACCGCGCTTCTCGGACACGGTCCTGCTCGGCGTACTCGTACGCGGCGAAGACCGCCCCACCGACGCCGACGACCGCCTGCGGCCGCCTCAGGAGTTGTTGGCCTTCCTTGCCCGGTGGATAGAGGTGACGATGCCGGCAGACAGGGTTGCCATCGGTCTGGATCACCAGAGAGCGCCATGACCCCCCTGGAACGAGGAGAGTCAGGTACGGACCTGCGTTTCGTCGCGGTCTCCAACCGGCTGCCGATCGTGCTGGAACCTACCGATGAGGGCTGGAGCACCCAACCCGGAGCAGGCGGGCTCGTGTCGGCGCTCGCCCCCGTACTACGCAACCGCGGGGGCCTGTGGATAGGTTGGCCGGGCACCGACGATTACACCGACATCGGCGGTGCTCTCGACCGTGCCTCAAAGCAGGCCGGCTATCGTCTACACCCCGTCCTGCTCTCGCCGGAAGAAGTGGAGCACTTCTACTACGGCTTCTGCAACGAGACGCTTTGGCCCCTGTTCCACGATCTCTCCACACGCACGCGCTTCTACCCCGAAGGCTGGACCGCATTCGTCGACGCGAACCGCCGCTACGCCGGTGTGGTCGCCCGCAGGACCCGGCCGTCCGACTATGTCTGGGTGCACGACTACCACCTCTTGGGGCTCGCTCGGGAGCTTCGTGCCGCGGATGTCACCCGCCGCATCGGCTTCTTTCTCCATATTCCGTTTCCACCACTGGACATGTTCCTCAAGCTACCCTGGCGCGCGCAGATCTTGGGCGCCCTCTTGGACTATGACCTCATCGGTTTTCAGACGCTCCGCGACCGGAGGAACTTCCTCTATTGCGTGAAGCGACTTATCCCGGGGATACGCGTGCGGGGGTCTGGAGCCGTACTGACGGCAACCTACCGCGAGCGCGAGGTCAGAGTAGGAACCTTTCCCATCAGCATCGACTATCGCGAGTTCTCAGAGCAGGCAGCTTCTTCCCGGGTCGCCGCTCGGGCCGCCGCGCTCCGGGACGACTTGGGACACGGCGCCATCGCGCTTTCCGTCGACCGATTGGACTATACCAAGGGCATCCCGGAACGACTCGAGGCGATCCGGGCCGCCTTGCTACGATACCCCGAATTGCACGGCAACGTGACGTTCGTGCAGATCGCCGTCCCCAGCCGCCAGAGAGTCCCCGAGTACCAGGCGCTACGGGCCGAGATCGATCGACTGGTAGGGGAGGTCAACGGCCAGTTCACCCGCAACGGCTGGATCCCCATCCATTACCTGTACCGGTCCCTGGACCGCCACGAACTCCTCGCGCACTACCGAGTCGCCGACATCGGCCTGGTCACGCCCCTGCGCGACGGTATGAACCTCGTGGCGAAGGAATTCTGCGCATGCCAGGCGGACGACGACGCCGTGCTGGTGCTGAGCGAGTTCGCGGGATGTGCCGCCCAGCTGTACCGGTGGGCCGTCATGGTGAACCCGCACGATGTGGAAGGCACCGCCGATGCCATCTATCAAGCGTTCGTGATGGCTCCGCCGGAGCGCCGGAACCGCATGCGCCGCCTGCGCCTGTCGATCCGCCGCAACGACATATTCCACTGGGTCGACGACTACCTGGATGCCGCGGTCGGCAGGCAGCTGGCGGACTTCCCCTATCTGGAGGATTACATCCCGCCCCTGGAGGGTCTCGAAGCCTGACCTCGAGAAGAGCCCAGGACTTGATCGAAGGACCGCGGACGGGCTGCGTCACCCTCCCCGGAGCCCCCGCAGCCGGGCGGCATCGCGTTCGGGTACCGACGGGTTGATGCTGATGCCGGTGGCTACTTCGAAGCCCGCGGCCGTGGTGGTGCGCGGGCGAACCCGCACGAACCAATGAAGGGCCGGATCTCCCACGACATCGGAGCCCCGTGTCCGGGTCCTCGGATACATCGAGGACGACTCCAACGTAACGTTGTATGCCGCGGACACGGCGCCCACCCGGCTCAGCACGTCACGCAAGACGGCGGCCAACCCCGCGACTTCATCATCGATCAACCCGCGGAAGTCGGCTTGATGCCGACAGGGCACGATCCACACCTCGCAGCGCACCTCGGCCGCCCAGGGCACGAAGGCCACGAACTCCGGAGCCGCCGTCACCAGCCGCACACCCTCGGCCTCTTCCGCTGCGATCATGTCGCAAACGAGACACCGCCCGGTCGTGCGGTGATATCGGTGAGAACGCGCTTCCCGTCGCCGCACCCGGTCCGGCACGACATCGATGCCCGCCACCTGGGCATGGGGATGCGCGAGCGAAGCTCCTCCGGCCACCCCTTGATTGCGGAAGAGCAGGGCGTAGAGCACGCCGGCGACAGAAGACGCCTCCCCCAACGCCCGCCGGTACGAGCACACCACCGTCTCCAGATGGGTGGAGCCGAGGCTCTCGAGTTCCTCGCCGTGCCGCGGCGTCTCGATGACCACCAGGTGGCGCCCAGCGCCCGGCACGATCGGGTACTTGTTGGGCACCACCCGCACGAGCCATTCCCCGCCGGTGGGGTCGGGCACTTCCCATCGGATAGGGGGAAGAAGGTGTTCGTTTCCCGGGCAGAACGGACACTCGGGGTCGACTCCGGGCGCAAGGGCACGCGCCGGCATTCCGGGACTCACCCCGGTCGACCCCGGTCCGGGGAGCCCTGCTTCGAGAGTCGGCGCCTGAGGCCGCAGCTCCCTACCCGGGGCGTAGAGCACTACATCACCGGTCAGCGGGTTCCGCCGGTAGGCAGTGGGATCCTCGCTCTGGGTGCAGGCCACGACTGCTCCTCCCGTTTCGGCATGTCCGCCGACCGTCCTTGTACTGTACATCGTCACGGCCGGAATGGCGTGTGCCACGAATCCGCACATGTTGACCACTGTCTCTTGGCTTGACTCGCACGAACCACTCTGATACCTCTGGGATCGTCCGCGAACTACCCGACCACCTGACCGCACTCATCCCCACTCGAGGTGCCCACATGAGCTTCCCGCCCGCCGACGTCGAGACGCGCTCGTTCTACCTGGGCATGATCTACGCCTTCGTCGAGGTCGCAGCCTCGGGCTGCAAGCGCCTGGCGCTCAGTCCGCCGATGACCGCCGAAGAACTCTGCGAGGCGTCCGGCTCTGCGCTGGCCATCGCCGCCGAGTACGGAGTGCTGACCGATACAGATGACGACTGCCTCCAGACCCGCCTGTTCAACCCCGCTTTCACGCGAGGCAAACACGTTATCCTCTTCGCGGCCGACCGAGCCGCCCTCGTCGAGTACCGCGCCCTCAAGGAGATGCGCGCCCGATCCCTGGCCGACGGCAGTCTGGCGGACGTCGAGGAGCAGATCGCGCGACGCTTCGGCCGACTGCTCAGCTACAGTGACGAGGCCGTCGAGGACCTTCTGAAGCGTCCACGCTTCTGAAGCGCCGGCAGCTACGCGTGCGGGATCCCACGTCCGTGCAACGCCAACGCCACCACCTGAGCCAGGTGCAGCGCCTGCCGGTCACCCACCTGGGCTATCTGCTCCCGGCAGCTGAAGCCGTCTGCCACTATGAGGCAATCCCCCGGCGCAGCGCGCAGCTCCGGTAGCAGGACCCGTTCACCGCACTCGCGGGACACCTCAAAATGGTGCTTGTCGAACCCGAATGGTCCGGCCATGCCGCAGCACCCCGCGTCCAGAACCCTCACCTGGAGCCCCAGCCCGCGCAACACCCTCTCGTCGGGGCCTACGTCCATCACCGCCTTGTGGTGGCAGTGCAGGTGGACAAGCGCGGAGCCCTCCAACGGGACGAGACTAAGCCCACCGACGCCGTCAGGACTCTCCCACGCGAGGAGCGCGTCGCCGATCGGCTCCGGCGGGGGCGATGAGGGGGCCAGCGGCGCCGCGTACACATCGCCCAGACCGGCCGCCGCGCCACCGAGAAACTCGGCGAAGGTGAAGACCTGCGCGCTCAGGCGTCGCGCCCTCTTCACGTCGGGGAAGAGGCCCAGCAGCTCGTCACGGAAGACCGCGGCGCAACTCGGCTCCAAACCCACGATGGGCACCCCGGCGTCGATCTCCGACCCTAGCAAGTCCATGATCTGCCGCAACAAGCGCTTGGCGAGCGTGACCATGCCGAAGTCGTAGAGCGGGCGTCCGCAGCAGAGGCTCTGCCGATGCACCACTACGCGGTAGCCCGCCGCTTCCAGCACCGTGACCGCCGCCTGAAGAGCCTCGGGGTGGAAGTGGTTGTTGAACGTGTCCGGCCAGAGGATCACCGGGGGACCCTTCTTGTTCCAGGCATCGTACGCGCGGAACCAGCGCTTGAACGTGCGCGGGGCAAAACGGGGCAGCGTGCGCTGCTCAGCCACGCCGATGGCCGCCTTGGCCACCCGACTCAGACCGCGCCCGTGGGCCACTGTGTTCGCCACCGGCGGGGCCAAAGCGCCCAGCCGGGCCCACCAACGGATCAACCCCATGGTGTAGGCCTGCACCGGCCGGAGTCGACCTCGGTAGTAGTGGGCCAAGAACTCGGCCTTATAGGTGGCCATGTCGACGTTCACAGGGCAATCGCTCTTACAGCCCTTGCACGCCAGACAAAGGTCGAGTGACTCTCGGACTTCATCGCTCCGCCAGTTGCCCGTGAGCAGGTCTCCCTGCAGCGCCTCCCACAGCATGCGCGCCCGCCCCCTGGTAGAGTGTCGCTCTTCGAGGGTGGCCATGTAACTGGGACACATGGTGCCGCCGTGATTCCGCCGGCACTTTCCCACTCCCACGCAGCGCAGCAGAGCGTCGCCGAAGCTGCCGGAATCGTCGGGAAAGCGGAAGTAGGTGTCGGGACGCACCGGGCGGAAGCCGTCGCCCAAGCGGAGATGGGCGTCGAGGGGGTCGGCGTCGAGCAGCTTGCCCGGGTTCATCATGCTGTCGGGGTCCCACACCGCCCGGAAGTCGCGGAAGGCCTTCATCAGTCTCGGGCCGTACATACGCGGAAGGAGCTCACCCCTGGCCTGACCGTCGCCGTGCTCACCCGACAAGGAGCCGCCATAGCGCACACAGAGGTCGGCCGCTTGTTCCACGAAGCTGCGGTACCCGGCGATGCCCTCCGCCGTGGTCAGGTCGAAGTTGATCCGCGTGTGGATGCAGCCATCGCCGAAGTGGCCGTAGATGGCGCCGCGGTAGCCGTAGGTGGCCTCGAGGGCGAGGAAGTCGCGCAGATAGTCGCCGATCTTCTCGGGGGCGATGCCGACGTCCTCCCACCCCGGCCAGCCGAGCTCGTCGCCGGCGCCGCGGGCGGCAGCCGCCAGCCCCGCCTCGCGGATGGCCCACACCAGTCTGCTGACCGCAGGATCCCTGTGGAAGCGCATCGTAGGGGGATCTGGTTCCTTGCGGAGCGCCGACATGAGCGCTCTCGCCTTCGCGTCGGCGTCTGCGCGGGTGTCGGCTCCGAGTTCGGCCAGCAACCAGCCGCCGCCGGCGGGCATGAGAGCATCCTTCTTTTCTGCCAGACGCTTCTCCCGGATGTTGTCCATGATCACGCCGTCGATGGCTTCAAGACCTATGACCCCGTGAGACAGCACCGTGGAGACATGACGCGAAGCGCTCGGCATGTCCGGATATCCGAGCACGACCGTAGAGCGCGCCGGCGGACTGTGCACCAACCGCAGTGTTGCTTCCAGCACGATCACGCAGGTGTTCTCGCTGCCGACCAAGGCCCGGGCGACGTTGAAGCCGTTCTCGGGGAGCAGCTGATCGAGGCCGTAGCCCGAGACGCGCCTGGGGATATCTGGGTAGCGCTCCCTGATCATCGTGGCGTAGCGGTCACGCACCTTCTTGAGCCCGGCGTAGATGTGACCGCGGCGGTCGCCAAGCGCGACGATGGCGGCGAGTTCCTCATCGTCGGTGGGACCCACGCGCAGGCGCAGACCGTCGTAGGTGAGCACCTCCAGCTCGATGACGTTGTGCACCGTCTTGCCGGCCATCACTGAGTGCACGCCGCAGGAATCGTTGCCGATCATCCCCCCCATGGTGCAGCGGTCGTGGGTGGAGGGGTCGGGGCCGAAGGTCAGGTGGTACTTCTCCGCGGCGTCGCGCAGGTCGTCCAGCACCACCCCCGGCTCTACCCGGGCGATGCGCCGCACCGGGTCAAGCTCCCGGATATGATGCATATACTTGGAGAAGTCGAAGACCACGGCCACGTTGCAGGCCTGGCCGGCAAGGCTCGTACCTGCGCCCCGGGCAAGGATGGGCACCGAGAACTCGCGGCAGACCGCGACGGCCTCCTCTACGTCGTCGGCATCGCGGGGGATCACCACCCCCAGAGGCACCTGCCGGTAGTTCGACGAATCGGTGGCATAGAGCGCCCGGCTGCCGTCGTCGAACCGGACTTCGCCTCGGACCCGAGCGTCGAGCACCCCGGCCACCCTCCGAGCGGTGTCCTCAGAGACCGTGACGCGCGGCGGCGGCGGCTTCTTCACTCGGTGTGGATTCCGGTGGTCACACATGCCGCATGCCCGGGAACAACGAGGCGCTAAACCAGCCGGCCCCGGCGGCCGATAGGGGATTGAGTCCACGAAACGCGGCGCCGGGAGTGACGCGGTGCAGGAACCGATCAACAAACAACAGGCCGCCCACATCTGCCGAACCTGCGGATCGCCGCTCGTTCAACCCACAGACTGGGTCCATAGGGAAGAACGCCGCTGGCAGGTGTCCATGCGTTGCCCGGAGTGCTACGTCGTCTACGACCTGGCACTCGAGCAGGAAGACGTCAACGAGTTCTCCTATCAGATCGAACACGGCTTCCAGTGCCTACTCGAGGCGATCGACCATCTGGATCAAGAATCCTTCGAGGGCGAGTGCGAGATCTTCATAGCCGCCGTATGGGCCGACGCGGTCTTCCCTATGGATTTCTAGCTCGGCCCTTGGGGCTGAGGGGTCTCCCCACCAAGGTCCGTCCCCCCGCGGGCCTCTCCCCTCGAGCCCTCCATAGGGCCCCCGGCAGGCGCAGCCGGGGGCCTTTCTCTTTCGCGCCCGCAGGGCCTGGCCATGATACCCCGTGGGGTATATAATCGGCGCGTTACGGATGTCACAGAAGACGATCGGAAAGGGTCGAACGATGGAGATGAAGGTCTACTTTCCCGGCAACAAGCGCGTGTACGCCGACTACAAGGGCTTCACCATGGAGACCGACCAACCCGCACGGGGCGGTGGGGACGATTCTGCGCCCGCGCCGTTCGATCTGTTCATCGGCAGCATCGGCACCTGCGCCGGCATCTTCATGCTGGGGTTCATGCAGCAGCGGAACATCCCCACGAACGGAGCCGGCATCACGCTGCGCACTGAGAGAGACGCGGAGACCGGGCTCATAGGCCACATCACCCTCGATCTTCACCTGCCCCCGGAGTTCCCCGAGAAGTACAAGGCCGCCGTGATCAACGCCGTCGAACTCTGCTCGGTAAAGCGCCACCTGCACCAGCCTCCGGCCTTCACGGTCAACGCCCTCACCGCGTAGCGCAGGCCTCTGGGCGAGACGAATCGGCGCCCGCCTCGCGGGCACGACTACGGGTCATCGGGTCCGTCACACTCGGGCAGCGCCTCGCACTCGACGAGCGCGGCGGCGGCCTCCCGGTTCTCATACCATACGTCGCGGAGGATGACCTTGAGGGTCGCTGCCACCGGCAGTGCTAAGAGTGCCCCGGCGAACCCGGCGAGGCCGGCCCCGATCATCGTGGCTATCAACACCGCGGGTGAGGAGAGGTCGACCGCATTGCGCATGACTCGGGGCACGAGGACATAGTTCTCGAACTGCTGGTAGATCAGGAAATAGACGAGCACCGCGATCCCCAACCCAGGCGACACCGTGAAGCCCACTATGACGGCGGGAATGGCGCCGAGATACGATCCCACCGAAGGGATGAGATCGGCGATGCCCGCCCAGAGCGCCAGTGGGACCGCGTACGGCATCCCCATGATGAGCAGAGCGATGCCCGCCAACATCGCGCAGATCAGCGACGTGGTGATGTTCCCCGATACGTAGCCCCCGATCTTCGCCACAGACGTCTTGATGACCTGCTCCGCGTCGCGCCGCCGCGCCGGGGGAAAGAGCAGGGCAACCGAATGACGCAGCCCGGGGAGCGACACCATGAAGAACACCGTGAGTACCGCCACGGTGAAGACGTTGAAGATGAACCCGCCGACCTTGCCGGTGAGGCCGAGCACCGTGCCGAACGATCGTGCGATCCGCTCCGGGATGGAAGCGATGTACTGCTGGATCTGCTCCTCGTGATTGGTTACGTAGCGGCCGATCCAGTCACTACGCCGACCCAACTTGGGCACCAAGTCCGGGACCGCGTTGGCCAAGGATTCGATCTGCTTGACCAGGGGCGGGCCGACGAGTGCGACGAACCCGGCCACCAGCAGAAAGGCGGCGACGAAGATCACAGCGACCGCTACTCCGCGATGCTTCATGTGCATCCTGCGCACCAGGAACCCTACGGCCGGGTCGAGCCCCACGGCGATCACGGCGGCTATCAACACCAGCACCAGGATGCTCTGCACCTGCTTGACTGCCAGCAGGACGGCCACGGTGACCACGATAGCTATGGTCGTGCGCACCCAGTAACCCGGCGGCGGCCATCGGTCCTCCCATGATGGACGAAGGCCGGCCCGCGTCGGTCTCGCCCCGGGAGCGGAACTCCCCGGCACAGCAGATGCGGAAGTAGCCTCGTCCGAAGCGGAAGTCAACCGTCTACCCCTGTTGTCTCGCCCAGACGCGCCACGTGGTGATCACCTTGGTGATGTCGTGCATGGGCTCCTCGTCCAGAAAGGGCACCGAACTCTTGTAGGGCGCCACCTCGAACAATTCCGGCGTGGCATAGGCCTCGTCGGCCACCCGTTGCATGATCTCTGCATACTCGTCGATGTCGGCCTTAGAGTAGCTCTCCGCGGGCTCGGGAGTGAACGGTTCCGGCACCACCCAGGGTTCGTGGCTGGAGAAGTAGTTATTGACGCCATAGTCGATGATCCGCTTCTCGATATCTTCCGACCCGACCCCGGTGCCCTCGTGCAAGGTGCCCCAGCTCCAGCGGGCCTCGTCAAGCCTGCGCACTCCCGGCGCGTAGGGCAACGTGAGCCCCCGTACTTCCGCCAGTCGCCCGCCGAGGTAGTTGTTGTTGATCACCGCCGTCTCCGATGCCTGGACGAGACCGTCGGCGCCGAGGCTCATCACCCAGGCATACGAGCGCAGCACCACCTGCAGGTTGCCCAGGAACTGCCGCACCTTGCCGATGCTGTCGGGCAGGTCGTGGTCGAGATAGTACCGCTCGCCGTCGAACTCCACCAAAGGCACGGGCAGAAAACGACGCAGCGCCGCGGTGGTCATGACCGCGCCCGAGGCGGGGCCCATCGACCCGTGGGGCGAGCTGAAGGTCTTGTGCAGGTTGTAGTGGCAGAGGTCGAAGCCGGCTTCCTTGGCCCGAGCGATCCCCATGATGCCGTTGAGGTTGGCCTGGTCGTAGGAGCAGAGCCCGCCCGTGGCATGCACCGCGTCGGTGTACTCCCGGATGCGCGGGTTGTAGAGGCCCGTATCCTCCGGATTGGTGATCATTACCCCCGCCGTATGCTCGGACAGGGCCGCCTTGAGCGCCTCCAGATCCGGATAGCCGCTCTCGTCGGGATACAGCACGATCAGCTTGTAGCCGCACACCGCCGGCGTGGCCGAATCGGCCGGGTGCGAGAAGATGGTGGTGATGATCTCATCGCGGGTATCGGCCTCGCCCCGGGACTCGTGATACGCCCGGATGATGGAGGCGTTCGTGAAGATGGCCTGCGCGCCGGCTCCCGGCTGGAAACTCACCGCGTCGAGTCCGGAGAGCTCGCAACAGATCCGGCCGAACCGGTAGACGATCTCCAGGATGCCCTGCACCGTCTCGTCATCCTGCAGAGGATGAAGGTCCGCCATCTGAGGCAGTCGGGCGAGCTGCTCGTTCACCTTGGGGCTGTATTTCATGGTGCAGGTGCCGAGTCCGAAGTCGATGTTGACATCGGTGCCCATGGTCATCTGTGAAAGCCTGAGGTAGTGACGCAACACCTGCGGTTGCGCGAGTTCGGGCAGGTGCGGGGGCTCCACACGCAGCAGACCGGCGGGCACCAATGCCGCCGGGTCACCCACCACCGCGCGGACGCCCGACTCCAGGCGCGGCGGAAGCACTCCCCGCTCTCCCGGGCTGCCCTGCGCCATGATGGGCGGCTCTTCCCAGCGGGCCGCCTGGAAACCTTCGCGCAGGTAGGGGGCGCCTCCGTGCACACCGCCCCGACCTGCCGCCGGGCCGCTCATGCCACCACCTCCGCGACCGCCGTCGCCAATCGATCGAGGTCCGCCTTGGTGTGCACTTCTGTGACGCAATACAGAGCGGTCTGACCCAACTCGGGGAACTCGGCGGAGAGGTCCTTGCCCCCGTAGATGCCCTGCTCGAGCAAGGCGGCGTTGATCTCGGCCACGGACTTTCCCGTGCCGACGAAGTCAACCGCGAACTCTCTGAAGAATGCTGAGCCGAGGGCCGGCGACGCCACGCCGGGTATCTGCCCCAGCGCATGCGCCGCGTAGGCCGACGTTCCCATGATCGTCTCGCCCACCTCGCACATGCCCTGGGGACCCATCAGCGCCAAGTAGACGCCCGCCGTGATCGCCCAGAGGCCGGTGGTGGTGCCGGTAAAGTCGCGGGAGAGTTCTCGCTTCACCCATGACGTCTGCACCCAGTTCGCCCATCCGTAGCCCAGACCGGCACCGTCGGCGGTAGTGGTGATGGTGGTGAGGAGGGTGGGGAACTCCTCGAGATAGCGGGGATCGTGGTGGCCGGCCAAGAAGCCGGCCGTTCCCCCGCCGTACTGCATGTGGATGCCCAACGGCTGCACATCACCGCAGGCGATGTCGGCGCCGTAGGCGCCGGGCGGCTCCAACAGCCCGAGGCTGATGGGGTCGACGCCGGCCACGAAGAGTGCCCCCGCCTCGTGAGCCAACCGGCCGATCTCGCGCACCTCGGTCTCCAGCACGCCCAGGTAGGAAGGCTGCTCCACGTAGACCGCCGCCACGCGGTCGGAGAGCTTCGCCCGCAGATCGGCCAGGTCCAGACGGCCGGTGGCACGATCGTAGGCCACCGGGGTGATCGTCAGCGCCGTGCGGGCGAAATTGGCCAGTTGCGAACGCTTGTCCTCGGAGAGGCAGCTCGGTACCAGGACTTCCGACCGGTCGGTGAGCCGACTCGCCATCAGCAGTGCTGTAGAGAGCGCCGTACTGGCGTCATAGGTGGTCAGGCTGACGGCATCCATATCGAGCAGATCGCCCAACATGCTCTGAAACTCGAAGTAGGCCTGGTTCTTGCCGGAGTCGGAGTACCAGAGACCCCCGTAGGCGGTGAGGAACTCGCCTCGGCTGTTGATCTCGTCGCACACGGCCGGCACGTAGTGCTGCCAGCAGCCCGCTCCGCGAAAGTTCAAGTAGTCGTTGCACGTGCGGTTGCTCTTGAGGAGTCCTTCGACGTGCCGCCGAAGGTCGAACTCCGACGGGAACGGGTCGGGCAGGTCGAGCCTGCGTCCAAGACGCAGATGCGCCGGGATGCTCTCGTAGAGTTCGTCTGCCGAACCCACGCCGATCTCGCGCAGCATCTCGGCCCGCGCCGCCGGGGCCGAGTTGGGGATGTACGGATGGACCACGGGGACTCTCTCGTCGGACACGCCTGCCTCCTTAGGCGTCGGTTGTCACTGCCGCCACCGTAGCAGACCCGGCGGGCGGACGCTACGGCGGCCCCTTAGGTTTGCGCCACCGACTCCTGTGTACGCTCCTTCTCGCCCGAGGACCGGCCACCTGACCTCCGCATGCCGAAGACGAAGCGCATGGGGGCACCTCGGTGCAATACCTCGTACAGTGCGAGCGTGCCTGCCACCGGCCGCCCGCATGCTTGCCGCGCACAAAGTCGACAACAGGTTCTATGATGGAGAAGTCGCGGCGTACCGCGGCGGAACCAGGGAGCGCGACCCAAGGAGGACGATCATGCACGACATCCCCAGTCTCGTGGTTCACCTCGTCGGGATCTTCGCTTTTCTTCTGGCCCACGGAACCTCCGCCGGCCTGGCGTTCGCCATGCGACGCGAGCGAGACCCCGCGCGCATGAGGCGTCTGCTCGAACTATCCGAGGCCTCGTTCAGCCTGCTGTACCCGTCGCTGCTTCTCCTACTGGTGGGCGGCGTGGTGGGCGGATTCCGTCAGGGCTATTGGTCGTTCGGGTGGATCTGGGCCGCGCTCGGCCTGCTCGCGGTGGTGCTCGTCGCGATGTTCATCCTCGGCGGGGGACGCTACAGCGAACTGCGGAAGCCGCTCGGTCTGAAGTACCGCGCCGGCCTCAAGATCCTCCCCGCCGGGCCCGAGGGGTCTGCGGACGAGATCGACGCGGCGCTCGTTCGGCAGCGGCCGCTGGTCGTCGTCGGCATCGGCATCGTGACGTTGGCTCTGTTCCTCTTCCTCATGATCTGGAAGCCTGTGTTGTAGGAGCCGGCTCGGCCGCCGCATTCGACCGAAGACGCCGTATCGCGCCGTTCAGTGCATTCTGGGAGCCAAGGCTTCGATTCTCAGCGGCCTCCTAGACGAGACCCGCGAGCTCTACACCCCAGCGCCGCGCCCGCTCGAGTTCTCCGTCTCTGAGTGGGCCGTATTTGCCCGCGACCGTGAAACCCATAGGGTCGGCCACCGGGCGATATCCCGCGTGCTCGAGCCCCTCGATGATCGCAGGCGCCGCCTTCCCAAAAGGCCCGCGCACACGGGTGTCGAACGCTGCCGCCTGGCCATGCCCAGGTGCAAGCGCCTCGAGCCACGTGCGCGCATCGCGTCGGTCGGGAGCTTGAAGCCAAGGACCGGAGCGCCCGCCACAAGAAGGTCGACCTCCGCGACAACCTCGGGAGTCACCTTCGGCACCGGCGACCCCCCTCAGGCGCCCTTCCTGATCGAACGGGCGGCGGTCTGACCGGCGATCTCTTCGCCCGCGCCGCCGTCGGTGCCCAAGAGCACGGCGGATGCTTCGGCGGCGGCTATCTCGGCCGAGAGGTCGGCGTCTTCTGGAGCCGCGGGCGCGCCCCCCGCCGCCAAGCGGGCGTCATCGGCGGCGACGCGACCGATGCTGCGTTGGGCCTTGGGGTCCAGCCTGAACGTGACGGCGAAGGTAACCAGCGCGAAGCCACAGGCGATGAAGAACGGTACCTGGTAGCCCACGAAGTTGAGGATGAAGCCCGCCACCACGGGCACGACGATGGCGGTGGCGTGGGCGAGAGTGATCCCCATCGCCAGACTCGGCGCCACCTCCTCGGGAACGGCGATCTTCCGCAGATAGGTGGAGGATGCGATCGGCGAAACCGGCATGATGAACGCGTAGATCAGGTAGCAGATGCAGGCGATCACCACGTTCCCCGCCAATGCATAGCCGCCCAGCGCCACCACGTAGGCCAGATTGATGAGCGAGAGGGTCCGGCGCTCCCCGTGCCGATCGATCAGGCGACCCATCCACGACGAAGACACCATGCTCAGGAACGTCACTGCCAAAAGCAGGGCCGAGATCTGGGCCACGTTCAGCCCGAAGTTGTTGACAAGCACCCAGAGGCCGAACGAGAAGAAGACCTGCTGCCGCGCGCCGTCCAGGATATTGAGCAGGTAGTAGTAACGATAGTCTCGGCGCCACACGATCGGGTCTCGCTTGGGAGCCACCCTCCGCTCCCGGCCCTCGTGGAGATGCGGAAAGCCGAAGATCGCCACCGCCCCGACGAAGGCGACCGCTCCCAAGACGACGAACGTAGCCCGGAACGAGAGCAGGTCGTAGTGGAAGATGATGAAGATCATCACGAGGGCGGCAAAGGTACCGCCCTGATTGAACGCCGCCATCCGGCCAAGGACGCCGCCGCTCTTCGCCTCTGTGGTCAGGCTCATGCCGAGCGAGAACTGAGTCTGCAACACCGTGTGGAACCCCAGACTGCTGAGTATCACCCACGGCACGACCGTCCAGAAGCTGTCCGAGAGGCCGTAGAACGCGTAGCCTACAGCCAGGAGGGTGAGCGCCCCTGCGGTCACGTGTTGCAGGGAGATGCGATAGAGGAGCGCGGTGAGGACTATGAGCAGGACGCCCCCCAACTCGCGGATGGCCGTGATGTAGCCGAACTGCGGCCCCGAGAAATGCAGCACCTCCTCGAAGTAGTTCGTCACGATGTTCGTTTGGGCGTTCAGGGCGAAGCCGAACGTGGCCGACATGACCGCGAGCAGAATGAACCCGCGACCGGCGGGGTCCTGCCACACGAGACGCACGCGGGTGATCACGAAGTCGCGCCGACCGGCCCCTGCCGGCGGGTCTGGAGCGGCGCGGCAGGGTTGGGGAACGTTATCGCCACGGTTTGCCCATCATCCCACCTCAAGGGATCTGCGCACGGCACTGTATTGACTGATTCGACTCCATGGACGCCGATGACTCGGTGGACATCCTACGCGCGGACCGCGATGCCCGCCGACCGGTTCGACACAGGAAGCCCGCGGACGTCATCCGGAGCCGCCGTGGTGGTCGACGGTTAGGGCAGGTCGTGCTTGACCTTCTCGAGGTAGAAACACTCGAATGCGCCTTTCATGTAGTGGGCCCAGACGCCCTTCCTCAGCACGGCAACGTTTCGGGGCGGGAGGAACGGATCTGCCTTGATATAGAAGGCGGTGTCTCCCGCGTCGGCGATACAGGTGGCAGGCAGGGTGAGGCCGTCAACGTGATCGCCTTCACCCAGGTCGGCGGCGATATTGACGGCCACGCGGGTGGCCATCTCCTCCGACATATGACCGGTCTTCGGCACCCCCACCGGCACCTGGGTGGGCACTGGAGGTGCTATGGCCACCGATACACCGGCGGCGTAGATATCGGGATACGTAGTGGAGCGCAATTCCTGCGTTGTGGGGATGAAGCCCCGGGGATTACCAAGACCCTCCGTGCCCCGCACCACCTCCGCCCCCACGAAAGCGGGGATGATCAGGGCCAGGTCGAACTCCAATTCGGCGCCGTCGGCCAGGGTCGCTTTGCCGGGTTCGACCGATTTGAGAGACGCGTTGGTCGTCCAGCTAAGATGGCGAGAACGGAACTCGCCTTCCATCATGCTGACGATGTTCCCGATGCCGTTTACGCCGAAGTGACCCAGGAAGGGCTCCGGTGTGACTAGATGCAGATCGAAGAGATGACGGCGCTTCCGACGGCGTAGTTCAGTCTCGAGCATCATGATGAGTTCGTAAGCCGGGCCGATGCAACTCGCGCCCGGATTGGCTCCCACGATGGCCCGACCCGTGGGGAGAGCCAGGAACCGTTCGATCGCAGCCCGGGCCTCCATCGCATGAGTCAGGGAGAAGCACGTGTACACGGAGCCGTCCGCCGGGTCGGAGCCGGGAACGTTCGTCCAGTCGAGGTCGGCGCCGGTGGCCGCCACGAGGTGGTCGTAGGGCAGGATCCGCCCACCGGAGGTGGCGACCGTGTGCGCCTGCGGGTCGATGGTCACCACGCGGTCGTGGACGAAGTTGATACCCTTCGACCCCAATGGTCGGGCCAGCGGAACCGAGATGCGCTCAGGCCTACGCCAACCCATCATCACCCAGGGGATGCTGGGCATGAATAGGAAGTCTTCGTCGGCCGAGACGACGTCGACGTCTACTCGATCCCCCAGCCTTCGCCGAAGTTGGTAGGCGGCATTGACACCCGCGAACGACCCGCCTATGACGACCACTCGGTGCGCAGCGTTGCTCATGATGCCCCACGTTCCGTAGCTCGATGCCGGATACCGGTCCATAGTACAGCGTTGCCCCGTGAGATATCCTAGAACAGAAGTTGTTTCCGGTCGAACAGGGGAGACGAGAGACATGGCGCAGGTCCGGAACTTCCTCGGCAGGGATATCGACATCCCCGAGGATCGCCTCTACAGTCCCGGCGCACACTTCTGGTTCCGGGCCGTGAGGGACACTGAAGCCTGCATCGCCGAGTTGGGGACGGCGGAGTTCGAGGTGGGAGCCACCGAGCCGGGCATCGCCCTCACCGGCGGTCTGGTCGAACTGGACGTACTCGTCGACCCAGGTGCGTCGATCGTCCCCAGCCAAGAGGTGGCGTTCGCCACCACGAGGAAGGCCATCAAGTACTTTATGAGCCCGGTCGGCGGTACGGTCACGGCCGCCGGCCCCCGCGCCGCCGCCCACTCGGGCGCGCCGACCGATCCGGGCGCCATAGCGGCGGCTGTGAACGAGACTCCGTACGATGTGTGGCTCTTCCGCATGACCCTGGCTGCCGGCGCGGACGCCGGCCTGGTCGACGGCGCAGCCTATGCCGCCAAGCTGGCCGCCTCCGAGCATGCCACGGCTTTGGCGGCGGCCGGGGCCGCCGCCGCCAAAGCCGGCAAGATATCCCCCACCTGCAAGTCGATCTATTCCGGCATCAAGCAGTAGGTGGCCTTTCGTCTAGATCCCTATCCCAGCTTCTGTTGGTCGATCACCCGGCAGCGGATGCTCGACACCTGTCCGCGTCAGTACTACTACCGGTACTACCTCTCGCACAACGGCTGGCTCGATGACGTCCCCGAGCGCAGTCGTCTCGCCTACCGACTGAGTAAACTGACCTCGTTGGACGCCCTCTTTGGGCAACAGATGGACGAACGCGCCCGGGAGATAGAAGCCTGGGTGCGCGCAGGAGAAGCGCCGCCCAGCGCCGCCGAACTCGAAGAGAAGACGCGCCTGGTGCTCCGAGCCGCTTGGAAGTCATCGCGCGACGGGCGGAGTTCATTCGAGAGGTCTCCCAAACGGACGGTCATGCTGCGCTCTTTCTACCTGGAAGGCGAACCTCCCGATCAGCAGGAGATCGACCGCGTGAACGAGAAGATCGTCACCTGCACGTCGAACCTGCTTGCCGTCTCCGACTGGCGGACGATCTCGGCCTGCGCGCACGAAGGATGTGTTCGTATTCCCGACTTCGCCGCCTTCCAGCTCGATGAAGTGACCATCTTCGCCGCAGCCGACCTGGCCTATTCTGCCAAAGGCGTGCTTCACGTGATCGACTGGAAGAGCGGCCGGCCCGGCGAAGCCGACCCCACTCAGGTACTGCTCTCGGCCTACTGCGCCTCCCTGGACGCGCCTGCGGGCATGGACGCGCCCGTCGGTTCGGACACGCCGGCAGGCGGCGGGCACCCCGTCGAAGAACGTACCCAGCCGCCGGTCCGGCCTGTTCTTCACTACCTGTTCTCAGGCGACGCTTTGGAACCTCAGGTTCCGGCCGACCTCGACCGATTCGCGCGGGATACCGTCTCCCCAGGCATCAAGGCGATGCGCGACCTGCTCCGCGATCCCCTAGAGAACGCACCGCTACCCGAGGCGGAGTTCGCACGCCGCGAGTCGGGGCTGTGCAGCCGGCACTGCAACTTCAGCCTGCTCTGCGAGGCAGGCTAGAAAGACCGTGGCATCACGGCCGCAGCGCTCTCAGAGGTGGCTTCTCGTACACCCCTACGACCTGCGCCGCCAGCAGGCTGCTGAACTATGACTTCTCGCGGCGGAGGTGCGCTGGGAACGCGCCAGACAAGGACGCAGGAAGCGCGAATAGCAGCGCTATGTGCGCGACCGAGGACGACGTATCGCGCCTCCCAGAGCGCTTCGGCCGCCGGGACCTCGTTTTTCAGCAGCCTCTTAGACCTCCACCACCACCGGAATGATCATCGGTCGGCGGCGCGTGCGCTCCCAGAGCAGCTGCGTCAGGGAGTCGCGCAGGGCCTTCTTGATCACGGCCTGGTCGGTGGCTCCCTCTTTGAAGGTCTTCAGCAGCGTCCGGGCGACAAGCGCCTGGGCATCCGTGGTAAGGACGTCTCCTTCGGGGCCGAACGCCAGCCCCCGCGTGACCAGTTCCGGCTCGCTCACCAGGCGGCCGGTCTGGGTGTCGATGGCCACGACGATCGTAACGATGCCGTCTTGGGCCAGCTGCTGCCGGTCGCGCAGGACCACTTGACCCACGTCTCCCACGCCCAGGCCGTCGACGTACACGACGCCGTGCTCGACTCCGTCGACCACACGAACCCCCGTCTCGTTCAGTTCGAGGCAGTCGCCGTTGTCTAGTACGAACACGTTCTCCTTGGGTATGCCCACCTCTTCCGCCAAGCGGGCGTGCGCTACAAGGTGCCGGGTCTCGCCGTGCACGGGCATGAAGTACCTCGGTTGCACGAGGTTGAGCATGAGTTTGAGCTCCTCAGCGGCGGCGTGACCCGAGACGTGCACGTGCACGGTGCCCCGGTGGGCGACCGTGGCGCCGGCCTTGGCAAGCCGATTGATAACACGATTCACCGCCCTCTCGTTTCCCGGAACCGGCGTGGCCGCAATGACCACTGTGTCGCCCCGCTCGATCTTCACCGTCTTGTGATCGCCGTTCGCCATGCGCGCCAGCGCCGAGAGAGGTTCTCCCTGGCTGCCCGTGCACATCACCACCACCTTGTCCGGGGGGAGCCCGGAGGCCTCGTAGGCGTCGACGATGTCGTCGTCGTCGATCACCAGATAGCCGAGTTCGCGCGCGATCCGGGTGTTGGTGAGCATCGACCGACCGGTGACCGCCACCTTACGCCCCGCTCCCACGGCGGCGTCGCAGATCTGCTGCACACGATGGATGTGGCTGGAGAACGAAGCCGCGATCACCCGTTGCTCGGCGTTTTCGATGATATCGCGGAGCGCAGGACCGACGGAGGCTTCCGAGCGCGTCACACCCGGGGTCTCAGCGTTGGTCGAATCCGACAGGAGCAGGTCGACGCCCACCTTGCCGAACTTCGCGAGCGCGCCGTAGTCGGTCAGGCGTCCGTCGATAGGCGTCTGGTCGAGCTTGAAGTCACCGGTGTGCACGATGTTGCCCACAGGAGTGCGCACGAATACACCGACCGCATCGGGAATCGAATGATTCACCGCGAAGAAGTCGAACCCGAATGGACCGAGTGACGTGTGACCGCCCTCACGGATCTCGTGCACCTTGACCTTCTTGAGATGATGCTCTTCGAGCTTGCCCCGGATCAGACCGAGCGTGAGCTTCGTTCCCAACACCGGCACCTGCCGATCGAGGGCCTTCAGGAGGTAGGGGAGGGCACCCGTGTGGTCTTCGTGGCCGTGAGTTATGACGATGGCGCGCAGATTCTCCCGGCGCTTCACGATGTAGGAGAAGTCGGGGAGGATCAGGTCGACCCCGGGGTGATCGTCGTCGGGGAACATGATGCCGGCGTCGATGACCACCATGTCGTCCCCATACTCGAGGACGGTCATGTTCTTGCCTATGCCGTCAAGCCCGCCCAGCGGGATGATACGGAGGCAGTTCTCATTCTGTGCCATGCGGTGGAGCAGGTCTCCTTCCGACCGCGACTGCGCGTGCGGTCACTCGGGCGGCGCGGACCGCGTCTACTTCGTCGTACTAGTATGGCGCATGACGCCGCCGAATGTCGGTGCCGCGCGCTCCCTGCATCACTCGACCGGTAACACAGCCTCCTCAGCGTACCCGGTGACGACCCGCCTGTAGCCACGGAGCTCGCCGTCCAACTCGTCGTCGCCCGTGTCCACCCGGAGGCGGCCCCCAACCAGTGCCGCTAGCTTCCCTTGAGCAGCCACCACGACCACGTTCTCCACGCCGACCCTCCGGATCACCGCCGGACTCAGTTGCTGGTTGCCCCGGCCAAAGATGGAGCCCTGGCCGCCGATGACGGTCACCACGATGGTGGCCTCGTTTCCGGGACGGAGTAGCGCGAGCAATTCCGCCTCAGTGGCGTCGTGCGCGACCAGACGACCGTCCAGGACTGCATCCACCCCCAGCAGGGTGCCCGCGAGGCCGAGTCGGTCCATGATCGCCCGGGTCGTTGCGCCCGGGCCGATGAGGTAGAGGCGGCCGGCCTGCATGTCCTCGACCACCCTCTCGGCGATGGCCTGGGCCGCCGCCCCATCGGTGAGACCCCGACCGCCGACCTTGGCGCCCTGCATGAGCCGTCGATCCTCGGGCACCCGTAGGAACCCGTACAGACGGGCCCGTACTTCACCGGCGCGGAAGGCCTCCTCGTCGATGTCCATGACCTCGGAATCCACATAGCTCGCGACCGCGCCCTCCACGTATCGGCGCGCCAGTTCGCCCGCGGCGGCCGGGGTGGCCGCGTACACCGCGGAGTGGATCTTGCAGCCCGCCGGGATGCCGATCACGGGTACGAGCTGCTGGGGCAGGGGGAGGCCGGGCCGGGCCGGCGCGGGAGCATCGAGGGCGGAGGCTGCGTGGCCTCCGGGCGTCGGCGCCCCGGCCAATGCGTCGTAGAGGTCGCGGGCGGTGCCGTCACCGCCCGCGAAAAGGATCATGTCCACGCCCGCGGCGAGCATCCGCCGGGCGGCTTCGCGGGTGTCGACCGCGGTGGTTGTTCCCACGGGGGTGTCCGTGTCGCCGACGGAGGAAGTCTCCTCGGCGCACCCTGCAGCCCTCAGTACTTCCGGATCGAGGCCGACCGCACGAGCTTCCGCTTCGCCCATCAGGCCGGGGGCGACCAGCAACCGCATGCCGGGGAGTGCGGGCGCCAGCACGCGCAGGGCGGCCTCGGCCCGTTCCGACGCGTGGGGCATGGCACCCCGGGAGAGCGCCAGGCGCACGGTCTCCGCTCCGTCGCTGCCCTTCAATGCCACGGCGCCGCCGATGCCGGCGACCGGATTGACGATCAGCCCCAGCGTCCGCACCGTCGGGTGCGCCGTCAGAGTCCCGTAGGCGCCGCTGAGGGCCCCCGCGAAGCCGCGCGGGCAGGTCCGTCGAGGAGCACCCGCATCGCTTCTTCGAGAGCCTCCAAGCAGGCCCCCAGATGGAAGTCTTTGGGAGCCAGCGCCGCCTGGATGGCAAGGCCGTCGATCGCGGCCACGAAGAGCGCGGCGAGCGCCGCGTCGCGCGACATACCTGCAGGCCCGTCGCCGGGCGTCGACGACGAGCCGTCGGCTCCGAGGCAGCGAATATTCATCTCCCGGTACCACACGTATAGGTCGGCGATGCGTTGTCTCAGTTCTTCGTCACGCAAGGCGTGCGGCAGGACATCGAAGAAGGCCATGAACTCGGGGGCCTCCATCAGCCGACGCGTGCCCACCACGTGCGTGTGCACCCGAGCGTCACCCCGGGGCAGCGCCTCAGTCGACATCACTAACGCCTCGGTCGCGTCGTGCAGCAGTAGATCGACCAGCGCGGCCACCAGCCCCGCCTTGTCGCCGAAGTAGTAGCGGATCATGGCCTTATTGACTCCGGCTTCGCGGGCGATCGCTTCCAGACGCAGGGCGTCGAAGCCGCGATCCAAGAGCAGACTCTTGGCCGCCTCCAACAACGCGAGTGCCCCCGGCGGCAGGTCCCCAGGCCCTCCGGTGACGGAACGGCTGTCGGACGGCGTGAGAACTGAACCCACGGACGTCACCCCCCTTGACCTTGACAGACGACCAGTATCATCATATCGTGTAACAGACTTGTTCGCTAACCGGGTAGCGAACGCATGCGGGGGATGCATGATGGGGGATCTGGGGGATCGCTCTTCTGACCGCGCAGGCCGAGCGTGATGTCGCTCTTCTGCGCCCGCCCGCGCCCCTTTCTCGCGGGAACGTCAGTCGCACGCGCCATGACGGCGCCGTACTTCTAAGCAGGCCACCGACACACGGCAACGCACCCGCCCTACGCATCGGCCCACCGTCGAGCAACCGACAGTCAAGGAGGAGCACATGGCAACGAGGAAGACCCCGGCAAAAGCAACTCCCGCGAAGGCAAAGATGATCTCAGAAGGAGAACTGTCCGAACTGAACTTCCCGGACGCCCCCAAGATCGTCACCAAGTCGGTGCCCGGGCCCAAGACCAAGAAGATGTGGGATCAGGCCATGAAGTTCGAGAGCCCCACCCGAGTGGGCGGGGTATACCTCCCCTTCGTCTGGGAGTCGGCGCTCGGCGCGACTATCAAGGACCCCGACGGCAATGTCTTCGTCGACCTGACCGGCGGCCTCGGCACCAACAATACCGGTCACACTCATCCCAAAGTAGTACAGACCATCATCGAACAGGCTCCCAAACTGATGCACACGCTCGACATGCCGAATCCTCCGGAGATCGAGCTGTCCAAGAAGCTCGCCGGGATCATGCCGGGCAAACTGAAGAACAACTGCTTCACCTGCTACGCCACCAGCGGGTCGGCCGCCATCGAGATCGCCATCAAGTACGCCAAGTACATCACCAAGCGGCCGGAGATCATCGCCTACCAGGGTGCCTATCACGGCATCTACAACGGCTCGTTGGCCCTCACCACCGCGTATCATTACCGCAAAGACTTCGGCCCCTTCATGCCCGGCGTAACCCACCTCCCGTATGCCTACTGCTACCGCTGCGACTTCGGCCTCGACTACCCGAGCTGCGGCATGCAGTGTGCCAAGTACGGCGACTCGATCCTCAACGGCCCTTACACCGGCGTGTACGAACCGGCCGCGGTCATCGTAGAGACCTTCCAGGGCGAGGGTGGCTACCTGATTCCGCCGAAAGAGTTCTATCCGATGATCCGCGAGATGTGCGATAAGTCCGGCGCTCTGATGATCGTCGATGAGATCCAATGCGGTTTTGGCCGCAGCGGCAAGATGTGGGCCATCGAGCACTACGGCGTCACGCCGGACATCGTGGTCTGGGGCAAGGGTGTCGGCGGCGACCAACCGCTCACCGGCGTCACTACCAACGCCAAGTACCAGGAGTTGCTCGACCCCGGTTCGCAGCCCGCCACCTTTGTAGGCAACGCCTTATCGTGCGCGGTGGGTGTGACCAACATCGAGCTGATGACCGATCCCCACGACAACCTGATCGGACGCACAGCCGAAGTGGGCGCCAAGATGCTGGCTAAGATGGAAGCGGCTGCCGTGGACAGCCCTGTGATCGGCGACGTGCGGGGCAAGGGCTTCTACCTCTCCATGGAGATCGTGAAGAACAAGGAGACGCGGGAACCGGCCGACGGCATGAAGATCTTCGGGCTCATGATGCAGATGCTCGAGCAAGGATACGTGTCGTTCGTCTGCGGACGGAACGGCAATGTCTTCCGGCTGATGCCCCCGCTGACGACCCCTTACGACTACTTCGACGCCGCGGTGGACTGTTTGATCGCCACCGTCAAGCGCAACGAAGTCGACCTGCAGAGCTAGGAGACGAATATGCCGGAAATCCTTAGAATCGACCTTACCTCCGGGACCGCCTCGAGCGGTCTCCTGGAGGGCAAGTTGGCCGGGCTGGGGGGCCGCGGCCTGACCTCGGCCCTCGTATCGGCGGATGTAGATCCGGGATGCGACCCCCTCGGACCCGACAATATGATCGTCTTCGCCGGCGGTATCCTGGCCGGAACGTCGTTTCCGAACAGTGGCCGCCTGTCGGTGGGGGCGAAGAGCCCGCTCACCGGCGGCATCAAGGAAGCCAACTCCGGCGGACAGGCAGCGCGTAAGATGGCCAACTTGGGCGTCAAGGCCGTGGCCGTCAAAGGCGCGGCACAAGAACTCAGTCTGATCGAGGTCGACGTCGATGGCGCCCGAGTCAAGCCGGCGCCTCAGCTGAAAGGCCTGGGCAGCTACGACACCGTAGCTGCTCTGCGCGCCACCTACGGCGACGACGCCACCTTCATCTGCTGCGGACCGGCCGGCGAGATGCAGCTCAAGGCGGCCGCTGTGGTAGCTACAACTCCCGACTTCCATCTACGCACCGCCTCCCGCGGCGGCCTCGGCGCGGTCATGGGTTCCAAGAAGCTTAAGGCTGTGGTCATCAACGACAAGGGCGCCGAGCGCGCAAAAGTCGCTGATCCCGCGGCGATGAAGGCGGCCGCCTCGGCCCTCTCTGAGATCGTGCATGCCCACGGAGCCATGGGCGCTCTCGAGGCCCTCGGCACCCCGTTCCTCGTGAACGTGGCGAGCGCCGGGCTCACCTGTCTCAGCACCCGCAACTTCTCGACCGGGTCCTTCGACGGTGCCGAGTCTATCAGCGGCGAGACCATGAACGGCATCATGACATCGCGGCCGAACGCCAAGACCAGCCACCGCTGCATGACCGGCTGCATTGTCAACTGCTCGCAGGTGTACACCGACGAAGTCGGCGAGATGATCACCTCGGGATTCGAGTTCGAGACACTGGGCCTACTGGGTTCCAACTGCGGCATCTCCGATCTCGATCAGCTCGCCCGCCTCGACCGGCTGTGCGACGACCTGGGTCTCGACACCATGGAAGTGGGTGCCGCGATCGGCGTGGCCATGGAGAACGGCGTGCTCCCGTGGGGTGACGGAAAGGCCGCATACACTCTGATCGAAGGCATACTGCAGGGCGGCGAGCAGTCGAAGCTGATCGCCAACGGCTGCGTGGCCACCGGCACCAAGGTGGGTGCAGCCCGCATCCCCGCAGTGAAAGGTCAAGGCATCGCGGCCTGGGATGGGCGGGTGCTGAAGGGCACGGGCGTCACCTATGCCACCAGCCCCATGGGCGCTGACCACACATGCGGCAACGCCCTGCCCAGCCCGACCATGCCCGACTACAACCCGAGCGCACCCGAGGGTCAGGCCCAGATGTCGCAGTTCCTGCAGGCCTGGTTTGCGGCAGTGGATACTCTCGGATTCTGCCTCTTCCCGTCGCTGGCCTGCCTGGACAACATGGGGACCATGCCGGCAATGCTGATCCAAGCGGCAGGAGCGGTCCTTGGCGAGTCGCTCGGGGAGGACTACCTGGTTGCTCTGGGCACGAAGGTGGTCATGCAGGAACGGGACTTCAACCGTCGCGCCGGTTTCACGGCTGCCGACGACCGGCTCCCGGCGTTCATGACCACCGAGCCATTGTCGCCCAGCGGCAACGTGTTCGATGTCAGCGAAGCCGACCTGGATAGCGTGTTCGCAGGGTAGGCCGGGCCGAGGCTTTTCGCGCGGCCCGGACACGTCCGGGCCGCGCGATTACCAGGTTCTCTCTGAGAGGAGGTGATGAACGTCGCAGCATGATGGGAGACATCGTTGTGATCGAAGCAGACGATAGTCCAGCAGACGACTTCAGGGGGGAACCACATGACGACTCATGAACTCAAGCGGGTGATGGGGCTACCGGCGGGAATAGCCTCGGCCGTAGGCCTCGTAGTCGCATCGACCACGCTCGTGATCCAGGGGCAGGGCTTCGGCATCGCCGGTCCCGGCTTTCTTATCGCCATGGTCGTGGCGATGCTCATCAATCTCTTTGCCATGTTCTCGTTCGCGGAACTCTCGGGCATCATCCCCCGGGCGGGTTCCATCAACCACTACACGCAGGCGGCCTTGGGTCCCTTCATGGCCATCGTAGCCGTACTCGCTTCCTACTTCATCGTGAACATCTTCGCCGGGAGTGCCGAAGCCTCAGTCCCCGGCATCATCTTCCACGACGTCTTCTGGAGCGGGATGCCGCCGAGGCTATTCTCGGTCGTGCTCGTGCTCATACTGGTGGTGACCAACCTCCGCGGCATCACCTGGTTCAGTACTATCCAACTCGTGACCGCAGCCGCGATGATCATCTCCCTGATCGCCGTCGGCGTGATCGGCCTCTTTGGTCTTGGTAGCGGCACCCCGGTGGCGACTTCGTTCGGATCGTTCAACCCGCTCGGGTGGAGCATCTTCTCTCTGGTCGCCCTGGGATTCTGGCTATTCGTAGGTGCTGAGTTCGTGACGCCGCTGGCTGAAGAGATCAAGAAGCCGCGGGTCTATATCCCGCTGTCGATGTTCTTGGGCCTGCTCATTATCCTCGTGGCCGGCGGCCTCTATGGGCTCGCGTCTCTCAAGTACGTAGCCGCGGACGCCCTCGCCGGATCACTCACGCCTCATATCGACATGGCTACGGCGATGCTCGGCCGCACCGGCCAGATCTGGATGTCGCTCGCCAGTATGCTCGCGACCATCACCACCATCAACACGCTTCTGTGCGCTCTGCCCCGCATGTTCTACGGTCTGGCCCAGAAGGGGCAGATGCCGTCGTTGCTGGCGCGGGTCAACCGCTTCGCGGTACCCAGCTGGGCCACTTACATGGCCGCAGCCATGATCCTTACCCCGCTGGTCATCGGAGTGGCCACCACCGCCACGTTCGTCACCTATATCTTGGCGTCGACATTCACCTGGATCATCGGCTATATCATCGCCCACGTCGACCTCATCGTGCTGCGGTTGAGGCATCCGGAGATCCGAGGCGGTTTTAGGACTCCCCTGTTCCCCCTCCCTCAGATCCTGAGCCTGATCGGCCTGGTCTGGATGCTGTTCAAGATCAGCCCCGATCCCACATTGACCCGAGGCATCTACACGCTGGCCTTCGTCTTCCTGGCGATCTCCATCGTCTACGCCGCGCTGTGGGTGACCCTCAAGGAGAAGAAGGGCCTTTTCCAAACCACCACGTTGGCGGACCTCGTCGAGGACTTCGACAAAGACGATTCCGTACCCACCGCCTCGGCGCCCGAACCGGCCGTGTGACAGACGAAAGGGGGAATCATTGTCATCCAATCCTGAACAGATCCACGTAGACGTGCATTCTAAGCTGGCGGGCGGACGCCTGGGCATGGCCGACGCGGTGGCCCAATCGCTGGGGTTCGTCGTCCCGGTCATGGGCGTGTCTGGGGTTCGGGCTGGTGGCACGCTCGCGGCGTGAACCTGCCATCCTGAACATCAGTGGACAGGTGCAGCCCGACGTGGAGTAGCCGCGCGCTTCACGGGGAGAACCCCGACGCCACAGAACCTCGACCCCGCGCCTGCGACCCCACGGTCGCAGGCGCGGCTCTTTCTACCCGCGGCCGGCGAGGCCGACGGTCCCGGCCCGATGGCAGCCGGCAGAGCCCCGAACCAGAACCACCGCGATCGCACCCACCTTGAAGGAGCAGACGCCATGACCGAGCGCACACCCGTCGCCCCCTACCTCGCCGTAGGTCTCTCCACGGTCGTCTACGGCATAGGCAAGCGGGAGCACATCGCCGAGAACCTCAAGATCATCGAGGACGGCATCCATGCCTCTGTGTCGGTGGTGAGCATCAACATGCCGGTGAAACTCATGGCTCTCGCCGAGGGCGCGCTCACCGGCTTCACCGATGAAGCCTTCGACGTGCCGCACGAGATCGCCGCCCGGGAGCTCTTCATCGACATCCCCGGGCCGGAGACAGAGTGGCTCGGCCGCCTGGCCAAGCTGTATCGCACGCATCTGATCGTGCAGTGCAAAGCGCGCTGGCCCGAAATCATGGCCGACCGCTACTTCAACACACTCTTCATCCTCGGCCCGGACGGCACCGTCGTACACAAGGCGCCCAAGAACATGGTGTGGTGCCGGGAACACTCTTGCACGCCCCACGACGTCTACGACCGCTGGATCGAGGTGTTCGGCGACTCCCTGGAAGCCTTCTACCCCGTCTATCGCAGCCCCGAGATCGGCAACATCGGCACGATCTGCTGCTCGGACGGCGAGTATCCCGAGGCCGTGCGGGCCTTGGCCTTCAATGGAGCCGAGGTGGTCTACCGGCCGAGCGAGGCCGTGCCCATGACCGCATCGAGCTATCCGGGAGGTGGCGGGTGGATGATGCAAAACCGGGGCCACGCCCAGTTCAACTCGGTCTACATGCTGTGTCCCAACGTGGGCCCGGTGTTCCTGCATCCCCGGATGAAGCACCCTTACGACATCGGCGGGGGGAACTCGCACATCGTCGACTACCTGGGCAACGTCATCTCCTACTCGGCCTCCGGCTACAACAGCTTCGTAGCCGCGACCATCGATATCGAAGCCTTGCGCCAGTTCCGGGTGATGAATCTGAACTCCAACTGGATCAAGGACCTGCGCACTGAGATCTTTCGCAAGATGTACGATGAGCCCATCCACCCGAAGAATCTGTTCCTGGGAGAGCCCCTCGACCACGCCCGCGCCGATGAGGTCTACCGGGCCAACATCGGCCGCCTCATCAAGCGAGGCACCTTCACCCCGCCGGCGCACAGCTTTCCCGGCGCCGAGTACATCCCCGTGGATGACACCCCGGCAGCCGAGGCGTGGGAGCAGGCGAAGTCGCTGTGGGATGGGTGGCCTGAGAACGAGTGACCGTGCACCCGCGGATGTCTCGTGATGCAAGGCTGAGCGGTCGGCCGGTGCCTCACGTCGTGCCCGGCTGTTCGGTCGACTGCCGCGTGTCGAACTCCGCGAAGTCCGCCTCCCAGAACTCGAAGGAGCCGCGAGTCCCGGTCTTCCGATTCTCCTGCTCGGCCGCGCGGAGTTCCACCCGACGGATCTTGCCTGAGATCGTCTTTGGCAGGTCAGCGAACTCAAGACGTCGCAATCTCTTGTAGGGCGCGAGTCGACCTCGAGAGAAGCGGAAGATGGCGAGTGCAGTGTCGCGAGTCGGTTCGTTGCCGGGTGCCAGAGATATGTACGCTTTCGGCACCGCGAGCCGAACCGGATCGGAACTCGGCACGACCGCCGCCTCTGCGACTGCTTGATGCTCGATCAAGACGCTTTCGAGCTCGAAGGGGCTGATGCGGTAGTCGGCGCTCTTGAACACGTCATCCGAACGGCCGATGTACCAGTAGTATCCGTCGGCATCGCGGGAGGCCCAGTCAGACGTCCTGTAGTACCGCCCTCCCAAGACGTCAACGGCGCCGTCGGGGCTGTCCGCATACCTCGCCATAAGCCCGCGTGGCGGTGCCGGCTCCAGCTCGAGCGATATCTCCCCTTCTGCGGCCACGTTGCCCTCCGCATCGAGCAGTGCGACCCGGTAACCGGGAAGCGGCCTCCCCATAGAACCGAACTTCACCGATTGCCCAGGCGAATTGCCGATCTGTGCAGTCGTCTCCGTTTGCCCATAGCCGTCGCGTATCGTGATGCCCCAGGCACTGCGGACGCGTTCCATGACCTCGGGATTCAACGGCTCCCCCGCGGAGACGATCTCACGCAGTTGCATCGGATATGCCTCGAGATCCTCGAGTATCAACATCCGCCATACGGTAGGCGGCGCACAGAGGGTCGTCACCGCATGCCGGGATATGGCGGACAACGTCTTGGCCGCATCGAAACGTGCCGCGTTGTAAACAAAGACCGTCGCTCCGGCGTTCCAGGGCGCGAACAGATTGCTCCACGCGTGCTTGGCCCAGCCGGGCGAACCGATATTGAGGTGAACATCACCCTCCTTCAGGCCGATCCAGTACATGGTGGAGAGATGGCCGACGGGATAGCTTTGGTGCGTGTGGACCACCATCTTGGGTTTGGCGGTGGTACCGGAGGTGAAGAACAGTAGCAATGGATCGCTGGAGCGGGTCGCCCCCTGAGGGGCGAAATCGCTCGACGACCCCTCGGCTTCATCAAGAGGTATCCACCCGGGTTTGTGCCCACCGACAACGATGCGGGTGAAGCCGCCCGACACGCCCTCGAAGCTGCCGGTTGCCGACGCGTCGACCACCACATGACGCATGTGCCCTCGAGACACTCGGTCCTGAAGGTCATCCCGCGTGAGCAGAACATGGGCGGGACACACGACCGCGCCCAGCTTCATCGCGGCCAGCGACAGCTCCCACAATGAAGGCACGTTGGGAAGCATCACCAAGATACGGTCGCCCCGTTCAACACCCAGTCCGCAGAGCCAGTTTGCCACGCGATTCGAGCGCAGGCTCACGTCGGCGAAGCTCAGCTTGGTCTCGCTGCCATCCTCACCTACGACCCACAACGCGGGACGGTCGTTGCCCCGGGCGTAGTGGTCGAAATAATCGAGAGGCCAGTTGAACTCGTCGACTACCGGCCAGATGAACTCACGATACGCGGCCTCGTAGTCCTCACGGTGGCGAAGCAGGAAATCGCGTGCCTGAACGAACGCCTCTGATGAACTCATTCGGGTACCCCCTTGCTCGTACCCATGAGAAACCGGCGGAATCTCCCCGCCACCATGCTACCGTAGCAGTCTAGGACGCTCTGTAGGGCACCGTCAATACGCCTGCCGGCGAGGAGTTCTGTCGAAGCCTGCCTACGTACGCACCCGATGTGCCCGCCTTACACGCACGCGGGCTCGGGACAGAGATCTCCCTCGGCGAACCGTTCCGGGCGTATGGCGCTCACATCGATCGATGGGGGCTCTCCCACTATGATCTCCGAGAGCACCTTGCCCACGATGGGACCCAGCATGAGTCCGTGACCGCTCCACCCGACATCCAAATAGAAGCCCTCCACCTGTGGGGTCCCGCCGAGAATCGCCTGCGAGTCGGGAGTCATGTCGTAAAGTCCGGCCCATTGGCGGACCACCCGTGCCTGCGCGGCAACGGGCAGGTGGAACGTCACTCGGCGCGCCACCTCCTCGAGAAAGTCCCACGTTCCATCTTGCTCCAAGCCGATAACCTCATGTTCCGGATCGCCGTAGCCCATGAGCAGGCTGCCATGGGGAGTCTGCTTGAAGTAGGTACCGTGGGTGAAGGAGAGGACCATCATCGGGCAGATCTCCTCCACCGGCTCCGTGACCAGAATCTGGTGACGTTGGGGAACGAGCGGCACGTCGAGTCCGGCCATGGCGGCCACGAGATGGCCGCGCGGCCCGGCGCAATCGACGACGATGGGCGTGGCGATGTCACCCCGCGAGGTGCGCACCCCGCTCACCCGGCCTGCGTCGAGGATGATGCCGACGGCCTCGGTGAAGCGGTTGATCTCGACCCCCGCCCGCATGCCCGCCTCAGCATACGCCTGGGTGACGTGCCACGGGTTCACGTGACCGTCGCGTGGATTGAACGAGGCGCCCAGTACCCCCTCCAGGTTGAGGTACGGATTGAGTTCGTGGATCTCGTCGGGCGTGAGGATCACGGTCAAGTTCTCGGGGTCCATGGAACACTGCAGACCGGTATTCCAGCAGAACTGCTCCAGCTGGGTCTCGGTATAGGCGAGCATGAGGTAGCCCTTCTGCATGAGGTCGATGCTGCGGCCGTACTGCAGCTCTTCCGTCAGGGCCTCCATCATGCGCAGGCTCGCCCGGGCGAGGCGCACGTTCACCTCGGTACCGAACTGGTGCCGTATCCCGGCGGCGGAGCGACCCGTCCCGCCTGCGGCCAGATACTCCCTCTCGAGCAGCACCACAGTGCGCATGCCACGCGCTGCCAGATGGTACGCGACCGAGCAGCCGTGAATGCCGCCCCCGATGACCACGGCGTCGGCAGTACTACGCATGGTCGCCTACCACCGCCCCGCCCGACTGCAGGAACAGCCCCAACTTCACCGGTTTGGTGGGAGGGCGGAACGTCGGCGGCGCGACGTCCTCGATGGAGACACCGGTGGCCCGGGCGATCTCGGCGGCCACGGTGGCGCGGCAGGTGCGGCCCTGGCACGGGCCCATGCCGCAGCGGGTGAGCCGCTTGACCTCCTCCATCGTGGTGAGCCCCTCCGCGATGATGTCGCGGATGTCCTGGAGGGTAAGGTCTTCGCAGCGGCAGACGATGGTGCGATCGGGCACAGTCAGGCCCCTGCGCGGACGTTACGCACCGTCATGGCGAGGTCCTTCGGCACTTCGAGCCACAGCACGCGGGTGCGGTCCTGCGACTGCGCATCCTGCACCATCGCTATGCGCACGTCGGCCACCCAGGCTCCCTCACGATCGAGGGCGGCGACCGTCTCGCCTGGATCCGGCACCGGCAGGAACTCGTAGGGTATGGCCACCAGGGCAGTGCCCACGGCATAGGACAAGTCGACCAAAAAGATGGCCAGACCCGGGCACTTGGCCACGCAGAGCGCGCAGCCGACGCACTCGTCGGGGAGGACCTCCGGTATGTCGTTGATGTCCTGGAACGGCCTGATCGCCCCGAACGGACAGGCGTCGGCGCACGGGTCGCAGGGTATCTCCTGGAAGCACTCCACGATCGCCACCCGGCGCCGGGCCATGAGGTCGGCGGAGGGCATGATCCCCTTCAGGTCGGCGGGCGCGGGAACTCCGGTCCTCGTCAGCACGTCGTGGCGCCTCATCCCGCGAGACGACACAGACCGTCGCGGGTCTTCTGGCCGGCGGGGCCGCATCTTAGTTCGTAGAGCTCGCGGCGCGCCCGCTCCTGGACGGCGGCAGTCTGCCTCCCTCCCAAGGCAAGGCTCGCGGCGGCGGAAGCTCCCGCCAATGTCCCCTCCACCATGGCGCTCGAGGCCTCTTCGATGCCCGAGCAGTCACCGGCCACGTAGATGCCGGGCACCGTCGTCTGCAAGTCGTCGTCACGCACAGGGACGTGTCCACCAAGTTCGGCCACGTACCGCATCTCGCAGCCTGCCTGGAATAGGAGTTCCGCGAGGGGGCTGAGCCCGACGGCCACGCACACCACATCCGCGGAGATGTCCCGCTCGGTGCCGGGAATGGGCTGCCACCGTTCGTCGAGTCTCCACACGACCGCACCTTCAAGCGCCGCCTTCCCGTACGCCTCCTTGATGGTATGTGAGGTGAGGATGGGGACCCCCGACCGCCTGATCTTTGCCGCGTGCACGAGGTAGCCGCCTATGGTCGGCGCGGCCTCGACGATGCCCACCACGTCGACCCCCGCCTGCAGAAGCTGATAGCTCACGATCAATCCGATGTTGCCCGCGCCCACCATCAAGACCCGACGTCCCGGCCGGACCCCGTGGACGTTCATAAGGGTCTGCACCGCGCCTGCCCCGTAGATGCCGGGCAGGTCATTGTTGGGGAACGGCAGCACCTTCTCAGACGCCCCGGTGGCGATGATGAGACGCTCTGGTTTCAGCTTGAGACAGCGGTCGGCCTGCTCCACGGTGACCACCGAATCCGAGTAGCGCCCGAGGACGGTGGCGTCCAGAAGGAACTCGACGCCGGCGGCGCCCAGCACCTGGTCGTAGAGTATCCGGGCGATGTCGATGCCACGAGTGCCCGCGTATTGGGCCCGCGACCCAAAGAACATGTGCGTCTGCTTGATCAGCTGCCCGCCGGGTCGGGACTCGCGGTCGATCAGCACCACCTGGGCCCCCAGGGATGCTGCGCTCAGGGCCGCACTCAGCCCAGCAGGCCCGGCGCCCACGATGACCACCTGGGCCGTGCGCAGCGCACCCCCATCGGCCCGCGCTCCGGGAGCGCTCACGAGGGCTTCCCCGTCTCGCGGTCGGCCTGCATCCGCAGCCGACCCTTGCCGGACTGGGTCTCGACCCGCATCCCCGCGCTGAGCTTCTCGACACAGACCCGCACATTCGGCTCCCCATCGACCAGCATGAGGCACGAGGAGCAGTTGCCGATGGCGCAATAGAAGCCGCGAGGCCGATGCAGGCTGTGGCTGTGGCTCAGCACGCGCACTCCGGCGGCATGAAGTGCGGCGGCGATGACCTCGCCCTCCATACCCTCCAACTCTCGGCCGTCGAAGGTGAACCGCACCTTCCGGCCGTGGCCAAACGTAAGGATGGGGTGATCCGTGATCCTCATGTTCCGTGCCGCCACAGCGCCCCGCCTAGGCGGGTAGAGCCTCGCGGAACCGCGTTAGCGCGTTGCTCCAGTGCTCGAGTGCCCGTTCCTCTGCCTCGTCAGGCAGATGACGGCTGAGAGCGTCCACAATGCGCAGGTGCTCCTCGATCGAGCGACCGGGGGGGACGCCTCGTTCGTAGGCGAACCGAGTGAACCGCACGGCGCACCGCTGGAGGCGCATCGCCGCGTCGGCGAGGAAATGATTGCCCGTCGCGGTCAGAACGGCGAAGTGGAATTCCAGATTGGCATTGACCACCACCCCCAGGTCTCCTTCGTCCAGCGCGGTCTGGGTACGAGCAAGGATGGATTGGAGATCCTCGATCTCTTCCTCCGTTATGCGCGATGCGGCAAGCCGGACGGCGAACGGCTCGATGGCCTGTTGACATTGGGCAACCAGCGCGAAGTCTGAGATGTCGAGCCCGGCGACGACGCTCCCCATGCCCGGGATCTGCTTGACCAGAAACTCCTGGGCGAGCACCATGAGGGCTTCCCTCACAGGGGTGCGGCCCACCCCGAGCCGCCTCATGAGTTGGGTCTCGCTGACCACGCTCCCCGGTGGGAGCGTGAAGTCGACGATCATCGACCGGATGCTATCCGCCACGTCATCCGACTGGCGAGGCCTGGTCCGTACGATCGCTCGGTGCGTCTGTGCCGTCACGAGAACCATAGGTCTCGGGCCACGCCGCTCCCGGGCGATCCCCCGAACAGCTGCGGCCCGACGAGAGTTCCGGCCTGTAGTGCCGAGTGGGTTCCCATAGAGCCTTTCTCGTAGTCGTCGTGGACGAGGACCACCACATAGAACTCATGAAGCTGCCGGTATTGTAGGAGGATAGCGTTCATGATACAAGCGATATGCACACAGGATGCTCAGTAGTATCCTGTGTGCACGAAGGGGACCCTGCGCCTATTGACGCGGCGTCGGTCGGTAGCCTAGTCTTTACGAGCGCTTCACATTCACGCGGGCCGCACTGGGGCCGCAGCGCAATGGTGAGTCTGCAGGTGACGACACAGGGAGGGGCGGCGCGGTGCTCGTGCTCTCAGGTGACGATGTCCGGGCGGCGGTTGACATACAGCAGGTAATCGGCGCGGTCCGCTCCGCCTACATAGAATATTCGGCGGGCAAGGCGGTCGTACCCATTCGGACACCCATCACCTTCGATAACGGTGGCCTCACCCTCTTCATGCCGGGCTACTCGCCAGGGGCTGGGGCGTCAGTCATGAAGATCGTCTCGGTCTTTCCGAACAACTCGGAGAGGGCCCTGCCGACCATCATGGCTCTGGGCGTGCTCACCGACACCGAGACGGGCGCGCCGCTCGCCGTCATGGAAGCGGGCTCGATCACCGCCCTGCGTACGGGGGCCGCCTCCGGTCTCGCCACCGACCTCCTGGCCGGGCAGGATGCGTCGACTCTTGCCATCATCGGCGCCGGAGTCCAGGGGCGGACGCAACTGGAGGCGATCTGCGCGGTCCGGCCCATCACCTCGGTACGCATCTATGATCGCGACCCGGCCCGTGTGGCAGCCTTCATCGCGGACATGGCTTTGCGCGTCTCCGCCCGGCTCGAAGCGGCAGTCACCGCCGACGACGCCGTCGACGGCGCGGACGTCATCGCCGCCGCCACGACTTCCAAGTCCCCGGTCTTCAGCGCCGACCGGCTGGCGCCGGGCGCCCACATCAATGGCGTCGGTTCCTCCACGCTGGATGCGCAGGAGATCGGGCGCGACGTAGTCTGCCGGATGGATAGGATCGTCGTAGATTCGCGGGAGGCCGCCATGGCCGAAGCCGGCGACCTCGTCGTGCCAATGCGGGAAGGCCTCCTGTCGGCCGAAACGTTCTTCGCCGAGATAGGCGAGATCGCGGCCGGGTCGAAGCCGGGCAGGCAACGACCCGATGAACTCACGCTGTTCAAGGCCGTCGGCATCGCCGTGCTCGATCTGTTCGCGGCCAAACTCGTGTACGAGCAGGCCATCGCCACTGGGCTGGGGGTAACCGTCGCGCTCTGACAACTAGCAATGGGAGGGAGTTGGTCCATGCAATGCTTTCAATATCTGATCTTCGGCCTAGTGACCGGGAGCATCCTGTTGCTGGGCACCGTAGGCTTCTCCATGATCCAACGACTAGACAACTTCATGAACCTGACCCACGGCATGATGATAGCGTTGGCCGCCTTCCTCGCGTGGTTCTTGTATACCACGTTGAACGTGCCACTGATCGCGGCGGCGATCATCGTGATCATCTTCATCGCGGTATTCACGTGGGCGCAATACAAGGTCGTGTTCAACCCCATCCGCAAAGCGGGGACCACGATGTTGCTGTTCACTTCGGTGGGCCTGGCGTTCATGGTAAACGGTGCCATGGTCTGTGGAAACCGATCAGATCCGGGACGTTGAGTCTCACGTATTCCGACAACGGCGGGTAGTCGACGAAGGGACCGATGCCCAGTGACTCGTAGAACTCGACTGCCTTGTCGACGTCCCTCACCACGATCGTGACGTGATGGAGTGTGGAGAAGGGGGATCTCTTTGTCTCACCGACTGTGGCCACGTAGTTCCTCCCATCGTGCGGGGCAGAAATGCCGCTCACAACGTGCATACTAGTTGTCGTCCTGGCTGTTGTCAACGAGCACGTAGCCTGTACGACATCGCTGCACTATAGTTGTCGACTTGACGTATACAGGGCGGGATTGTACTGTGAAAGACGAGGCTATCGTAGTACCACCCCCGGTTGGAGGATGCCATCATGAAAGGCTGGATCGGCCGGATCCTGCGGATCGACCTGACGGACAAGACGTTCAGGACAGAGTCGTTCTCCGTGGAATTCGCCCACACGTGGATCGGTGGCCGCGGATTCGCCGCCAAGATCCTCTACGATGAGCTGGCTCCCGGCATCGACCCGCTCGGCCCCGATAACAAGTTGATCGTCGCACTCGGTCCCATCTCGGGCATCAGTGCTCCGAATACCGGCAAGGCGGTCGTTGCCGCCAAATCCCCCAGCACGGGCGGGTATGGCGACGGCAATCTTGGCACCAGGGTCGCCCTGGAACTACGCAAGGCCGGCTACGACGCCATGGTCGTCGAAGGCAAGGCAGACCGCCCGACCATGCTCCTCATCGAGGACGACCGGGTCGCGTTCCTGCCGGCTGATGCCGTCTGGGGCCGGGGCACGTACGACACCAACGACTGGATTTACGCGGGCTACGGAAAGGGCGTTGGGGTCCTTACTATAGGCCAAGGCGGCGAGAATCTGGTGCGCTATGCCGTCGTTCGCAGCCTAGAGGGGCGGGCCGGCGGCCGCACCGGCATGGGAGCGGTGATGGGCTCCAAGCTGCTCAAGGCCATCGTCGTCAAGGGAACGAGACCCATCCCGCAGGCCGATCCAGAGGGCATGAAGCAGGCCGGGCTTGGTGGTCTGCGCGAGGTCCATCGGATCGACAAGGAGAGCGGTTGGTCCGTACAAAGCACGAACGGCGTCCTGGCATGGTGCAACGAAGTGGCGGCGTTGCCGGTGCGGAACTTCCGCAAGACATCCCACCCGGATGCGTGGAAGGTCGACGGCGAGCGTCTGAACGATGCCCGGATCGCCACCTACGGCTGCCCGAACTGCACCATGCACTGCGGCATCGCAATGCATGACGCTGAGGGGCGGGAATCCGAGCTGGACTACGAGAACGTCGCCCTGCTTGGTCCCAACCTGGAGATCTTCGACCTCCCGCAGGTGGCTTCGCTCAACTATCTCTGCGACGACTACGGCATCGATACCATGTCGAGTGGCGGCACGCTCGCCTTCTATGCCGACGCTATCGATCACGGAGCCACCCCCGGCGATTTCTCCTTCGGCGATGCCGACGGCGCCAAGACCCTCTTGAGCATGATCGCCCGGCGGGAAGGGATCGGGGACGTGCTGGCGGACGGCACGCGGGCGGCTGCTCGGAGGTTCGGCCATGGTTCTGACGCCTATGCGATGCAGATCAAAGGCCTCGAGTTGGCAGCATACAACTGCAAGTACATCCCGGGGATGGCCCTGGCCCTGGGGGTCAGCCCGATCGGCGCGCACCACAAGGAATCATGGATCATCATGTTCGAGCTGAAGGAGACCTCCCGGGATTCCTACGGTCCAGAGAAGGCTCAGAAGATCATAGACCTCCAGCGGATACGGGGAGGCATGTTCGAATGCATTGTGTCCTGCCGCTTCCCCTGGATCGAGAACGGGTGGCCGCTCGACCACTATCCGGTCTACTTCAATCTCTCGACCGGCCTTGACTGGACCCTCGATGACTTCTGGACGGTCGGGGACCGCATCTACGCCCTCCTGAAGCTCTTCTGGCTCCGGGAACACCCGCAGACAGACCGTTCGTCAGACTTCCCGCCGGCCGTCTGGTTCGACTCCACGAACGCGGACACGGAAGGACCGATCGCGGGCCTGCACCTGGAGTATGACAAGTACGACCGGCTGCTCCAGCACTACTACGATCTCCGGGGCTATGACCAACGCGGCATTCCGACAATGGACACTCTGCGTCGGCTGGGGCTTGGTGCAGAGGCCGCGGGGGCGGCGGAGTTCGGTCGCCTCACGTGAAGATCACTGTCAAGTTGATCGGCTCCTTCGTCGAAGCCGCCGGGTTCGGAGAGAGGGAGGTGGACGTGCCGCCGGGCACGACGATCGCCGGGCTGGTAGAGCTTCTTGCTATCGAAAGCAGCCGGCCGATGATCATCACGCGGAATGGACGGGCATTCGCAGATGGAGACACGGTGGTCTCCGGAGACCGGATTGCAATCTCCCCGATATATTCGGGCGGCTAGAGATCTGGTTCCACGTTGACAACCTACCTACAGGGGTGATGGCAGTGGCAGCAGCCAAGACGCCGCAGGCGACCGTATCCAAACCCAGGCGGAGGATGGCCCGCCAATCGAAGGACCTCGTGGAGACCATCCGTTCCATGATCGCCAATCTGGAGCTGCCGCCGGGCAGCGTGGTGAGTGAGGGCCGGCTGACCAAAGAACTCGGCTGCGGCCGAACCCCCGTGCGGGAAGCATTGCTCATACTCTCAACCGAGTATCTGGTCAAGCAGGTCCCCGGTGTCGGGAGCACGGTTGCAGGGCTGGACATCACCGACTACACGTATATCACTGAACTCCAACAGGCAATCGAACCCTTTGCGGCAAGACTGGCCGCAACCCGCATCACCGATGACGAACTGGACGAACTCGATGCCATCCTGGAGGATGCGAGAGCTGCGGTCGAGGCGGGTGACATCGATGAGATGGCCCAATTGAACCTTCGGTTTCACGAGAAAGTACTGGCCGCGACGCGGAATCAGTACATGGTGGATGCTGCGATGCGCCTCAACTGGTACTCGGTTCGCTTTTGGCGCTTCGCCTACAGCCGGGGAGTCCCCATGATGCCCTCGATCCATGAACATGAACGCATTCTTCAAGCCCTTCGAAACCATGATCCTGACGAGGCGCAGAAGGTCTCCCATGATCACTGGGCCGACTACCTGACCAGGTTCTGGGGAAAAGAGTCGCCGGCCCGGCCTGCCTTCGACACTGCGGTTCCGAAGGAAGGCAGGTAGCAGGGGAGCGCCGCACCGCTACGTGACCACGCCCCAGCTCGGCAGCGCTGCCACCACAGCATCCGCGGCCTTGTAGAGTCGAACCGCCGTGGCACCCGGGTGCGCGCCTCCGAACGACTCTCGAGCCGGAGAGTCCGCAAGGGTCGAGGCCAACGCACGCAGCGAGGGTACCGTCGGCCGCCACCCGAACACCTCCAGGCTGACCACCACGGGAGCACCGGGACTCGTGCCCTCGTCCGACCAGGCGGGACGTCGTGTTCCCGCCCGTGCGATGGCCGCCAGGATGTCGCTGAGTTCCGCAGCCGAGTACGCACCGATCTCCTGATGATCGCGGCCATCGATGATACCGTGCAGATGCACCACCGTAAGCCGCTCACCGAACGCGGCGAGATGCCCGGCCACCTCCCCGCCGTGCATGAGCAGGTGACCCACATCCATGGTCACCCCGAGGTCGTGTTCCTCCAGCAGAGGTCGAACCCAGCCGTAGTCGAATTGCAGATTCTCGACGGCCAAGGGGAACGACCCCGTCTCGGGGACGAAGCGCCCCAGAGATTCACCGAGGGCCTGCTGCCAGGCGGTGTGCACGTCGGCAGGGAGCTCATCCAGAGGATCCGGGTCGTCACCCAGGGCGGGGTGGTAGACCAAGGGTAGCTCGGGGTGCACCACGAAGGCGTGCGGCTTGAGGGGCAGTGTCAGATCGATGACGCGCAGGCAGGTGTCCTGCGCCCGGCGACGCACTACGGGGTCGATCTCACCGATGCCTACGTCCAGAGGCAGATGCACGGTGAACCCACAC